>ERZ1026894.147-NODE-147-length-53432-cov-30.991176_pt1 | contig 53432 bp, 32 predicted proteins | sample MGYA00380177_ERZ1026894 | MGnify/ENA primary metagenome ERZ1026894 (study PRJEB33269, sample SAMEA4719813) | human gut metagenome | biome: human-associated habitat; feature: organic feature; material: feces | place: Cameroon | collected 2013-10 ... | reverse complement strand
AAGTACTGCTTGTATCCTCCTCTTCGGAAAGAATCCCCAGCGTTTCTTTCCTCGTGCCCGCACTCGCTTCATCCGTTATGAGGGTACGGAGGAAAAGTAGGTACAGAGGTGAACGTCGTCAAGGAGTTTGGCGAGGGCATTGACCGTATCTGCAATGAGTTGGAAACAAAAGTTGTGCTATCCCATCATTTCCCATTGACGCTTTCATATTGAAAGATACATTAATGGCGGAGTGGACCACAGAAAAGGCAAAGACTTGAAAAACAAATAAATACCCCTAAAGGTGCGGTAAGACAAAAGAATAAAAGCATGAAACCTACAACTGACATCAAGAGATATTGCGTATCCTTATCATTTGAATATCCCAACAGACTAATTGAAAAGGTAAAAACATAATCACTTTTTACCATCAACTGCACGCTTTTTCAAAGCGTTACAGTTTGTAACAGTTTCATTCCCTTCATCTTGAAGTCGCTTCTTTAGGACTCTCCAATAGGTTTGAGGATTAGGACTTTCTGCCCAAACCGCAGGTTCCGCGGAAGAGAATACCACATCAAGGTGAAGAATCCTCAAGACACTGGGAGGGCGCGGCATCTTGCCCGCCCATAAAAAATGTCCCAACCTCTAAAAGAACTCAATATATAATATTACGGGGCGGGCAAGATGCCACGCCCTCCCCAGTGATAGCCCGCCTATAAAAAAACGGAGCATGATTTCACAACCACACTCCGCGCAAACTTAAACAACCAATAAAAGAAATAGATTGATTGATTAATGAAATATTCGATACTTAGATGAAGAATCAACATCAGCCCCGCTCCCTCTATATGCAGAGGTGTGAGAGCGAGGCGATGTGGTTTTATTATGCAGAGGCTTATCTGATGAACAAGAGTTCTCGATACTTAGGTAGCGTCCACAACTCGTCGGCGACGGTGAGCTCCAGTTTATCTATCTGATAACGAATCTCCTCCATCTTAGGAGCCACGGTGTCGTGGTAGGCGATGGCTTTGTCGTGTTCGCTCTCTATCTTGTTGGCCACCTTGCGAGCATTGACAAGTTCCTCTACACCTGTCTCGATGACCTGTGTGCGCTCAGCTATCTTCTTGATGATGTTGATGTTGCGGGCAGTGAGCTTCTTGCCCTCTTCTTCGCCGAAGATGTCGATCATGTTTTCCACATTCTTCGCCAACTGGCTCTGGTAATGTGTTGCCACTGGGATGATGTGATTCATCGACAGGTCGCCCATCACACGGGCCTCTATCTGAATCTTCTTGGTGTAGGTTTCCCACTTCACCTCGTTGCGTGCCTGGAGCTCGTTCTCCTTCATTACGCCCATGCTCTCAAACATCTCAATGGATGCTGGGTCGAGATAGCGCTCAAAGATCTTAGGACAACTCTTTTCGCAGTCGAGGCCTCGTTTCTGTGCTTCTTCCACCCACTCGTCAGAATAGCCGTTGCCGTCGAAACGGATAGGCTTGCAGGTCTTGATGTCTTGTCGCACGATGTCAATGATGGCAGAAGTCTTGTCCTCGCCCTGGGCGATGAGTGCGTCGACACGCTCCTTGAAGTGAGTGAGTGCCTCAGCCACAGCGGTGTTGAGTACAATCATGGCAGATGCACAGTTGGCCTCGCTTCCCACGGCACGGAACTCAAATCGGTTGCCAGTGAAGGCGAATGGTGATGTGCGGTTGCGGTCGGTGTTGTCAATCATCAGTTCAGGAATCTCAGGGATGTCGAGCTTCATACCCTGCTTGCCAGCCATGACGAAGAGGTCTTTTTTGTCAGCTTTTTCGATGTGATCGAGAAGGTCGGTGAGCTGTCTGCCCAAGAAAGAAGAGATGATGGCGGGAGGTGCCTCGTTGGCGCCTAAGCGATGCGCATTGGTGGCGCTCATGATGGAGGCCTTGAGCAGTCCGTTGTGCTTGAATACGCCCATGAGGGTCTCTGTGATGAATACCACGAAACGGAGGTTGTCTTCGGGTGTCTTGCCTGGTCCGTGGAGCAAGATGCCTGTATCGGTGGCAAGGCTCCAGTTGTTGTGCTTGCCCGAACCGTTGATGCCTGCAAAGGGTTTCTCGTGGAGCAACACGCGGAATCCGTGATGACGAGCCACTTTCTTCATCAGGCTCATCAGGAGCATGTTGTGGTCTACTGCCAGGTTGGTTTCCTCGAAGATAGGTGCCAGCTCAAACTGGTTGGGTGCCACCTCGTTGTGTCGTGTCTTGCAAGGGATGCCGAGTTCGAGAGCCTGTATTTCGAGGTCTTTCATGAATGCCTGTACGCGCTCGGGGATGGCACCGAAGTAGTGGTCATCCATCTGCTGGTTTTTGGCTGAGTCGTGTCCCATGAGGGTGCGTCCTGTAAGCATCAAGTCGGGTCGAGCAGCAAAGAGGCTTTCGTCGACGAGGAAGTATTCCTGCTCCCAACCTAAGTTGGAAACCACCTTCTTGACGTCGGGATTGAAGTAGTGGCACACTTCTGTGGCAGCTACGTTGACGGCATGGAGCGCACGGAGCAATGGTGCCTTGTAGTCGAGAGCTTCGCCGGTGTAAGAGATGAAGACGGTAGGGATGCAGAGTGTGTCGTCGATGATGAAGACTGGCGAAGTAGGGTCCCAAGCCGAATATCCACGTGCCTCGAAGGTGGAACGGATGCCTCCTGAGGGGAAAGAGCTGGCATCTGGCTCTTGCTGTACGAGCAGCTTGCCAGAGAACTCTTCTATCATGCCTCCCTTTCCGTCGTGCTCGATGAAGGCATCGTGCTTCTCTGCTGTACCTTCTGTAAGGGGCTGAAACCAGTGTGTGTAGTGTGTCACACCATTCTCGTCGGCCCACTGCTTGATGCCTTTAGCCACGGCATCGGCTATGTTGCGGTCGAGTCGTGCGCCATTGTCTATCACGTCGACCAACTTTTCGTAAACATCTGCAGGCAGATATTTATACATTTTCTGTCGGTTGAAAACCTTCTTACCGAAAAATTCACTGGGGCGCTCACTGGGAGCCGCCACGTCTACAGGCTTTCTCTTAGAAGCCTCTGACACTGCTTCAAATCTTAAGTTGCTCATAACCTATATATTTTTTAGTGAAGAGTGAAGAACGAAAAACGAAGAAGTGGGGATTGTCTTACTCTTTCTTCTCTTCGAAAGGCTATTCTCTATCTCTGTTCTGATACTACCCTCTCTGTCTCTGTTCTCTTTCTCTTCTTTTTTTTAACATATCATTGTTTTTTCTTTCTTTACTTCATTCTCTTCATTTACCCATCCACTTGGCGATGCGCTGCATTGCCTCGTGACAGTCTTCGTGTTCGCCAAAGGCGGTGAGGCGAATGAAGCCCTCGCCCGACGGACCGAATCCTACGCCAGGAGTACAAACCACACTGGCTCCATAGAGCATTTCCTCAAAGAACTTCCAACTGGGTGTGTCGCCAGGTGTTTTCACCCAGAGATAAGGAGCATTCTCGCCACCATAGACACGGAATCCGAGTCGCTGAAGTTCTGTGCGCATATAGTGGGCATTCTCCATATAGTAGGCGATGGTTGCCTTGACCTGCTGTTTGCCTTCTGCCGAATAGATGGCTTCGGCTGCTCGCTGCGAGATGTAGCTGGTGCCATTAAACTTGGTACACTGTCGACGGTCCCAGATGGGGTTGAGTGCCACTTCCTCGCCTACCAGGGTCTTGGCTTTCAAGTCTTTAGGCACGATGGTGTAACCGCATCGCACGCCTGTGAATCCTGCTGTCTTGGAGTAGCTCCTGAACTCGATAGCCACCTTGCGGGCGCCTCTTATCTCGTAGATAGAGTGTGGAATATCGGGGTCGGTGATATATGCTTCGTATGCTGCATCGTAGAGGATGATGCTCTCGTTCTTGATGGCAAAGTTCACCCACTTGCGCAGTTCGTCTTTGGTGATGACGGTTCCTGTGGGGTTGTTGGGATAACAGAGATAAATCATGTCAACCCTGTGGTCGGGGATTTGTGGTGTAAAGCCGTTGCCCTCGTTGCAAGGCATATAGGTGACGTTGCTCCATCGTCCGTTCTCGAAGATGCCTGCTCTTCCTATCATCACGTTGCTATCAATGTATACTGGATAGATGGGGTCGGTGACTCCGATGTTGTTGTCCCATCTCAATATCTCTTGTATGTTGCCTGTATCACTCTTGGCTCCATCGTTGACAAACACCTCATTCATGTCGAGGTGAATGCCGCGCGAGAGATAGTCGTTCTTGATGATGGCTTCGCGCAGGAAGTCGTATCCGCGCTCTGGTCCGTAACCTCGGAAGGATGCCTGTACTGCCATCTCTTCCACTGCCTTGTGCATGGCCTGTACGACGGCAGGACAGAGGGGTTGTGTCACGTCTCCTATGCCTAAGCTGATGACTCTTTGCTTAGGGTGTGCCACCTTGTAGGCGTTCACCTTCTTGGCGATGTCGGCAAAGAGGTAGTTGCCTGGTAACTTCAAGAAATGTTCGTTTACTAATGCCATATGATTCTTCTTCTTTTTATTGGTTTATATTATATTTAAGTTTGCCTTCATCATGATTCTTCTCTCTACTCACTTAACCTCGATTTCTCCCTCGAAAGCGAAGGCTGCAGGGCCCGTCATGTAGACATGATCATCGGACTCGCTATATTCGATTTGGAGCGTGCCACCATCCATCACGATGTGGCTCTGTCTGCTGGCTCTGCCTGTGAGAAAGGCTGCCACGGCTGTGGCGCAAGCACCTGTTCCGCAAGCCATCGTGATACCACTACCGCGCTCCCACACTCGTGTTCTGAAACTGTCGTCGTCGATACGTTGCGCAAACTCGATGTTGCAACGCTGAGGGAATGCCTCGTTGTGCTCTAACAGTTTGCCGTAGTGGGCGATGTCGATGGTGTCGATGTCATCGACAAAGGTAACGAAGTGTGGATTACCCATGCAGACATAGGTTCCTTCAAAGATGCGCCCATCGGCTGCAAGCACCGAAGGTCCTACGAACTGCTCTGGGTTCTGGAGCAGCGGCTTCAGCATGTCTACCGTCACCGATTCCACTTCCCTGTCATCCTGAATATGCAGTTTCAGTATCTTGATGCCTGAGAGGGTTTCCAGGCGTATGGTGTCTTTGCGGGTGAGCCCTTTTTCGAAGAGATACTTACCGATGCAACGGCTGGCGTTGCCACACATCATTGCCTCTGAACCATCGGCATTGAAGATGCGCATGGAATAATCGGCGCGTCTTCCATCGTGAGGCTTACCTATGAGCACCAGTCCGTCGCTGCCTATACCTGTGTGGTAAGCACTCCAGGCGATGGCGGCTTCCTCGGGGTTGGGGATGTCGTAGAGCTGTGTGTCTACATAGATGTAGTCGTTTCCTGCTCCGTGCATCTTGGTGAAATGAACTGTTCTTCTCATATTGCGTTGCTATTTGCTTTTATTCTACTTCTTGTTATTGTTTGACTTTTTGTTATTTTATCAGTTATTTCAATAACTTTTTGTTTTCTTTCGAGTGCAAAGATACGACATTTTGTTTTCTTATTAGTTATTTTTTATGCAAAAGATATCTAAAAATATACCCATACTTACAGTTTGCTATCTTTGGATGGTATTTTGATTACAATCTATCACTATTTAAAGTACATATAATAATAGTTTGCACTTTATTTTCATGTTTAGCGTGAAATATTGCTTTGACAAGAAGGCACTGGGAGGGCGCGGCATCTTGCCCGCCTATTAGAGAAATTAAAGAAGTTAAAGCCATATGCTTTATAGCTAAATATACAACCAAAAAGGCTATTGGCTATAACTCCTAACGACCAAAGGGAGTGATAACTTCTTTAACTTTTATAACTTCCCTAATTCCTCTTAACTTCTTTATCTTCCCTAATTTCTCTTAACTTCTTTATCTTCCCTAAATTCTATAACTTCTTTAACTTCTGAACTGGCGAAACTTCAGTAAAAAGAGAGACCTTTTACTCTGTCAACAACAACATCATGGATGTTTTTTTTGCGTGGCTTACAATAAAAGAACTTTTCGCTCGTTATAATATAGTGCGCAGGCGCGCGAATTTTAAAACCATTGAACTTTCATCAATGGAAAGTTAAGTAAAAAAAATATATACAAGCCAAATGATAGAATACATACACGGCGACTTGACCGAGCTAACCCCCACGACAGCCATCATAGAGACAGCTGGGGTGGGATATGGACTCAACATATCGCTCAACACCTATACAGCCATACAAGGTAAGAGAGAGGTAAAACTATACGTTCACGAAGTGTTAGTAACAGGAGGAAGAGACGATTCTTTCACCCTCTATGGCTTTGCCTCCAAGCAGGAGCGCGAACTCTACCGACTGCTCATCACCGTGTCGGGCGTGGGCGCAGGCACTGCCCGAATGATACTTTCTTCGATGTCGCCCAGCGAACTGTGTAATGTCATCTCTACAGCCAACGAAGCCATGCTGAAAAGCGTCAAAGGCATCGGACTGAAGACCGCTCAGCGCATCATCATCGACCTGAAGGATAAGATTGTGAGCCTCGGCATTGCCAACGAACTGCCTGCCAATGGAGCACAGATCGACCTGGTAAACAACGATGTGAAAGACGAGGCTGTGAGCGCCTTGGCAATGCTCGGATTCTCGCCTGCTCCCTCTGCCAAAGTGGTGGTTGAAATCCTTAAGGAGCAGCCCGACCTGAAGGTGGAACAGGTAATCAAGATGGCGCTAAAGCGCATCAAATGACGAAAAAGTAAACGTATCAAATGACTATTAAGCGAAGATATAAATACGCATTGCTGATGATGGCATTGCTGATGATTTCGATTATCGGCAATGCCATTGGCTTGCCGTATTGGCAGGATAATCGACAGCGCAACCGACAGCGAGCCACAGCGCGCGTACAGCAGTCTGGCACTGCCAATGCTGCAAACAGAGGCGCAGCGGGCAAGGGCAAGGGCATGGGCAAGCCTGGCATCACAGCACAGCCCATCCTCGCCGACGAGGACACCATCCCCGACTCGCTGCTCCATACCCGCTGGCCCGTGCAGCGCACGCAGCCCATCACCGTGGGCGACTTGTACCAGAGTCCGCTGGACCTGCAACGACCCGACAACATGAAGTACGAGGTGGAGTACAACGACACGCTGGGACGCTACATCATCGGCAATAAGCTGGGAGGTGCATGGCTCTCTGCACCCATCATGATGACGCCAGCCGAATATATGGCATGGAGCGAGCTCAACGAGCGCCGTGCCTACTATCGCAAGCAGAACGACGAGATATACAAGGCCAAGGGCAAGGAGAAATTCGACTTCACCGATATGCACTTCGACCTGGGACCCGCCGAGAAAATCTTTGGTCCTGGAGGCATCCGAGTGCGCACACAGGGAACAGCTGAACTCAAGTTTGGTGTCAACAGGAAGAGTGTGGACAACCCCTCGCTGCCCATCCGCAATCGCAAGACCACGATGATGGAGTTTGACGAGAAAATCAATCTCAACGTCAACGGAAAAGTGGGCGACAAGGTGAACATGAACCTCAACTACAACACCGATGCCACCTTCGACTATGATGCTCAGAACATGAAGCTCAAGTACGACGGAAAGGAAGACGAAATCATCAAACTTGTAGAGGCTGGCAATGTGTCGTTCCCCTCCAACTCGTCGCTCATACGAGGCGCCAGTAGCCTCTTTGGTGTGCGCACAGACATGCAGTTTGGTAAACTCAAGCTGCAGACGGTGCTCTCGCAGAAGAAATCATCGTCGAAGAGCGTTTCGTCGAAGGGAGGCGTGCAACTTACACCCTTCGAAATCAATGTGGCAGACTATGAGGAGAACAGACACTTCTTCCTCTCGAGATACTTCCGCGATCGCTACGACACCTGGATGCAGAAACTGCCTAACCTCACCACAGGCATCACCATCAACCGTGTAGAGATATGGGTGACCAACAAGACTGCCACCACCGCCAACACCCGCAACATCATAGCCCTCACCGACCTGGGAGAGACCTCGCGCATCAGTAACCCGATGTGGGTGGCTGGTGCTACCACCGTGCCCTCTAACAGAGCCAACAGCGAGTATGATGCCATGGTGGGACAGTATGTGGCTGCGCGCGACATCGACCAGACGGCCAGTGTGCTCGAGGGAGGAGGCCTAAAGGGAGGCGACGACTTCGAAAAGCTGGAGAGCGCCCGACTGCTATCCTCATCAGAGTACACCGTCAACACCGCCATGGGATACGTGTCGCTGAAGAGCGGACTACAGACCGACCAGGTGCTGGCAGTGGCTTACGAGTACACCTATGGCGGCACCACCTACCAGGTGGGAGAATTTGCCTCCGACATCACCGACACCCGTCAGGGTCTCTTCGTCAAGTCGCTCAAAAACACCAGCAACAACCCTCGTCAAGGCAACTGGGATCTGATGATGAAAAACGTGTACTATCTCGCCTCGCAGGTGGAGAAAGAGAAGTTTCGCCTCGATGTGAAGTATCAGAGCGACACCACAGGCGTATACCTCAATTATCTGCCCGAGACACAGGTGAAAGACCAACCCATCATCAAGGTGCTGGGAGCCGACCGACTCGACAACAACAACAATCCTCACAGCAACGGATACTACGACTATGTGGCTGGCTACACCGTAGACAACGGACGTGTCTTCATCCCCAAGGCAGAACCCTTCGGAAGCTATCTATACAACTACCTCAAGGGCAAGGGCGTAGCTGAAGACGTGGCCAAGAAGTATGCCTTCACCGAACTATACGACAGCACCAAGACCGTAGCGAAGCAGATAGCCGAAAAGAATAAATACCAACTCGTAGGACAGTTTCGTGGCTCATCAGCCAACGTCATCTCGCTTGGAGCCTACAACGTGCCACAAGGCTCTGTGCTCGTCACTGCCGGAGGCGTGACACTCACCGAAGGCTCCGACTACTCGGTAGACTATAACGCTGGAGAAGTAACGATTCTCAACCAAAGCATCATCGATGCAGGAACGCCCGTCAACGTGTCGCTCGAGAGCAACACCGACTATGGACAGATGCGCAAAACCATGTTTGGCGTGAACTGGGAGTACGACTTCTCCAAGAACTTCCAGATAAGCGGAACGCTGCAACACCTCACAGAGCAAGCACTCACCACCAAGGTGAGCATGGGGGCAGAACCGCTACGCAACACCCTCGTGGGATTCAACCTCAACTGGAAGAAAGAGAGCCAGTGGCTCACCAACGTGCTCGACAAGATACCCTTCCTGCACCTCACGCAGCCATCGCAGATCTCCTTCACGGGCGAGTTTGCCAAGCTCTTCGCTGGACAGGCCAGTGGCACACAAGACAATGCTTCGTATCTCGATGACTTCGAGAACACCAAGAACACCATCGATGTCATGTCGCCCACATCATGGATTATCTCCAGCGTGCCATCGTCCAACTTCAGACAAGACTACAACGACAAGACTGGGTTGACAAGCGGATTCCGTCGTAGCCGACTGGCTTGGTACACCATAGACCCACTCTTCACGCGTAGAGGTTCGTCGCTCACGCCAGGCCACATCAAGAGCGACCTGGCACAGCTGTCCAACCACTATGTGCGAGAGATATACGTGCGAGAGCTCTTCCCGCTGAGACAGCAGAGCAGCTACAGCGGAGCCACCAACACCCTGAACGTGCTCAACCTCGCCTACTATCCTGCCGAACCGGGACCTTACAACTTCAACCCCGACCTGCAGGCAGACGGCACTCTTGCAGCACCCCAGCAGAACTGGGGAGGAATGATGCGCAAACTCGACACCAACGACTTCGAACAAGCCAACATTGAGTACATTGAGTTCTGGATGCTCGACCCCTTCATCTACTCGCGAGAGCAAGCAGATGCGGCAGAGTATGGTGGCGACTTCTATATCAACCTCGGAGAAATCAGCGAAGACATCCTGCGTGACGGCAAAAAGTTCTATGAGAGCGGAATGCCCGTAGACGGCTCGTCAAGTTTCAGCTACACACAGTGGGGAAAAGTGCCCAATCAGAGTACCGTGACCTACGCCTTTGCCACCACCAAGGGAAGCCGAGCACTGCAAGACGTGGGCTTCAATGGACTCAACGACGAAGAGGAACGAGAGTTCTACAAGAACGCCTACCTCAGTCAGATACAGGGCAAGGTGAACCAGGCCGTCTTCGACAGCATCTTTGCAGACCCTGCACGCGACAACTATCACTACTTCCGTGGTAGCGACTGGGATGAGCTCAAAGCGCCCATCCTGCAACGCTACAAGTACATCAACAACCCTCAGGGCAACTCGCCCGATAGCGATAGCCGCACCGAGAGCTACGACACATCGTATAAGACTACACCCGACGTGGAAGACATCAACCAGGACTTCACACTCAACGAGTATGAAAAATACTATCAGTATCACGTGAGTATTCGTCCGGAAGACCTGCAGGTGGGAAGCAACTTCATCGTCGACAAGCGAAGCTATACACCTACACTGCGTGATGGCTCCAAGCCCACCGTCACATGGTATCAATTCCGCATACCCGTAAACCAGTATGAGAAGCGAGAAGGCAACATCAACGACTTCTCCAGCATACGCTTTATGCGAATGTATCTCACCAACTTCCGAAAACCCATCGTGATCAGACTGGGTACGCTCGACCTCGTGAGAGGTGAATGGCGCACATACAACCAGCTCTTGGGAGCTGCCAACAGCGGAACGCTCGAGGCTGGAGCTGTGAGTATCGAGGAGAATGCAGAAAAGACACCTGTCAACTATGTGCTGCCACCAGGTATACAGCGAGAGCAAGACCCCACACAGCCACAGCTTGTAGAGGCCAACGAGCAGTCGCTCAGTCTCGTGGCCAAAAACCTGAGCACGGGCGAGGCTAAGGCCGTGTATAAGAACACGACACTCGACTTGCGACAGTACCGACGCATGCAGATGTTTGTACACGCCAATGCCCTGGAACAAGACGTCACCAGCCTCAAAGACAACCAGGCAGCTGTCTTCATCCGACTGGGTAGCGACTATAAGAACAACTACTACGAGTACGAAATCCCACTCAAGCTCACACCCGCACGCAACAACTATAGCCGCTATAGCTATGAAGACTGCCGCGCCGTGTGGCCCGAGGAGAACATGCTCGACGTGGCTCTTAGCGTCTTCACCAACCTCAAGAAGGCACGTAATCAAGCCAAGTCGCAAGGCATGGCATCATTCGCTGCGCCCTATTCGGCATACGACTCCAACCACCCCAACAACAAAATCACCATCATGGGAAATCCTACACTCGGAGAGGTGAAGACCATGATGATCGGTGTGCGCAACAATGCTGGAGACATCAAGAGCGTGGAGGTGTGGGTCAACGAACTGCGACTCCTCGACCACAATAGCAAGGGAGGATGGGCTGCCAACGGAAACCTCAACATACAACTCTCAGACCTCGGTAATATCAATGCCACAGGACGATACACCAGCGAAGGATTCGGTGGTCTCGAAGACGGAGTGGCAAACCGATCGACAGACACCTATGGAGCCTACAGCGTCACCACCAGCCTCGAACTCGGAAAGTTCTTCCCCGACAAGGCCAAGGTGAGCATACCTTTATATTATAGCGTCAGCAAGGAGAAGACCTCGCCCAAGTACAACCCCATGGACACGGATATGGAACTCGACGAGGCGCTCGATGCAGCGGCAAGCAAGCACGAACGCGACTCGATAGAGAGCATCGCCGTGACGAAAGTTACTAACACCAATTTTGCCATCTCCAACGCACGCGTAGGAATCGCCACCAAGCGACATCCTATGCCCTACGACCCTGCCAACTTCTCGTTCTCTTACAGCCATTCGCATCAGCGCACCTCTGGCGAAACTACCGTCTATGAGAAAGAAGACAACTGGCGAGGAGCTCTCGACTACTCCTGGACGCCAGTATACAAGGCATGGGAGCCTTTCAAGAAAATCAAAAACCGAAGCAAGTGGTATGACATACTGAAACGCTTCGGACTGAACTGGCTGCCACAAAACGTAGCTTTCAACACCGAGATGACGCGCAACTACTATGAGCTGCAAGAGCGAGACATGGAGTCGATAGAAAACACGCAACTGCCACTATCATTCAGTTCGCAGTTCTTGTGGAATCGTGAGTTTGCCATGCGGTGGGATCTTACCAAGAATCTGCATGCCAACTTCAGGAGTGCCACCCACGCACAGATAGACGAACCGTATGCACCTGTCAACAAAGATCTCTATCCCGACCAGTATCATGCCTGGAAAGACTCTGTGTGGACAAGCATCAAGCACCTCGGTACGCCACTCGACTACAACCAGACATTCACCGCGTCCTATCAGCTGCCACTCAACCTGTTGCCCGTCTTCGACTGGGTGAACGCCGATGCCAACTACAACGCCACCTACTCTTGGAACAAAGGAGCTGACGATGAAGACGGCAACAACTACGGCAACACCATCAACACCAACCGCGACCTCACGATCAACGGTTCGTTAAACCTCGTGAAATTGTACAACCACGTGCCGTTCCTCAAGAAGGCTAACCAGCGATTCGACAGACAACCCTCTAACTCGCAGATACAGCGAAAGAAGCAAGAACGCGAAAAGAAAAAACAAGAACAAGCTAAGCAGAAACAAGAACTTGCCAAGATAAGAAAAGAGGCTGAAGCTGCTGGAAAAGACCCCGAAGAGGCAGAGAAACAGTGGCGAAGCAAGCAAAACCAAAAGGCAGAGCAACAGAAAAAAGCACTGCCCAAGAATCGACGTACCTTTGAGAAAGAGATCGTGCTCTTGCCCGACACAATCATCAAGGTAAACCACGGCAAGAACAGCAAGCGACTCATCGTCACTGCCAAGACAGAGGATGGAAAAATCATGCCGCTAAAATATAAAAAGGTAAACGCCAACCAGATAAAAATCCTATCCAGGGTCGACACTACAACGAAGGTGAAACTCACCGTCCTCGCCAAAGAGCCACTCGAGAACCAAGGCTGGTATAAGACGATGCAGGCTGTGGCACGCACTGCTATGATGGTGCGTAACATCAGCTTCACCTATCGCAACAACTATCAGCTCACACTGCCAGGGTTCTTGCCTACCATAGGCGACGCCTTCGGACAGACCAAGCAAGGAGTGCTCTCGCCAGGTCTCGACTTCGCTTTCGGCATGGTAGACGACAGCTACATCGACAAGGCACGACGCAACGAATGGTTGCTCATCAACGACTCCATCGCTACGCCAGCAGCCAGCAGCCTGACCGAGGACCTGCAACTGCGTCTCACTCTCGAGCCGCTGAGAAATCTAAAAATCGACCTCAACGCTTCGCGCACCATGACCACCCAGAAGAGCATACAGTATATGTATAAGGGGACACCCATCACGCAGAGCGGTACCTTCACCATGACGACCATCTCCTTAGGCTCAGCCTTCGAGGGAATGGGCTCGGCTAATAGCGGTTATCATAGCAAGACCTTCGATAAATTTGTACGTTCGCTCGACACGTATCGCAACAAGGTGGAGGCGCAGTATGCCCATGCTGTATATCCCGCAGGCTCCGACCTCGCAGGAGGCAAGTTTGATGCATCACGCACACCTGTCAACAAGTATAGTGGCGATGTCATGATTCCCGCATTTCTCGATGCCTATACCAGCATGTCGGGGTCTTCGCTCGCACTCTTCCCAGCACTCAGCCGTCTGCTGCCCAACTGGTCCATCCGTTACAGCGGACTCAGCAAGCTGCCATGGCTGCGCGATCACTTCAAAAGCATCAACATCAACCACTCCTACAAGAGCATCTTTGCCGTGGGTAGCTACAACACCTACAGCACCTTCCAGGAGTTTATGAACGGCATCGGATTCATCGACGATACTGCGACGGGAAGTGTCACGCCAAGCAGCATGTACAACATTTCGCAGGTAAGTATCAACGAGGCTTTCTCCCCTCTCATGGGACTCGACGTGACGCTCAACAACAATATGACGCTCAAGGCCGAATATCGACAGACGCGCGTGCTCAGTCTCAGCATGACAAGCATACAGGTGAACGAGGCGCTCAGCAAAGACTGGGTCTTCGGTATGGGCTATCGACTCAACAACCTCAGCCTCTTTGGTAGGGGTAAGCGAGTGGTCAAGGCAAAGGGAAAGGGAAAGAATCAGAGCAATGAGGCTGCCAACACCCGCAACGCTGGTACCAACCAAAACCTCAACCTGCGTCTCGACTTCAGTCTGCGCAGACAGGCAGCCATCGTCAGAGACATAGCCTCTATGGTGAGCAGTGCCAGCAGTGGAAACAAGGCACTCAAGCTAAGCTTCTCTGCCGATTACACGCTCAACCGACTTCTCACCATGAGCTTCTATTACGACCGACAGACCAACACTCCGTTACTCTCAAGCAGTAGTTATCCTACTACGACGCAAGACTTTGGCTTGAGCATCAAGTTCTCGCTGACGAGGTAAAGTTAAAGGAGAATGTTGGGGGAGGTAAAGAAGGTAAAGGAGTTAAGAAGTTAAGGAGTTAAGAAGTTAAGGAGTTAAGGAGTTAAGGAGTTAAGACAATACCCTTATTGCTTATGCGCAGGAATGTACTGGGGAGGGCGTGGCATCTTGCCCACCCATAACCCCCATTGTCCGACATTCTAAAAACAAACTCCTTATACCAAGCACAACTATCAATCTGTAAGCACAGACACCCCTAAACTCTTACACCATCCTACCAAAACATACATAAAAACTACGATATTACAACTTTTTGCATCTCTTTAGAGTTAAAAAACTATTAAATAGCACGATATTTCAAAGAAAAACTATACTTTTGCAATCGGAATAAGATAAACAACCATAAAAAAGAAACTAATAGGAACAATGAAGAAGTTTAGAGCAGCCGTAGTAGGATACGGCAATATCGGTAAATTCACCGTAGAGGCGCTCCAGGCAGCACCCGACTTTGAGATTGCAGGCATCGTGCGCCGTCAGGGCGCTGCCAACAAGCCTGCAGAACTGGCTGAATATGAGGTGGTAGACGATATCACTAAGCTCAAGGATGTAGACGTGGCCATCCTCGCCACTCCAACACGTTCTTGCCCTGAATATTCAGAGAAGATGGTGGCACTCGGCATCAACACCGTAGACAGCTACGACATCCACACAGGCATCCTCGACTATCGTACCAAGCAGATGGAAAACTGCAAGAAGGCTGGCAAGGTGAGCGTCATCTCAGCTGGCTGGGACCCAGGTTCTGACTCAGTGGTGCGTGTGCTGATGGAGAGTTTGGCTCCTAAGGGCCTCACCTACACCAACTTTGGTCCTGGCATGAGCATGGGCCACTCGGTTTGCGTACGCAGCAAGGAAGGCGTAAAAGAAGCTCTCTCTGTCACCATCCCATTGGGCGAGGGCATTCACCGCCGCATGGTGTACGTAGAACTCGAAGAGGGCGCCAAGTTGGAAGACGTGACAGCGGCTATCAAGGCCGATCCATACTTTGCTCACGATGAGACCCACGTGTTCGCTGTGGCTTCTGTCGACGATGTCAAGGACATGGGGCATGGCGTAAACCTCGTGCGCAAAGGTGTGTCGGGCAAAACTCAGAACCAGCGTTTCGAGTTCAACATGAGCATCAATAACCCAGCCCTCACTGCTCAGGTATTGGTCAATGTGGCTCGTGCCACCTTCCGTCTGCAGCCAGGCTGCTACACCATGCCCGAGATTCCTGTCATCGACATGCTCCCTGGCACTCGTGAGGAGATTGTCGCTACGCTCGTATAAGATTATTCTTCTGCTGATTTCTTACCACTACCTCATCGGTAAGGAAGCAGAACTAACCATACAAAAAGGGAAGAGAACCATTCCGTTCTCTTCCCTTTTTTTCGTTCTCTTCCCCCTTTTTTTTTCTTTTCGTTTTACTCTTAAAAAATCCTTTCCCCCCTCTTACCTTTTTACCTTCTTACCTTTTTACCTTTTAAAAACCCAGGCGAACAAATCTTTTCACAGGCAGACTTGCACTGGGGGGAGTTACTTATGAGTCATGATATTGAGCACCATGTCGTCGGTGGCACGCATGGCATCGGCACCTATAGATGTGAGGTTGTGGATGCAGCAATCCACATCATCGTCGACAATGCCCTCTGCCGAAGTGACGCACTTACCCTCCATGGCGAGCAGCGAAGAGAGCAAGGCAGTGCTTACACCCGACGAAATCTTGAGCGAACAACTGGGCTTAGCTCCGTCACAGATCATGCCCGTGAGGTTGGCCACCATGTTCTTCACCGAGTTGCAGATGCGCTGATAGTCGCCCCCCATAAGATAGGTGATGCCACAGCTGCTGCCTATCGATGCCACCACGCAGCCACACAACGCCGACAACTTGCCGAGGCTCTGCTTGATGTAGATGGCTGTGAGATGGCTGAGCATGAGCGCACGAATGAGTTCCTCCTCGGTGTTCTCGTTCTCCAGAGCATAGACAGCCACGGGGTTAGTGGCACAGATACCTTGATTGCCACTACCGCTGTTGCTCATCACAGGAATCATCGCCCCGCCCATACGAGCATCGCAAGCCGAGGCTGTGCGCGAGATGATGTGAGAGAAGATGCTATTGCCGAAGATGCCATGACTCAAAGGGCGGTCCATCGTCTTACCCAAGCAATGGCCGTAGTTGCCCTTGATAGAGAGTTCGGCAGCTCGCATATTGTAGTCGCGCGTCTTCAGGATGAAGTTTATCTCGTCGAGAGGAGCTGTCATAGCAAAGTCGTACACCATGCGCATGGATAGCTGTATGTCGGTATCTTCCTCCTCATCGCCAGCAGCCTGCCGCTCATCGAACAGCACCTCGTCGTTATGCTCGGCAAAGACAAAGTGGGTGTGGCTACCTGCTATGATGGCAACAGCCTGGTCGTTGCCCGAACGACAAGCCACCTCGATGTAGAGTTTCTCGTCGATGCCAGGCTTCAGCTGTATGTCGATGCAAGAATCTTCGATAAATCGTTTGCCCTGTGCGAGGGTTTCGGGTGTGAGGTCTTTGAGCACTTCGAGCTGATAGTCGGGCTTGCCGATAAGGGCGCCCAAAGCCACGGCGATGGGCAGACCTATCATACCTGTGCCAGGAATACCCACTCCCATTGCATTTTTGAGCATATTAGGGCTGAGCAGCACCTCGATGCTGTCGGGACGCTTTCCCAACAGAGTGGCAGCCTTGGCGGTGCAGAGAGCCACGGCCATAGGTTCGGTGCATCCGATGGCTGGAACTACTTCCTTATTGACAAGAGCGATGATGCGCTCGCGGGTCTTCTTTTCTTGCATGACGTTTGTTTTTTAATTTTGCATACAAAGGTACGAAAAATATTGAAAAAGAATAAAAGTGAATATAAAAAAACTCAACTTTTGCATTGGTTAACTCCACTCGTCTTGAACCATCATTCATCGATTGAAGGGCAAGAGTCTGAAGCATTAAATCCATGTGCAAAAGTTGAGTAACGGGAGGGGGAAGATTAGTCTTCGAGCTGGAAGAGAGGATCGTCGACTGTCAGCATGACAGGCTTCTGGTCGAACTCTTTGAGGAGCTGCTCAGAAACATACTGCTTGTCTACTACGAGTCGGAACATGTACTCATTGAACCAGCGATTGGTCATGATGAGACATCCCTTCTGACCATTGTCAGCGCCCCAGCTGTTTTCCACCTTCCACTTCAGTGGCTTGCCATTGGCATCGAGGTCGACGGCTGTGAGGGTCATGGCGTGGGTAGAACCACTATCGAAGGTACTGATGCGGTCGGCCTTGTTCATAGGGAACGTAGTGCCGAAGAGCGAAGCATAGTCATAGTTGTCGAGGTCGAGATAACCACGCTTGCGATCGAACTGCTTGCCCACATCGTAGCTGGAGTACATCTTACGACCATCCTTCAAAGAGGCGATGGCAAGAGCGGCAATCTCGTCCATAGGCAGGTTGAGATACTTCCAGTTGTGCCCATCGTAGGTGTGGCGATCATACTCCACCTCATAGGTCTTGTGGTAAGGATGACGTGGGTCGTTCATCACCATGATGAAGGTGCCGTTAAGTTCCTTGCCCACAGTGGCATCGTAGAAGCTCTTAGGCGTATAGGTCTTCGCCTCGCCCATCTGCTTGCCGTTCTTGTTGCAGAAAGCATAGCTGAACTCCTTGACAGGCTCGCCTAAGGTGAGGCTGAGCATGTGATAGACAGTACCGAGCATCTCTGTCTTGCGAGCAGCCAACTGCTTGGCGTTCTTGCCTGCTGCTGCCATACGGCGCAGTTCCAGTCCGTACTCACGCAACTTGCTGGCAATAAGACGACTCATCTTGTTGGTATTCTCGCTCGAGAAGGTCTCAGGCATCACGCTCATAGGCACCAATCCATATTTGGCAGCCAAGTCAGCTACACCACAGAAGGTGCCACCATCATTGAGCGGAGACTTGAAGAAGAACTGCACCTGTGGGTCGGCAATAGGCTTGCGAGCATGGTCGATGACGCCCTGCAGCATCAGGTTGGCTTTCTCCAACTGGTCGTAGAAGAAGAGGTAAGCTTGCGAATACTCCACAGCCAAACTGTCGGCATGAGTCTTGGCAAAGTTGGCACGCAGCACATTCATGCCACTAAACATCCAACAGCGGCCAGAGCTCTTCTGATTATGGATGCTCTGAACGGGTGTCTCCACGCTGAAGTGGGTATCTATGGCACCAGCATGAGCACGATTCATCACCAGTTGGTCGATATTGTTGTTGGCGATGGCATTAAAGAGAGCCTTATCTGCGGCCGATGACTTCTGCGATTTTTCTATCTGCGAAAGCATCTGCTGAGAGATGCCTCCTTGCTTCGTTTGAGCCATTGTAGCAGCAGAAACAGCCAACAAGGCTCCTAAAAGGATGATGTTTTTTCTCATTATGTTCATGTTATTATTGATTTGTCGGGATGCAAATATACGAAGAAAAGTGGGAAAACAGAAATAAATCGGTCAAAAGTGACACATACTAAAAAAAAAACACTACCTTTGCATGGTTATTCACGAGATGAAAACATGGAACAAGAAAAGTTTAGCCTTTTAAGTAAGATAAAGTATCCTGAAGACCTGCGCAAACTCTCTATCGAACAACTGCCGCAGCTCTGCCAGGAACTGCGAGAAGACATCATCGAAGAAGTGGCCGTCAACCCTGGTCATTTCGCATCGTCATTGGGTGTCGTCGAGATAACCGTGGCTCTACATTATATATATAATACGCCTTACGACCGCATCGTGTGGGATGTGGGACATCAAGCCTATGGTCACAAAATCTTGACAGGGCGCAGAGAAGCCTTCTGCACCAACCGACATCTGCACGGCATACGCCCCTTCCCCACACCCTTAGAGAGCGAATACGACACCTTTGCCTGTGGGCATGCCAGCAACTCGATTTCGGCAGCTCTCGGCATGGCGGTAGCGGCTACCAAGAAGGGGGAAGACAAGCGACACGTCGTGGCGGTGATAGGCGATGGAGCCATGAGCGGAGGACTCGCCTTCGAGGGCCTCAACAACGTATCAAGCACCCCCAACGACCTGCTCATCATCCTCAACGACAACGACATGAGTATCGACAGGGCTGTGGGAGGCATGGAGAAATATCTGCTCAACCTCGACACCAACGAGACTTACAACCGACTGAGATTCAAAGCCTCACAATGGTTGCACTCGAAAGGCTATCTCAACGAAGAACGACGCAAAGGAATACTCAGGCTCAACAATGCCCTGAAGTCGGCACTCAGCCATCAGCAGAACATCTTCGAGGGAATGAACATACGATACTTCGGACCCTTCGACGGGCACGACATACGCGAAGTGGTGCGCGTGCTGAGACAACTCAAGAACATGAAAGGACCTAAGCTACTGCATCTGCACACCACCAAGGGCAAGGGCTACAAACCAGCTGAGAAGAGCGCCACCATCTGGCATGCACCAGGCAAGTTTGACCCTGAGACTGGCGAACGACTCATATCCGACAGCGCCAACCTACCACCTAAATATCAAGACGTCTTCGGGCATACACTACTCGAACTGGCACAGCAGAATCCCAACATCGTGGGCGTAACGCCTGCCATGCCCACAGGCTGCTCCATGAGCATCATGATGAAGCAGATGCCCGACCGGGTATTCGACGTGGGAATCGCTGAGGGGCACGCTGTCACCTTCTCGGCAGGAATGGCGAAAGATGGGCTTATGCCTTTCTGCAACATATACAGCTCGTTTGCTCAGCGAGCATACGACAACATCATACACGACATGGCACTGCTCAACCTACCTGTGGTGCTATGCCTCGACAGGGCTGGACTGGTGGGCGAAGACGGTCCCACACACCACGGTGCCTTCGACCTGGCTGCACTCCGACCTGTGCCCCACCTCACCATCGCTTCGCCCATGGACGAGCACGAGCTGCGCAACCTCATGTTCTCGGCTCAACTGCCACAACAAGGTTGCTACGTGATACGCTATCCCAGAGGCAACGGTGTGCTTACCGACTGGCGTAACCCCATGCAGGAAATCAAGACGGGAACGGGCAGAAAACTCAAGGAGGGAAGCGACGTGGCTGTACTCACCCTCGGACCTATAGGCAACGATGCCGCCGAAGCCATCGCCGAAGTAGAGAAGGAGAAAGAGGGACGTTTGAGCGTGGCTCACTACGACATGCGATTCTTAAAACCGCTCGACGAAAGCCTGCTGCACGAGATTGGCAACAAGTTCGACCGCATCGTAACCATCGAAGACGGTGTGCGCATGGGAGGCTTCGGCTCTGCCATTCTCGAATGGATGAGCGACCACAACTACCATCCACACATCACACGCATGGGATTGCCCGACGAGTTTGTGGAACACGGCACGATAGCACAGCTAAGAGAAATCGTGCACATGGATAAAGAATCAATCAAAGAAGCTATAAAAGAATGAAAATCATCATAGCTGGCGCACACGCCATAGGAACTCACTTGGCGAGCCTCTTGTCTCGTAGCAAGGAGGAGATAACACTCATCGACGAAAGCGAGGAGCGACTGGCAAGCGTCGGATCTGACTGCGACCTGCTCACCCTACTGGGGAAACCGACAAGCCTCAAGGTGCTACGCGATGCTGGAACGGCAGACGCCGACCTCTTCATTGCCGTAACGCCATTAGAGAGCACCAACATCACGGCATGTATCTTGGCTAAAAACTTGGGGGCTAAACGTACCGTGGCAAGGGTGGACAACCCCGAATACATGGACCCTCAGGCACAGGAGTTCTTCCAGGGACTGGGCATCAGCAAACTGATATACCCCGAGATGCTCGCTGCCGTAGACATCAACAACGGACTGAAGATGAGCTGGGTGAGACAGCGCTGGGATGTACACGACGGAGCACTCGTCATGCTCGGCATCAAACTGCGACAGAGCTGCGAAATCCTCAACCAACCGCTCAAGGACATCAGCGGTCCCAACGACCCCTATCACGTTGTGGCCATCAAACGAGGAGACGAAACCATCATCCCCGGTGGTAACGACGAGCTGAAACTCTACGACTTGGCTTACTTTATGACCACGCGCAACTATATTCCGTACATTCGCAAAATCGTGGGCAAAGAGCACTATGTAGACGTAAAGAACGTGATGATTATGGGTGGCGGACGCACTGCCGTGAGAGCCGTGAAGAAGATGCCCGAATACATGGAATGTAAAATCATTGAGCGAGACGAGGCGCGATGTGAATATCTCAACGAGATACTCGACGAGAGCAAAACACTCGTCATACATGGCGACGGACGCGACATACCACTACTCAACGAAGAAGGCATACGTAGCACACAGGCCTTTGTGGCTCTCACTGGCAATGCCGAGACCAATATCCTGGCGTGCCTCACTGCCAAACGAATGGGAGTACGCAAAACCGTGGCTGCCGTAGAAAACGTAGACTATGTGAGTATGGCAGAAAGCCTCGACATCGGAACCATCATCAACAAGAAGGTGATTGCAGCAAGCTACATCTATCAGATGATGCTCGATGCCGACGTGATGAACGTGCGCTTCCTCATGAACGCCAATGCCGACGTGGCGGAGTTTATCGCCAAGGAAGGTTCTAAGGTGACTAAGAAAGCCGTAAAAGACTTAGGAATGCCCATCGGTGTTACCATCGGCGGACTGGTGCGCGGCGAGAAGGGTATGCTCGTATCGGGTAACACTCAGATTGAAGCAGGCGACTCCGTCATGGTGTTCTGTCACAACATCAACATGAAGAAGATAGAGAAGTTCTTTGTGTAACATGATATGAAAAAACCTTGATGCTCATGGTGTGTCATCGACAATCTGGATACAAGGTGAGCAGGATAAATGGGAAAAGGATATACAAAACATGATGAACTGGAAATTGATATATAAGGTGCTGGGACAGTTGCTCTTCATCGAAGCTTCGCTCATGCTGCTCAGCCTGCTGGTGGCAGTTTACTATCAGCAGGAAGATGTCTTCGCCTTCATTGTTGCCACCCTCGTGACCATCGGAGGAGGACTCATCCTGAAATGGAGAGGACACGGAGCCGACAACTCGATGTCGCGACGCGATGCCTACTTCGTGGTGTCGGTGTCGTGGATTATATTTAGCCTCTTCGGAACACTGCCTTTCATGGTGAGCGGATACATCAACAACTTCACCGATGCTTACTTCGAAACCATGTCGGGATTCACCACGACGGGAGCTACCATACTCGACGATGTGGAGTGCTTTCCACACGGACTGCTCTTCTGGCGATCACTCACTCAGTGGATAGGCGGACTGGGCATCGTATTCTTCACCATCGCCCTGCTGCCATCGCTTGTAGGCGGACAAACCAAGGTGTTTGCTGCCGAGGCTACAGGCCCCATCAAGACCAAACTGCATCCACGCATCTCTACCTCTGCCAAGTGGATATGGAGCATCTATCTCGTGCTCACCATCGCCTGCATCCTGTCTTATTACGTAGCAGGAATGGGACTCTTCGATAGCTTCAACTATGCCATGACAACCACAGCAACGGGTGGTTTCTCCACCCATAACACCAGTACAGAGTTTTTCCATTCGCCTTCGCTCGAATACATCTGTACTTTCTTCTGCTTCCTCTCTGGAGTCAACTTCACACTGCTCTATGCAGCCGTCATCAAATTGAAAATCAAGGAACTATTTCGTAACTCAGAGTTCAGATTCTATATCTTTCTCGTCACTGTCTTCAGCACATTCATCATGATAGAACTCATCGTGATGCGCAACTACGACGTGGAGCATGCCTTCCGTAGCGCCATCTTCCAGGTGGTGTCGTTCATCACGACTACGGGACTCTTCAACGACGATGCAGCTCTGTGGCCTCACGTCACATGGGTAATCCTTTCCATGTGTATGTTTGTCGGTGCCTGCTCGGGCAGTACGAGCGGTGGACTAAAATGTATACGTGGCGTCATTCTGCTGCGCATGGTGAAGAATGAGTTCCGACAGATTCTGCACCCTAATGCAGTGCTGCCACTCAAGGTAGGAGGTGTCAACGTACCTATGCAGAAGCGAGTCACCCTGTTGGCTTTCCTCACCATCTATCTCATTATCTGCGTCATCATTTCATTCACCATGATAGCGATGGGCATCGACAACACCAATGCCATTACCATCACACTGAGCTGCGTAGGCAACGTGGGCCCCACCTTGGGTACAGAGATTGGACCTACCATGTCGTGGAGCGAACTGCCCGACTTGGCTAAGTGGTTCTGCTCGCTCATGATGCTCATCGGACGTTTGGAGATATTCACCGTTCTGGTTATCTTTACTCCTGCCTTCTGGAAAGAAAATTAAAGAAGAGAGCATTTAAAGGTAAATGATAAAAGGGGTTTAAAAAAGAACCTTGCTTTTGGAGAAAGGTGAAAAAAGTTAAAAAGATAAATCAACATCAGATAAACAATAAGTAATCTGAGCACAATATATGTATTATTGAAGTATAGCATGTACGGAAGTTAGAGGGAAGTGATAACTTCTCTAACTTCTAAACTGGCGAAAGTTGAGTAAAATATTCTATCAGCCTATAATTAATTAAACAACAAGCATAATGAAACCCTTAAAATTTCAACCATTACTGAAGTCCACCATCTGGGGTGGCAACAAGATTATTAACTTCAAACACCTCGACCTGCAGCAGGAGAAAGTAGGCGAAAGCTGGGAAGTTTCTGGCGTACCAGGCAACGAAACCATCGTAGCTGAAGGCGAGATGAAGGGCAAAAGCCTCAACGAGGTAGTTGCCGAAATGAAGGAAAACTTATTAGGTAAGGAGAACTATGAGCGCTTCGGCAACGAGTTCCCACTGCTCATCAAGTTTATTGATGCCAACAGCGACCTCTCTATCCAGGTTCACCCCAACGACGAAATAGCTCGCAAGCAAGGCAAAGAGCGTGGAAAGACAGAAATGTGGTATGCGCTGCCATGCGACAAAGACGCTAAACTCTATAATGGTCTGAAAATGCAGATCACAGCTGAGCAATATAAGGAAATGGTTGAGAACGACACCATCACCGATGCACTCGCACAGTATGAGGTGAAAGAGGACGACTGCTTCTTCATTCCTGCTGGTCGTATTCATGCCATCGGCACAGGATGCTTCGTTGCTGAGATACAGCAGACGAGCGACGTTACTTACCGCATCTACGACTTCAAGCGTAAGGATAAAGACGGCAACTACCGACAGCTGCACACCAAGGAGGCTGCTGAGTGCATCGACTACACCGTGCTGTCCAATTATCGTCAGGAGTATAAGCCTGTAAAAAATCAGGGTGTCAGCATCGTTAGTTGCCCATACTTCTGCACTGCTGTCTACGACCTCGATCAGCCAATGACACTCGACTACTCTGAGCTTGACAGTTTCGTCATCCTTATCGGTCTGAAGGGTGAAGCCACTATCACCGACAACGAGGGCAATACCGTCACCTTGCAAGGCGGAGAAAGTATCGTGATTCCTGCCTCTACCCAGACTTTGAAGGTAGAGGGAACGCTGAAGTTCCTCGAAACTTACGTGTAGTTTTTAAAGGTAAAAAAGTAAAAGGGTAAAAAAGTAAAAAGGTAAAAAGAGCCTTCTTGCTGATAAAGTATTTACTTTTTTACCTTTAAAAATCCTTTTTACCCTTTTACTCTTTTACCTTTTTACCTTTAAAAATCCTTTTCCAAATACTCTTCCACATCGGCAAGTATTTTCTGAAATTCGGGTGAAAACTGATAGTAGGTATTCTTCTTCATCATCATTTTCACTTTGCCCAAACTATTCTCATAGCAAGCCATTTCTGTACGAGCCTGCTCGCTATGCACAGCACGCGAACGAATGTCATTCTCCTGTTCATTGCGCAGAATGTCGCACACCGTCTGCACCACAGGACTCACCACTAAGTCGAAAAGATGATGCCCCTGGATGTAAAGATAAGTATTGTTTTCATGGATACCCAAACCATGCAACAGCTTCTCCACTTCGGGAAGCACCTCTTTGAGTTTGGGGAATCTGCGTTCCAACTGGAACATCTTGGCTCGCACCTTTTTGCCAAGATACTCTATCGCCCAATTCGGACTCTGTATACGTACCGTGGGCAACAGTACCACCTTATTAAACTCGCTCATATCGAAGTGCATCGTCATCTTGCGACGCTGCAGAAAAGCTACATGCCAAACGAAAAGTGGCCATATAGTCTGTGAATAAGACTGCAAGAAGCGCTCAAAATTGAAGATGTGATGATCGTTGAGCGTCACCATCACACAAGTTTCGTGAAGTCCCTTGGCATAACACTGAAAGTTTTCTATCGCGTAGGCATAAGTATGAAAGATGTAGGGATTCTCCAACATCTGCTTCGACATCTCAGTAGAGCCTTGAAGAATATAGTCGTAGTCGGCATCTACACAGGCTATCATGTCACGCCCCACCCCTTTGAGCATATTGGCGATGGCTGCCTTTTTGCCTCTATCGAGATGCTGGTTGCGCGAAGGCAGCATGATATCGAAGAACAGTTTGTCATTCTCATAACGTCCGAGCACGGAGCGCCAAAAGAACACATCATCGTAACTCTCTACATAGACCACGATTTTGCGCCGAGTCTTCTTCGAAGTCATCCTGTTAGCCGCCTCGAAGAACTGCGAGTTGATGTTATCAGTAAGCCGTTTAGCCATCCTTCGCCCTCCCTATTTTTCGTAATTTCTATTTCACGGTTATATCGTCAACCTCCGTCACACGGTCAGTCCAGCCATCCATCACCACAGCAGGACTATGCGTCGTCATGATAATCTGTATGTTGGGGTTGAGTTGGAGCACCAAGGAGATGAGTTGCTTCTGCCACTCGAAGTGCAGACTAATCTCTGGCTCGTCCATGAAGAGCACATGCGGAAGATTGTCTTCCACAAGCACTGTAAGTAGAATGGCGAGCATCTGCTTCTCGCCTGCCGAGAGCTGATAAGGTTGCAACACCTCGCCCATCTGGGAGAACTTAATCTCGTTGGCAGTGCGGATGATAGTCTTTCCCGTTGCACTGAACAGGTCGTCCACCATGTCTTGAAACAACTTCTTGGGCTCGCTGAGTTCCTGAGCTTTCTGGGCTGCATCAGGCTCCCCACTCTGCAACACAGCTATGATGCGGTTGCCGATGTTCACTTGATAATCCAAGTACTTGCGCTGCAACTGAAAGAGCTGCCAGTCGAGCTCGGTGACGAGTGAAAGGTCCACCTTGCTTATCATTTCAGAGTTGAGCAACGGCCTGTCTACAGAGCGTATCACGTCATACCTAATCCACTTGGCCTCCTCTGGCTCTACCTGCAGATGCACTCCCTTGAGCAGATGGCTGGGAAACTCACCACCTGCACTCAGTCCTTTAACCACCTTATTGAGAATGGTACTCTTTCCCACACCATTCACGCCACTCAGGATGTTCACCCTGCGGTCGAGATTCCAAAGTATGTGCTTTGTGCCACTCCACAGAGAATCTATCTCTATCTGCTTAATATAGTTGGCATATTTCTGCATAGGCTTCTTTTTTCTAAAAAAAATCATTCTGGGCTGAAGTTTTTTAGCTTTCACACCCTAATTATCACGGCAAATATAATCATTTTAAGTGAAAATTTGTACCTTTGCACCGATTTTTTATATTAAAATCAGTATTTTATATTAAATAATTCATCTTTCGCAAATGGGGAAGTTAAAGATGTTAGAGAAGTTAGAGGGAAGTTAAGGGACAAATATCCTAAGTTTAAGATAGAAGACTATTGTCTCTTAACTTCCCTAACGACAGAAGGGAGTGATAACTTCTCTAACTTCCGTACATGCGAAACTTTAGTAAAATAAGGTAAAATGGGTAACAACAAAGCACTTTTAGCCCACTTGTGCCTCTTTGGGTCGGGCGCATTTTGGGGACTTATGGCTCCTGTAGGTAAGGATGCTATGACACACGGCATTGAAGGTATCGACATGGTTTCATTCCGCGTCTTAGGCGGAGCCATCCTCTTCTGGCTCACATCGCTATTCACAAGAAAGGAGCACATTCCTACTATCGACATCATCAAACTGGCTGGAGCTGGACTCTTCGGACTGGTGTGCAACCAATGCTGCTACACCATCGGACTGAGCTTCACTTCGCCCAGCAACTCGAGCATCATGACCACTTCGATGCCCATCTTCGCCATGTTATTGTCGTTTCTCATTCTCCGGGAACCCATCACATGGAAAAAGGTGGCTGGCGTGCTCTTAGGCTGCAGCGGAGCTGTGATCATCATCCTCACCAGTGCGCAGGCAGGAAACGCCAAGGTGGGAAATATCTGGGGCGACTTGCTCTGCATGGCAGCTCAACTATCCTTTGCGCTCTATCTATCGCTCTTCAAGCCTTTAGTGAGCAAGTATTCGCTCTTCACCATTAACAAGTGGATGTTTACATGGGCCTCCGTCATGATTCTGCCTCTCACTGCCTCTCATGTGGCAGCCATTCCATGGGCAGAAGTGCCTGCATCCACCTGGTGGGAGACGGGCTATGTCGTTTTCTTCGGCACCTACTTGGGCTACATCTTGATGATGAATGGTCAGAAGACGCTACGACCTACCGTGGTTTCGGTATACAACTATGTGCAGCCCTTGGTTTCTGTTTCGGTCAGTGTACTGGTGGGTTTAGCTGTGTTCAAGGGCACACAGGCACTCGCTGCCATCCTCGTCTTCTCGGGTGTGTGGCTGGTCATTAAGAGTAAGTCCAAACACGACATCGACCGTCACGACCACAGTCTGGCCTACGAGAAAAGACATGCGTAAACTGATTTTCATGTCGACTAAAAACAGGAACTGTCCTCATCTGATATAACCTTTCAGATGAGGACAGTTTTTTGTTCCGCCAAATTAGGTAACAAATCACAGCCAAATTAAGCAAAACTATGCTTACCGCAGAGAAGACGGGATATATGTTGTGCCGATTGGCTGCTTGAAAGACTAATTTTAGAATACAACCTCAAAACTCTTATATATGCCGTCGCTACTGCCTTTGAGAATCCTTTAAACCACAGAAGCAATCATTCCAATTCTTTCCAATTTTGCAAACATTGGAAAGAATTGGAATGTATCTGTTTTCAGATTCCTAACTCTCTAATATATCAAATCCCCCAAGAGTTTTCTTGACCTCTTGGGGGAAAACTTGAATTTGTTATCCCTTTATATACCTATTATTAATATCTACTTTCTTAGTATTTTGGATTCTGTGTAAGGATATTGTTACTCTTATCACGCTCGCCCTGAGGAATAGGCAAGAGGTAATCACGCTCATCGTCAAAATTGCGACCCTTCTGAACATTATACTTATTGGCATAAGCACGCATTACCTCACCAAAACGATGCTGGCGCATCAAGTCATCACGTCGCCATCCTTCCATAGCCAACTCTACACGACGTTCATGCCAAATTATATCTCGAAGCTCATCCTTGTTGTTCGTTGTGATGTCAGGCAATGTGCTGGAAGTGGTTGCTGGTACGTATGCCTGCATATCCTTACGTGGATCGAGAGGATTGGTTTCACGAGCACGTTTTCTTACCTTATTCAAATACTTTTTAGCCTCAACTGGTTTGTTCATTTCGTTGAGGGCCTCAGCATAGAGCAAGAGAACATCTGAATAACGAATCAGGCGAATATTGTAAGAAATCATCCATACATCCATACCTTGTTTTTCTGCCTTGGGAACTGTCATCTTGTAGTCGTGGAAGCCAGTGGCACTCTGATGGTTATCCTGAGCTTGCTCATCGCCAACATAACGGTCACCAGTACGAGTGAACACGTAGGTTTGTCGTGGATCATCTACATCATAGGCTTTAAAAAGATCTGTAGTAGGAACATGGAATCCATAACCCTGATAACCAGGAACATCGCGAGAAGTAAAGAAATGAGGCACATTGGTACCTGTCGCAATCGACTTATCGTACACTTTATTAGGCAACTCGAAAATTGACTCAATGCTGTTTTCGTACTGAGGACGCCAATTCATACCATAGTCTGGCAGAAGATCGTAATCCTTATCCACCTCTACGATGTCACGAAGTACCTTCTCTGCATTATCAAAGTCACCACGGAACATATAAGTCTTAGCAAGCATGGTCTTGGCAAATCCACGAGTTACATGATATTGCTCGCTTGCTTCATATTCTCCCTTTGCAGGAAGGGTGGAAGCATCTGTCAAGTCAGAAATAATCTGAACATAAACTGCATCTGCAGAAGCACGAGGAACCTTCAAAATTTCAGTAGGCTGCATGGGTGTTGTAATAAGAGGCACTCCTCCAAATGTAGTAACAAGACTATAATAACCAAATGCACGCAAAGCTTTTGCCTCCTTTTCATAACGGGCAAGCAAATCTTTATCACCTTGAGCTGTAGGAGCATTAGCGATTACATCATTACAACGATTGATGAGACGATAAAGGATTTCCCAGCGGCGTCCCACTTCTCCATTTGTGGTGTATACCGTGAAATTAGAAAGTTCCGTAACTTCTGCACGGTCGCCGTCGCTACTACCTTTGAGAGCATCATCAGTAGAACAGTCACCCACAAAATAGAAGTTCAGAGCATACTCATTCCAAGTATTACGTAACTGCAAATAAGCACCAGTAAGAGCCTCTTTTATATCACTTTGCTTCTTATAGAAATTTTCACTGGTTGTCTTGCCATAGTTGGGTTCATCAAGATCACAACTGCCTAAAGTTAATACTAAGGCAAGAGACATAAAACTTAACAATATTTTTTTCATAATAGTATGTCGTTTAAATGGTTTAGAACTGTAAATTAACACCAAACATGAAGGTTCGTGAAGAAGGATAACGTGTAGAATCATAACCCATGTTGAGAGGATTTGTAGCTCCCAAGTCTGGATCAAGCCCACTATAGCCTGTAATCGTAAACAAGTTTTGTGCAGATACATAGAAACGGCAACTTGTGATATAACGCAACTTAGCCATCAACTTAGAAGGCAAAGTATATCCTAACTGCAGATTCTGCAAACGAAGATAAGATCCATCCTCTACCATAAAAGAAGATACGCGATAATTGTTGTTGTCATTATTTGTTGTTATGCGTGGGAACTCAGCCTTATCACCTTCCTGTCTCCAAGCCTTGGTATAAGCATCAGCCAACGCATTCTGATAACCTACTACAGCTAAAGTGCCTCGTGAAGCATTGTAGATATCATTTCCCAATGTTCCTTGGAATGCCATATTCAGGTCAAAACCCTTGTATTCGAAACCCAAATTGAAGCCATAGATTACATCAGGATTAGGATCACCAATAAACTGACGGTCATCATCATTAAGAGCCCCAGACTCTGTGAGCTTAGCAAACTTGAAGTCACCAGGATGTGCATTAGGCTGGATTTTAGTTCCATCCTTATCCACATAGTTATCTATTTCTGCTTGATTCTGGAAGATACCCAGCTGCTTGAAACCATAGAAACGACCGATAGGACCTCCTTCATAAGTGCGACTTACTGCACCTGTAAGATATTCAGAAGACAGCTTAGTCACCTTTGTCTTATAGGTTGAAAAGTTAAGTCCAGCATGATAGTTGAAATCTCCTATGTGGTTATGATAATTAGCCACAAACTCAAAACCTGTATTCTTCAGGTCTCCAGCATTGAAGAAAGGACTATTAGGATAAGCGCCGAAAGAAGGAATAGGCATCTGAAGCAACATATCAGAAGTCTTCTTCACATAGAAGTCCATGCTCAAATCGAGAGAATTGCGCAAAATTGTGAGGTCAATACCAACGTTGGTCTGAGTACTTGTCTCCCACTTGATATCCCGATTACCTTGATAAGTAGGTACATATCCCTGACTGAAGCCAGAACCAAACCACCATTGAGCTTCCTTGTTAGTACCAATAAGGGTGAGAGGAGCTGTAGCATCAATACGCTGATTACCATTCTGTCCCCAACCTGCGCGCAACTTCAAGTTGTCAAATACCTTGCCAAGAGAAGAATCCTGGAAGAATTTCTCATTACTGATTCTCCATCCCAAAGACAATGATGGGAAATATCCCCAACGATTGTTCTTTGCGAAACGAGAAGAACCATCGGCACGGAAACTTACGGTAGCTAAGTATCGATTGTCATAAGAGTAATTGACACGTCCCAAATAAGAAAGCATAGAGGCTGTTATCTTATCACCTGAAGTCTGGTCGCCAGAGGTCTGAGCGCTGAGTATACGATATATTTCTTCATTACCCAAAGCATTGCGCTTGAAAGCATTGATACCTTCTGAGCAATTCTTTTCATAAGTCATAGCAACCATAGCATCAAGATGATGCTTTCCAATAGTCTTATTATAGTTCAAACGCTGCTCTACTAAATAATTAAATGTGGTAGAAGTGTTATTTATCAACTCTGTCTGCGTATTGTACTTGCTCTCGCGATTACCCAACATATCATCAGAGAAGATTGCTGAATAAATCGGTTTAAAACTTTTAAATGTGTCTTGATTACGCTCAAAGCTAAATTGCAAACGATATGAGAAATCCTTTGAGAAATTAATTTTAGCAAAGGCATTTCCAAACACATTGAATAAATCATTATGACGATCGTTCAACTTTAATATAGACACTGGGTTAGGGTCGAAAGACCACTCGGTAGGAGCCCATTTGTTATATTCATAGTTCTCAGAAGATGGATCCACCAATGGATTGATAACAGGTGTAAATGGGTCGGCCTTCTGAATAAATTCGAAAGAAGGTAATGCACTGGTATCTCTCTTGCGCATGCTTGCGATATTGATAGTACCTCCCAATGTTACATATTTATTGAGATCGTACTCCTGATTCAAACGAGCATTCAGACGACGGAAACCAGTCTCGATAATAGTTCCTTCTTCGTTGACGAATCCTAAACTAAGTGCTGTACGTGACTTTTCATTACCTGTGCGAACGCTCAAATTGTAGTTTTGATTGAACGCGTTACGGGTACACTCTTTCCACCAGTCAGTACTATAACCTTTTTTATACTGATTAGTAAACTTCACTTTATCAAAGGTAGAATTATCACCATATGCCGTCGTGATAAAATCATAGTACTGGTCACTATTCATCATATCGAGGGCCTTATAGCTACTTCTCACACCAACAGAGGCGTCAAGCGTCACTATTGTTTGCCCCTTGATACCACTCTTGGTTGTTACCAAGATAACACCATTAGAGCCACGAGAACCATAGATAGCACAAGCAGATGCATCTTTCAACACCTCCATACGCTCGATATCTGCAGGATTCAGATTGCTGATATTATCCATAAACTGGCCATCCACAACATAGAGAGGATTATTATCATTGACCGTTCCCAAACCACGAACACGAACCACAGCATCAGAACCAGGCTGACCACTACTTGTACTTACGAATACACCAGCAGCCTTACCCGCCAAGAGATTAGAAACGTTGGATGTTGCATAATTTTTAATATCCTTCTCACTAATAGACGACAAAGCTCCAGTAAGGTCACTCTTTCGCTGTGTACCATAACCGACGACAACAATCTCGTTTAAGGTGTTATCGGTATCTAATCGGATATCGTAATTACCATCCTTAAGTGTCTTCATCGTTGTGGAAGTATATCCCACATATGATACATTAATTTGGTTTGACTTTACCTTGAGACGATATTTTCCGTCCAAGTCTGTCACGGTACCATTATGGGTACCACTCTCTACTACAGTGACACCTATAAGAGGTTCTCCTGTATTACGATCATAGACCGTACCCGTAATTGTTTTTTCTTGCTGCGCAAAGGCAGAAGTAGAAACTGCCATGGCAATTAATACTGACAAAAAATGCTTCTTCATAGATTTACGTTTTTAATTATATGAAATGATTTGATTATTAGCTATAACTTTTCCGTTTTTTATTTTAATACGCGTCTTAGTTGGTAGCTCATAAATAACCCGCGCGGACTTAGCAGGTATACTTATTTTCTGACCACTATGCATATTTCTTGCTACATATTCTTTAGCTACAATATCGTAAAGGTCAAAACTCTTACGGGATGAAACGTAAGTAACCAGTTGAGCTTTTTCATATGGATTGTAATACAAATAAGCTGGATAGTTTCGCTGACTATAAAAGTCTGTAGCATTACAATCCAATCGTAATATTCCTTGAACATCAGTCGTATCAACAATAGCCCCCAAGATACCCACAGGAGATGTGCTGTAAACACTCAACATAGAGGTTGTTGGATTACCAGCAATCCACTTTGGTCCATCACCAATAGCTACAGGATTTACGCCTATAAGCGAGTACTTTCCATAGTCATCAGCCTTGCGCAAACCTTCGTATGCAATATTGTTTTCTGTTAAATTACGATACTCAGGAGCCCATTGATGTTTAGCATCGATATTTTGTGGAAAAAACAATCGGCATGCACTAGCGTTATTGAGCATCCATTTCCCAATAGCTGCAGCATACTCTGGAGCGTATTTCACCATCGGAACAAAAGGCCATGCGGGCTTGATGCTATTCATTAAAAAAGCATATCCGCCACCATCCGTAATGCTGCCTTGTAAGCCACTTACATCATAATCGCCCCATTTTCCTACTATAATACCCCAACCTGTACGTCCTGTTGGACTCTGACATCCATCAAACACCCAGTCAAGGAGTTTGTGCACATCATACTTTTTTCCTTCAGTTGCATTCAGATAAGCCGCTGTATAACATCCCAATGGGAGCAACGCCTCATAGAAGCGACTTTCCTTTTGTGAGAGCAATGCCTCTGTTGCACTCTTGGCATGCTGCAGATAACGCTTATCCCCAAATTTCTTATAGGCACATAGCAACACATAAGCATGTCCACCTGCAGCATCTTGCTGATATGGGATATGACTACGACCTCCTCTCATCTTTCCATAGTCGAAATAGGAATAATCGTAATTACCAGCTAAAACCGAGTCTGCTTTAGTAAATTGTTCTGCTATACTACGCAGAATCTTGTCGGAACCTTCAACATGAGGAAAAACATCGCTAACCGCATAATACAACGCATTGGGCAACACATCATACCACCAATCACGACCATATCCACCTCCTAAATCAGCTACTCGTGGATTTGTATTATTCATCACTATATTCCAACCATTAGCACAATTATAATAGTTCTGCACCATCTTCACATAATTGTAACCATTTTGATTGGTCTTATCGATACCAACCAAACCTGCACCTAATATTGCTGCTAAAGAATTGAGTGATTCGTGAAACTCACCGCCGTTATGGAGAGGACCTTGTCTCACATCACCAAGTGCAGTGTAAAGGCCAAAAGTCTCCTGGTCTATGTTACGACGTGCATTATCTTTCCAAATCAGAGGTCCCAATTCGCCTTTATTATTCCAATCAAAGACATACGCATCAAAAGATTTTGCCTTTTCTCGCCAGTTAATCATTTCGTAAGTTTCTGGCATATCAGGCATAGATACTATACGATTTATATTCACTTGCTTCACCGCATTGCGACTATTTTGGGCAGCAACTGGTGTTGTAAAAAACAAGGTTGACAAGATGACACTAATCATCATTTTATTTTTCTTCATAATCATTTTGTTTAGCTAATAGATTTGATTGTTTTGTTATATTATTGGATAGGGGATAGGCCAAGATTTGCAATGCTGCCACTATTACAAGAGCATATTTCAAAGCAAAATCTTCAGAAATGCAGTAAGCTAATGCAATAAAAAGCAACAAACCAGAGGCTCGACCTATAAACAAACCTACCTCGTGACTCATGATATAGGTATACTCATTTCTGTTTTCCAGTTTTGCTACGACATCTATTGTACGCATCATAACAGGGAAATAAGCAAGATCGAACAATGGTTGAAATATGACTTTACAGAGTACAAACATGATGACACCTACTGCCGAAAAGAGGATACCATTGGCCAATGTTCCGATAAAAAACACCCATACACTACCAAAAAAGATCCACTTACGATCTTGTGGACGAGCCAAACGACCCAATACATATACCATGATGGCTGTTATCGCACCACTGATACCTTGAATGAGACCGAGGGCCCCTTCATCGCCAACAAACTTCATTACTAAAATAGCTGGAGCTGTAACTAAAAAGCCCTGTACCATACCTTTCAAACTGGCTAAAAGTAACATTTTGCGCCAAAGTACATGAAAGTGTATATGCAAGAACTTTATCTCCTTTGGCATCACAAACTGTCCTTTCCACAAAACAGCGCAAGCCAATAATGTTAGGAAAAATACACCTATTGTTACAACCTTATAACTCATGCTTACATCAAACAAGAAGCCAAAGATCTCGACTCCATTCATCCCTCCTATAAATGCACCGATAATCAAAGGAACAGTGATGGAAGCTACAGAAAAGAAAAACGACTCTAAACCAAAATAATAATTTCGATTTTCATCATTGGTGTTATACAGAGCTAAAAGATACCTATTTGTCCAGAAAAAACCGGATGCAGCACCCAGACTAAATCCTGCCAGCCCTAAACCGACGAGCCCCAATCCTTGTATATTCATCATTCCAGCCAAAGACACTCCACTCACCAAGATACCAGCCGAATAAAGTGTCTTTACGTTTAAGAATTTCAAAAAGAAACCATTGACCATAGATGTAAATACTACACCTACATACATGGCAAGCTGATAATAGGCCACCATAGCAGGATCATTGGTATCTCTCATGACATAAGCACCTGCAAAGATTTCTACTACTGGAAGCACGAAACCATAAATCATGTTCGTCAGTAGAAGTACCTTCATATTGTGTTCATGCGACTTGAAGAAACGAATTTCGTTCAATATTCCTTTCATTTATTTAGGATTTAAGCTATTCAACACTTCTTTAATTGACAAATCAGCGAGACATATTACTTCATCGCTCGCACCATAGTAAAGGTGAATAGTATCACCATCTACTATCTGACCATTACTAAATACTACATTCCCAAAGAAGCCTGTCTGCTCATAAGTTGCAATAGGCTCCATGATAGGCTGCTCTGAGCGAGCAAGGACACGAGTAGGGTCGTTTATATCGAGAAGCAGGGCACCTAAACAATATCTATTTTCGGCAGTAGCTCCGTGATATATCTCAAGCCACCCCTCACTCGTCTTGATTGGAGGTGCTCCAGCACCTAAACGAGCGCTATCAAAATGGCCGTCACGAGTAGTTGCTATACATACATGGTTACCCCAATGTACGCGATCGGGTGACTCTGCTATCCACATATAATTGCCACCCAATTCAGGACTACTTGGGCGATGGAAAGCATAATATTTATCACCTATTTTCTCCTCAAACAAAGCACAATCCTTGTTATGGGGCGGAAATATCATACCATGATGTTGGAAATTTTTGAAATCTTGCGTTTCGAGCATACCAACACCTACTGCTACTGGTGACACTTCGGTAAATGTTAGGAAATATCCATCTTCCATCGTTGCCACGCGACAATCTTCGATACCAAACGATTCTGAAGGACGACTACCAAAAATAGGAGGATAAGCTACATCTTCATGAAAATGTACTCCGTCTTCACTAAATACCAAGCGAAGATAAGAAAGTGTTGTCAGATAATTCTTACCTTTATAATTGATAACGCGGGGATCAGAAGCATCCAAATCGGGGTCGTTCTTATCAAATTCTAAGACTTTAAATCCTTCCTCAGTATAAATAGGGAAGGATATTTTCCCATCTTTTTGCTTAGGACGTTCAGCTACGCGTATAACAAGGCCTACACGGCCATCCATCATAAATACTCCAGGATTTAGTAAACATGCAATTTCCATACCTTCAATGGCAGATACAAAATCGCATGGCTTCAAAATCGGATTCAGGTTGTTTCTTTTAGTTATGTCCATTGTTTAATATTAAAAAAAGTTTCAATTGCACTGCAAAATTATATTCTTTATTGAAAATGATAGTATATTAGGTTTGCAAAGTTGTATACACAAGTACCACCAACACATTTTAACCCATATAGATATAATTTGAACTCATGTATACATAATAGACGAGAATATTTGATTTTTCTTGCATTTTATTCGCCATTTATTCTTAACTTTGCAACAGCAACAACAATCAAAACATGAAAAGGATTATAAATGTATACACTATTTCCGCAGTATTGTTAATCATCAGTTCTATTGCAATATGTCAAAACCATAGAATGGAGTCTTTACATTTAGACAACAATAATGGCATGAGCAATAGTTCTGTCAACGTTATTTTTCAAGACTCCCAAGGAATTATGTGGTTTGGAACATGGGATGGTCTCAACAGATATGACGGACATAAATTTGAACAATATCTGTCAAAGACCAAAGATTCAACTACGCTTCCCCATCCCGTCATCAGAGACATACAAGAGGAAGATAGTCTACACTTATGGATTACAACTGATGGTGGTATTAGCCGCTTCAATAAAGCAAGCGGCAAGTCTACTCGTTTTCTACTAGACAGCCCTGTACAACTACATTATGGCGAAAAAACTTTTAAATGCACTATTGACAAGAAAGGGCATATTGTTGCAAACTATAATACAGGAAAAATATATTTGTATTCAAAGGCATCCCATAGTTTTATGCCCTTACATGTCCCCTATATTCCCAAAGGAGACATAGAATTTCTCAGTTTTGACGCTAATAACAGACTTTGGGTAGCCAACAACAAGCAACTTACTTGTTACAAACTGGAAGGAAATAGTCTAAAAGTAATAAAGACCCATACCATACCACCACACACCATTTCACTACTACGTGGAGGGAAAGGCCATATCTTTGTTCAGACAAAAGACAAACTACTACACATAAACAACCAAGGAGAGCTACAAGACACCCACTTAAACTTTAATAAGAAAATACTTTGCATCAGTAAGTCACAGCAAACTATATATATAGGTACAGACCACGGTTGCTATGTTTTGGAGAAGGGAAAATGTTCCCCTCTTCTTAAAGGATATGCCGTATTTTCCATATACAAAGGCACACAGAATATTCTATGGACAGGAACTGACGGAAAGGGTATCTATCAATTCTTCGAAAGTTCACGTTTCATCCACTCTCCCAAGCTTACCAATATAGAATCACCTATTCGTGCAATACTCCAAGAAGATAAGACGGTATGGATAGGAAGTAAAGGAAATGGTTTGTCACGTTATCAAATGGTAAACGAAGACAGCATGGTGAACACCCACAATTACGACTTAGGACCAGGAAGAAGCTACAATGCCGCATTTTCTCTCTGTAAAGGAATCGATGGCAAACTTTTTATCGGTACTGACGGAAACGGTCTTCCATTCATTGAAAATGGGAAATTGCAAAAAATGATTTTCAAAAACCCAAAAGACGAAAAGGCCATTTATTCAGTTTACTCCATACTTCAAGAAAACGATAGCACTCTATACGTAGGAACAAGCGGTAATGGTTTACTCAAACTTACCATCAAAGATAACCAGGTTCTACGCATCAACAAATATGGTTTAGCACAAGGTAGAAACTCTCTTGAGAGCAACATTGTATATAGCCTTGTAAACGATGGTCGTTATCTTTGGATAGGCACTCGAGGAGGAGGTCTGAGTAGACTCAATAAGGTTAATGGACAAATAAATACGTATCGTAACATTTCACACGAAAACAATTCTCCAATTTGCGATGACATCATCACCCTACTGAAAGATCACAAGGGACGACTATGGATTGGAACAACCCAAGGACTAAACTACCTTGAGGTCAACAACGACCAAGTCGTTTTTAAACACCTCAAACCCAGCGCCCATTTAGACAATGCTAACATACATGGTATCGAAGAAGATATATTTCACAACATTTGGATTAGTACAAGCAATGGAATTGTACACCTGAACCCAGAAACCCAAAATGCTATCAACTTTTATTATCGAGACGGTTTACAAGGTAACGAGTTTTCGGATGGAGCAAGTTTTTCTGGCTCAAACAAAAATAGAATCTTCTTTGGTGGAACAAATGGCATCAGTATCATTTCTCCATTACAAATGGAGAAGGATGTATTTATGCCACAACTCCTTCTGTATCACATTTACGTAGACCAAGAAAAGATTGTCTTTCCAAACAAAAACATCGTAGTAGACAACAAGACACATACTATAGAAATTTCATTCTCTGTTCTCGACTATATAGACAACGACCGCTGCGATTTATCATATTCGTTAGAGCGCGATGGATGGTTCCAAAACAAGGATATATCTTGGACACAAGTTGGAGAAAGCAAGAAAATTATTCTCAGTAAACTTTTTCCAGGTCATTACACACTACATGTAAGACAAAGTAACTCTACCCATATCTGGTCCAATCAAACGCTCGACATCCCCATACAGGTTACATTTCCACTATGGGCAAGATGGTGGGCTATAGTTCTGTACACTATTGTCATCTTCCTTATTATCAGATACATTTTCCACATCAAAAAAGTACACATGGAGATTCGTCATGAAGCAGAGATGGAACATCGCAAGCTACAAAGCCGAGAGGATATTCATCAGGCCAAACTGCGTTTCTTTGGCAACGTAGCACGTAAATTTACCAACAATATGACGCAAATCTATGCCGACATTTCCAAACTAAAAATATCTGAAGAAGGAAAAGATAGCCTCAAATATGTCAATCGTATTGATGCGAATATACAGCAAATGAATCTACAAATTCGACAACTGGCAGACATCAAAAAGGCAGAAACTAACGACACCGAAATTATTACAGAAGAAATTGATTTGATGGATTCTATCAAATATGCTTTCGATGATTTCTCCACAGATATCAACAACAAAAAACTTAATCTGATTATAGCCAACCGCTATAACATCGCCAACACCATTACAGATAAAAACCTCCTCACCAAGGCTTTGCACAACTTATTAAGCTACATTATTGCCAACACATTCAATGAGAGTTCGGTAGAGGTAGTACACCATTGGAGCGAAGGGTGTTGGAATATCACATACACCTACAATGGTATTTCACCCACAGAAAAAGAGCTGAACATCATCTTCAATCGCTATAAAGCATTAGAAAATTTCGAGAACAAACTCTCTGATGGCAAAAACGACAATGTCATCAGTTTAACAGTTTGCAACGATTTATTACAACGAATCAATGGACACTTAAAGATTGAAAAAATCTGTGAAACTTCAACTAGTTGCACGCTTGTGATACCCAAGCTCAAACTTACTGAAAAAAAGAAAGAAGAACCTCTCGCTACAGACTCGCTCACTCAAATCATTAGCCACAAAGACAAAACGGTGCTAATTATCGAAAAGGATGAAACAATGCAACGACTCATGACCGATACCTTACAACTACAATATAACGTCTTGCACATTGATAACGAGGATGATGCTCAGGAAATGTTTGAAGCCAATACGATAGACATTATTATCTATGATCCTGCTAACAACAACTATGACTTTATAGACCAACTGCAAACAAACAAAGTTTCAAAAAACATTCCTCTCATCATAGTATCGACAGAGAGCGAAAAAGATACCCACGTCGATATCATCCAAAGAGGAGCCAACGCTATCATCGAAAAGCCATTCCGTACAGACTATCTCAAAGCTATCACCGACCGCACATTAGCTGAGATGCAACGCATGTTAGAATTTTCCGAAACATCAGCTGCGTACATACAGAGATACGACTCTAAGGAATTTTCTGAAAACGACAAAAAATTCCTTCAAAATGCTATTGATGTACTCAAAGCCCACTATGAGGACGAGGATTACTCACTCGACAAACTGGCAAAAGACTTATTGGTAAGCCGCACTCAACTATATCGCAAACTGAAAATGCTGATTAATACAACTCCTAACGATTTTATCACCAACTACAGAATGCAGCAAGCTGAGAAGATGCTGAAATCCAGCAATCAAACCATTTCAGAAATCATAACTAAATGTGGATTTCGCAATCGAGCTTTCTTTTATAGGGAGTTTGCACGCCAACACAACTGCTCACCCAAAGACTTTAGAAATAAAAAAGAAATGACAAATTGACATACAAAAAAAATAAAGTCGCTATTTAACCGATTAACAGAAATACATCCATAACTTCTGTAATATTTTTTTATCGAATCGTTAAACCACAGAAGCAACAAAAACACTCCAATTCTTTCCAATGTTTGCAAAATTGGAAAGAATTGGAATGTTTTTATTGGAATTATTAACAAAAAACGAGCTATATTACATTCTGGCAATGACGAGAGTAATGCTTGGTTGATATCGTCATGTTGACAGAAACAATTCCTTTCTATTCATCCCATGCGCCCTATATATAATAAGGTGTAAAGGATGAAAAAAGGCCCTCAAACAGTCATATACCACAAATGTGGTAGTAATAATACTACTTATATGCTATTTCAGAATCCAGAAAATCGCCGTACCTTTGCAACGTCAATCAGAACAAACTGCATGATGACTTTCTGAAGAACATCAGAATGTCTTAAAGAGAGAACATCAATCTGGATTTCTGGGCGACAGATTTATATAAATGAATACAGAAATAGCATATCAACATTAAAAAAAGAAAGGACAGATTATGAGTACAGAAAAGAAACTTCGCTTTGAGACACTTCAGTTGCATGTAGGTCAGGAAAATCCAGATCCAGCTACCGACGCTCGTGCGGTGCCTATCTACCAGACCACAAGTTACGTGTTCCGCAACTCTCAGCACGCTGCCGATCGATTCGGACTCCGTGACGCAGGTAACATCTATGGTCGCTTGACCAACTCTACTCAGGGTGTATTCGAAGACCGTGTAGCTGCCCTCGAGGGTGGTGTAGCAGGTTTGGCTGTCGCTTCTGGTGCTGCCGCCGTTACCTACGCTCTGCAGAACATCCTTCAGAATGGCGACCACATCGTAGCTGCCGACAACATCTACGGTGGTACTTATAACCTCATCACTCATACATTATCCACACAGGGTGTCAGCTACACCATCGTGGATCCTCGCAACTTCGAGCAGGTAGAGGCTGCCATCCAGGACAATACCAAGGCACTCTATGCAGAGACCTTCGGAAATCCTAACTCAGATGTAACCGATATCGATAAGTTGGCAGAGATTGCTCATCGCCACAACATCCCATTGATTATCGATAACACCTTCGGCACCCCATACCTCATCCGTCCTATCGAGCACGGAGCAGATATCGTGGTTCACTCAGCTACCAAGTTCATCGGCGGTCATGGTTCATCTCTCGGTGGTGTCATCGTAGATGGCGGTAAGTTCGACTGGAAGGCAAATGCCGACAAGTTCCCTACTCTCGCCAAGCCAGACCCATCTTATCATGGTGCCGTATTCGCAGATGTAGCCGGAGCAGCAGCCTTCGTAACCCGAATCCGTGCGGTCATCCTTCGTGATACCGGTGCAACCATCTCTCCATTCAATGCCTGGATTCTTCTTCAGGGCTTGGAGACATTGAGCCTCCGTGTAGAGCGTCACGTTCAGAATGCATTGAAGGTGGTAGAGTATCTGGAGAACAATCCTAAGGTGGCTAAGGTTAATCACCCAGCCGTTCCTTCTCATCCAGACCACGAGCTTTACAAGAAGCTCTTCCCTAACGGCGGTGGTTCTATCTTCACCTTCGATATCAAGGGCGGCGAGAAAGAGGCATGGGAGTTCATCGACCACCTGCGCATCTTCTCTTTGCTGGCTAACGTAGCCGACGTGAAGTCACTGGTTATCCACCCAGCAACAACCACCCACTCTCAGTTGAGCCCAGAGGAGTTGGAGGAGCAGCACATCTATCCTTCTACCGTTCGCCTGAGCATCGGTATCGAGAACATCGACGACCTGATCGAGGCACTCGACGAGGCATTCACGTATGTTAAGTAAATATTACGAGGAGTTAAGGAGTTGAAGGGAGTTAAGGATTTAAGACAATAATATTATTGTTCAAACTCAGCTTTCCCGACTCCTTAATATAAGAGAAAAAAGCATTTGTCTTAACTTCTTTAACTCCTTAACTTCTTTAACTTCAAAAAAAAACAAAAATGGCAAAAATATTCAAACAGATTACTGATTTAATCGGTAAGACCCCATTGGTAGAATTGGGTAAGTATTCAGCATCCAAGGGTTTGGAAACTCCTGTGATTGCTAAGGTAGAATTCTTCAATCCTGGCGGAAGCGTAAAAGACCGTATCGCACTTGCTATGATAGAAGATGCTGAGAAGAAAGGTATCCTGAAACCAGGAGCCACCATCATCGAACCAACCAGTGGCAACACGGGGGTAGGCTTGGCATTGGTATCTGCCGTGAAGGGCTATCACCTCATCCTCACCATGCCCGAGACGATGAGTGTGGAGCGACGCAACTTGGTAAAGGCTTATGGTGCAGAGGTAAGACTGACCAGTGGTAAAGACGGAATGACCGGTGCCATCAAGGCTGCCGAGGAACTCCGCGACTCCATCCCTGGTGCAGTCATCTTAGGACAATTTGTCAATCCAGCCAACCCTGTCAAGCATTACGCCACTACAGGTCCTGAGATTTGGGAAGACACCGACGGTAAGATAGACATCTTCGTGGCTGGTGTAGGAACAGGTGGAACCATTTCGGGTATTGCCAAATACCTGAAGGAGCAGAACCCCAACGTGAAGGTCATCGCCGTAGAACCTGCCACATCAGCAGTTCTCAACGGCAAGCCCAGTGGTGCGCATAAGATTCAAGGCATCGGTGCAGGATTTGTGCCAAAGACCTATTCTTCGGAGTATATCGACGAAGTGTTCGACGTACAGAACGATGATGCCATCAAGGCTGGTCGTGAATTGGCACAGACTGAAGGCGTCCTGGTAGGTATCTCTTCTGGTGCTGCTGCCTTCGCTGCCACCGAGATAGCCAAGCGCCCAGAGAACAAGGGTAAGAAGATTGTTGCTTTGCTCCCAGATACTGGCGAACGTTATCTGAGCACTGTACTCTATGCTTTCGAGGAATATCCTCTGTAAAGCAGGTTCATTTATAAGTTAGCTGAATAGCTATAAAGGGAGATAAAGGCTTGATAGAAAGTCTTTATCTCCCCATTTTTTTACTCACTTTTATGAGGAAATCGTCTTCTTAAAACTATTAGCAACGCAAAAACACTATGGAGAAGAGATAAAAAGGTATTATATATTTCGCTTTTATAAAATCCAAGAAGAGAAGAAAAAAGCTAAATTTTTAATAGAAAACAAAGAAATAGTTTGTTTTCTATTAAAAATTTCACTATTTTTGCATTCAAATGAGAAATATTCTAATTACTTTAGGAAATATTCCAGTAACATCTTCGGTCATTACTTCGCTATATCCCGATGTAAAGACCAAGTTTGCAAAAATTGCACAACTGGAAAAGGCGGGTGATATCATCCGCCTAAGACGAAACCTTTTTGTTGTAAACCCACAAGAAACAGGGAAGCCTCTCTCTTCTGGACTCATTGCCAACCACCTGTTGTCACCATCCTATGTATCCATGCAGACTGCGCTGAGATATTATGGTTTAATACCCGAAGCAGTATATACAATACAATCCATGACCTTTAAGGCTGCAAAAGAATACAAAACCCCAATAGGTAACTTTTGCTATTATCACATTTCAAGAGACACCTATCCCATAGGAATTACCCAGATAAAAGAAGGAGACAATGTCTATATAATGGCAACCCCAGAAAAAGCATTATGTGATTTGATTGCCAACCAACCTGGTATCAATTTAAGATATAAGAAGGAAGCTTTAGAATTTTTGGAGGAAAATCTAAGACTTGATATGGACAGATTCTACCAATTCAATCCCAATATATTCGCAGAATATGCTAAAACAGGTAAAAAGTCAACCTCCATACTCACCATTTTAAAACTCTTACTTCATGAATGATATTTACAAAAATATGTTATCAGTTTATGATCTATCTACAGATCAGTCTAAAAGAAATGCAACTTTTGAAGTAAACCAGCAAATCATTCTTGCAGGTTTATATCAAGGCGGTTTCTTTGAGAAAGCAGCTTTTTATGGTGGAACCTGCCTACGCATCTTCCATGGATTAAATCGCTTTAGTGAAGACATGGATTTCTCTTTATTAAACAAAGATGACAGTTTTGACTTCTCCCAATACTTCCAACCTATTATTGACGAATTTGATGCCATCGGGAGAAGAATGGATATACAGAAGAAGGACAAGAAGAGTTTTGGAAAAGTAGAATCTGCCTTTCTAAAAGATACAACCGATGTTTATGACATTCACTTTCAAACAGAAAAGTCCATCAAAATAAAAATTGAAGTGGATACCAATCCTCCTCTCCATTTTTCTACCGAGCAAAAACTTCTGATTGAACCTCGTTCTTTCATGACAAGATGCTTTACCCTTCCCGATTTATTTGCTGGCAAAATGCATGCATTAGTCTATCGAGCATGGAAAAACCGAGTAAAAGGGCGTGATTGGTATGATTTCGAATGGTACATCAGGAACAGAATTCCTTTAAACTTTAAACATCTGCAAGAAAGAATCAAAGAGTTTAACGGATGTGAGAAATCAAAAGAAGAATTTATTACCGACTTAAAACAAAGATTGAAATCAGCAGACATCAAACAGGTTAAAGCTGACGTGATGCCGTTTATAAAGAATCCAGAAGAAATGGCAATCTGGTCCAATGAATACTTCTTGCAATTAGCAAAAATGATAAACTTTGAATAGTTTAGGTATCAAAGAGTAGTTTTACCTATTACTTCAAAAAAAAAGCCATAATTCTTGCAACTTTAAAAACATTTATTTATCTTGCGAGCTCAAGCACAGGCGAGCCAGTCAAGTAATACCATATAATTGTCTTTATATTATGGTATAGGACGTTATGTGTCTATCAATTTACAGCAAGCACATTGGGGCACAAAGGCTCTTGATACTATTAGTCAAAGGCTGCAACGTGAATTACCAGGATTAAGAGATTTTTCTTCTGGTAACTTGAAGAAAATGCGTATCTTCTATGAGGAATGGCAATGCCTTTCAATTGGTTCGCCAATGGCGAACCAATTACAGCAGCTTGAAAATAAGATAGAAGAAGGTGTTGAAATAGGAGAAAAGGCACTCCTTTGTATTAACAGACCTATAGAGTCTGCAGACTTGCGTATAGAAAATTTCGTGGGCATTAGTTTTACTCATCATATGGAAATTTTGCATAAAATTTGTTGAAGTCGGTAACTGAGTACTCATCGGTTTGGTTGGCAACAACCGAGGCAGAGCCGCCAATATTGTACTGCCGAAAAGCCCTTCACACTCATGCACGTTGCAGGATTAAGGTATCCTATAAAATATATCACTATGAGCGAACAAACCAACTTGCTATTAATGACATATAGCAAATACTTTCCAGAAGAAAACATCATAATGCTCAAGAAGAAATTCGACCAGCTGGACGAATCGAAGAAATCATTGATGTATTCTCTCCTGTTCAAAGACCCTATCACAACACTCATCCTGTCGCTGTTAGTCGGTGGCTTAGGCATTGTTTTAGCTCCTTTCCTGCTTTTCAGCCAATGGTTTACCAATAGGGATTATATGGGGAGAATCAACTCTTTACTAAATCGCAAGCAGTTTCTTATCCCCTTCTGCACATTCGAAATCATGATATGGGCATACAACATTATGCGCCATATCTAAATATTCGCAACCCATACTATCCTGTTTTCAATAGCTAAAAATCGAACCCATTGACCGCATAGAGCGGTATATTCGTAACCCATTCTTCCTCTTTATAATCATTCATGGAGATGCGGAAGGCCTTCTTGGACTGGTTGTCAGCCACAAACTGGCGCAGACTTTTCGCCTTCACATTCGTCTCGGCTTTCACCTCCAACGGAACAATCTCATCCTTTTCATCCTGGAGCAGAAAATCAATCTCCTGAGTACTATTGGTCTTGGCATAATAATAGGGTTCATACCTGAGAATGAGCTGCTGCAAAACATACTGCTCCGTCAACGCCCCTTTAAACTCGGTAAAAATACTATTGCCTGCTACTATCGTTGAAGCCTTGAGATTAGACATCGCACCCAAAAGCCCGACATCCAAGACAAAGATCTTGAAGGCTGCCCTGTCCTCATAACTGGCAAGTGGCAGTCGGGGAGCTTTCACATTATATATCTTATATATCAGTCCGGCATCCAGCAACCACTGCAAAGCCAACTCATACTCCCGGGCTCTTGCTCCCTCACGCACCACTCCATAGATAAATTTCCTGTTTTCCTTACTCAACTGGGCTGGCAAGGATTTCCACAAATCAGTAATACGGGGAATAATCTCCGATGGAGCATGCTTCGACATATCTCTCTGATAACTGGCCAAAATATCCTTCTGTATGGCTCTCACCTCTTTCCAGTCACGATTCTGGCTAAAGCTCAATACGGCTTCAGGCATGCCTCCCACATAGTAATAATACTTTAAGAGTTCCTGAAACTTGGGAGCAAACATCGTTATCATATTCCAATCTTTCGTTTGCAGCAGCTGCGCCAGATTCTTCTCCCCCATAGCCATTACAAACTCGATAAAGTTCATTGGACAGAGAGAGAGAAATTCCACCTTACCCACAGGAAAAGATTCCCCCTGATGCAGTTCGATACCCAGGAGAGAACCAGCCGCTATGACATGATAGCCCGGCGCATTCTCTGCAAAATATTTCAGAGAAGTAACAGCATGAGGGGCAGCCTGAATCTCATCCAGGAATATCAGCGTTTCGCCTTCGGTGCAGGTTACATTCGTTGCAGCCCCAATAGCTGTAAGAATTCTAGGAATATTGAAGTCCTGCTCAAAGAGATTCTGCAGGATCTTCATCTCTTCAAAGTTCACATACGCCAGTTGCTTGTAATTCTGGCGGGCAAACTCCTTCACCAGCCAAGTCTTTCCCACCTGTCTGGCACCCTCTATAATAAGAGGTTTACGATATTGTTTATTCTTCCATTTCAGAAGTTCATCGATAGCTAATCTTTCCATAATCCGTATCTAAAATCACATTTTATGAGGGAATAACGATGCAAATATACACATTTTATGAGGGAATCTCATCATATTTCCACACATTTTATGTGGGAATGCCCCACTTTTAACTAAATTTAAAGTACTTCTTTACAAGGTGTTATCGCAATTTATTCCATTCTTCACCCCCTGCATCATAGAGGAAGGACACCTTTACGCAACGGACGACATGGAAGGAAAAAACAGCTGAGGAGGTGCGGACGACAGTACTTCTTATGCACATAAATGCATAAAAAACTGACATTTTATGCACCTTTCTGCCACAAATTCTGTATTTTTGCAGCCAGAACAAGTTTATTACAGACATGCAGACAAGCAAATATCTATTGGCCAACGAACGCGATAAGGAATGGGGACTCACCGTGTGTACCGTAGGGCACGAAATCATCGAGCCGGGAGAATCTTATCCCACAAAAGGACACGCCGACGGCTATTACTTCGACCTGAAGAAGGGACGCGAGCTCGACGAATACCAGTTGCTCTACCAACCCGAAGGAGAAGGCGTGTTCCAGTCGGCACATATCGCAGAGACACCTATCAAGGCCGGTGACATATTCCTGCTCTTTCCTGGCGAATGGCACACCTACCACCCAAGCACCGAAAAGGGATGGCACAGCTACTGGATAGGCTTCAAAGGCAAGAACATCGACGACCGTGTCAGGGCTGGTTTTCTATCGCCCGAGAAACCCATCTATCATGTGGGATTCAGCAACGACATACTAAGCCTCTACAAGGAGGCATACCGCATTGCCCAAGAAGAGGCAGCCTATTCGCAGCAGACATTGGCAGGCATCGTTAACCACCTCATCGGCATGATGTACTCTCTGGAGCGCAATATCATCTTGAACAAAAACACCGCCCATGTAGACATGATCAATAAGGCACGCCTGCGCATACGCGAATCCTTGGAGAGCGACCTCACCATACAGAAGATAGCCGAAGACTTGGGAGTAAGCTACTCGTCGTTTCGCAAACTCTTCAAAGAGTTTACAGGCATCGCGCCTGCCATGTATCAGCAAGATCTACGACTGCAAAGAGCCAAAGAACTACTCTCCACTACTGACGAGAGTATCAAGGAGATAGCTTACCGACTCAACTTCGAGTCGCCCGACTACTTCTCCTCGAAGTTTAAAAACCAGACGGGGCTTAAGCCTTCTGAATATCGGAGTAAGATGAAATAAATAGAGGGCTCGGGGGAATTTAAGAGAAGGTTCTTTGGAGGGAAGTTAAGAGAAGTTAGAGAGAAGTTATCGCTCCTTTCAGTCGCTCGGGAAGTTAAGGGACAAATGCTTTGTTGCTTATTCGGCAAGAATGCACTGGGAGGGCAGGCATCTTGCCTGCCTATAAGAAACAAAGCATTTATAAAAAATATAACATTAAAGATAATAATGGGCGGGCAAGATGCCACGCCCTCCCCAGTGCAAGCCTGCCCAAAAACAAGAAAGCAAAAAGGCAACCTGTCGTTGTGACAGATTGCCTTTTTTTGTAGTCATATCTTCTTACTCTTCAAAAGAGAGTCTGCTTATACAGCAAAAAGGAAGGTGCGGATAAACCAGTAGCTTACGATACCAGCCAAATAGCCTACGAAAGCTATCCAAGAGATGTGCTTCATGTACCAACCGAAGGTGATCTTCTCCAAGCCCATGACAACCACGCCAGCAGCACTACCGATAATCAGCATCGAACCACCGACACCAGCACAGTAAGCCAGCAACTGCCAGAAAATTCCGTCCACAGCCATATCGCCAACAGCAGCTACAGGATACATACCCATACAGCCTGCTACCAAAGGCACATTGTCGACGATGCTTGAAAGCACACCGATGATACCTGTCACCAAGTAGTGGTTGCCATCGAAGACCACATTCAGACCTTCACCCATGGCTGTCAGCACACCAATCTCTGCCAGACAAGATACTGCCATCAAGATACCGAGGAAGAAGAGAATGGTACTCATGTCGACACGAGAAAGCAACTTGGTTACTCGCTTCTGTGTACCCTCAGCATCCTGTCCGCGATGCAAACCGCGATAGAACACCTCGGTAGCAGTCCACAGCACACCCAATACCAAGAGGATGCCTACGAATGGAGGCAGGTGGGTAATGCTCTTGAAGATAGGAACGAAGATCAAACCGCCAACACCCAACCAGAACACAGCCTTGCGCTGACCTTCTGTGAAGTCGCTTACGGAAGAGTTCTGCTGTGCAGAAACCTCTGGCATCACAAGTTCACCCTTCAACATGGTCTGAAGAATAAGAGCAGGAATCACCATAGAAACAACAGAAGGAACAAAGATTTCTGCTATCACGCCAGCTGCTGTTATCAAGCCCTTGTTCCAAAGCATGATGGTGGTAACGTCGCCTATGGGCGAGAAAGCACCACCCGAGTTGGCTGCGATGATGACGAGCGAGGCATACACCATGCGATCTTTATGATCGGTAACAAGCTTACGCAGAATCATAATCATCACAATACTGGTAGTCAAGTTGTCAAGGATGGCAGAAAGCACGAAGGTAAGGAAGGCGATGCGCCACAACAAGGCACGCTTCGACTTGGTCTTCATCACCTTGCGAACCCAGTTGAATCCGCCATTCTGGTCTACTATCTCAACGATAGTCATGGCTCCCATCAGGAAGAAGAGCGTCGTTGCCGTATCACCCAAATGCTCCTGTATGATACAGGTTACTTTCTCTACCATACCTGCTGCACCACCCGTATAGTCGGGATGCATCATCTGCAGATACTGCATAGGGTCTACCATGTAGAGTGTCCAGCACCCTACGAGCATGAGTAAGGCTATCGCAGCCTTGTTTACCTTTGTCAAGCTCTCTGTGGCAATGAGTGCATAGCCCAGCACAAAGACAAAGATAATCGAAATTGTTAATGTTGTCATTTCAGTTGTTTGTGTTAGATATTCTTTGTTATTTTATGGGTCATGGTTAGTTTTTCACTAATCGGGTGCAAAGGTACAAAAAGAAAAGCAATAATCGCTCCTGTACCTTATTATATTTCTATGAAATCGTTTTCAGTCATCATCTCTATCTTTGCATTTGTAAACTCATTTAGGAAAGTAAAAAAAACTGTGAAGCAAATTCTGTCATTGTCAAGCAGAAAATAGGCTGAAAAAATGAAAGTACTTGCGATGCCCGATGAAAGTACTTTCGTTGCCCATCGCAAGTACTTGCGATGCCTGATGCAAGTACTTGCGTTTTTCGAGGCTCCTAAGTTGCCGATTTTGCCTATTTCAACCGCTGTGAGTTTCAACAAATCAGCGGGACAAAAAACAAGGATGAAAAATCAAATAGTCGTGTTTGCATGGATGAATTTACGCTAACTTTGCAATCAAAACAACAACAACAAAATTCTAACGACCTAATCGAATGAGCAACAAAAAATATTATTTTGCAGTAGACCTCGGTGCGACCAGCGGAAGAACCATCATCGGTTCGCTGGAGCAAGGTAAGTTTAACATAGAGGAACTTACCCGCTTCAACAACCAACTAATAGAAACAGGCGGACACTTCTACTGGGACATCATGGCGCTGTATCAAGAAGTCATCAACGGACTGAAACTGGTGGCGCAACGCGGCATCAACATCCAGAGCATCGGCATCGACACTTGGGGATGCGACTTCGTATGCGTGGCCGACGATGGAGCTATCCTGCGCAACCCGCTGGCTTATCGCGACCCACACACCATGGGCATGATGAAGAAGTATTTCGACGAAAAGATAAGCCAGGAAGAGGTGTATCAGAAGACGGGTATACAGTTTATGAACTTCAACTCACTCTTCCAGCTCTACGCCATGCGACAAGCCAACAACGCAGCACTCACCCATGCCAACAAGATACTATTTATCCCCGATGCACTGAGCAATATGCTGACGGGCAATGCCATCTGCGAATACACCGTGGCATCTACCTCCCAGCTGCTTAACCCCATGACAGGCGACCTCGACCTGGAGCTTATCGAGAGCCTTGGGCTCAAACGTGAGCAGTTTGGACCCATGACAGCTCCTGCCACCATCATTGGCACTCTCACCGAAGAGGTTCAGCAGATGACTGGTCTGAAGGCTATACCCGTTATTGCCGTAGCAGGACACGACACTGCCAGCGCTGTGGCTGCCGTTCCTGCCAGTAACGAAGAGTTCGCCTACCTGAGCTCTGGCACCTGGAGCTTGATGGGTATTGAAAACAAGAAAGCCATCATCAACTCACAAAGCTACGACCTCAACTTCACCAACGAGGGTGGTATAGAGGGCACTACCCGATTCCTCAAGAACATCTGTGGCATGTGGATATACGAACAATGTCGCAAGGAATGGAAGGAAGAGGTTACTGCCAACCACAAGGATGCGAAAGCCTTAGGGCACACTCAACTCATAGAAGATGCCATGAGGCAGCCCGCCTTCCAGAGCATCATCAACTCCGACGATGCTTGCTTTGCCAATCCTCCAAGCATGACAGAGGCTATCCAGAACTACTGTAGACAGACGGGACAGCATGTACCCGAAGAGTATGGCGAGTTCTGTCGTTGCATCTTTGAGAGTCTCGCCTTGCGCTACCGACAGGTGTTCGGCTGGCTCAAAGATTTTGCCGACGTTCCGCTCAACGTGCTCCATATTATAGGTGGTGGCTCACTCAACCAACATCTCAATCAGTTTACTGCCAACAGTTGTGGAGTCACTGTACTCGCTGGTCCACAGGAGGGAACTGCCATCGGCAACATCATGCTACAGGCCAAAGCCTCGGGCGACATCAAGGACATCTGGCAGATGAGAAACATCATCGCCAACTCGATAGAACTACGGAGATTTGAGCCTCAAGACCAAGAGGCATGGGCTGCTGCTTATGAGAAGTTTTTAAAGGTAAAAAGATAAAAAAGTTACTATGTTTGCAAACGCTAACGCAATGACAACAGTTGGAAGACGC
>ERZ1026894.146-NODE-146-length-53591-cov-4.551218_pt1 | contig 53591 bp, 78 predicted proteins | sample MGYA00380177_ERZ1026894 | MGnify/ENA primary metagenome ERZ1026894 (study PRJEB33269, sample SAMEA4719813) | human gut metagenome | biome: human-associated habitat; feature: organic feature; material: feces | place: Cameroon | collected 2013-10 ... | reverse complement strand
TTTCCGGACTTGTCCGTGTATCTCAGCCATATGTACCTCCTTCCGGTAAAAAATCAAAAGCCCCGCCGTCCCAACCGCCGCCCATTGTGTGCGGCACGTAAAAAAGGATATCTCCGGAGATATCCATGATATTATTGTATCAGATAAAAAGGGACAAAAGGGACAAATTTCGCTCCCCGAAAAAAATTTTTCGGATTTTTAAAAATTTTTTTCGAAAACCCCTTGACAAATGCACTCAATGGGTGTATAATAGACGCGTAAGATAAAAAAACACCCCGGACACCGGGAAGAAAGCTGTGACAGCGGCTAAACGGTCAGAAAGGCAAATATTATGACTATCTATGTTTTGAAGAATCGCATGAAGGTTTTGGGCGGAAACGGCATGATCGAAGGGTTTGAAACATACACCTTCGATTGCTACAAAGACAAGGCAAAAGCCGACAAAGAAGCGGAGAGATGGAATGACGCATACGCACATTTTAGTCACCGTGAGTTGGCTGGGAGCGTTTACGTTGAAAAGCAGGAAATCACAACTGCTGAAGAAAAGGAAGCCCTTAAAGCTGAATTGCACGCCGGAAGAAAGGCGCTTGAACTCGAGAAGTAAAAAAGAGAAATGCGGGGTATAAATCCCACGCAGAAAGGGGAAAACCGTGATAAACACGATCAGATGTGCATCATACAACCGGCAAGCGCGAGAGAAGCTTTATGCGGAGTATCTGGCAGCCCAGAAAAAAGCCGAAGCGCTGAGAGCCGAAATCTACTCCATTGAAAACGATACCGAGTTCGAAAAAAGAGAACGCGAAGCCTTTGAGGCAAGCGAAAAGGTTTGCGAGGCATATAAAAAATGCTTTGCAGCACAATTCCACCGTTGCAACAGTTGTTGGTTTGCAAAAATCGTCGAAGAGCTGACGGAAAACGAGTATAAGCCCATCTCCGAAAAACAGCATTACTACTTTAGCCACTACGCTCGCGATACAGATGAGACCGGATGGCGGGACGGCAAAAGCTATTGCAGAGTCGGCGATTACCTTATAACACTCGTGTGGCACAACTCTTTACGAGCAATCAAAAAAGAAAAGATATAATCAGCGCGCCGAGCCGGACGGCTAATCCCGGCAGAAAGAGGTACAAAATGTTCGAATTCACAGACGTATATCAGCAGGAAAAGCTCATCGCCCGTCCTTGCTTCTATCGAGAAGACAAGAAGAGCGACCGCAAACCCGCAATCTATCTCAAAGGCACCGACGATATCGGCACCGAGATCAGGATCTTCAAGGAAAGCTACTGCCCGAAGGACAAGGAAGAATGGTCTGACTTCTGGAACCGCGCAAGGCAGATTTCCGAAGAAGACGCGGAAGACGTCGTTTTTGCCGACGACGACCAAGCCGAGGAGCTTGCCGAAACCATCCGCGAGGCAGACAGCTGGGATGACTGCCAAGACGAGATCAGACACCTGTGTGAGCTTGCCGGTCTTTCCGACGAGTATAACGACGCAGACGGCGATACCTTTGAGGACGTTATCAGCCGCGCCGCAGAGTTTTTCGGTGTCACCGTCATCGCGACGGTCGCCGAGGCTCTGAAGTCTCTCCGCAAAAGAACCGGGCTTTCGCAAACGGCTTTCGGCGACATCTGCGGCGGCATCCCCCTCCGCACGATCCAGAACTGGGAATCGGGCATACGCGAATGCCCCGACTACGTCCTCTTCCTCATAAAATCCCACCTTAAAAGCGAAAACCTCATCTGACACAATCCCGACACACCCGCGGCACATAAGTGATACGCGGGTGTTCTTTTTTTGTGCTAAAATTTAATCAGCAAAAGAAAGGAGCATCCGATATGTACGCTTATAACCCCTATAGCCAGCAGCAGGCTATGGCATACTCGCAGGATATGTATAACTCCCGCCAGTACCAGCAGCCCCGTCCTCAGTACCCGCAGGTCATCCCGGTGCAGGACGAGCTTACCGCGAGATCGGCTCAGATACCTATGGACGGTACCGACACCTACTTCTTCAACTCCCAAGCCGGAGAGATATACGCAAAGCGCCTCTCAATGGTCGACGGCTCGATCTGCTTCGATGTGTATAAAAAGCGCCTGCCGGAATACCCGGAAAAGGAGCGCTATGCCACCGTCGCCCAGCTCGACGAGATCTCCGCAAGACTGAAGAAACTTGAAGGAGGCGATGAGCAGTGAACCCCGTCCAGATGATGATGCAGATGCTTACCTCCGGCGGCAGCCCCATGCAGATCATGCAGCAGCTTGCCGGAAGCAATCCCGCTCTCGCCCCGGCGCTGAAGCTCTGTCAGGGCAAAAACCCCGATCAGCTGAAGCAGACCTTCTATAACCTCTGCAAGAGCAAAGGCATAGACCCGAATCAGATCGCAAGCCGGTACGGGATCTCTTTACCTCAGTAAATATCGTGCGCACGATATAATATAAAATCACCGAAAGGAATCAAAACATGGAAAACGATTACACCTCCGGCTTCATCGCCGGACAGAACAGCAATAACCGCGACGATATGTTCGGCGGCGGCTGCGGCTGGTTCATCTGGATCATCCTCATCTTCGCCATCTTCGGAGGCGGTATGTGGGGAAACAACCGCGACGACGGCTTCCTCTCCGCCACCATGCAGAGAGGCTTTGATAACAGCACCGTCGTGAGCAAGCTCGACGGCATAACAAACGGTCTCTGCGACGGCTTCTATGCCCAGAACACCACCATGCTGGGCGGCTTCAACGGCACGAATATGGCGATAAAGGACGCACAGTTCAGCGCACGCGAATGCTGCTGCGAGACCAACCGCAACATCGATGCCACCCGCTATGAGGCGCAGAAAAACACCTGCGACATCACAACCGCCATCCACGCGGAAGGCGAGGCGACCCGCGCCCTGATTCAGGCGAATACCGTTCAGGAACTCCGCGACCGCCTTGAGGCTAAAGACCGCGAGCTTCTCACGGCAAACTTCAACCTCAGTCAGCAGGCTCAGACCTACTCCCTCGTCAACGAGATACGCCCGGTCTCCAAGCCTGCGTATATCACCTGCTCCCCCTACGCCGCAAACGGAAACGGCTCCTGCCTCGGCTGCGGCTGTTAACCGGACCGGAGCCGCATAAAGCCATAAGCCGATAAGCGGCTCCATAAAACAAAAACCCGGAGGGGAAGCTCTCCGGGTTCTCGCCTGAAAAGGCTGAAAGGATAATTTTATGTGCAGTAATACCTGTAAGCTCTGCCCGAGGCTCGTCCTCTCACAGGCAGTGACCTTCGCAAACAACACCCTGACGATAAACCTCCCCGCCGGTACCTATACCGACAGAGAGAAATACTGTATCGTCATCGCGCAGACCATCCCCGCAGCCGCCACAATAAGCGCCCCTGTGGTGATAACCATAGGCACCGGAACGGATACCTACCCGCTCCTCACCGCAGGCTGCGCTCCGGCTACCGCCGCAGACGTGAGAACAAGAACCAAGTACTCCACAAGGCTCGTCACCTCCGCCTCCGGCGCGTCGTTCAGAATGCTCGGCTGTACCTCCCGCGCCTGCGCAGTTCCGACGCTCTCAACGATAGACGGCGGAGCAGCCGCAAGCGCGACCCTCCCGACGGGTGACTGACCATGCCGGCGGACGATATCCTCGCCGGACTTAAAGCCCGGTCGCTTGAGGGAGTGATGTTTCACAGCAGGATGCGCGAGTACTTCCTGTATCTCGGTCTCCGAGGCTACGCAGCCATGCACAGCTTCCATGAGACCGAAGAAAGACTCGGTGCCGAAAAACTGACGGACTACTTCATGGCGCAGAACGGCAGCCTTATCCCCGATAAAGCTCTCACCGCTCCCGATGTCATCCCGGCACAGTGGTACCGCATGAGACGTCAGGACACCGATGCCCAATGGAGGCGCAGAGCCGTCCGGGACGGTATGACCGCATGGCGCGACTGGGAGAAGTCAACCGCCGTGAGCCTGAAGGACATGATCTTCCGCCTCTCCTCGGAAAACGAGTACGGCTGCTGCCGCCTCGCGGAGCAGAAGCTCTCCGATGTCGAGTCAGAGATCTCCGGAGCCGAGGACATGATCTTCGACCTTGAGTCGATAGAGTATAACCTCCCGACTATAATCGGCAGACAGCCCTCCCTCGCGGAATGCTATCATTCAAAGATAGCCGCGCTCCTGACCCCGGTCGGCTCCGTGACAGATTCGTGACAGATTTGAGTCTGAAATATGGTTCTACCGTCTCATTTGCGAGACCACAGAATCAAACTCAAAACTCCCACAAACCCCGATAAAACAAGGAAAAACCCGCATATCAGGCAGATACGCGGGTTTGTTCAATTGGTGGAGACGGCGGGAATCGAACCCGTCGAAAAAGTCAAAAAAGCCCCGTAATACTTGAACTTATTTGATTTCATGACAGATTTCATGACAGATTAAAATCCGCACCTTGCAAAAACACCTTTGTAGTATGATTCAAGCCTTTCGTAAAAAGCTCCCTTCTTATCCTCCATGATATGCCCATAGATACGGTTGACCATATCCTCCGTTGCATGACCAAGCACACTTGCAATGTACTTCGCGGGTATTCCGAGCATTATCATCACCGATGTGGCATAGTGCCGCAATTCGTGAAAGGTATAATCCGCATCCGGGCTTACCTGTTTCAATGCTCGTTTGTATCGTTTGTAAATCATGTCGGAGGTCAGCTTCGTAATATACTTGTCCTCCGGATTATATTTGCCTTTTAACACCTCCATCACATACGGCGGCAAAGGAACATCTCTGTATCCGGCAAGCGTTTTTGGCTTTTTCTCGATCGGCTTGTTGTCTATGCCATGTACTACCGCAGAATCTATCTTAAGTATTCCGGTAGAAAAATTTACATTACACCATTTTGCACCCACAATCTCAGACATTCTCATCCCAGCGATCGCGCCAAACAAAACGGGAATTTCAAGGTCTGTGCCTTTGGTGAGTTTGAGCAGCTCTATCATATGCTCCTCTGTCGGAATTGTTATATCCGGCTTTTCTTTTTGCGGCAGCACTGTCGTCAGCACGAAAGCCGGACGGAACATCTTCAGTGTCGCCGAGAGTAGCCCGTGCATATTTCTTACTGTTTTAGGAGAATGCTTTGCCGCCTCTGTATTTATTGCCGCCTGAACATCTTCCTGTGTCAGCTCATATACCTTGATTTTTTTAATATCATCAAGATAGTTGCGGATGTATCCTTTGTATGCGTTGTATGTTTTAGGAGAAAGCACATTTTTTTTAATTTCTACGCACTTTTCCATCGCTTCTACTACCGTAATATTGTCTTTTCTTCTTCCGGAGGATGTCTTTTCAGCCTCCCACTGCGCCGCTTCAAGCTGCACGGCTTTTTTGTTTTTCCCGGTAAAGCTCCGGTAATGCGCCTTTCCGTCCGAATCGGTATAATCCAGCACCCGCGCCCTGTACGACCCGGACGGCAGCCTGTCTACCTTAACCACAGCATAATCCTCTGATACGCGGACACCACATACCGTATATATCCCACGTTCCTGTGATGACTGTCGTATATCACAAGTATCGCCGCACCGACAACGAAAAACGTCAGAACGCCGAAAAGAACCGCAATCTTGCGGTTTTTGTCTTTTATGACCTTCGTGTATATGCCGATTATCTTGTCCTCAAACACCGTGTCGCGCTTTCCTGTCGGCTCCGCCTTTGAGATCCCGGCATACTCGTCCACCGACCCGCCGAGAGCCTTTATCACTTCCACAACCGCCTGAAATGCCGGATTTTCCGTGCTTCCCGACATGATCCTCTGCACCGTCCCGGCAGGAACTCCGCTTATGTCGGCAATCTGCGCCAGCGTGAGATTTCTCTCGTCCTTGAGTCTGTTCAGATACTCCGAAAGTGTCATTTTCTGTTTTTTCCTCCCGTTATTTTTGTTTTTTATGCTGAAAATTCGTTTTTGAAGGCGAATCTTTCATTTGTAAACTGAATACCCATTTTTGCCTATTGATTATTCACCCCGTCAGTGATACAGTTAAATCATACCAATTGCGGAGGTGCATTATGAACTCAACCGGCGACCGTCTGAAAAACTATTTTGAAAAAGCTCCAAAGCGAGAAAAGCTCTTCGCCCTGAAGCTTCTTCGGAAATTCATTTTACAAAAGTCATCAGGAGAGAAAGATATTCTTCCTTCTCCCTCTCGCTCAGACCGTCCACAAGCTCCGTAAACTCGTCGGTAAGCCTCTTTTCGTCGTCCCCGCATTCCTCTGCCGAAACATCGTTCCCGTCGATTTTCAGCGCATGAACTGCGGCAAGAAGCGCGTCCTCCGGGAAGTCTCCCGAAAGAATAACGTCCGCCAGCTTTCTTTTGTCTATCATGTAAAAAAATCTCCCCGATTTTTCGTCATTTTAACCAATTGACTTTTCCGGCAATCCGGAATATAATATACTTACCCGAACGCCCGTTCGATTTACCGATACCCCAAGACCAAACAAAGAAAGGCAGTACATATCATGACAGCATCCGAACGCGAAGCCCTCAACCTCCGAATTGCAAAGATGATTAGCTCCCTGACGGACGAACAGTACGAAGAATTTCTTTTACGCCTCGTTTCAGAGGTTAACATGAACCCGGAAATCAAGTATAATAATTCAGAAGCCCCGCATAAGCGGAGCTGAGAGCATTTTCTTTCGGTTACCCTACTTCGTCGCTTGAGTATAGTATACACCTGATTTTGCGATTTGTCAATATTTTTTTACAATAAGGAGAAACCAAAATGAACGAAGAACAGATTATTCTTGAAGCAGAGCGTATGCTCACCGAAAAAATGAGATATTTATCTACCCTTTGCTGCACGAATACCCGTATCGAAACCGATCTGACAGATCTGATGTGCCGCATAGCCGACTCGATTGCAGGGCTGAGAACGGCAAATATGTCAGCGTGCCGTTGTGAATGTAACAACACTGAGCGCAAGCCCGGCAAGTGCCGTTAATGCTTCAACGACCGGAATCAGATTAACCGTCATATCCCGCCCCTCCGTAAGGAAGGGCGGTTTTGTTATCCTGTTACCACCAGATAAACGCCAAGCGCGGCAATAGCTATGAAATAAATAATAGCCAGAAGCGAGAGATTAACCACACAGAACAGCACCAAGGCAGTAATTACAAGCGCAATTCCGGACAGCCTCTTGCCTATGTTGATCCCTCCGTCCGTAACCGTATCAGCACACAGCAGTTCATTGACCACCCATCCGATTCCGATCGAGAGAATAGCCGTCAGAATTCCGGGTGAATCCCCTCTCCATATAAACAGCAGCTTGAGAAGTACCCTCACCACCGGAACATACGACAACAGTCCGAACAAATAAACCATAATCAGATATGATCCAACGATCGAGAGCGGTGTGCAAACCACGCTTGCAGCAGTCAGCAGAAACTTTTTCATTTATTCAATCTCCTTAAATGTCAGATTATTTCTGCCTCTTTCTCCATATGAGAAACGCACCGGCTCCGGCGGTCATCACAGACGCAATTCCTATCGCCGCGTCTGACGAATAATCGCTTTTCTTCTTCTCCTCAGTCGCGCTGCTCGTCTTCTTGCCGGAGCTTCCGCCATAAGAATTTCCACCATAAGAATTCCCGCCGTTTCCGTTCTGCGATTTACCGTAATCCGCACTGTACGGACACACCCCGCCCGGATGATCATGCGCCGGATGCCCATGATGATAATGATACTCCCCGGCAGAATTGTCCCAATGTCCGCCATTCGCATCCGTCCTGCCGGAATGTGCAAAACAAGTCACCGATAGAACTGCGAACAACAACGCCGCAACCAACGCAATTACTCTTTTTTTCACTTTTCTCCTCCCATCATGTTAATACCCATGCCTCATTTGAATGCAAACGCAAACAAAACATCAAGAGCCACAAAAACAATATATGCAACTATTCTCACACGCCCATTGATTATTTCGCGTCGTAAATAATCCTCAAACATATCAAGAGCAAGTGTATCATATACTATCTGATCACCGATTCCTTCTTTCGCCATCGTCTTTAATGTGTCCAGCGTTCTATCCGCTTTGTTTTGCGCAATGTTAAGGTTTGCGAAACTAAACGCATAGCATATCATAAAACTCGCAACGAGGCTCAATGCAGTGATCAACAAATAAAGAACTATCTGCCCCGAACTTCTAATAATTCTATTTCTAATTGTAAAAGCAACACTTGTAAGCCCCAACAATATTAGCATGAAAACGATTTCCGCGTTACCGTTATACTTTTCAAGCGGTAATAACGCCCTGTCAATTTGGTCTCTTATGTTTTCGTTTTTTACGTTTTTCACAATCTCAGAAAATTCCATAGACCGATCGAAAAAATGTAAAAAAGACAGGGTTAAAAGAATAACCACCATGCCTATCGTAGATTCCGCCACCGTAAGCCAAAACGCTTTCATTTCTCCGCCCCCAATACCGCTTCAAGAATTTTTTCCACTTTCGCCACTTCCTCATCAGACAGCGAAGCAATAACATCCATAATCTTCTTGCGCTCCGCATTCATTCTGACTCCGTTCCAATTGTCCACGGAGTCTTTTTTTATTTCCGGATCATCGGTTTCGTCCATAAGATATTCTACCGTCGTGTTAAGCATTCCGGCAATTGTAGCGACACGCGCTGCGTCCATTACAGTCTTTCCTGCCTTGACATCGTTCAGATACCCGCGTCCCAATCCAAAAGCATCACACAAATGCTTAATTGTTATACCCTTGCTTTTGGCAAGCCCCTTAATTTTATCAATGTTAACTTTACTATTTTTACTCACATTACACCACCCTTGCTTGTGCAAACTCACAAATCGCACAAAAGTGAGATTTTTCTCTTGACAATCTTACAATTGTGCGATATAATAGAACCATCAAAGCACCGAACACACCGGTGCCACGACACAAACGGAGACGCACCTCCGCTTGTTATAGACATCGCGCCTTACCATATACGATTGTTCCGCAACTCAATTGTAACACGGCAGGGCGCAAATGTCAACAAAAAAATTAATTTTATTTAGTAAGGAGGAGAACATGAACCTCGACCTCAAAACCCGCATCGTGCGCCTCGGTCTGAGGCAGAAGGATGTCGCGGAAATGCTGAACCGCCCCGGTCTGATCGTCAGTCCGGCAGAGCTGTCGGTGGCAATCAACAGACTGCGCGATTATCCCAAGCTCGGTGAGATCAGAAACGAGCTGTCAAATCTTCTGACAAAGCTTGAACGCGAAAGGGGAATAGAATAATGCCCCGCATATCTAAGTCCGAAGAGGATCGACGGTACGCTTCGGTCATAAGACACCTTGACGCATACAAAGCCGCAAGATTCCGGAATGGCGACGACAAAACCGCAGTCGCCTCCGCGCTCGGTCTCTCCCCGGCAAGAATGTACCGCATCCTCTCCGGCTCCGCCGACACACTGACACTGAGAGAGATCATGACCATCGCAAATACCCTCAACATCTCGGTTCCGGCGCTGCTCGGCTGCCGGGAGGAAAGGACGACATGAAAAAGTACATCCCCGGCACACTCGCCCTCGCCCTTGCGTATCTCTTCCTGATACTCGCGTTCACCCTCGGCATAAAGGCTCTTGTTTCCCTGCCGGTTATCGTGTACGCACAGTACAGACTCTTAAGAAGAGCAAAAAAACAGCCACTGCCGAAGCAGTGACTGTCGCAAAGAAGGTCGGCGGTAAAATAGTGAAAACCCGCCGCAATGAAACCAGACCCCAAGAGGAAAAAGGTCAGTATTCAATATATTGTATTGCCTTTTTCCGAAAAAGTTAACCCCAAAATCAAAAATAAATGAAAAGAGGAATACAAATGAATCTCTACACCCCCGCAGAAATGCACACCTTCGCGGAATACGCCCTTGAGCACACTTATAAGCTCAACATCAGCACCCCGAAAACCATGCAGTTCGATGCGCGCTACAGCCCGATCTCGGTCACCGTCAGCCTTTATTTTCTGTCAGAAGACGGCTGGAACGTCCTCCGTGCAGAACACGCAGACATCTACAGACATTCATCAAAAAACGACGTGTACGATGCGATTCAGCGCTGGGAAGAAAGATACCTCAAGGAGACCCCCGAAGATGACACTCTGGGATGAAATCGCCATAGCCGACTACGAGCAAAAATGGCTCGACCCGGACTATGACTGGGAGAATCACCGCTATCGCACATATGCGGACGAACCCGAAGAGAAAGACGAAGAAGAAACCGAAACACCGGTCTTTGAGACCGAAGAAGAAGAAAATGACTGGCAGGAAGCACAGCTTCTTATCGCCTGTGAAAAAACAAGAAAGATGGTGAAATGCAATGCTTAAGAAATTTGATGAACTTTATAAAATCGATGTAAGCCCCTTCTGCGACAAGAAGAAGGGCAAGGACGACAACGGACGGGTGATAGATATCCCCTACCTCAACTGGGCGAAATGCGTTACCCTGCTTCATGACAACGGCGCGGAAACGGTGTACTACACCCCGGTGAAGAACGCCGAGGGCGGATATCTCTTCTCGTCCCGCGAAACACACAATAAGGACGGAAGAACCACAGGCTGTTACTTCGTCAGCGTTGAGATACACATCGATGACCTTGTCTTTACTCAGGATATGCCGCTCCTCAACGGAAACCTTGTGGTCTATGACGATACCCTCAACCAGCTTCGTATCTCAAATGCCCACGCAAGAGCCTTTGTGAAGGGAGTCGCGATCCGCACCGGTCTCGGCTTCTCCCTCTGGGCAGGAGACGACGAAGGCGAAAAAGCCGAAACCGAAGACCTCAGTATCCATAACATCCAGAAGATAAAACTGCGCATCGAACAGAAATTTACCGAACTCATGAAGAAGGGAATGTCTCAGGCGGAAATCTGCAAGAAGTGCAACCTCAAAGAGAGCGATGTCGGACTGATACTCAATAAGTATATGAACGGCATCTCGTATCTTGAAGAAGCTCTGAAAAAGCTATGATAAAAAACAAATCCCGCGCCGGCTGGATCGGCGCAAGCGACACCGCAACAGTCATGGGAAACTGGCAGACAAAAACCTTCGCGGCATGGTGGATGGTAAAACTCGGGCTTACCGAGAATAACTTTTCGAACATCTACCTTGCCGCCGGGACAGCCTACGAACACCGCATCCTCGATGCTCTCGGTGTAAAAAAGCGCGACCGGCAGATAAAAATCAGAAAGATAAACGGTCAGCCCGTCCGCCTGAGAGTAAACCTCGACGGAGAGGATAAAGAGTACATTCACGAAGTCAAAACCCACAGTAAGCCGGGATTCAAAGTGCCGAAAAACTACTGGCAGCAGGCGCAGGTCGAAATGTTCGCGACCGGAAAAAAGCTGTATATCGACCATTACCTTCTCCTCCCCGAAGATTACGACAATTTCTTCAACGAAATCGACCCTGACCGTCTCGGCAGGATCGAAATCCCATATGACCGCGAATGGGTTGAAAAAGAGTACGTCCCCCGCCTCATCCACCTTTCAAAGTGCCTGAAAGAAAGGAGATTCCCATGAAAGGCAGGATCGCCTCCGAAATAACCTTCACCGCCGATCGGAAGCAGCGCGTCACAATAGAGCTTGACGAGGACTTCCGTCCGGCATGGGACGGGCTTCACGGAGAGGATGTCGAGATAACCGTTAAGAAGTACCGCAAAAAGCGCAGCCTTGATTCGTCAGCCTACGCATGGGTGCTCCTCGACCGCCTCTCCGAAAAGCTCCGCATCCCGAAGGAAAGGATATACCGCTCCCTTATCCGCGACGTTGGCGGCAACTGTACAACCGTCTGCGTGCAGGATAAGGCAGTGGATAAGCTGACGGAATCATGGCAGAGAAACGGCATCGGATGGGTGACAGACACCATGCCATCAAAGCTGGACGGCTGTAAGACAGTGATCCTCTATTACGGCTCCTCCACCTACGATACCGCCCAGATGTCCCGCCTTCTCGACCTCATCATCGAGGAGTGCAAAGAGCAGGGCATCGAAACCAAAACCCCGAACGAGATCGCGGAGATGCTGAGCCTATGGGAAAACGCGAGATAAAATCCGTCCTCAACACCCACCCCGGCATTTGCTACATATGCCGCCGCAGAGGCGACACGGCATTGCATCATTGTTTTTTCGGCGCGGCAAACCGCTGGATGTCCGACGAAAACGGCTTCGTCGTCTTCCTCTGCCCGTCATGCCATACCGAATCCCCCACATCAGCCCATAAATGCCGCGACACCGACCTTTACCTCAAGCGCAGATGTCAGGCGGCATACGAAAAAAACCACACAAGAGACGAGTTTATGCGCCTCACCGGACGCAATTACTTAACCGAAAAGGAGAAAGAGAAATGAAAGAACAGAACTACATCGTAAGAGCCGACAGAGCAGGAGTGTTCTTCGGCAAAATCAAGGAGCGCAGCGGAAGCGAAGTCACCATGACCGACGTCCGCCGTATCTGGTACTGGGACGGAGCGGCATCCCTTTCGCAGCTTGCCGTTGAGGGAACAAAAAAGCCCAAAAACTGCAAGTTCACCATTTACGTCCCCGAGATGACTATACTCGGAGTAATCGAGATCATCCCCTGCACCGACGAAGCGGAAGCCACCATAATTGGAGTGCCGGAATGGAGAGCATAAAAAAGTTTGTCGCTGTCAGCTGCGGCTCCGGCAAAGGCTCCGGCTCCGGCGACTGCTCCGGCGACTGCTTCGGCGACGGCTCCGGCAAAGGCTTCAGCTCCGGCAACGGCTACGGCTCCGGATACGGATACGACTTCGGCGACGGCTACGGCTACGGCTACGGCGACGGCTACGGCGACGGCTCCGGCGACTGCTTCGGCGACGGCTCCGGCTCCGGCTCCGGCTCCGGCTGCGGCAACGGCTACGGCGACAACATAAAATCTTTTGACGACAAGGACGTATTCCCGATCGACGGCATACAGACCATAATAACCGCCATCTTCGGCAATGTTGCAAAAGGATATATCCTCGAAAACGATCTGACCCTCACTCCCTGCTACGTCGCAAAAAGCGGAAACACCTTTGCCCACGGAAATACATTAAAAGAGGCAATCGACGCACTGCACGACAAGCTCTTTGATGATATGCCCGAAGAAGACCGCATCGCAGAATTCTTCAAAACCCACAGCCCCGGCGTGAAATATCCCGCAAAAGATCTCTTTGTGTGGCATAACAGGCTCACCGGAAGCTGCGAAGCCGGGCGGATGTACTTCGCCCGAAGTCACGACATAGACCTCGAGAATGACACCTTCACCATAGAGGAGTTCGTCAGCCTCTGCAAAGACAGCTACGGCGGGGAAACTATAAAAAAGCTCCTCAACTGATCCCTCAGACCGCCTGATGACAGCCGGCAAAGACCGACCGCCCGACGGAGCGCATCCGTCCCAGCCGAAAGGCATAAAAAATACCGAAAAACAATTTCGAAAGGAGATTTCCCCAAGATGAACGCTGCAACACAATGCTTCAAGGTGCTTGAGCATCTGAAGTACATCGGCTCCCTGACACAGGCAAAGGCGCTTGAACTCTACGGCATAGCCCGTCTGACCTCCCGCGTCAATGACCTCAAGAGAAAGGGAATCGTAATCAACACAAGGACGATCCCGGCGAAAAACCGATTCGGCGAGACCGTCCACGTCACCGAGTACAGCTTACCGAAGGGAGAAAAATCAGAATGAGCGCATTGAACTTCAATCAGGCGATCTTAGCCGGTCGCCTCACCGCAGACCCCGAGCTTAAGACCACACAGTCCGGCATATCGGTGACACAGTTTACCGTCGCTGTAAGCCGCCCGAAACGTAAGGACGACAACACCGACACCTCCGACTTCATCTCATGCGTCGCATGGAAGGAAAGAGCCGAGCTTGTCACAAAGTACTTCCGCAAAGGCTCCGCTATCATGGTAATCGGTCAGATCCAGACCCGCACATGGACGGACAACAACAACCAGAAGCGCTACGCGACCGAGGTTCTCGTCGATAATATCCGCTTCGTTGACAGTAAAGCCGACGCCGCGCAGAAATCGCCCACAGCGAACGGAAATACCGGAGCGCCCTCTTATATCCCCGATGCCTATAAAGCCCCGAATTTCGAAGAAGTGAGCGCCGACGACGGCGATTTGCCGTTCTGAGAAGAGAAACGAGGAATCAATGACAGCAGATTCAGACACCGCAACCGGAAAGCGCTACTACTGGCTCAGGCTGTATGACGATTTCTTTACCTCCAAGCGCATAAAAAAGCTGCGCAGAATGGCAGGCGGAGATACGTATACGATCATCTATCTCAAGATGCAGCTCACCGCTATGAAAAACGACGGCATTCTCAAATGGACGGGGCTTGAGGACAACATCGCCGACGAGCTTTCCCTCGACCTTGATGAATCCCCGGACGACATAAAAGTGACCCTTGCATTCCTCCTCTCCTGCGGTCTTGCCGAAACCTCCGACAACATCAGCTATTACTTCCCGTATTCGGTATGCAACGTCGGAAGCGAAGGCTCTTCGGCAAAGCGTGTACGCGACTTCAGACGGCGGCAAAAAGAGATAAATTCATCAGAAGCGTTACAATGTAACACTGACGTAACGCCGATGAAACAAATCGGTAACGGAGAGAAAGAGAAAGAGAAAGAGATAGAGATAGATAAAGAGACAGATAAAGATTCCGCCGGCACGCCGGCAAAACCCCGCCACAAATACGGCACCTACCAAAACGTTCTCCTCTCGGATGCGGATTACGAAAAGCTGAAAGCGGAATTCCCGTCAGACTATAACGAGCGGATAGAGCGCGTCTCGGAATACGTCGCCATGAACGGAAAGAAGTATAAGGACTTCTTAGCGGTGATCCGTAACTGGGCGAGAAGAGACACCCCGAAAGAAAAACCAAGATATATGTAAAAGGAGCAACCAAAATGGAAAACAGAATCGAGTTATCGTCGGAAATCGAAAAAGACATCAGAACTTCAACGGAACGATCCAAGCGTGAGGAAATCACGAGCGGCTTGGAAAAAGCACGAAAACTGTATCCCGACTTCAACATTCACTGTGAAAAATGCGGCTTTGATATCATAGTCGAAATCTGGCGCGACTTACTTGATTACTATACTGTCGAGGATATACGCTACGGATTCCGGGAATGTCTCCGCCGCTGCAACGAACTTTTTACCCCCGCCGATGTGAGAGAGAGTATCGCCAAGAGAGAAAAAATAGTTCAATTCCCTTGGGAACAGGAAGAGAACGAATGCGACGATGACTGAATTCGAATACGCCAATATGTATCTCGGCGATTTCAAGGTCGTAGGCAACGAGATAAAGCCGCTCTACTGTCCCTTCTGCGGCGGCGGCAATCATCAGGATCGCTACACCTTCGCCCTGAACATGGAGAATCACACCTTCAACTGTTTGCGCGGCTCCTGCGGCGTTAAGGGTCACTTTTCGGAGCTGTGCCGGGAAAAGAACCTCCGGTACGACGATCCGGCTGACCCGGCGCCCCGCCCGAAAGCCCCGGCGAAGAAGTACAAAAAGCCGGATACAAAGCTGTTCCCCCTTGAAAACGATTCCCCGGCAATGTCATATATGCAGAAGAGGCGGCTGTCGCCCTCCATAATCGCGTTTTTCGGGGTTCTGAGAGACGGGCAGGGAAACATAGCCCTCCCATTCTATCGTTCGCAGGAGGACAGAAAAACGGCATCTCCGACGTTCGTCAAATACCGCCCTCCGAGAAAGGTCGAAAAGGGAGAGAGAAAGATGTGGCGCGAGACCGGAGCCGAGCCGATACTCTTCGGCATGGATCTGTGTACCTTCGGCACAAAATCTCTCATCATCACCGAGGGAGAGTTCGACTGCATGGCTGCGTTTCAGGCTTTCTCGGAGAAGCGCCCCATGAACGTCGTCTCCGTCCCCTCCGGTGCCGAGGATTTCACATGGCTCGATACCTGTGCCGAATTCCTCGAAAAATTCGATAAGTTCGTCATCCTCGGCGACAGCGACGAGCCGGGAAAGAAAATGGCTGCCGAGCTTGTAAAGAAGCTCTCCGGAAAGAACATCCTCCTCCCCGACTACGACGCATATCTCGGCTGTAAGGACATGAACGAGCTGCTTGTCCGTCACGGAGAACAGGCAGTGGTAAACGCACTTGCCGCCGTGAAGGAAACCCCGGTCGAAGGTCTTATAAACTTCGCCGACGTGCAGATGACGGATATCCTGAAGATCCCGCGCACCCTGTCGGGAATAAAATCCCTCGACAAAAAGGTCGGCGGATTCCTTGAGGGCGACCTCACCGTCTGGACGGGTAAGCGCGGATGCGGAAAATCCTCCGTCCTCAACCAGATCGGGCTTGACGCGATAGATCAGGGAAAAAACCTCTGCATCTATTCCGGAGAGATCCCGGCTGACAGGCTCAAGTATCAGATAACCTGCTGTGCCGCCGGAAGGGAAAACCTATCCTTCGTCCGCGACGAGAGGACCGGAAGAGACGTTGTCACGGTCGGCAGAGACACCGCCGGAAAGATAGACCGCTGGCTCGACCGTCGCCTGTGGCTCTACGACAACAGGATAGTCCAGACCGACGAGAGAGACAGCATAATCAATATCTTCACCGCCGCATACAGACGCTACGACTGCCGCGTCTTCGTTGTGGACAACCTGATGACCGTCGCCCTTGCCGCAAAGCCCGGCGAAATGTATCAGGTTCAGGGCGAGTTCGTCATAAGGCTGAGAAAATTCGCCGAGAAGTACGGCGTTCACGTCCACGTCGTCGTCCACCCGAGGAAAACAAACGACGAGATAAAGGACAGCGACGAGGTCGGCGGCTCCGGCACAATAACCAATATCGCCTGCAACGTCTTCACCGTCATGCGCGGCGTCGAGGAAAACGACATCGCCAAAATCCGCTGCCTGAAGTCGAGAATGTACGGCGAAACCGGCGACTTCGAACTGAAATACGACCCCGTTTCCCGCCGCTTCTCGGAGGAGTACGCGGGAGCAAAAATCTACGGATGGGAGAAACTATCATGAATAAATATCAGGAATATGAGGACGCAAAGGAAATCCTGAAACACCTTCCCCTGACCCCCGAACAGTACGAACAGGCGCTGAAACAACTCGCCGAGGAGCTGGGGATATGAAAAGATACAGCATCATCTACGCTGACCCGCCGTGGAGCTACAATCAGCGCACCGCGAGAGGTTCGGCAGAACACCATTACCCCACAATGTCTCAGGAGGATCTGAAAAGCCTCCCGATATCCGGAATCGCAGAAAAAGATTCCGTGCTGTTCATGTGGGCAACCTTCCCCATGATGAAAGAGGCTCTGGAGCTGATAGAAGCATGGGGCTTCCGGTATAAAACAACCGCCTTCGTGTGGGCAAAGAAAAACCGGAAATCCGATTCATGGGTCACCGGTCTTGGCTTCTGGACGAGGAGCAATGCCGAGATATGTCTGCTTGCCGTAAAGGGGAATCCGAAAAGGCAGTCACCGTGCGTCAGTCAGCTTATCGTTTCTCCGCGCGAAGAGCATTCCAAGAAGCCCGACGAAACCCGCGACCGCATAGTAAAGCTGATGGGCGACCTCCCCCGCGTCGAGCTGTTCGCAAGGCAGAAAGCCGAAGGATGGGACGTATGGGGCAACGAGGTCGAAAGCGATATATACCTCAAGGAGGCACACCGTGAGTAAATACCACAACCGCAAAACCACCCTCCCCACCGGCGAGACCTTCGACAGCCAGCGAGAAGCCCTCCGGTACATAGACCTTGCCTTCCTCGCAAAAACCGGATACATAACCGACCTGAAGCGTCAGGTAAAATTCACCCTGATCCCGAAGCAGCGCCTGAAATCCGGCAAAGCCCTCCGCGAATGCGCATACGTCGCAGACTTCACCTACACCGACACCCGCACCGGAGAGCATATCGTCGAGGACGTAAAGGGACACCGCACACCGGAGTATATCATCAAGAAAAAGCTCATGCTCCACCTCTACGGAATCGAGGTGACCGAGACATGAAAGTGCTTGTCGCCTGTGAAGAATCGCAGAGAGTTTGCACCGCCTTCCGCGAGAAAGGACACGAGGCGTACTCCTGCGATATACAGGAGTGTTCCGGCGGACATCCGGAGTGGCACATAAGAGGCGACGCTCTGGAAGCCCTGAAAGGCGGGATCATCCTCACCGACGACTGGGTAATGCACGATATAGGCAAGTGGGATATGCTGATAGCACACCCGCCGTGTACGTATCTTAGCAACGCTGGTGCCTGTCGCCTTTTCAAGAAAATCGACGGGGTATCATGGATAAATGCCGATCGTTTTTACAAAGGGCTTGAAGCAAAGGAGTTTTTTCTGAAATTTCTCCATGCCGATATCCCCCGTATAGCGGTCGAAAATCCAATTCCTTCAAAGGTTTTCTGCCTTCCGCAGTACACACAGATCATACAGCCATACTTCTTCGGTGATCCTTACGAAAAGAAAACTTGTTTGTGGCTGAAAGGTATTCCGCCGCTGGAAGAAACTAAACGCATCCCCCCCCCGATTCCATTGGATCTCTGCCGGGAGTTTCAAAGCGGACGGGACAAGAAGAGATTCTGTCGGGGTGACACACAATCAAAAGCTGCGGAGCAAAACCTTTCCCGCCGTTGCAAGGGCAATGGCAGAACAGTGGGGCTGATATGACCTTCACCAAAACCATCCACCAGCAGGGCAAGCTCACCCGCATACACCCGGAGCGGAAAATAAAGCACAACCCCGACCCTCTCCACCCGGACGAGATCGAGATGTGCCTGACCTGCGAAAAGAAAACCTGTCGCGGATGCGAAAATAAATTCAGAGAAATGAGGAAAACAACATGAAAATCACTTGTTTGAATTGCAAACACCTTATGTTTTCCGATATGTATGGAGAATGTAAAATACAATTAAGAATAGTCAATCCGAGCGATACTTGCGAATATGCAGAGCCAAAAGAAAGAGGCAGTGAAGAATTGAGGGCGGAGAGAGGAGGAAAACAACATGAAAATCACACTTGAAATAACCGACGATACACTATGCGCGTTTTTTAACAGTGTTGTAAACACCGAAAACGGCTTAGTAATGTTCTCACACCAGATTGGAAGCGACGACCTCAAAGACGGAAATGCAATTAAACTTCCGAGAGAAAACCAAGAGAAAGAAAACGGCAGGAGGAATAACAAATGATAATTCACTATAACAACGGCGAAAAAGAAAAACTGATTAAAGATGTTCTTTGCATATCGGTAATTGATGGAAATAATCCCGTGACTGTAAATCTGCGGAACGGAAATGAGCTTCAAATCAGGCTTGATAATATCGAAATGATTCTTGACGATGAGATTTTGAAAGAGAGGGAAAGCAAATGACATACGAAGAAAAAATTGTTTGGTATGAGGTAAAGGCAAGACCGCTGACAGACGAGGAAAAAGACCAGTATCCCACATGGGGCATGATGATCAAAGGCACAATACCGGATGAAGACGAAGAAATCCTTATTGCCACAAAAAACGGAGTGTTTACAGACACCTGCCTGTATGACTACGACGGGGGATTTTACCTCGACAGCGGTAAGGACTGGGATGAAATTCTCGCATGGGCATCAATGCCGAAGTACAGGAGGAGTGAAAAATGACCTACGAAGAAGCCTTGCAGGAAACCGCAAAAAGAATCGATCTAAAAAACGAACCCGAAGCTCTGGAGTATTACGAGCTTGTAACTACGGCGCTGAAAAGAGGTCGCCCGGTTACACCCCGCAAAGCCAACCGCGCCGTAAAAATCAATGGGTATCTTACAATGCTTGACGAAAACGAGTTTTTCAAATGCCCATCGTGCCGGTTTCAAGACACAAAACTCCGTTCGGGGCAGAACTACTGCCACAAATGCGGACAAAAAATCGATTGGAGTGATATAAAATGAAAATCATTGACCGCGAAATGACCGCTAAAGAAACCATCACCGAAAAGAGCAATACCGCGTTATACTGTCAGGCGAGTTTCAACTCAAACGGCGTTCTGACCCTCAGAAACTATGATATAAGCAACAAAAACTCCGATGAAATTATCATTCTGTCAGTGGAAGAAACTCAGGCGGTCATCAAGCTCTTTTACGAAATCGGAGCAATGAAAACAAGCACGGGACTTCCGTTTTGAAAGGAGCAAAAATGACCCTCTCCCGCAAAACCCGACAGGAAATGCACGACAACGCGCTTGTTGATACGGCAGTCTCGATGTGCTTCCTCGCCGCCGGACTTGTCTTAAACGGCGAGTTTGGCTTCGGCGAGAAGCGCATGGAAAGGTTCTCAAAGGAGTTCACACAGACAATAATCGACTACCGCAACCGCTACGGCGAGGTCGCGCTCGAAGCCCTCGAAAAACACGCAAAAGATAAAGGAATTGAGGTAAACTGGAAATGAGAAGAAAAACAGATGAAGAACCGGAGGAATTCAGAAATGCACCCGACACTTAAAACCGCCCTCGATACATTCGGGGCATACGCTCAGACCGTCGTCGCAATAGAGGAGCTGTCCGAGCTTCAGAAGGAGCTTTGCAAAGCCATCCGCACCGGCATCGGCGACCCGGAAAACCGCGACCACATAGCAGAGGAGATCGCCGACGTGTATATCATGCTTGAGCAGATGGAAGCCCTCTTCGACGTGTCCGAGGACGTGCCGCTTTACAGAATAGCAAAAATCGACCGCCTCGGAAAGAGACTGAAGGAGAATGCAAAATGACAATAAATCTCCCCGTCAGCATCGGCGATCACGTCTACTTCATCCGCGATCACGAAAACCAGAAACGCATAGCCTTCGGCACGATAAAGGAGATATTCTTCTCTCAGGATATGCGCCTTATGATCCGCGTAAAAGGATACCAAGCCGCCGAATGGGGCGTGAAAGCCTTCAGAACGCGCAAGGAAGCCGAGACCGCCATCGGAAATACCGTGTGGGAAAGCGCAAGCGACGCGCAGAAAAACGCGACAGCGGTGTATAATGCCATGGTCGAGTACGTCAGAAACGCGCTCACCGAATCAAGGGAATCGCAAAAGAAGCTTGCCGACCGGGCAGGAGTTTCACAGGGAACCGTCACGAGCTTCCTCTCCGGAGGACGCTCCGTCGGCACAAGCCTGACGCTTGCACTGCTTGAAGCCTCCGGCATCGACACCTTCGATATGTTCTATACCTACATCGACAAAAAGGAGGAGGAGACAGCATGATCTGCCCATACTGCAACAGCAAATTCACAGTCTGCCACGAAACGCGGAGCAACAACGACGATAACGAAAACTATAGAAAGCGCAAATGCCATGACTGCGGACAAGACTTCTACACCGTCGAGTTCGTCGCCGAGGAAAACGAATCTTTCGTCAAAGCATGGCGAAAAGCCGGGAGGAGAAGCAAATGACGACCGAAGAACGTGTTCAGAAGATCCTCGCAAACAGCACCTTCCCCTCGCTCCCTAAAAAGGAACAGCGCGAGGTAAGGAAACATAAGATCGAGACACATATTGAAGTTCTCAATTGGCTCCTCGATAACGACGAAATGCCCGACTGCTGGCGCAAAAAGCTGAAAAAAAGACTTGAATTCTGGCTTGATACATACGAAAGGGATTACACAAATGGCTGAAATGATGACATTTCCGGAGACCTTCGACGAGTTCGCAGAGGAGTACGGATTCGTTGACAAAAAAGAAGCATACACAAACGGCTCGGAGCTTATTCAGGTATTCCGCGTAAAACAGTGGCTCGATCACGAAGCGGGATTGAAAAAAGCGGAGGATAAACGCTTTAAGGTGGCAAGTGATACACTGACCGACATCGCGCATTATCTGCTCGGAAAGGACTGGTACTCCGAAAAATGGAATTTTGAAGACATATGCCCGGACATATTTGAAGCCATCCGGGCAAGATATAAAAGCGCGAAAGAAGACCCGGTGCGCAAATGGCGGCGCAGACACAAACGTTGTTCCTTCTGCAATCACTTTGCGTTGTATCCCGAAGACATGAGTACAATCGGAATCGGCAATAAAGGCTGGTGCAGAGCAAAGAACAAAGGGGTGAACTACTCCCGCCGCCGCATATGCAGATTATTCGAACTGAAAGGAAAGCTGAAATGACCGACTACAGCGAAGAATTCGACCGCCTCCGCATAAAGTACGGCTCCGCAAGGATAAATTTCGGCGGCGGCAGAGTGGACGCTCTCAAAACCGACGAGGATTGCCTTGAAGCCTTCAAGCGGGACAAAAATACCGAACACCTCGTCGACGCCGCGAACTACTTAATGTTCCGCTTTATGTACCCTTACCCCGGAGAACACTTCCGCGCCACCGACAGCAGCGAAAGCGTAAAACCCGTCGGATTACCGATAAATATGGAGGAATCAATATGACCATCGTACTCTTTGCCATAATAGGCGCAGCCATAAAAGCCGGAACAGCATACTGGATATGTTTTGGAATCCTCTGCCTGTGGAAACTGGCGGAGTGTATATACAACATCCTCAGCGACTGAAAGGAGAAGTATCATGACCCTGAAAAACAAAATCCTGAAAGCCCTCGGCAGAGAAGAGGTGCAATGGTACAGAGAATTCGGTGTCCTCGCTCCCTTCTGCCCGTATTGCGGCGAACCCGCCTACGACACGCACAGATGCGCTTTCTGCGGAAGAAAATATATCTGGAGGGATTCGCCCCACCCGCCGACAATCGCTGAATACGGCGATTATACAGCGGCTCAGACCGGCGGCTCCATCCTCATCTTCAAGGGAGACCGGCTGGTATATCACGCATCGTATACAGGCGACCCCATGACGGAGGACGAGCTGAAAGACCATATAGCCTTTGTCTTCGGACTGGGTATGACAGATGACTGAGGAGCAAAAGAAGCTCATGGCGGATAACTACCGGCTCGTGTACTCCTTCGCAAACAGGTTTGCCTTCAACAGCAGCGAAACCGACGACTACATAAATGCCGGATATGAAGCCCTGTACTCCGCCGCCGTTACCTATGACCCGGATAACCGCAAAGGCAGCAGCTTCTCAACCTATGCCTCGTCCTGCATCCTGAACGGTATGCGCGCAATGTACAAGCACATCATGCGCATCCGTATAAAGGCAGGACAGATGAAGGAGAACTTCCGGTTCGGAGACGATCCGGAGGAAGAAGAACCGCCGTATGAAGAACCCGGCTTCGTCCGCGCCGAAAACGAGGACGTGTGCAGTCAGGCTATGAAAAATCTCACGGAAGAACAGAGAAATTACATCGTAAGACGCTATTTTTGTGAAGAATCCGCAAGAAGCATAGCTAAGGAATACGGAATCTCCCCTCCGGGGATGCGCAAGAAGGAAAAGAAGATCCTTGAGAAAATGCGCGAAAACGTCACCGGAAGGAGATCCCGCTCATGAAATGGCTGAAATATACCTACCGGGGAGAAACACAATATCGGTGCGAAAAGTGCGGGAACGAGTACCGTTTTCCCTGTAATAACTGCCCGTCGTGCGGAGCAAAAGCCGACGGAATAACCGAAAGGAAGGTGATCTGTTACGGAATCAAAAGAACTCAGCCGGTATCATTGGCTGAAAAAAGAGATAGAGGATATCGAGAACCGCATTCTCCGCCTCACCGGGAGAGCGACGCAGACGACCCAGACCATGACCGGGATGCCATTCGGCGGCGGAACGACCGATAAAACCGCAATCGCCGCCGAGATCGCAGACGCAAAGGCAGAGCTTGACGACAGACGGTATAAGGTCGAGCAGGAGTACGTCCGGCTTCAGAAGTTCATAAGCTCGGTTGACGACCCGCGTATGCGCCTTATAATCCAATACCGCTGTATCGACGGCAGAAGCTGGCAGAACATAGCCATGAAGCTGGGAGCCTACAATTCCGCAGGAAGCGTAAAGAAAGCATATTACAGATTCATAAAAACGGTATAAGAAAAGACCGGCACACCAAAAACGATGTGCCGGTTTTCCTTTTACGCCGTAACGAAGGCGAATATCTTGTCGGTTATGCTGCTCTTCAGCCGGTTGTAGGTCGACAGGCTGATGTTCAGCGCAAGCGTAGTCTCAATCCCGCTCTTCCCGCGCCGCAGATACGGTATAACCTCAAGCTCACGGTCGGTAAAACCGCATTCCGGGATAAGCCGTTCCCACAGCGCGGACGGATAATCGTACCTCACCATCACGCTTTACCCGCTTTGCGGAGGACTTTGAGTATGTCCGCCTCGGTGATGCCGTATTCTCCGTATGTCTTCAGCATCTTTTTGATGTACGCCGCTCTCTTCGATACGTCAATGTAGATAAGCTGCTCCTTCACTTCCTTCTCCATCTTCCTGTGCATTTCGTCGTAAACCTCGTCGTCGGTCTTGGAGTCTCCGTCCTCCCTCTCCCGCCGCTTCATTGCGGATTCGATGAAGTCTTCAAACTCCTTGCCCTCAAGACTGCTCACGGCGGATACAGAGCTTACAATGCTGTTCACTTTAGCCTTGTACGAACCGGGATTGACCTTTTTCAGCTCGTAAAGGTCGTCCATCAGAGAGGATTTCATGACGGCATTCTTTATCTTGGTCTCGGTGTACCCGTGATAAATCATGTCCCGCTTGATCTTCACATAGTCGGAATACCTGCCCCGGTCAACAGCGTCGCGGAGAACATCGTAATAAGCCTCAGTCACCGCCGCCTTGTTCGTAAGCTCAACGTCCTTCCACAGTTTCAGGTATTTGTATTTCGCCATAGGTGATATGGGAAGATCAAGATGAAATCTGTCAAGGGCGCCCTTTACATCTCTGAAAATGTTTTTTGCGGGCAGACCGAACAGGTTCGATGCCACGTTCACAATGTCCTGCACCATGCCGAGGTTGAATCCGCCCTGACTCTGCTTGATGAGATACTTGTTGATAAGGTCGCCAAGGTCAGTAAGTGCAGCGGTGTCAAGGCGTTCAACAATGTTTCCGAACCTTCCCGAAAATACCGCAGAGCCAAAACCTTCGATTGCCCACCATATAGGAGCAAGCCCACCGGAAAGCACGTCCGCAAGCACGTTTCCACCGAACGACTTCAGAATGTCGTCCCACAGCTCATCATCGTCGTCTCTGTCGAGCGTTCCACGCAGAAGCGACATCGCAGTCGATATCGCCGATACCGCAATCGTGTTTGCGACAGAGGAGATGATCGTCTTGGCAAGCTTTGCTTTAGCTCCCGGCTTGCCTCTTCTTGCATCGCGTATCACAGAAGAGAGATAGTTGAACTGCTTCAAAGGCTCATTCTGGAACGCATAAAGCATTCCCTGAATCACATTGGCATTCTGCACCGCCATAGACGAGTCGAGCGCCGACTGAACGACCTGAGTCTTTCCGATAACGTCAGAGAACTTTCTGTCAACCGCCTCAAAGTATTCCTTGCTTCCCTTGGTATACTTGTTCTGTGCGTCGATTTCGGCTTTGCTCATTCTCCACAGCTTCGCCCATGTCCACATATCCGCATTTTCCGCGCCGGAAGTAAGCTTTTCGTTGAACTTTCTGCCCCCGGTTATTGCGTTTTTGTTATACAGCTCCTCAAAACTCTTCTTCGTGATATTCTCTGACGAACCCCAGTTTTTCATCTTCGCTATTCCGGAGTACTTCAGCATCTCCTGTATGCTCTTATCAAGGTTCTTCGGTCGGAGGTTCGTAAAGTCCTCCTTCAGAGAGATGATTTCTTTCAGTCCGGCAGACGTGAATTCCGGAAGCGCGCGGAAGATCGACATCGGCTGTTTCAGCGTGACCGAAAGGTTTCCGGCGACAGCCGCTGCTTTGTATCTCGATGTCAGTTTTGCCGAAACACTTTCCGCCGCATTTTTCGGAGATACCTGAGGACCGCTCAGATTGCTCAGCAGTTTGACGAAATATTCGTCTGCGCCTTTTCCGTAAGCGCGGATCATTCTCTGCTTCAGACTTGTTCCGTCGCCGAGACGGATGGTGTACATCTTTCTTATGTTGTCGATTTCCTGAGCAAAGGCATTGTACTGTGCCATGTTCGTCAGGTGTCTGCCGACAACGTCGAAGACATCTTCAATAACAAGCGGCTTTCCTGCGCGATGGGTTCTCTCCTGTGCAAAGCTTATACCGAGAAGATTTTTTACTTCATAACTCGGATCGACGGCAATTGCACGATAGTCGTCAGTCGTCCGCATCGGGAAGTAGTTCTCCGTTGTGAATTTCTTGTAACCGTACATTGCCATTGATACTTCATTGCCGAGCCGCGCCGCGCTTCCGTTGAGAATTGCGGATATTTTGTCAGCAACAGTAATAAGCCTCGGGTCATACTCGTTCATTGCCGAAATGATCTTCGCCTCGTCAGCCTCGTTCATAACGAATTTTTTACCTGTTTCAAAGACATACGATTCCCGGACAGCATTTTTCAGCTTTGTGAGAAGGTTTTTGCTGTCATTGTTCTGCGTTGTCAGCTTCGCCGTGAACTTTCCGATTACCGCTCCGCCCGCGTCATCGAACAGACAGTTGCGTGAATCCTTCTGATTCAGCATCAGATATGCCGTTATCAGCTGCGACGGAATCATTTGAACCTTTCCGCGTGAAAGGTTAAGAGTAATTACGTCTGCGTTCTTTCCGTGCCACTTCTTGGAGATTTCTCCGCCGGTGGCATCAGCCATTTCGTTAACGAACATATCCACGTTTTCGGCAGCTTTTCTTTGACGTACTCTGAGCCTGTCGTGAACCTCGTTCATTACGTCAGAACCGAGCAAATTGAAGAAGTTGTTCGCATCATAAGCCCCCATCCCGACGTTTTCATTGGCATCGCGGGCATCGGCTTCTTTTTTTGTCATGACCTGCTTCCGCTCCTTTGTCTGCGCAAGCCCGATCTCCTTCTGCCCCTGCCAGGACTTCGCCGCCAGCCCTTCTCTCGGGTCGTAAAGCCGCTTGATCTCCGCCATCACATGGGTCAGCTGATTGAATATTCCGTTAAGCTCCTCAAGCTGCGCCGAGGAAAGCTCCGTCAGCTTCTTTCCCTGATTGGCTTCAACCCAATTGCGCATCCTGTCAAGAATTCCGGAACGGTCGATCAGCTCCCTTTCCTGAACATTCAGGTCGGTTTCCTCGATCTTAAGCCCGGAGTTGCTCTCGATCCCGGCGGCTTCTCTCTGAGCATCGCTGATAACCTTCAGTATCCTGTCGTATACCCCCTGCTTCGCCATGCTCTTTCCCGTCGTGATGTCAACAGCCGCAAGGAATTCCATAAGCGGCTTTCTCATCGCCTCGGTGATGTGGTTCTCGGTCGTCGGGCGGTCGAGCTTCGTTGAAGCCTCGGTGTATTTGCGCAGTAACTTGTTCCGGAGAACCGTCTGCTTCTGTTTCTCGGAACGGTTCTGTCTCGCCTCCGCGTATTTCTCCCTGACGCTTGTCACCCTGTCACGATATTTCTGACGCATATCCGCAAGGCGCTTCTGGTTCTCGGCTCTGATTCCGGCTACCTTCTCCGCATTCAGCCTCTTCAGCTTCGCAATGTCCGCGCCGTAGTGCATAGCCTCCGCCAGTTTCGTGTCCTCAACCTTCTGCGCCGCCCTGTCAGCAAACGTCTGAAGCTTCTCCGCATTCCCGATAATGTCCATGACGTCATTCTTTATCGACGTTCTGATACGCTCGTCTTCAATGTCGTACAGCTGATACTCGTTAATGCCGCTCTCGCGTATCGTGTTCACAACGTCGGCAATATGCGCCGCCTGCTCTCCCGGATTGGTTATTCCGTCGGGGAACAGCTCCGGATATCTCTCCGAAAGCTCCATGTAGTAGGTGTCGACCAGAAGCCCTTCGTTCGCAAACCCGACTCTGCCGAAGTTCGCCTTCCTGAATTCCGCCCAGTTCTCAAATCCCGCGCTCTGCGCAGCATCGGCTCTCGCGTCCATGGGAACAACGAGCTTGGTATTGCGCAGCTCCGGAAGCAGATTCTTCATCTCAACATACGTGTCGTCAACTCCGACCGCGTTTTCAATGACCGCATCGACGATTTTGTCCATCTCTTCGATGATCCTCATCGTGTCAACGTGTTCACCCTTCTTCAAACGCTTCCCGTCAACAGTGTTGTTGTAGAACATATCGTATAGGTTCGTCACATGAGGATAAAGTTCTTTCGCCGACAGCTTCACGTCGTACCTGTCGATAAGAATCTTCTGTATCGAACTTATCAGCGCGTCCCGACTCAGCTTCCTGCCGTGCGTTAGCTGTAGCTCCTGCTTCAGATCGTCAACATCCTGCCTCAGCTTTTCGTTCTCTTTCTGAAGCGCTTTCAGCTCACTTTGTGCAGATTTCACAAGAGAATTTCGCACGTCAGAGGAATCTTTTTCAATGCCCTGCATAGACTGTGTATTGACAACTGAATCATTTTGTGATACACTGTTGTCAATTGAAGAAGCATTCTTTCTATAATGGGGTTCAATTGGTGAACTCACTTCACTGGACTGAATGCTTCTTCTCTTTATTCTCACAAGAGAACCGTCCGCGAGTTTTCTGTTTATATACTTCCTCAGCTGCTCCCTTCCGAACACCGTTGCCGCCTTGTTAACATCAATAAACACGTTATTGTATTTCGCGGTTTCATTGATGAACACCGGAATGTTTATCGTGTTCCCGGAAGCGTCGGTTTTCTCTGAAATGAGCAGGAAGTAGTTTTCGCGACGGTCTGAATTCGGAGATTTCAGCGTCCCTCTGTATGCCTCTTTTACATTGTCAAGGTCGGCAATAACGTCAAGAAACAACGGCTCACCAAGCCCGTGATAGTTTATTCCCGGATTCGTCGGAAGCCCCTTCGCCTTCGCCTGCTCTCTCGTAAGAATGTTCTCTCTGAGGTGCGTCGCCCTCATCATAAGCGGCAGATTCTTCACACCGTTATGACCGAGCATGATCGTCGGGGTGGTGTCGGTCAGCTTTATTTCGCTTGAGTAGTTCTTGTCGGCAAGAGCTTTTTTTATTTCCTCCGCCGCGTTCGCACTCAGGGAATACCTTATATCCCGGTTCCCGCTGTCAAACCTCTCGGTAAGCGGAATAACGTTTCCGCTGTCGTCGTAGGTTATCGGGTCGGCGGACTTGACCTGTTCGGAGCTTCTTATGACATATGAAAATCCGCGCGAAACCGGCTTTCCGTCAACAAGGTCGCCGCCCTCGTCAAGGATTATGCTGTCATAATCAAGCCCGTTTTCGTCAATGAATTCCGCAATGTCATAACCGTCAGTCCAGTCGGGAAGCCCGGATTCCTGAACCTTGCTCAGCCCGTATTCGGAACGCATTTTATCAAAGATTTCCCGGCATTCCGGTTTCCTTGTGTCAAACGTGTTTCCGAGGTTGGCGTAAACTTCATAGAGAGAACTATTGTCTCCGGGTTTTGCATAACGGGAGGCATATTTTTTGTTCTCGGTAAAATACGACCAGTCGCGGAACTCGGTAAAGCCGCCGCCCTTCTTTGAGCCGTGCCAGAACAGTCGGTCATACCCGTTCGCCTTGGCTGCTTCATCCACAAGCCTGCGCTGTTCTTCGGTATCGCCCGATTCCACCGCCTTCATGTATTCATTATTCGCACGCGTAAGAGAATACCTTATGTCGTTGTTTTTGCTGTTGAACCGCTCGGAAAGAGGAATTACATTGCCGTCGTTGTCATACGTTATCGGGTCGGCGGATTTGACGTCCTGCTCCGGGTTGAAGAAGATGTAAACATCGCCTCTTCCCGCCTCGGAACCCCTGCCGCCGTTGTCGTAGATATCGGTTATCTTTACTCCCGGATATCCCTGTTCCTTCGCAAAGTTCGCAATGTCTCTCGTGTTGGTCTTGCCGGTGGACTTAATTTTTACCTCCGCCGTCGCGCTGTTTTTCAGCTGGTCTTTCGTCTGTGCAAGCACCGTTGTTGCAAACGTGGTTCCGTACCGTCTGGCAAACGCACGCGCCATAGGAGAAACGGCATCGGCAACCGACTTCGCCAGAATAACCGCAAACTCTCCGTCCCTGTCGCTCAGCTTCAGCGATTCGGAGCCAAAGTCATATTCTGCCTTGAGAGTGTTTCCGCCTTTCGGCTCAAGTGTCGTGAATATGTCGTTCCAGTTGTGACCGTTGCCGTCGATTTCAAGGAATCCTTCGGTTCTGCCGCGAAGTACGTAGTTCCCGGAATTATCGAGCTTTTCAAGGCGGTTTCTCGCTTTCTCCTGATCTTCAACAACAATATCGTATCTGTCTGTGTCCTCGCGCACAACAACATCTTCGTCGGTTTTCAAAGCCGCAAGTTTTTTCAGCAGACGTATGTCAGCCTCAAGATTTCCGAACTTCACCTTTGCCGCATCATCGAATATCTCGTTGTGGTTCAGAACCGTATAGAGATTTGCAGACAGCTTGCTTGCGGAATCGCTGTCAAGCGCGTTAAGAAGACTTCTCAGCCTGCTGTGCTTCAGCTCATCTTCTCCGTTGAAATCCTTTGCCAGCCTGTCAGCATATTCGGAAATAAGCCTTTCGGTTTCCGCTCTCAGCTCTTTTATTCCGCTCTGAATGCTCTTTTTCAGCGCCTCGGTGTCGCTCCTGTTCATTATGCGGTAGGTATACCTGTCATAATCGGACGTGTCTGCCGCCGCAACCGCATTCAGTCGGTCAACAACCTGCGGAAGCGAAAGATTCTCAATTCCGCTTTTCCTGCTGATTTCCCGCGTCCCGCTCTTTGCACTGTACGTCTGTGCCATTTCCGGATTACTCGTCGCAAAGAACGACATTCCGTCGTCGCTGTACTTGCTGACATCGATCTGCGTGAACCCGAAGGACTGCGTTCCGTGATACAGCACCGTATCATACCCCGCATTCTCCGCAGCCTCGTCAACAAGCCTCTGCTGTTCTTCGACATTCCCGGATTCAACCGCTTTCATGTACTCGTCGTTCGCACGGGCGAGAGAATATCTGAACCTGTCAAGCCCTGACTGCTCTCTCACTTCACCGGTCTCGTAAAAGTGTTTTATGTCGTTCGCGATCCTTGTGGGGTTGATATTGCCCTCGTATTCAAGCGTGCCGACGGTTTTTCCGTTTTCGTCCGAAAGGTCAACAGCAAAATAACCACCGTCCGAAAACTCATTCGCGAATCTGCGGATAGTGGTATATTGCTCTTTTGACGGCTCGGTCAAAGCGGAAATGTCAAGTCCGGGAGTCTCCGCCATGATACGGATATTTCCGTCATTCATGAAGCGGACAAGCGCGTCGGTTCCCTTGGTATTTTCGTATATCGCACCGATGGCTCTGTGGTCTTCACCGCGCGAACCGTAATGCTGCCCCTTCTCGCCCGAGAAATTCAGCATCTTTCCGTTCGGCACGATATATCCCGCGTCGTAGAAATACGGTGTATACCCGAATTCCTTCACCGCCTGTTTGCGGAAATAGTCGGCTTCACTCAGCCCCGATTTTTCGACAGCAGCCAGTTCTCCGGCGCTTGCTCTGCCCGAACCGCTTTCCGAACTTTTTTCAATGTCGGCTCTCAGCGCATCGCGGCGGTCAACAAGGTCGGCATATCCGGATTCTTTTCTCCAAGCCTGATATGCTTTCATGCCTTCCGCAATATTGTCGCTGTTTATAGCCTTGCTCAAATCGTCATTTGCTTTTTTGAACGCGTCGGATTTCTCAATTTCCCTGATCCGGCTCGTCAGCTTCGTTTCTTCTCTCTGCAGCTCTGCTACGGTGTCAGCGGAGGACGCAAGCGAAAACCGTTTTCCTTCTTTTGTAACTCCTGCCCTTTCAAGAGCCTCCTGCATCGCGGTCTTTGCATTTTTTTCTTCTCCGAACACAATTTGACCCTTGACATTTTTGTCGGTATATGATATACTGCCAATAGAACCGTAGTTGGTTACTCCTTCCGGCAATTGGAGCCCTCTGGAGCTTAACCAGCTGTCGGTTCTGTTTTTGTTTGGATCAACATACAGGATGTCGCTGGTGTTGATGAGATTCTGAACAGCGCTTTTCGGATATGCGCTTGCGATCACAATGAAGTTGCTGATGTTTCCGTCAGGCTTGAGTTCAAGAGCGCAAAGAACGGGCTTCCCTCCCGCATCAAGGTCTCCAAGGACTGTTGCACGGTTGGTAACAGTCTGCGACTGCATGATTATTATCGGGTTTTCAAGCAGTTCAGGAACCTGCTTTATGACAGCGTCGGTCATCTCCGGATGTTTAGCCTTTATCTCTTTGATTTTGCTTTTGTACCAGTAGATGTTTGCGGGATTTATTCCTACACTTTCAAGAGCGGCAGACGTTGTTCCGAGCTTGAAATACCCGCCGACACTCTGTTTGTCCCATGCGTCATAGTTTTTCACAAACGATTTTGAAATGCTGTACCTCTTTCCCCCGCCGCTCTCAACCGCAGTTTCGCCCTTGACATCCGTCCCGTAAGCCCTCTTAAGCTCCCCGGTCAGCATATCTCTCAGCCTCTCCGCCGCCTGCCTCTGCTCGGCTACAAGATAAGCTCCCTTGTCCTTGTGTATGAGATCATCTATCTTCGCAATAAACCTCTCAAGAGCGTTCAGAATCCGTTTGATTATCCCCGGCTTGTTCCGGTTCATCGCCCAGAAGATGTTCTCCCCGGCACTGGTCGAATGCCCCATGTCGTCAACCGCCGCACCGAACATATCCGCCATGATTTCCTCGAATATGTACGCATCGTTGACTACCTTCTCAGCCGAGGCGCGTCTCTGCTCCTCCGTGCCTTTCATCTCAAGCATCGCCTGCTCGGTATATGCGTCAACGTATCTGTTCCAGTTCTCTTCCTTCTGCGCGTCCTCGGACTTCCACGAGCGGTCGTTGGGATGTTCAAGCCGTCCCTTGAGGTCAAACGCGTCATACTGCGTCCCGGCAACAGCCTTTATGAAATCCATGGTAAGCCCGGAATCCGCGTGCGCGATCTCATGCGCAACCGTCTGCGTCACCGCGCGGTCAAACGATACACCCTTTCCGGAGTTGAGAACAAAACCGTTTCCGTCTCCGGCAAGCTCCAGCTTTACGACGTTTTCAATACCGTTCCAATCCCGGCTGACTTTTATCGTGTTTGTGTTTTTGTCAAAGTATGCGCCGGACTTCATTCCGTCTGCCGCCTCAACATTGTCAACAACCTCGATGTTGACTCCCATATTTTTCAGAGGCTTGCGGAGCGAATCGACAACTTCGTCAACCTCTCCGGCGCGTACAAGTCTGCCCATCTCGCGGAAATCGTCCATTGCTTTTGCAAGTGAATTGTTCCGGGAAACAGTTTCTTTCAGTTCTCCGATCCGCTGAGCTTTTTCCTCCGCCGTAATGGAGTCGGAACTTTCGATGTTCTTGATTTCCTGCTCGATTCCGGCATTCTCGTTTCTGAAAAATGCGTCCTGTTCCGCTTTGCTGTTGAGGTTGGCAAGCGCAGAAGCGTTCTCCGCCGAATATCTCTCGTTCTGATACACGCTGAAATCCGCCTTGACCCGCTTTTTCGCCGTTTCCTGCGAAGTTCTCGTTTCGGACGAGTTAGTACCGCCCTCATCGGAAACGTTCGCCACAGACGTTTCCGTGAACCCAGAGAGGTCACCACCGTTGACGACATAGTTCCTCACCGTCTGAAGGAATCTGTGCTGACGGTTCGTTGAGTCAATGGCAGCCTTGGTCTCCGCGCTCTTCACCTTCTCGCTGTTGCGCAGACGGCTGTTCTCGGCGCGGTTTGCTTGAATCGCCTGATCGATGATGACCGCCGCGTTCTTGTGCCCCTCCGTTGCCGTTGTGCCGCTCTCTATCGCGCTCTGAGCGGCTTTAAGAGTCTCGGACGACTGATTCACCGCCTCAAGAGTTTTCCTCACGCTGGCGCGTTTCTGCGACACCGTAGCGCCTTCTGCCGTAAGCCCGGTAAGTCTCTCAAACGCTGCAAGCGTCCCTCTGTCCTTCAGGATGTTCTTCTCAATAACACTGTTCGACAGCTCACCCTTCGCAAGCAGACTGAACAGCTTCTCGTCATTCCCGGAGGTTGCATCAACTGTCGGGGTTGTCTTCATGTTTGTTTCTGCGGTCTTAAGAACCTCATCAATTGCCGCCGCATCAATGCTCCCGTTTGCAACGAGTTTCTGAATCTTCTTCAGCTTGCTTATCGAATCGTCAATACTCTTCTGGACTTCCGACCACTGATTTTTGCCGTATGTCTTCTCTCCGTATTTCTTCAGGAATTCATACCACGCAATTCCCTCGGATATGATTCCGTCCGCTTCTTCCGCGTCACCGTTCTTAAGAGCCTCAGACACATCCGTAAGAACCGAAATGTCGTTTATTCTTGCATTGGAAACAAGCCCCTCCGCATTGCCCGGATCGATTGAGGGTATCTGTATCGCCGCTCTGTTTTTGCTGTACTTATAAGACGCTATCGTCGGTCCGGCAGACATCATTCCGCCGGAAAGCGCCCCGGCAAGACCGTCCGCCATTGCGTCGGTGAAAAAGTCCTGCCATGCGAGCTTCTGCGCTTCTTTTTCGGAAACGCCCTTGTGGTATGTCCCGTTGTCGTCAATGTAGCCGTCTTTGTATTTCTGAATCGACTCCGACATTTCCGACCGGTCAGCCATAATTATACTGTCCGCAACAAGGTTGAGAACATCGGAAGCCATTTCTTCAGAGCCTTCTATCCCGGCTTGCTTCAGGATCTCTTTAGCAACCTGCAACCCGTTTGCCGGACTTTTTGCTTTAAGAAGGTTATCCATAGACACTTTTTCGGTTATATATTCCGCAAGACCGGCAGCAAACGAGCGGTTGAATATCTGGGAATCCGACGCGCCCTTGTTGTAAAGCCTTTCGGCTTCGTCCGCCATAGCTCCGCCGCCCATGACCGCAGTATATCCCTCTCCGAAAGTAAAGCCTCCGAGAAGGCTGTCAAGGCTGGACATAGCCGCTCCGTAAAGCATATTTGCGGCATTCTCTCCGAACAGCTCTTTGCCGAAAATCGTCCCTTCCGACGCTTTCGCGAGGTCTGCGCCGGTTTTCTCACGTATGACGTTTCTTATCCTTCTGAAAGTCTGATTGTTGGAATTCGGGTCAACGCGTTCGCCGACTATCCGATGTGCGACGGTATCAATGGCGGCTTCGGGGTTTCCTATGATGTTCATGCCGAGAGAACCGATGTTCAGAACGGTTTTTCCGAGACCGCTTGCGTTGTTGTACATATCGGACACTGTCTGATCCAGAGCGTTTGCGGCTCTTCTGTTCAGCTCATAAGAAAGCGCCCTCAGATACTTTTTGGCTTCCTCGCCTCCCTTGTAGTACAGAAGATAATCATAAATCTTTTTTTCGTCATCCGTTGCCCAATCAGCGTTGTCCAAAAAGGAAAAAGCCTGCCCGCTCTGCTCGTTCACCGCCTTCAGTTTCTCCGGAGAAAGACGGCTTGCCTCGTTCTGTGCATTTTCATTTTTCGCATACGGTGCTTTTGCATCAGGCGCGAATACTCCGAAGGTCTCATTTCCGTGTTGAAGAATATTGTTCTGTTTCGCAAGAAAAAGAGCGCGTTCTGTCGCGAACTCGTTTGCTTCCCCAAGATATCTGCCGTAGTCCTCAAGCGTTTCTTTGTTTATTTTGCTGTCGCGTATTGCTTCAAGCTTCTGAAGGCGTTTTCCGGTCTCCTTGTCATAAAGATTGTCGTTGTAGACAAGTTTGCCGTTTTCGATTTTTGGGAGACCCGTTGTCCACCTCTGACCGGCAATGTTTTTTGTTCCCATCGCCTTTTCGATCCTGTCTATCTCTGCCTGCGCCTCGGAGGCAGTCATAAACGAATCCGCGTTTTTCTCAAGCCACGCCTTTTCTCTGTCATTTGTGGTGGATTTCAGCGCGTTCTGTATGTCCGAATAATTCTTTCCCTGATATTTCTCGGTATAAAGCCCGTTGTCGTAAAGGGTTTCGTATGCTTCCGGAGAACTGTACTGCCCATAATGCGCCCCAAGGTCGTTAAGAAACTTCAGCTCGCTGTCATAAGCCTTTATCTGCTCCCCGACCGCCTTCTTCTGATCATCGCTCCCGCCGTATGTGTTGTAATACTCCGCAAGCGCATTCAGCCTGTCGCGCATCTTTTTGACCTGATCCGACGAGCCGTTTATCGTCTCCTGAGAATAGTACTTCGACGGGTCGAACTGCGTGCCGTAAGTCGATGAAATGCTCTTCGCAAGAGCCTCCATGTCGTCATTCAGTGTCTCGGCTCCGACCTTGTTCCATGCCGCATTCCTCGCGTCGCGTTTCGTGATGAAATCGTTTGCATTCTTCGCCTCTCCCGATGCAAGCGCGGCTTTGTATTGATCCCATAAAGAGCCGCCCTTGTAGTTCGGAATTCTGTTCTGCTTTGCCGCCGCCGCAAGACGTTCCTCGCGATTCTTCTTTATCGCCTCCTCGCGCTTTCTCTCGTCCTCGCGTCTCTTCTTGACGTCGGAAACCGCTCTGTCTGCAAGGCTTTGCGTGATCTTATAAAGGTCTTCGGTTGATATCCTGTTTCCCATGTATTCTCCTTAAAAATAAAACAAGGCACGTCATCGGGGGATAACGTGCCTATAGCTTACCGCCCCCGCGGTTGGTTTATTTATTTGTTGCTCACACCGGATCGATGTCGGCAAGCCAGCGCGTCGTGTAATCTCCGGTCAGAAGACCCTTTGCGTATTTCGTCGCGGATATACCGAGCGCTTCTGCCTCTTTGCGTAGCTTGTTCTGAATGTCCGTCGGCAGATCGGAAATCTCTCCGTTCTCTCCGACCTTTTCTTTGAACATCATGAGCGGGTAGAACGAACCGTATTTGCTCTTCGTGCCGGATGTTCCGGAACTCCCGGCTCCGCTTATGATATCCGTATACCTCTTGACAATGTCCTCAATATCCGGATAGCTTTGACCGTACTGGTTCACGATCATGGCTCCCGCGCTGAGCAGTCCCTGTTCTCCGCCTTTGTCATACGCGTTCTGCAATGCATTGCCTATGTTGCCGCTGACCTCGGGAGTAATCGCCGCCGTCCCCGTGTTGTACTTCTCGGCAAGAAGCGACGGCAGAACTTTCTGAACCATGTTGTTGTACGCCACCGTTGCTGTCGTGTCGTCGGAATACCGGTTCTTTGCCGCATCCATCGCCGACTGCGCATTCGATGTGGATATCCCCAGCAGCTGCTGAGTGTTGACTCCCATCTTCTCAAGCGCACCGATCATGTTCGAAAACCGCTGAGTGCTTGCCTCGTTGACCGCATTGACGCCGGAATTCAGATAAGAAAGCCTCTGTCTTCTTGCGTTCGCCTCAGCAAAGGAATCTATGTTGCCGCCGTTCGATGACGCCGCATCCGCCCATTCGTTCTTTGCCGCCACGTCTCCGTCAAGCCCGTATTGCGACATGATTGCCTTGCCCCAGTCGGTCTCAAGCGGATTCTGGTTCTTATACGATTCCACAAGGTCGGTATAATACTTTTCATGCTCGTTCGCTTTGTTCAGACCGTACCTGTTGTTCGCAAGAAGCTGATTGCTTATCTTTGTCCAGTAGCCGTCATCATAATTCCCGGCATTGCTTATCGCCTTGACGTAGTCATCATACGGCGACGTGACAACAGTCGTTGAGGTTGTCCCGCCCGGTAACGAATCCTTTCCCGCTCCGCCGCCTGAGCCGGAAGTGTCGTCGGGAATTCTCCCCATCCGGGAGTCTTTCTCTCTCTGCGCGTTCATCTGATCCTGCCGCCACTGGTTTACATTATTGTTGTTTCCCGTGTTTCCGGAGCTTCCGCCATGAGCGTTCTTTTTCTCTCCGCTCATATCCGACATATGCTTTATATAGCTTTTTATCGCCATTCACTTTACCTCGCTCCCGTTGCACCACCCGTTAGCCGTACACCCGCCGAAGCCCTTCAGCAGATACGGATGTCTCGACTTGCCGAGCCGGTATATCCTCATGACCTTTGCCTTTCCCGGCTTGCACCTGAAGCCGATAATGGCGTTCGCGTTCCGGTAATGCTTTTTTCCGGTAAAGACCACGGTGTCGCCGACGGATATCACCTTTGAGGGATGAAGAAGCCCGTCCACGTCGCGCCTGAAGTCGTCCATCGTCAGCCCGAACCGCTTCAGCCAATGGTCGCAGTCGGCGTGATTGCTTGCATAGCCCTTTTTGTACGCTTCCCGGTGTGATACGATGACCGAGGCTTCCCATCCCCATCTCCGGCAGATGTCGGCACACAGAGAAACAGCCGCGTTGTAGCACGCCTTGAAGTACGTCTCGTCCTTCAGCCCGTCCTCGCATATCTCAAATTGTATGTGCGGATACGGAGGATAGTTGTAAGAGCCTTTCTTGCCGTTCCCCACGCCCCACGCGCATATCTCCTCCGGAAGCAGATGAAGTATGCCGACCGTGCCGTCAGCAAGCCGTCCGATCATATAGTGAACCGCCTTGTTTACGTTCGGTCGGTTCCAGTGATTGCCGTACTTGTTCCTCCCGATCTTTGAGATTATAGCCGCCCTTGAAGGGTCGTCGTCCGACGGCTGACAGTACCTCGCCACCGAGGTCTGGTTAACTCCGGTCGAGTGTACCACGATCCCGACCGGCTCACACTCCTGATATACCGTATAGCACCGGCTCTGCGTGTGAAGGCATTCGGTTATAGTCATTATATGCCCTCCTCACCGTCGTCGGCACCGGTCTTGTCCCCGGAAAGCTGCTTGTATATCTGATGCGCTCCCGTCGCCGCAAGCCCGGATACTATGCCCACAGCGATTGCTGTAATGATGTCCCCGGCAGGGAAGTCCGGCATTATGTACATTCCCAGTACGCCAAGCCCTCCTCCGAGTATGCCGCATATCACCGGAAGCCACTTGTTGTCAAGCGGTGTCGCCTTGATAAGCTGCGCGGCAAGATAGCATATGACCGTTATCGCCGCAATTCCCGTAATTCCGAAATCCATAATGTTTGTCTCCTTTCAGGTTAAAAAATCGTTTGTTTCAAGAAGTATCTTGTATACCCGGCGCAGGTTCTCTATCGCAAGCACCGCCCGGTTGTTCTTGTAGTCGGGATGAGCCTTGCAATACCTCTCATACTCGTCTATCTCGACAAGCACGTCGTCGAATTCTTCTTTGGTATGCCGGAGCTTGCGCAAGACCTCCCCGTTGAAGCGGAGTATCTGCCTCCGATGCTCGTCCGCCGCTCTCATGTCGTCGGCAAGTATATGCCCTTCAAGCCGCTCCTGCGTCTCAAGAAGCGACGTTTTTATGTCCTTAAGGTCTTTAATCACGTCTGTATTAAACGCCCTCCCTATGGCTTTTATCATCGCCGTCCAAGGGTTGACTCTGATAGGCGTTATCTGTATGAGGGTAAGCAGGATGATGATGGCTCCTCCGCTCCCCCACAGGATTTCTTTAAGTGTCATTTCTCAAGCTCCTTCCGGACAGCTTCCCGATACCTCTCCGGAATCTGCTCAATCGTAATCTTCCCCAGCTTCACCTGAATAGCAAGAAACTTAACCACCGGTCTCACCTCCTGTTATCATCTCAAGAAGAGCCGATTCAAGGGCAGAAAGACGGTCTTCGTAGGTGGGAAGCTGAGATACAAGCTGCTTTTCGTATTCTTCCTGAGCCGCTTTAGCTTCTGCTATTTCTTCAGGAGTCATTTCGATTATTTGTCCATTAACCCATTTTTTCATGCTTCTTACCTACCATAAATTTTTAACGATATTGTTCCTATATATGTTCCATTAAAACACGCAATCTTAACTTTATTATAATCAGGCTTTGCTTTATTTGATGACCATCCACCAGTACCGGTACCAGTATTAAATTGCATAGAATTTCCTCTTGTGTCGATTACATAAGAATACGTTATGTTATCGGTTAAAAGCAAATGGACAATTTTCTCATTATCAGATGTCAAATCTCCGAATCGTCCATAATCATAATTTGCTTTTCCAATCGTAACTTCAGAATTATCATTTCCGGGTGTTTCAACAGTATTTTTTGTATTTGTATACCATACAAGAAACTCGTTCATTCCTTCACATGATTTTAATAAATCTGCAGACATAGAATTAACAGCTTCTTCTGTGGCAATTGTTCCATTAAATAATGTAACCCACTCTGAACCACCACCAACCTCCGTCGGCACAACAATCCCATCGGCACCAATTCCGAGGAACTTTCCGGAATTTGCGGTGCCTTGGTTTTTGTCGAGCTTTTCCATAAGAGCGCTTTCAGCGGTTTCATAAGGATACATACGCTTCCATCCGCCGCCTACGCTTCCCTGAATATACTGGATGTAAAAGTTTGAGTTCTGGTCTATTAGAACAATGTAGGCGTAGCACTTAGTACTACCGCCGCTTGCTGTGTTGTCAATCTGTGATACGCACACAAAACCTCTTAGCGACGAGTTAGCGGCTTTCGCAGCATCCGGAATATCCGTGACCTTTCTGTTGACATATGCCGTATAAAAACCAACCTGTGTAAGCCCTACAACATAATCGATAACTGTTCCGCTGGTTATATACACTCCATAAGGACTTGTATATGTCCCGCTGTTAATCGGATTTACATACTTGTAATTAAGCCCCGGAACTGTCAGACTGTTTAAGAACCTTTTCGCATCTGAAGAAGCTCCATTTACAGATATGTTCCCGCTTCCGTCGTCTGAAAATGCAGTTGCGGGAGAATCGGTAGGAATAACAATACCGTCGGCTCCTATTCCAAGGAATTTACCTGAATTTTCTGTTCCTTGGTTTTTGTCGACTTTGTCGGAAAGATAATTGCTTAAATCGCCGAGATATAACGCTCCTATGTTACTGCATATTTGTTCTTCAACTGCACTGCCAAAATGTTGCTCTTCTCCTGTACCCATGACAGTATCAGATGCCCGCGCTATAGTTTCCGGGATGTATTTCAGATCGAGCGGTACAGCTATTTTTACTTCATTAAGCCATGCCTCGTTGTTAACACAGCCATTAATATATCCCGTAAACATTTTCATGTCCGAGGAGTATATGCACGGAAGAAAACTGTTATCCGCAGGATGGATATCGTTAAAACACCAAAATGTCGAACCGTATTTCGTTTTTTGCGTGAATTTGCCTACCCAAGACCCTTTATATGTAACGGGGTTAATTACCCCGCGTCTTATCAGCGCGTCAGCTTGTCCGCCGGCATCGTTTCCAATGTCGTAATCAAATACCAGTTCGTAAGTTTTATCGGTATCAAGCGCAGCTGAAGATGTGATAGTATAAAAATTTCTGTCTTCGTTGTAGTCAAACTGAAGCTGATTTTCGTACTCGGTATAATGCGTCCTGTTCTTTACAAACGCCGACGAACTCTCATCACTCTCATTCCAGTCCGCCTGTACCGCGTCCTTCCACCCCGCATCCCCGTCCTCGCCGCTATTCTTCGTCAGGATTTGCCCGGCTGTGCCGCCGTCAGGTACTCCTCCGGAGCCGGGAAGACCCCTGTCGCCCTTTTCGCCCTTTTCTCCCTTATCTCCCTTTATCGCGGGAATCGAAACAATATTCCCGTTCTCGTCTTTTACGCGTAATATTGCCGCCATACGTTCTCCTTTCATTCCGTCCACGCATAAGTTGATTCTGTGTGCTGATAAATCGTGCCGCCGGTGAGCGTTCTGCCGTTCGACGTAAGTGACAAAGCCGCTCCGGCTGTCCCGTTTTCAATGTTAGCGTCGAAGGTTACAGTGGTGCTGCTTGAAGAGTAATTTGTCCCCCGGACTTTTATCTGCCCCCGGAGATTCACGCTCACAGCCCCAATAATCAGATTTCTTGCATTTGTAAAAAGACTCGTCTTTCCGAGAGTCTTTGATACGTATGCCGAACCGTTAACCGAGCAGTAAACAGTCGATGACTTGTTTGAGTGACCATATATGTCAAGCGTATACCATACCCCGGCAGATATAGTCCAGTTCGTCCATTCAGCCGACGCTGCAGTACCGCTGTATTTGTTCTGCGCGCACACATGACCCGAGGTGTTTATATATACCTGCCATCCCGCATTGGTCACCATGTTGTACGCAAGCACACGGTTTTCAATCAGGGAATCTATCTTAAAGGTGAGTGTTACACCCCACACCGCCGAGTCTTCGCAGTAATCGTTGAATGATTTCCCGTCCGCGCAGGTAAGCTGCCCGGAAACATATTTGTAGTCGTTGACCGTCTGAGTAGTCAGCCGTCTTGATATGACCGTTGCATTTCCGCCTTCGTCAACAGACACAACTTTTTGTATATCCCTTGTCGCCGTCCCGTCATATGCTTTTACGTCGAGACACCCGGAATCGGTTGATCCTGTTGCTGCCTGCCCCTTCACAGCGCCGTCCGCCGATACGTAAATGTTCGCCAGCTTCATGTCAGTACACCAGATAAACTGTGTTCGCAGTAAGCACAGACGGAAGCTCGTCTACAATTTCTATCGACTTCTGCCCGTCCCACTTGGATATCTTCGCCGCCGTAATCGTGTCAAGCGCCGCCTTGTTGTCGTGCGCGTGCTTCTTCGTAACAGCATCGGAGAGATTGACATTCGTCTGATTGTAGGTATCAAGCAGCTGCTTGTTGTCATGGGAGTGCTTTTTCGTCACAGCGTCAGACAGGTTGGCATTCGTCTGATTGTAGCTGTCAAGCAAAGCCTTGTTGCCGTGAGAATGCTTGCTCGTCACCGCGCTTGCAAGATTCGCCTCGGTCTGCGCGTAGCTGTCGAGCAAAGCCTTGTTTGAGTGCGTATGCCGCGCCGCCGTGTTGGCATTTATGGCATCGGTCGGTATCGAGCCGTCCACATATGCCTTTATTGTCTTGTTCATGACCGGGTTCTCGGAGGTGTCGGACATCTCCGTGTCAACGGTAGTTGAGCCACCTCCGCCTCCCGGTGCGGTATACAGCTTTCCGTCGGTGTCAACTCCGACGCTCTGCGTCATGGACGCGGTCTTCGCAACGGGATTGTAAAGCGGAGCATCCCCGTCAATGTCTATCTGGACGTTGTACCCCTCCGGCATATTCCCGGAGCCGACATAGACTCCCGAAACACCCTGCGCTCCGGTAGCTCCTGTTGCTCCGGTGTCGCCTTTATCTCCCTTTTCGCCTTTCTCGCCTTTGTCTCCCTTGTCGCCCTTTATCTTTCCGGCGGCAATGTCCGACTTTATTTCAGCCATGTCGGAGGCGGCAGCGGCGGCAGAGTCAGCGGCTGATTTCGCATAATCCTTTATCTGCTCGGTCTCGGTCGGTGTCGGTGTCTGCGACGGAAGCCCGGAGCCTTTTACCGTCTCGGCAACATACATCCTGCCCGGAAACGAACGGATGACCCTGCCGGATACCGAACCCTCGATCGCAAACCGGACAACCCCGGTCTTTGCCGTAGCCTCATGCGGTATGTCGATCTCCTCCGACGTGAGCAGAACCGAAACCGGCTTGCCCATCACCGGATAGAACGTCACGGTCTTGGTCAGCCCCGTCCATTCCTCCCCGAATATAAAGCGCATACGCTCCACACCGTAAGACCCGCTCGTCCCCGCCCGGATCTCCTTCGGCTCAAGATCGTATACGCCCACGTTTATTTCATGTACCATGTTATCTCCTTATGTCACCCACGGAGGGCTTCCCGATGTTATCCCGGTCGTGTATATCGCGCCGTCGGCTATCCATATCCCGGTGTTTCCGACACGGAGAACAAGCGCGGTTGTCGTCCCGTTGTTGTATTTCTCTATCCCGATATAAGCGTCGGATGAACCGAGATTTGTGGTGTAGGAAATTCCCTGACTTGCCTCTCCGGCAAGCGTTGTCAGAGCCAGCTCCTGACTGTTCACGACAAGAGAACCGGAGCGCGGGTCTGTGATGTTCCCGCCGGTATCGTTCGCTCTTATCTCAATTCCCTTGGAGTAACCCACTCCGTCGGGAGTTTCCGAGACATATATCTTAACGTCAGAGGATTTGCCCGACGTGCTGTCGAACTGATAGGTTGACCCTATCTGAATCCCCGCACCCGCGGTAATATCGCTCCCCAGAATACAGCCCTTCTTGATGACCGCCGCATTCATGGTCGCCTTTCCCGTCCTGTCAACGTTGAAGTTCGTTGACGTGATCTTTATGTTGTCACCCGTCATGTTTATCGTCTTCCCCGCAAGGCTTATGTGGTCTGCCCCGACTGTGTACGTCCCTGCATTGAAATCGACCTTGTCTGCCCGGAGCGTTGCCGAGGACTGCCCGTTTATCGACGAGAGGATGAGCGACGCGTTCGCCGTATACCCGCCCTCCCCGTCGGAGGAGACTATCGCCGCAATCGTCTGCCCGTTCTTCTTGTTCTCCTGCACTATGCCCGACAGCTTCGGTATGTTGTCCTCGTCAAGGTTGTTTATCTGATCCTCATATGCCCGACGGAACTTTATCTGCTCGTCGTTCTGCTTCTTTACCGTCTTTGTCAGCTCGTCGAGCTTCTTTTTTATCATCTCGAACAATCTCTCTCACCTCCGTATGCAATCTCGGTCTGTAAATACTCAATGCGGCAGTGTCCCGTGCCGGAGACAGTCAGCTTATGCCCGAAATCGCACGTCTGCCGTATCAGCGTCGAAAGCACCACGACCCCGACCTTTGCCCCGGAATCGGAAAGAATCCGGTCTCCGTACTTCAGCTTAACATTGCCGCCCGTCGGGATCACGCACCGGATACGCGCCTTCTTCAGCCGTTTCTCCTGAAGCTCTCCGCCGAGCGTAAGGTCTGTTGTGAACTCAAATGCCCCGTACTCGCCGGAAGGAATCGACTTTATCTTTCCCGTGTCGGTGAGCGCGTAAAGAGAATCGTCGTTGTACGTCATCCCGATTATCTTTTCGTTGCATTCTATCCCGCCGAAGCATCCCGTCGCCGGACAGTAGGTGAATATGAAATTCTCCGCCGGAACGTAGGCATAAAGCACATTGTCCCACGTGCCGAGGATCGAACCCTCAAAGGACGATATCTTCAGCTTGTCGGAGATCCTTTCCGGATATCCGCCGGTAAATGCGTATATTCCGTCGTCGGAAACATAAAACAGTATCTGCGAACACTCGCATATGGCAAGGTTCGATATCGCACCCTTTGCCGATATGTCGTTCAGCCGGAAGGGATATTTCGTGTTCGCCGTCTGGTGGATGAAATCCCGCTTGAAGCCGAGGACATGGTTGTCATAGGTAATTATCCCGGTAAACTCCCCGTCGGCTTTTATGTTCGCCTGCGTCGCGGAATTCCACGGCATGGAGGCGGAATCCTCGTCAGCCGTCGCCGGGAGCCAGCTTGCATAATCGTTGAATGCCGAGGCGTATATCTTACCGTCCTTCACGCCCCACAAACGCCCCTGATAAACCGTTATCCACCGGAGCGCCGGAGCGTCGTTTGTAAGATACGAAACCGTGAAATCCGCGCTCTGCTCATAATCGAACGAATACCTGTCGGGATAGATGAGTATCTTCCTCACATACACCGACCCGGCAACGCCGGAGTCTCCGGAGGAATATAAATTGAATCTCGCAAGGGAGCGCGGATATTCGTCAGCCTCCGTCGCCCCCGTTGCCTTTATTGTCGAATGATATACGGCAGAGCCTTTGCGGTAATCGAGCTTTATCGCCCCTCCGTCCCGGTAAATCACGATAAGCACATCCCCGAACCCGTGTATGGATATGGGATGCGCGTACCCTGTAATAACGTCCTTCGGTATCTGCTCTGCCTCAAGCGCGGGAATGTCCTTCACGGAAATGTTCTTGCATGAAGTAAGCTCCCCGCTGTCGTAGTCGTCTCTCCGGTTAAGCCCCGCCCATGAGGTCTTGACCGTTCTCCTGTTCTGCTCTGCCGAGGGTATCGCCGACTCAAGATACATCACTCGCCGTACCTTTCCTGCCGCTTTCTCGCCCACTCGGTGAACGAGGAGAGCTGCGCATTGTAATCCTCAAGCCACTTTGCCGCCTGCCCGTCGTCGTTGGCGATCTTGTACGCCTCGCCGCGCAGCTTCGACATGACAAGCTCAAGCCATTCGTAAGGCAGCATCACAACACCCGTGACAGCCGTCTTTATCGCCGGACGTATCCTGCGGATAACGGTGACGGTGTCAGGCTCAACTATGGGCGAAACCTTGACATTGTCCCCGTCCTGCCAGTAAATCCCCTTGTCCCCGTCGAAGATGACCGAGGATATCACCCCCGCCCGGACATACTCCCTGCCGTCGCCGTATACCTTCACGATATCGTCGTACCGGCAGGAATCCTCTCCGGTGCCGGAGGTTATCGAGGACAGAGCAAATCCCCCGCCGGCAAGCGTCACGTTCTGCCTGCCGTAAAAGCCGAGGATGTCGGTATATATAAGCTGCTCCAGCGTGTTTACCCACCTGATATAGGCGGAATCGGGTATGCTCCCGGAAATATCCACCTCGCCCGAAAGCTCGGTGATGATGTCGGAAAGCGTAACTCCGGAAGAATACATAAACTCACCTCACAACCATGACGGAACACCGTATCTCCGTCTCTTTCTCTTTTCAGCCCACACGGTGCGGTAGGCATAATCGCATCCGCTCTCGAATGCGCTCTTTCTCTCGCTGTCGCCGTTCTTCAGGTAGACAATGCTGTCCTTCAGAACCGGCATGAACTCGTCGTATACGGCAACCTCATCGTCGTATGCCGTCACGACCGAACGCTCCCCGCCTTTGAAAACAGCGGCGACCCCGTAACGCGCGACAAGAATGTCAAGCGTCTCGTTAGCCGCCGCTATGAATTCAGCCTGAGAGAGAGGAGCAATGTTGTTGCATCTGTCAAACAGCTCCTTGAAAAGCACTGTAAAGCTCCTTTCCGGGAGGGAAACGGAGAACCGAATCCCTCCCCATCAGGTTATTTCTCAGTTTGCGTTGCAGTTGGTGAACTTCACGCAGCCGCCCGGATTCTTGCAGATGAAGTCTCCGTAGAGCGTGAGAAGTCCTCTGTAGTACGAGTAGTTCGGAACAAGGATGAAGTCCGTGCCGCCCTGATCTGCAAAGCCGAGGGTGGTGTGGTGCAGCTCCCAGTCGGAGGTCGCAACGCCCCATGCCTCGTTTGTCGGAACGAATCTCTCGTTGACGACAACGACCTCGCGGTTTCCGACGACAACGGTGTAGCCGACAGCGCCGCCCTTGAACTTCATGGTCTTGTCGACGTAAACGGTGTTGTTGGTGCGCATATACTTCTGATATGCCGTGAATGCCGCATCACCCATGAGGATCATGTCGATCTTCGCGTTCTTGAAGTCCTGCGCACGCTTGACTCCGTCATAGAGGACGATGTCGCCGAGAGCGTTCTTTGCGTCAACAACGGTGGGCTTTACCCAGATGTTGTCCGACTTGGTTACGCCGTAGATGGAGGCAACGCCGTCGTCCATGACCGCGCCGAGACCGGTGAACTCTCTCTTGTATGACTTCTGAAGAGTCACAAAGCCGAAGGTTCCGACAGCGGTTGCATCGGCAGAGGTGAGCGCAGTCTTCGCGGTGACAGCCTTGTCAAGCGTGACCGCATATCCCTTGGAGGTGGAATTGTACTCACGGTTGACCGCGAGAACCCTTGCCCCGGCGGTTGCAGGAGCCGTGCCGGAAGCGGTCGCCGAGGTGTTTGCATATGCGTCGATGATCATGCCCTCGCGGACGGTGACGCAGTCGGAGACGTATATCGTGGTCGCGCCGTCTGCCGCCGCCATGATCGACGCAAGGATACCGGAGCCGTTGCCGAAAAGCACACGACCGAGGTTGAACTCCGCCGCAGTGTATGCGCTCTTGATCTCATGGTCAAGTGCGTTCATCATCGCGCCCTGATTGTTGGACGCGAGCTTGACCGCCTTGTCGGAGATCTCGATGTTGCAGTAGAGGTCGTGAGCCTGAGTCTTGAAGCCCTTGTAGAGCTGAGGACCGGAATCGGGTGTAGCTGCGGATTCCGGACCGCCGAAGCCCACGCCGCCGTTGAAGCCGACGGGAGCCGAGGCGACGATGTCGTTTGACATGAGCGGAACCTTCTTGATCTTCTCAAGGAAGGGAGAAGCCTCCGTAGTGAGCTGGTTTTCAAACGCGGGAAGATACGCGTTCTTGATTATGTCCGCAATAGCGGTAATGGTCTGAACTGCCATGGTTGATTAAAATCCTTTCTTGTGTTTGTAATAAAATCAGTGTGTAATATTAAAATTTCCGGAGACCGAGCATCTTGTATGCCCTCTCCGTTGCCTCCTCAAGAGACTGGGGAGGTTCCGGCTTCACCGCCGGAGCCGTTGCCGACCCCTGAGAAGCCGTCACGGGAGGAACGGCGGCATTCTTTTCTGCCACCTGCTTCACTCTCATCTCTTCAAGCGCACGGAGCGCGTCCGGGTTGTTCTTCACCCTCTCGACAAGCATCTCCGTCGTCTCTGTTTCCGGCTTCTGATTCATCGCATTTATCCCCCGGTTTATCATGTACGAAAGAGCGTACTTCATCTCCGGGTCAATGCCGTCAAAGCCGGGTGTGTTTGCCGCAATGCGGTCTATAGCGTCGCCGTAATCGTCAAAATCCTCGAACCCCTTCGACGATCTGATGCGGTTGCGCGCCGTCATATCCGCCGCCTCTGCGGTCTGCCTCTTGTAGTTGTCCACAATCGGCTGCATTTCCTTCATGACCTCGCCGAGGACGGTTTTGCGTGCATAGTCCGCCATCGCGGAGCTGTACTTCGCCGTCGCCGCCCTGCGCTCGTCATCCGACAGATACTGAACGTTCTCCACATCAAACACCGGAGGCTCGATCACTTCTTCAACGATTGTGTTCTCTGCCGCCTGTGACTGCTGCTGAAGCGCGTTCTGAAACTGCGGTATGACTCCCTTGAGCTGCGCGACAATGTCCTTCAGCTGCTCGTTTTCCTGCCTCATGCGCTCGTAGTCGCTGCCTATGCGGTTAAAAAGCTCGGCTCCCGGATTCGCCTCTGCCTGAGGTGCCGGTGCCGCTGTCTCTGCCGCCGGTTCTACCGGAGCGGGAGCCGGTTCTTCCGGAGTCGGAGCCTGTTCCGGTTCCGCTGTCGGTTCGGTCTGCGCCGTCTCTGCCGGAGTCGTCTCCGGTGCAGGCTCGGAGGGCGTCCCCTCCTGACTCTGCTGTGCAAGAAGCTCGGTCAAAACATCATCAAGTCTCTCTGCCATAAAATTATATCTGTAAGCCGCCATCGCGGCAATTACATTCTCCTTTCAGTGTTGTTGTTGCTCTGCATTGCCATAGCCCGTGCCATGGCTTCCTGTTCTTTCTCAGCTATCGCCGCGCGATGCTCGTCTATGTGCTGGTCGAAATACTTGCAGTACTCCGGATTCTTCTGCCTCAGCATACGGAACCGGTACTGCAAAGCATACTTCAGATGCTCGTTCAGATGCACCGCGTCGTCGTCGTAAATGTATCTCTCCGGGATAACCCCGCTCTCAAAGAAGGAATTTTCCCGCTGTGCGTTCTGTATCTGCTCCCGGTTCTGCGTCATGATCTGCGAGTAGCCGTTTATCCTCATCTGCTCTATCAGCTTCTCGCGTATCTCGACCGGAACCACGCCGTTCTCGTCGGAGAAAAGCCCCATCTGCATGGCGGTGATGAAGTTCTGCTTCTGCGTCTCCTCGGAGGTGATAAGCTCGTTTTCGGTGTCGAACACAACGTCATAGCTGTTTATGTCGTCCGCCATCCACGTAAGCACCCCGCCGACGGCATTTACCCCGACAGCGTTGCATACCCTCACACCAGCCGCGTAACGCTTGTATATGTGAAGCCACTTCACCGCCAGCTCCTTCACCGCGCTCCGCATATTTTCGGAGGTAAGCGAAAGCCGCGTGTTGTCTATCTGCCGGAGTGACTCTATCGCCGTGCCGGACGTAACACCGGACGGTGCCGAGCCGTATACCATCAGCTGGGATATCCCCGCCGCGTACTCCATGTCCTGCGCCAATTGGTTCATCTCGTTGACGATCTCGGTCGGGATGCCGTAGTGCCGCAGGCGCGACGGTGTACCGAACTCGTTTTTGTAGTTGATGATCTGGTTCGGCGCAATGCCGCGCATGATCATCTCGTCAAGCTCCTCCGACTCGACAGCCCCGTCCGGGATGAGTATCGGCTCCCCGACTATGCTCTTGATGTAGTCGTGCAGCTGATTTTTGCACCCGTTGTAGGCTCTCTGAAGCGGTATAAGCTCCTGTATGAACGATTTCCCGAAGAACTGACCGGCAACCGCCTTGCACTTTACCGCGACAATTGGCACCCTTTCATAAGGCAGAACGCCGTAGTAGTACAGCTTCTCGCCTATGATGATAGCCATCCTGCCGTCAGCGAACTTTTTCGTCGGCGGCTCATAGAAGGTGATGACGTGTTCGCACCCGTCGACCCTCTCGGTCTTTGTCGCCATGACTGTGGACGAGAAGGTGTCAAGCCCGTAGCCTCCCGCGCCGGATATAGGTGTCACCACATACCGGTCGCAGGCTCTCCCCTCGACCCTCAGCCCGTAAAGATCGTATATCGCCCCGGCATCAAGCACCTGATCGGTGATGAGGTTTCTCTGCTCGTCGACAGTCTCCTTGTACACCGACTCCGGGAAAACCTCATATGGAGAGAGTATCCCGCACACAAGGTCGCCCTCGCATATGTCCCGTGTGCCTCCGGTCTCCTCCTGCACCGTCCCGATGAGCCTCCCGGCATGAGCGTCCCACCACGACAGCACAAACGCCGTCCCGGTAAGCTCCGACCACCCGTATATCCTGTCCTTCAGGCTGTCCCAGTTCACGTTGCGCTGAGTGTACCGTAAAAGCCCCGTGGATATGTCCGCCTTTGCAAGGTCGTCAAGGTCTCCCGTCGCGGGCTTCACCGTCATGAGATACCGCACGTTCCGCAGGTTTGCCATCCGCGTGTCGTAAAGCGGCGCGATGCGGTTGTATACTCCCCTCTCAAGGAAGTCATACTCCGGCTCTATCTCCTCGATCTCATGCGACCGGGGATTTATCTCGCAGTACTGGTGACCCGCGAGAAAGTTTGCGTTGAGAAGCCACTGCAGCTCAAACGCCTGCCGGTCGTTCCTCCTCCGCTCAAGCTCGGATTTTACCCAAGCTACAAACTCGTCCGCCGTCTGCTCGTCCGGCACACCGGAGGTGTCGATTACGTCAACGACATTTTCGCCGTTCTGTATGTCCTCCGCCTTCCGCGCCGTGAAAAGACTGCGAATCCCGTCAAAAAAACTCATTTCACATCAGTCTCCTTCCCGTCCCAGCGGTCTTTTATCGCCTTTCTCGGTCGCTCAGGCGCACGGTAAGGCTCTTTCTTCAGCCGTGCATACTCCTCAGCCGACCGGCAGGAAAGCCTCTCGGTCAGCTCGTCAATGCGCTTCTGCTTCTCTCTTAAGCATCCTGTCCAGAGTATGATAAGCACCGCCTGAAGCACAAGGTTGATAACCGAAAGCATCACTCCGAGCATCACGCGCCGCCCTTCTTTGCCGCCGGCTTCTTCTCCGGCTTCTTTCCTTCGTCGGCTTTCTCCGGCTCTGCGACAGGCGCAAAGGCTTTTTTGTACTCCTCCGGATACATCACCCCGAAAAGCTCCTTCGCACACTCCCTGCACATGATCACCGTCGGACGGTACTCCGGGTTTCTCGTTACGATAAAGCTCGCCACTCTCTCGCACCCCGGCACAAAGCACATCCTGTCAATCTTTTGTATTTCTATAGGTCTCGGCATATATTTTCCCCCATATGTCAGAATCTGCGGCTCCGCCCCTTCCGGCTTGCCGCGTAAATAGCTTTTTTCTTTATCTCTTGCAGCTTCTCTTCGTCGGTCTGCTCCCTCTCCGGCGCTTTCGCCGGAGCCATACGCGATATACAGTAGTGCCGCAAGGCATCGCAAATGTGCGTGATCTCATGCGGCTCTGTCGCGGCATCTCCCGGTCGGCTCTCTGAGTACTCAAGCAGCTGGATGTTTTTGATAAGATTTTTGCACCCCTCGACCACACGGAGACGGGATGTCTCCTCTCCGGTCATGCCGGGGATAACCTTGATATGCTCTTTGACCGCAAGCCATCCGGCTACACGATCGTTTTTACAGCTGCTAAATCGGACACCGTGCTCGGCAAACAGCCCGGCGATGTCCTTGCCGCTGTCCTTGGTACGCGACCACAAGTCCGGCGGTGCAAAAGTTGCCTCGATTTTCTCGCCGCCTGTCATCTCGACTATCTTTTTGGCGGCATCGGCTACGATGAGATCGCTCTCGTGCAGCTCACGGTATACGTACTCCTGCCCCAGTTCATCAACGGCGATCCACAGGACGGCACACATATCAAGACCGTAGTCTATCGCACGGTACCGTCTCCAATAGTCCGGGATATCTATATGAGGCACTACGTGTATCGCCGGGCGGAACTCGCTAAAAAATCTCCCCTCATAAGAGTACCAGTCTCCATATCTCCAAGCCGCCCTCTGTGCCGGAGGAAGCGACTCCAACTTTTTGATGTAGTCCGGGTCAGCCTCCATCAGCGCAAAATTGTCCGTCACAAGGCTCTGTATAAAAACATAGTCGTCCGGGTTTTCCTCCGGATTGAAATCCCGCTCGATGAAAAGCCGCCTTATCCACTGCATTCCGACACCGCCGGGGTTGCAGGTGATGTATATCCGGTGCGGGAACGAATTTACGCCTCGGTTCGTCGCTTTTATGGCGTTGAACCACTCCTCTTTGAGCTGCTGCGCCTCATCAAGATAAACAATGTCCCATTCTTGTCCGTTATACTGTAAAGTATCCCCGTCGTTGGAACAATAGGAAAACTTTATCCTGCTTCCGTTTGGAAAGCAAAGGGACTTGTCCTTGTCCTTGTATACGGCATAACCGACGGTCTCAAGCCGCAAAGGGTTTATGTGGTTCTCTGTCAGCTCCACATAAGAGCGCCGGATTATCATCTGCTTTATCCCCGGATAGGATAAAGCCATAAGCAGCGCCTTGAACCGCACCGCCCATGACTTGCCGCCGGATCTCGCACCGCCAAAGCATACATATCTCTGAGTCGCCTCAAGAAACTCAATCTGCTTCGGCTGAGGACTGCCCAGCGTTATCTTTATTTCGCCCATTCCTTCATGACGTCCGGCATCTCGATGATCACCTTCTGCTCCGTCTCAATCGGAGCATTGAAGCCGCACATCGTAGCCGCCTGCTGTATAGCCTTGAGCGCAACGGTCGCGGAAGGAGGATCATATCCGCGTATGATCTTCCCGTTCTCGTCCCTGCAGGCTTCTCCGTCCCTGCCTCGCATGACAGGCTGAGCCGCCTCAAGCGCGTCGTCAGCTATCTTCTTCAGTTTCTTCAGCGTCTCGTCCCTCGTCCAGATCGAAAGGGTCGCGTTCTGCTCCCGCAGCTCTTTTATAAAATCCTGTATGTGCGGCATAGCGAAAAGGTGCGATGCCTTTGCCTGTGCGGTCGCTCTCTTTCCTTCAAGCCTGTATCCGGCTTTTATGTAGCTGTCGAACAGCGTCTCTCCGCTCGCGACGTTGTAGCAAAAATTTCTCTGCTTCTCCGTCAGATCGCGTGCGTTTCCGGACTTGTCCGTGTATCTCTTAGCCATATGTACCTCCTTCCGGTAAAAAATCAAAAGCCCCGCCGTCCCAACCGC
>ERZ1026894.144-NODE-144-length-54059-cov-20.246426_pt1 | contig 54059 bp, 33 predicted proteins | sample MGYA00380177_ERZ1026894 | MGnify/ENA primary metagenome ERZ1026894 (study PRJEB33269, sample SAMEA4719813) | human gut metagenome | biome: human-associated habitat; feature: organic feature; material: feces | place: Cameroon | collected 2013-10 ... | reverse complement strand
GACCTGATAAGGCATGGGTATATTCGATAAGCTGTTCACTGATCGGATCCGTCCCGTTACTTTGCGAAGACCGTCTCGTCCACCAGGTGGCCGGTAGCCATCAGGTAATCCGTCTCGGCGATGCGGGACTGCGTGAACGCCTCGATAAGATTACTCCTGGCCTGCTGCCACTGGAACTGCGCATCAAGATAATCCGAGAGAGGACACATGGATGCGTGATAACGATTCTCTGTAACTCTAAGATTCTCATCTGCTTGAGTCTTCACATCCATGGCCGCTTCGATAAGGTTGTAGCTGTCGGAAAGATTGAATGCCGCCGGCCAAGGCATCCTCTACGAAAGGTTCGGCGATTGCCGCTGCCTGATTTCCGGGCGGACCGCCTTGATGAATGAATATCACGGATTCATCTCGCGCCTTTCCTCTGAGTTGGCTCCCGGCTCGCTCATCATAGACTGCCACTCGTTTCCTTCGGATTCGACATCTGCATCGGCTATAATGACGATGCAAGCAAGCCTGAGCAGGAGATGATCGACAAGGCGACGCACCTGTTTGATCGCGCCGGATTTAAGGTAGGCCTGAACAATCCATATTCAAACTCGATAACTCCCAAGAAACCGATTGATTACAAATCCTTGATGATCGAAGTCAACAAGCGTTGCTATATGAATGAGGGCACTTTGGCGCGGACGGTAGGCTATGACATCATTTCTGGACTTGTCAACGACTTCTATCGCCTGGTATTGGCATAAAAGAATATCACCGTGCGTGAAATGTGGCGTTTTCCGGACAAGTTGAGTAAAATGATGATTTGTCCGTAGAGAGGCGGGTTCTCACGGACAAGTTGAGGATTCTGAGTCGCCTCCTCTTGGAGATAGGCATTCCAAAATAGGAGGTGGTATCCAAATCGCCATGGGCTGCTTGTAATCGAGATTGTAAGGACATGGTCTGATGTGTTCCTACGTGTTTTTGCCCGTATTTGCAGATGCTTAATTAGACTTATTTATCACGTGATTTTTGTTACGGGGGCAAAAAGGCCTGATTTGCCCCCGTGACTGTTCAAAAACTGCATGACGTGTGCAGAAAGGCCGTATTTGCACACGTGAGTCCAATGACGTAGGCAAAAGAGGCGATTCTGCCTACGTGGCTTGACGCATGCCCCGTGCCTTCACGCATAAGGAGCATTATTACGGGCTTCGATGCGTCACGCTTGACACCATTGCCGTCTTCGATGTGCTCTTCAGACCAGTGTCACATCGACAGTCAGGCAGCAGCGGCGGAACTCACTCCCCGTTGCTCCGTTCGGCCCTCCTACCGTCTCCTGCGTCCTCACTGCCGCGAGAACTTGTATCCGGCAGGTACCTCCCACTTCCCGAGGCCGTGGGTTGGCCACGTCCGCCGTGGCTGACCGCCTGTCCGTCTCTACGTACTTGGTGGAAGGCTTACCGTCTTCGTTGCGATAACTCTTCTGAACATAATAGACGGGCCGCTTGCCCATTGACGAAGTCTTTAGAATCATAGGTGAACTCTATCAAATATTTTTAACCTTTTTCGGATTCTAAAGTGTCAGACTACCGGTACTCGGCTTTTTTTCGTAAATTAGCCATTCTGAAATTTATAAAACGATCATTGAATATGAAAAACAATCTTAGCGTCAGGGCATTTGTCTTGAGCACATTGTTCGCAATTTTCGCTTGCTCCATCTGTGCAGGAGGAAATATCGGCCGCGCAAAGACTGCGGAACTGAAAGTGAAGTCGGTGAAAATCAATGGATATGTAGGCGGAAGAATCGACGACTGCATCATTCATCGCGTTATGGAACAGGATGTCGATGCACTTGTTGAACCTTTCCGCCACAGGACTGAAACATGGCGATGGCAAAGTGAGTTCTGGGGAAAATGGACCTTGGGCGCAATCGAGACATACCGCTACACCGGCAACGCGGCACTTTATGAAAAGATTGCCGCTTCTGTCGGACAGATCATCGAAACCCAGAGCCCTGACGGCTACATCGGAAACTATGCTCCTGAAGCTCAGCTGAAAGATTGGGACATCTGGGGAAGGAAATACACAATGTTGGGACTGCTCTCGTGGTACGAACTCTCAGGAGACACTCGTGCTCTTTCTGCTGCATCGCGTGTGGCTGACCACCTCATTTCTCAGCTCAAATCCAAGAATGCCAAGATTGTAAAATGTGGCTTATACAGAGGCATGGCAAGTTCTTCCGTGCTTGAACCAATCATGAAACTGTACAACATAAGCGGAGACAAACGCTACCTCGATTTCGCGACAGACATTGTCTCGCAGTGGGAAAGTCCGGATGGCCCGAAACTGGTGAGCCGTTCCGATATTCCTGTGGCTCTGCGCTTTCCGCATCCTGATACAAAATGGTTTTCATACGAGAACGGCGCCAAGGCATACGAAATGATGTCCTGCTATGAAGGACTGCTCGAATACTATAAAGTGACCGGAAACGAAGCTTATTACGAGGCCGTGCGCAAGAGCGTTTCACATATAATCGAGGAAGAAATCAACATCGCCGGTTCCGGCAGCTCGATTGAGTGCTGGTACGGTGGAAGAGCCCTGCAGACCGTTCCGACCTATCATACTATGGAGACCTGCGTCGGATTTACCTGGATGCAGCTTTGCAGCAGGCTTCTGAAATTCTGCGGAGATTCCCGCTATGCGGACCAGATCGAGAAGACATTCTACAACGCCATTCTCGGTTCGATGAAGTGTGACGGCAGCCAGATCGCCAAATATACCCCGCTTGAAGGCTGGAGAGTAGAAGGGGAGAAGCAATGCCATATGGATATAAACTGCTGCAATGCAAATGGTCCACGCGCCTTCGCGATGATTCCGGCTCTCGCATATCTGACAGAAGGCGATTGCCTCAAGATAAACCATTATGGAGATTCCGAGGCGGAGATTTCCCTGGACAAGCGCAACTCCATGAGCATCAAAATCTGTGGAAATTATCCGGTTTCCGGAAACATCTCCATAGAACTCTCTCCGGCCAAACCGGCAGAATTCACTTTGGCGCTGAGGATCCCTCAATGGAGCAAGACGACTACGGCAAAGTTGATCAGCGGCTCTGATACATTGAACATCAGTCTTGACAATCTTCCTGCCGGTGAATACGCAAAGGTGGACCGCAAATGGAAGAAGGGTGACCGCATTGAATTGTCTCTTGACCTTACTCCGCATCTGCTGGAACTTAATGGGCATCAGGCTGTTGTGCGTGGTCCTATAGTGCTTGCAAGGGATTCCCGTTTCAATGACGGTTTCGTGGATGAATGCGTGGTAATCCAATCTTCAGAGGACGGCAGCGTCGCCCTGATCCCGGCAGAAGGCAACGATTTCGCGTGGATGTCTTTTACAGCCCCGATGGTAGCCGGAGCAGATCTGGAAGGCAACGGCAAGCCACGCCAGATCCACCTCTGCGACTTCGCATCCGCAGGCAATACTTGGGACAAATCCACCCGCTACAAGGTCTGGCTCCCGAAAACCCTGAATGTTACCAAAGGCGAATACCGGGCTTACAACGACGCTCCCCATAATTAAAATAACCGTTTAAGAATACTCATATGTACAAACACATACTCACGTTTGCATTGTCCGCTCTGTCTATCTGCGCTTCATACGCCCAGAACACTTGGACGGGCAATCCTTTCGCTTCCAAGGGAACAATTGTAGCCCCCGTATTGGAGAGTTCGCTCGTGGATGAGATTGTGATCGTCTCAGACAATCCCGGAGACTGGAAATTTGCCGCATCATTGGAAAATGACGGAGGAAAAGAAATAATCAGCATTTCGATGGATGCACAGACAGAGGCACCGCCGGCAAAATTCAATGTATATTTCACTTTCCCGCAGAAAGGCGTTTTCAACTTCTGGAGTCCGGACTTGCATTGCGGCACACACCTGGATCCTTTCTGGGGCTTAACCAATGCCGGCAGTTCACTCGCCTACAGGATGCCTCTCTATGAGTATTTTGATGACAATAATACGAATTGCCTGACAATCGCCTGCTCAGAGGTGCTCCGCAAGGTAGATGCCGTACTCGGCATAATGGAAGAAGGTTGCGCAATCTGCTCTGAACTGCGCTTCTTCAGGGAAAGTGAAGCTCCTGCCAAGCATTATGAAACTAAAATCCTGCTTGACAAGCGACCTGTATTCTGGTCGGAAAGCATCCGCGAGGCGTCCGATTGGATGAGCCGGGTGAATGGCTACGAGTCGTTTCCTGTGAATGAGTCCGCATTTGAGCCGTTGTATTCAAGCTGGTACCAGTTCCACCAGGACGTAAATGCCGAAGCGATTGAACAGGAGTGCCGTATTGCGGCGGATCTCGGAATGAAAACCGTAATTCTTGATGACGGTTGGCAGACGACTGACGGAAACAGAGGTTATGCTTTTTGCGGAGACTGGAGACCGGCTCCCCAGAAATTTCCTGATATGGCTGCCCACGTTTCGGCAGTTCATGATCTCGGAATGAAATATCTTGTCTGGTACAGTGTCCCATACGTCGGATGGCATAGCGACGCCTACAAGAAATTTGAGGGAAAGTACCTCTACAATGACCGGGTCAGCAGCTGCGGCGTGCTTGACCCTCGTTTCCCTGAGGTCAGGAAACATCTGGTGGATTTGTATGTCAATGCCTTGAAAGACTGGAACCTGGACGGATTCAAACTCGATTTCATCGACAGCTTCAGATTCCATGGAGAGGATCCGGCGGTGAAAGAGAAATATGCCGGACGTGACATCATGAATCTGAGCGAAGCCGTGAACGTGCTGATGAAGGAAGTCTCATCCGCTCTGAGAGCCATCAAACCGGAGGTTCTCATTGAGTTCAGACAGCAGTACATAGGTCCTGCCATCAGACAGTACGGCAACATGTTCCGTGCAGCAGACTGCCCGGGCAACGCGAAAGACAACAGGATGAGAATCGCCTCCCTCAGGCTGACAAGCGGTTCTACGGCTGTCCATTCAGACATGTTGGAATGGAACATTTCCGAAACTCCGGAGAATGTGGGCAGAGCGATCATCAACTCCATTTTCGGAGTCGTACAATACTCGACAATGCTGAGGAACATTCCGCAAGAACAGCTTGACGTCATGAGAAAATGGATGAAGTTCGCTTCCGATCATCGTGAGACTCTGCTCAAGAGCGAATTCCGTCCGCATCATCCTGAACTCGGCTACCCTGTCATCGAGGCGGAGAGCGATAAGGAACTCATAATCGCCGTATATCAGGACAATGCCGTCATTGACGTGCCCCGTCGTGGAAAGAGCGTCTATATCCTGAACGCATCCGGTTCAGACAGCATTGTCGTCCGCTGCGGCAAAAAGACAAAAACCGTGAAAGTCCCTTGCGGCGACTGGAAATCATTGAACTAAGATTGGGCATCGCGGACGAAGACTTCGCTGGTGGTGGCGTTCTTTTTCTTGACCTCTATCACGGTAGGGATTCTTTTCTGGAGGTCCTCTATGTGGGAGATGATGCCGACGTGCTTGCCGCTGGAGGAGTTCAGTTTCTCCAATGCAGACATCACGCTGTTGAGCCACTCCTGGCTGAGTGTTCCGAATCCTTCATCGATGAAGAGGGTATCCACGCTGATGCTGTTCTCTGCGAGGCTGGACAGGCCCAGGGCCAATGACAATGAAATCACGAACCCTTCACCGCCTGAAAGAGTGTTTCCAGAGCGGACAACACCGTCTTCATTGTCCTCTACCAGGATGACAAGTGAGCCCGGCTGTGCTGTCAATTCATAACGCGGTGCGATCTTTCTCAGATATGCGTTTGCGTGATTGAGGATGTCCTGCATGATATAACTCTGGGCTATCTTCTTGAATGTGAATCCGTCGGTGCCGCCGAAAAGGGTGTCCAACGTTTTCCATTGGGCATTGACCTTGCCGGCCCTGTTAAGCGCGTCAATCTTGCTTTTAAGCTCGTCCTGCTTCCTGTCATCATCCTCAATGACAGTCTTGAGCTTGCCGAGGTGCTCTGACTTGCCCAGATTGTCCGATTCGACAGTCTTCTTCCGTGCATTGACCTCTACGGCAGTCTTAGGCAGGGTTCCGTCTTCAGCATAAGCGTTTTCTAAGGTGTTCTCATTCAGTTCTTTGGACTTGCGTGCGGTGTCGATGTTCTCAAGAGCCGTTCTGATGCGGCTCTCCAATGAACCCCACTCCACGATTGCGTTGCCGGCGTATTTTTTCGGTACGATGTCCCCGGAAACGAAGCCCCCATTGGCCGCGATGATTCTTTCCCTTACATCTGATGCGGATGCGATGTCGCTTTTGAGATTCTTCATCTCTACGGTCACCTTGTCATATTCTTTCAGGGTGTCATTGTACTTTCTGGCACTCTCCTTGAGCTTCGCGATGAAGCCTTTGTCATCACATTCCCATTCTTTCTTCCAGTCAGGGAAGGAGATGAGGCTCTCTGCCGCCAGAAGTGACTCCGATGCGGATTTCTCTGCCACAGAGATCATTTTCTTGGCATTGTCAATGTTGCTGCTGATTTTCTGGATCTCCAGGTTCTTCCTGTTGTATTCGGACATGATAGGGGAGTAGATGTCGCTCTGGTATTTGTCCCTGTCTGCAGTCGCGCTGTCCACAGCCTTCTGCCTGACATTGACATCGGCTATGGCCTTTTCATTGACCTCCTTGCGCGCGTCCAGCGTCTTTTTGATCGACTCGAGCTTTTCCCGGATGTTTTCTTCATTGACTTTTATGCCAAATGAAGAAAAATTTTTGGCGAACGCTTCCTTGAGTCCTGCCAAGGTCTTTTCGTCGTTGCCGAGCCTGCTTTTGGAATTGTCGAGCTCTTTAATTCTGGTGTTGAACGCTGTACTTGCTTTGACTGATGCCTCATCTGCTTTCCGTTTCTCCGTTTCCGCCTTTTCCAATGCCTCTTTTGCAGGTTTGAGAAGGTCGTTCTGCTCCTGTTCCGAGATGAGCGATGTTATTTTCGCATGACATACGGGACAGATGTCGCTGCCTGTCTCACGGAGCCAGTTCCTGAGACGGATGGATGCCCGGTCTATTGCCATAGCCTGCGTCTCATATAATTCACGACTTTTCTCGTAGGTGTCATCGGCTGTCTTCGACTTGTCCTTCAGTTCGTTGAGCGCGACACGCTCTGCCTCAATCTCTTCTACTGCCTTTTTGTAGTCGGACTTCCCGGTAGCGAGGTTCTCTTCTTTCTGCTGGATGACAGCGTAGGCAGTGCCTGCATCGCCGATGAGTTTCAGTGCCTTGCCAATGTCGAGTCTCTCTTTCTCCACATCTTCAGGCATGAGCGCCATCTTGGCCTCAATGGCCTCCGTTACAGCCTCTCTCTTGCTGTCAAGAGTCTTTTCCGCATCGGCTTTCTTCGTTTCCAGTTCGGCGAAAAGTGCCCGGGATGCTTCAAGAGCGTTCTTCTCATTCTCGAGAACTACTTTCTGTTTCTTGCAGTAGTTTCCCTGCTTCGTGACATTCACGAGATGCGATTCGATGGTCTGGACATTCGCGAACATGTCGGCGTGAACTTTCTGAGCCTCAATGTCTTTCGCCAGATCTCCGGCAATGTCGTTTTTCTTGTCGAGCTCGGCTTTGCCATAGGCAATGTCATTGGTGAGGACAGAGAACTTCGACTTCGCCGATACCAGAGTCTCTTCAGATGTCTTTATGGACTTTTCGGCAGCTTCGACAGCCTCAAACGCCTTCAGCAGGCTTCCGAGCAGGGCCAATGCGGACTTGTTCTTTTCAATGTCGTCTTCAGTCTGTTTTATTTCTTTGACAAGAGCGCTCTTTTCCTCTGCCGAGAGAAGAACGACAGAATCGACGTCCTTTTTCGCCTCTTTGTAGGCATTATCCGCGTCGATTGAGTTCTTATGGATGCGGGTGCCGATTATCGCATAAATCTCAGTGCCGGTAATTTTCTCAAGAATCTCCGACTTCTCCTTGCTCTCGGCTTTCAGAAACTGGGTGAACTGCCCCTGGGCGAGCATTGACGTGCGGCAGAACTCATCATAGTCCAGGCCGATGATTTCGGTCATCTTGTCAATGCGTGCCTTGCCCCTTTTGTTATTCGTATTGCCTTTGCTGTCGGTTATGGACCAGTCTTCGTCTTCCAGTTTTCCATTGCGGTTTACACGGCATTTCCACTCGGCAGTGTAGTCGGAGCCGTCCGCCCCCTCGAACAGGAGTGTTATTCCGCCTTCCTTCTCTCCTTTCTTGAGCAGCTGGTTTACAGACACTATGCTGATTTCCTGTCCGCCCTCTTTGTAGGACGTTTCAACTGTCTTGTTGCCGTTCGTCAGACGCGGGGTCTTGTTGTACAGGGCAAGGCATATGGCGTCCAGGATGGTGGATTTTCCGCTCCCGGTCTCGCCGCAGATGAGGAAAATAGGGGAGTCCGACAGCGGTGCGGACGTGAAGTCGATGCTCGCGGAAGAGATCGACGCTATGTTGGTGATGTCCAGTTTCTTCAGTTTCATGGTATCAGTCGTGTTTTTCAGGGTTCATAACTTCGTCAATGGTTTCTTTCAGCAGGGCGAGGATATTCTCGTCAATGCCTTCTTGCCCCGTTTCCTTCAGGTAGAGTTCAGCCACGGAGTAAGGCCCCATCTTTCCGAGTTCTGCGGTGCTGATATTTATCTTCCCGGAGGAGTTTATGTCCTGGTCATTGACCTTCTTCACCCTGTTTATCAGGCAGAACTTCGCCTTCAGATGGCATTGCTCCGGAACTTTGGCGGCCTTGTCTTTCGCCTCGACCGGAATGGTCCCGTCGTCAGTGACATTGAGCCGTACATAGCAGGCCTTTTCCGGGTCCATTTTCTTGAACGCCTCGTATGCATCATCCCACTTGAGGGACTTCACTTCGCTGCGTCTGGTCCCGTCCTGCTCCGGTATGGTAATGACCGGCATCGCATTGTCAATGTCGATTGTCTCTACCTCCGGTGTGTCGCCGTGTGCGCCTATGGTCACGATCGAAACGCTGTGGTGGAAGTCCTCGTCGAAAGATACAGGCAGGGGAGAGCCGCTGTAGCGGATCCTGTCTGAGATGTTCTGCGGATTGTGTATATGGCCGAGTGCAATGTAGTCGTAACCTGTGCCGAAAACATCTGCATTGACCATATCGATTCCTCCTATGATGTCGAGGTCCTGGCCGACGGCGTCGGGTTTCTCTCCTGAGATCCGGTTTACTGCCGTATGGGCCATCACGACCACCGGAAGCCCGTTTTTATTGCGTTTCTCGACTTCTCCAAGCAGTAGGGCTATGAACTCCTTCATTCTCTCTTCCCTCGGAAGACCTGCCTTCACGGCCGGGAAATTGCCTGGGTAGCAGTGCGGTATGGCGACAATGTAGCCGACGGTGCTGCCGTCCCTCACGATGGGGAAGATATGGCGTTCGAAAAGCTGCCTGTGAAATTCATCGCTGTCTTCTCCTTGGAGAATGTTGCGTTTTATGGATGCCACGATGGATACTCCCACGAGGTTCCACAGCGGGTCGGTGATCTCTATCTTGTTGCTGTCGTGGTTGCCGGCTGTCACGATGACCTTCATTGACGGTGCAATCTCATGGACTGTCATGAGATGATGCATGAACATCTCCTGCGCTGACGTCTGGGGTGATGTCGTATGATAGATGTCGCCGCTGATGACGTATGCGTCCGGCTTCTGTTCCTTGATGATGTTTTCTATCTGGGCGAGGCAGCCGGTCTGCTCGACTGTCCTGTCATACGAATATAACGTATGTCCCAGATGCAGGTCTGATGTATGTAGAATCTTCATATTTGTATTATATGTCAATGTCGTTCTTGTGTCAATGTCATTTGCCTGTATTATTTACATCATAAGGCGGCAAATCTTACATAAAAATAGTGAAATTTTCTGTAGAAAGCATAATGACGTGATATTCAACAGACTGAATAATGTAACGTCCCGATGCGGATAACCACATCGGGACATTATGCTTTCTAGTTGAATGCCAGATCTTTGGCTGTCGCTGGGCTACCTTCTGCTGCCTACAGGTCTTTCCTTGGTGAAGCCTGGGAACACCCTGACGAGAACTACTCCGTGAGGCGGTACATCGGTGTCAAAACGATCCCTGTCGTTGGTGATTTCGGCCACATTTTTCTGCCTCCAGACATCCCTGACCATGATTTTGTTCCCTATCACTCCGATGGCTCTCGGCTTGAAACCGATCTTCTGGGTTGTCTCGCTGAGGTTGAACATGGCGATTGCCAGCGAACCGTCCTCCAAAGGCTTGAAGTATGTGGCATAGGAACTGTTGCCGTAAATCTTTGTGGCCGCGTAACCGAGCGGATCCTGATTGATGTCGATCACCTCGTTGTTGCACAGAAGGCTCTTCGTGAACTTGTCGGCGACCGCCATGTCGCAACCGATCAGAAGCGGAGATGCCTGCATAGCCCAGAGGGTGACGTGTGTGTACTGCTCGTCCGGGGTGAGATTGGTGTAGTGGTACTTCCTGCCCCAGCCAACGTTGCCGATTACAAGCATGTCGCCGTCAGGCCAGTGGCCTGGGGCCGAATATGGAGCCCAGCTGCTGTTCCTGCCGAAACCGATTCCGGAGATGCTCTTCCAGTTGTCACGGATGTCACCTGTGGTCCTCCAGCAGTTGGCGTATTTGACATATTCCTCGGCCAAAGGAAGAAGGGCGGTGTTGGAAAGGCTGTAGACGATGTCCCTGCCGCACTTTTGAAGTTCATCGTGCATCTCTTTCATGCTGTACCAGTCGTGCGGGTTCCAGTCGTACTTGAGGTAGTCGAAGCCCCATTCCGCCCACTGGCGCGCGTCCTGGGCGGCGAATGAATATTTCCCGCTGTACCAAAGCTTCTCTCTGGTCAGCTCGCCGGACGGATCCACCATCCTGTAGTTCTCGTTGACGAGCCCTTTCTTTACCCACTCGTAGGTGCCGTCGGCGTTGTCGCACTGGGTGCCGATGTGTGCCGCGTAGGTCGCCACCCACGGACCGGAATAGATGCCGACCTTGAATCCCATGGTGTGCAGCGAGTCCACAAGACCTTTCATGTCAGGGAATTTCACGTTCGGCTGGATCGCGTTCTCCTTTCCGCCGCGGAGTCCCTGCCAGCCATCGTCTATGTTGATGTACGACCAGCCATAGTCCGCCAGTCCGCTTTCAAGGATCGCTTTCGCGGAGGCCATCACTTTCTCATGGCTTACCGTGTTGCCCCAGCAGTTCCAGCTGTTCCAACCCATCGGAGGAGTCAGCGCGATCTTCTCTCCGATGACGATCCTGAACTCCCTTGTCGCCTCGCCGAGGCTGTTGGCGGCCTTCAACGTAACATTATAGGTGCCGGCTTTCTTGACCTTTCCGGTGATCACACCTGTTCCGGAGTCGATTTTCAGGCCTTTGGGCAGGTTCTCGGCCGAGAATGTCATAGGTCTGTCACCTGTAGCCGCCACTTTGTACAGAAAATCCGAACCCGGGCGGGCTCCATAGACCTTGGCTCCGTTGATTCTGGGGGTGTGAGGCGCCTCCGGTGTAAGGATATAGCCGGAATAGTCCGGAACCTTCACCTCATCCGATGGCTCTGATTGGGCTGATGCTGTGGCACTTGCCAGAATGGCCAGCGCGCCTGTCAGCAGAAAGGAAATTTTTCTCATGATCTGAATTTTGTGTTATTAGTATTGAATATCCTGCATTATAAAACGCAGCGACTCCGATTTACCCTACCTCGCATGATTCCGGAATATGGATGATTGCGCCCGAAAAGTCACTTCGTGCAAAAAAATACGTACCGATCATCGCGGAGCAAGAGGCAGTGGAATCTTTTGAAATATTCATTTGAAAACAAAGGTAGGGTAAAAGTCCGGTTAAACGTTAAATATCTATATGAAATAATTAAAGTCATTATGAGTAAAGACGACAGAAGGATTTCAGATGATCGGATCAAAGAGAAATGCTTCAGATATTTCCGTGGCGAATCCACTTACGAGGATGAGGTTTCAATCCGCGAGAGCCTTTCGGACGGTAAGCTGTCGATGGATGATTTCAGGACGATGGAGAAGGATTGGTGTGACAGCGAGAGGCCGACTGCCGGGCAGAGGATGGCCTACGCCAGACTTACGGGCAAAATCAAGGCGCGCCGGTGGAAACGCTTGCTGCTGAGGATTTCCGTCCCGGCGGCAGCGGCGGTGGCCGTCATCGTGGCGTTGTTCTTCAATCTGTTCAATGACAAGGAGAATCCGGTCTCCACTTTCTCAACAGCCTATCTGGAGACGAGACTGGTCGTGCTTCCGGACTCGTCCAAAGTTTGGCTGAACTCAGCTACGACCCTGACCTACGATTCGGATTTCAACAAGAAGGGCAGGGAAGTGACGCTGTCCGGCGAGGCGTTCTTCGATGTCTCGAAGAATCCGGCCAAGCCATTCATCGTCAGAATGGACGATGCCAGCATCACTGTCAAAGGCACCTCGTTCAACGTCTCTGCCTACAACGGTGAGAACGGAATCCAGGCGGCCCTCCTCACGGGACAGATTCAGTTCCAGACCGGCAAGGACTACATTTATCTCAGCCCGGGCGAGGTCATCTCCTACAACCGTATCGACCGTTCCATGAGCAAGTCCAGGCGGGATGTGAGCCAGTACCGCTCATGGCTTGACGGCAAGCTGGACTGCGAGTCAGTCACGCTTGACTGGCTGTTTTCCAGACTGACATCCTTGTACGGAACGCGGATTCATTACAATCCGGTGAAATACAGGAACAAGACTTTCCGTGTCATACTCGACACCCGTGAGTCCATCGATGATGTGCTTGGGGCGGTGGCCGTAATTGTGCCGATCTCGTGGGCATGGCAGGATGACAGCAGCATCGCGATCACAGAAAAATGACATACAATCAAAACTAATAACGTTAACTAAACCCACTGTTCAACAAAAATGAAGAGACAACTTGTTTTCAAGAGCGCGCTTCTTGTTTTGCTTCTCGTGATGACCGGGCAGTTCATCTCCGCCCAGTCGTTCACAAAGCGGTTCAAGAACGAGCCTCTGACTGGTGTCATCAAGGAACTTGAGCGCCAGACCGGCTATTCTTTCATCTACGAGACAGGAATTCTTCGGGATGCCCCGGCTGTCACGGCCGACTTCAACTCGGTGTCCGTGCAGACTGTCTTGCGGCAGATAGTCAAACCACCTTTCAAGTATGAGCTGAAAGGCAAGATCATCACGATCACCAAAACCGAGGCAAAGACCTCAGGCAAGACAACCGGCGATGACAAATCTACGGAGGTCAGCGGAACCGTCAAGGACGCCAAGACCGGCGAGCCGCTTGTCGGAGTGGCGGTTTGGGTCAAGGACACTCCGATTGGAGTCTCCACCGACCTTGATGGCCGCTATAACCTTTCATTCAAAGGCAATTACGGCTACATCAGCGTGTCCTGCATAGGCTATGTGGCCCAGGATGTCCAGATAAAGAAGGGATCACAGGTCATCAACGTGGCCCTTGAGCAGGATGGAAACACTTTGGAGGAGGCTGTGGCTGTCGGCTACGGCCACCAGAAGAAGGCCAGTATCGTGGGCGCCATCGCCACAATCGCTCCGGACGCGGTGAAGATTCCGGTGTCCAAGATCAGCAACGCTCTCGCCGGAAGGCTTTCCGGAGTCGTGTCGGTGCAGAGGAGCGGCGAGCCTGGCGCGGGATCCACTTTCTGGATCCGAGGCATCAGCACCTTCGGAGCCAACGCCAACCCTCTCGTCCTGATCGACGGAGTCGAGCGTGAGCTTGACCTTGTGGATGTCGAGGACATCAAGGAATTCTCCGTCCTCAAGGACGCCGCCGCGACGGCCGTTTACGGAGTGCGAGGAGCCAACGGCGTGGTGCTCATCACGACACGCAGCGGAGAGGAGGGCAAACCAAAGGTCAGCATCAAATTCGAGAACGGTGTGACCAGCCCAGTCAAGGTGCCGGAGATGGCGAGCGCGACACAGTACATGGAAATGTACAATGTGGCTTCCGGGACTGAATATTTCGATGCGGAGAGGGTACGCAAGACCTTGAGCGGAGAGGATCCGGACCTTTACCCTAATGTCGATTGGGTCAACAGCATATTCAAGAACCTCAGCAACAACACCAGGGCGAACGTCAACGTCTCCGGTGGAACCAGCTCCGTGAAATATTACATCTCCGGAGGTTTCTACAACGAGAACGGGCTCTTCAAGACTGATCCTACGGCCGATTACAACACGGGAATATATTACCGCCGCTTCAATTTCAGGGCGAACGTGGATGTGAAACTCACTCGCCACACGTCCATGAACGTCAATCTCGCCACGACTTTCGAGCAGAAGAACGAGAGCGGAACGAGCAGCAGCTCGATCTGGTCGGCCGCGCTGAAGACACCGTCTGTGATCTTCCCGATGGTCTATTCGGACGGCCATTATCCAGGACCGGGTACTAACATGGGCTACAACCCGTACGCCCTTCTGACACAGACCGGTTACAAGCAGGCGTTCTACAACACGGCTCAGTCTCTCGTGTCCCTCACCCACGATTTCTCGTGGCTCACCGATGGACTTACAGCCACAGTCAAAGGCTCTTTCGACGCCAAGAACAACGCTTACCAGAACCGCACCAGGACTCCTGAGCAATACGGTCAGGCGTACAGGGACGAGAACGGAGAACTGCACCTTACTGAGCTTGTGCAGGGCTCGCAGACACTGGATTTCTCATATTCCAACACCGGATGGCGTTCCCTCTATCTGGAGGCCAGCCTGAACTACGCAAGGTCATTCGGAAACCACAGCGTCACAGGTCTCCTTCTCTATCAGCAGTCACAGAAGAACTATATCGGCTCCAGTGCCACCTCCAGCAATGCGGCCCTGCCGTACAGACATCAGGGAGTGGCCTTCAGGGCTACCTACAATTATGATTCACGGTATTTCGCCGAGTTCAACGCCGGCTACAACGGATCCGAGAACTTCTCGCCTGGACACAGGTTCGGATTCTTCCCGTCAGTGGCCGGTGGCTGGCTGGTCTCCAACGAGAAATTCTGGACAGGACGCTTGGCTGATGTCATCAGCTTGCTGAAAATCAAGGGCTCCTATGGAATTGTCGGAAACGACCAGATCGGAGGCAACCGTCGTTTCATCTACCTGGAGACAATCAACTCCGGTGATAAGTGGAGTTTCGGCGAGACGGTGACCTCCTACCCGTCCTACCGGCGCGGCGAATGGGCCAACGACAATGTCGGCTGGGAGAAATCACGCAAACTGGATGTCGGCGTGGATGTCTCGTTCTTCGACAAACTCCGCGTGCAGGTGGACTGGTTCAAGGAAAAGCGTTCGGGAATATTCCTTCAGAGGTCTTCCATTCCTGAATATATCGGAATCACCACGAAGCCTTACGTCAACATCGGCCGGATGAGGAACTCCGGATGGGACAGCTCCCTGCAGTACGACCAGAAGATCGGCCAGGTGAACTTCTCGGCGATGGGTAACTTCACTTTCGCCCGTAACGTCATCGAGGATCAGGACCAGCCGGACTACATCGAGAAGTACATGAACCGTACCGGCCAGGCCAGATGGCAGACATTCGGCTATGTGTCCGACGGACTGTTCAAGGACGAGGCTGACATCGCCACGTCTCCGGACCAGAGCGCTCTCGGCGAGGTACGTCCTGGCGACATCAAGTACAAGGATCTCAACAACGACGGTGTGATCGACAGCAAGGACGTCAAGGCCATAGGGTACACCGACGTGCCTGAGATCGTGTACGGTTTCGGTGTGTCCGCCCAATGGAAGGGATTCGATGTGTCGGTTTTCTTCCAGGGCAACGCCCACGTAAGTTTCTCGATAAACTCCTCTATGGTACGCGGATTCACCGAGCCGAAGATGGCCGCGAACAACGTGTTCTCCGATATCTACGGGAACTACTGGACCGAAAGCAATACCGACGCGAAATACCCGCGTCTTACCACGACCGAGGCGACGAACAACAACCAGTCATCTGACTTCTGGCTCGTCAACGGCCGCTACATCAGGCTCAAGAACGCTGAGTTCGGCTACACTTTCCCTAAGAGATTGATCCAGAAGATGCGCCTGAGCCAGCTGCGTGTCTTCGTGTCCGGAACGAATCTGCTTACCTTCGCTCCGTTCAAGCTCTGGGATCCGGATCTCCAGACGGGAGCGTCGAACTACCCTAACACCAGAGTGGCCAACATCGGTCTGAACATCGGTTTCTAATAATCAAGAAGTACTATGAAGAAGAATATATCAGCAATAATCCTGATGATTGCGCTGGCGGTCTGCGGCTGTGACAGTTACCTGGACAGGCAGCCTGACGACCAGCTGACCTCAAAGAACATATTCGACAAGAAGACGACCACGCTGCAATATCTTGTCAATGTCTATACCTACATTCCGAGCGAATGGTCCCCGGAAGGTTACGGTTCCACATCCGGCATCGCGATCACTGCCAGCGACGAGGCTTCCTGCGCCTACACCGGCTCACGTTTCTTCGCTTTGCTGAACCATAACCAGCTTTCCCCTCTGTCAACCCACGGCGGTTACCGTCATGCGGTTTACAGACTACTGTATCAGGGAATAAGCGAGGCGACATATTTCATGTCCAAGGTCCAGGACTGCCCTCAGCTCACGGATGATGAGAAAGTGATGTGGCGGGGCGAGGCCCGTTTCCTCAGGGCGTTCTACTATACCGAGCTGCTCAAATGGAACGGCCCTGTCATTTGGCTCGGGGACAGGCAGTCGGACTATTCCGACCCGAATGTGTCAAAGGTGGACAGGTCCCCTTGGAGCACGATAGTCGATTGGCTTTGTGATGAATATGACAAAGCGGCCACCGAGCTCCCTGACACGAGAAGCTCCTACGAGATCGGACGTGCCACGAAAGGCTCTTCCCTTGCGATGAAGGCCAGGCTCCTTATGTTCAACGCCAGTCCTCTTTTCAACGGGCAGAACGGCACCGGCATTTATGACGGCATCGTGAACAAGGACGGAGAGAAACTCTTCAACACCGAATATGACGAAAACCGTTGGAGACAGGCGGCCGAGGCGGCGAAGGCTGTCATAGACATGAACACGTACAATCTTGTGGATGACGAGAACGCCACTCCGCTTGAGAATATTCATAACGCTGCGGTGCTGCTCAATTCCCCTGAGAACATATTCACGGTGCAGTGCGGCGGACGCAGCTGGAGAGTCGGGGAGACTCCGGTCTCGGCGAGCGGATACGGCGGAATCGGTCTGACCCAGAAGCTTGTGGACGCTTTCGCGATGGACAACGGCTACTATCCGATCACCAACATGGAAGACGAATCCTACGACAACGGCGCGGGTGTCATTGAGGTGGATCCACGTTCCGGCTACACTGAGACCGGGTCTCAGAAGTTCGTCAACCCGTTCTTCTCCACCATCCCTAAGAACCTGAAGTCCAACGACGCCATCGAGACCATGAACATGTACATCGGCCGCGAGCCGAGGTTCTACGCCAATGTGTTCTGGAGCGGCCAGACATGGATCATGGGCACGAACAAGCTGGCCAACATCCAGTTCTACAAGAACGGAAACTCCGGACCTATCACATCGAACAACTACAGCCCGACCGGTTACCTTTGCCTCAAGTTCATCGATCCGGATCTGGACACGAAGTCAAGCCGGTGGGGGAACCTCTCGTGGCCGATCATCAGATATGCCGATGTGCTGCTGATGTACATCGAGGCTCTCAATGAATATGACCCGGCGAATCCGGACATCCTCACTTACTGGAACATGATACGCCACAGGGCCGGGGTCCCGGCGATCGGAACCGGCGAGGACGAGGTCTATCCTGAGATCATAGGCGACAAGGATCTCCAGAGAAAGTACATCCGCAGGGAGCGTATGGTCGAACTTTGCTTCGAGGGAAAACGTTACTTCGACACCCGCCGCTGGATGATAGCCGAAAGGGAGGATAACGGCAAGGTCGTAGGATGCAACATCGGAGCGTCTGACCATAAGATTTCCGGTGATTATTGGAGGCGCACGTCCATTTTCGACACTTTCGGAGAGGCCGGCACCAAGTCCGAGAGGGTGTTCACCAAGAAATACTATGTCCTTCCTATGAATCAGGCCGAGCTTGACAGGGTTCCGGAACTGACTCAGAACTACGGATGGTAGAACTGGAAACGACTTCTAAAAAAGAATCATTATGAAACGAAAATATACTCTTATAGGCTTAGCCGCGCTTCTGTCCGCCGCGGCCTGCGAGCCGAGCCACCTGGAGGACAATCTTTACGACCCTTCCGTGTACATCCTCAACAACGGATACCAGAAGACAGAAACAATCTATGACGTGCAGTCCTCGTTCACGGCTGAGGTGAACGCCTACTGTGGCAGCTATTACGACCAGAATCCAAAGGTGAGGCTGTCGGAGGATGCCGCCGTGCTGGTAAAGTACAATGAGGAGAACTCTGCGTCGCTTCTGGCTCTGCCTTCGGACTGCTGGTCTCTGGAATCGTCTGACCTTCAGATGAAGGACAAGAAGGCTACGTTCAAGGTGAATTTCAACATCGAGGCCTTGAAAAGACTTTCAACGGAAGCGGACTATTCCGATCTGAGTAACTACGCTGTGGCGTTGAGGCTGAAAAGCCTCACCGATGGCGTGAATGACGCCCAGACCGATGAACTTGGCAGCACTGTCATCGTCCCGGACATGAGCATGATGGCGTTCAGTCTGGACAAATCCGGAGTGTCCGAGACCGATCTTGACAAACTGGAGGACAATGACGGATTCGTCACTGTTGAATACAAGGTCCGCACAAGCATCGAGAACAATTGGGACAACGGCGTGAAGTTCACTTTCAACGTCCCATCGGACAAGGCGGAATATTCGCTTCTTCCGGAGGGATCATATTCAGTGACATCCTCTTCTGAGCAAGGTTTCACCCCGGGTGTCTCCGAGATTGTCTATACTGTGCGCATCGACAAGTCCAAGGCACAGGATAGGTATTATTCCCTTGTGGCTGGTGTCGAGTCGGAAGGCGGCTTCAAGGTGGAAGGCGAGTCGGAGTCAGTGATGAATATGTTCAACAGGCATCATTACAGCCAGTCCGACATCTCGGTGCGTGACTGCAACTCCTATAAGATCGGAGCCGGCCCGGAACTGACGATCGACGGGAAGATCAACACGAAATGGGAATCCGGCTACCAAAAGACCGACGTGGCGGTGTTGAAGCTGCCGTATTTCATTGAATATGAACTCGCCTCTCCGGTGCGTATTTCGGACTTCGACCTGTACCGGCGTCAGGACCGTTATGCCTCCGACCTTAAAGGCGGACATCTGGAAGTGTCTTTGGATGGAGAGAATTACACCAAGGTCTGCGATTTCGACTATACCGGCGTGAGCGCATACCGTAACGTTCACGCGGCGGAGATCGAGCCGGAGGCGAAGTACGTCAAGTTTGTCGTGACGGCGTCAGGACGAAAGGGCGGAGCCTTGAAGGTTCCCCTGTGCAGTCTGGCCGAGTTCAGCATCTGCTATAGATAGTGGTGATGACATAATATTAAAGGGAGGTGGCTAAAAAGTCACCTCCTTTTCATTTTACCCCAGTCACTTCATGACAGCCCCGGTGGGGCATGGGGAAGGGATTCCCCGAGACCCCTTCGGTCGCTTCGCTCCGAGTCTGGTAATTTTTGGATTAGCTCCTTTAATATTCAGGAAATTGTCTATTCATAAATATATCCGTGATCAATCCACCATGCAGGTGAGGATGAACAGCAGCCAGAGATGAGCGGCTCCGCTCTGGAGATCCGCGTTCCCGTTGCCGGCGAGGCCGTCCAATTCTTTCCTGAACACCGTCAGGGCTTTGTGGATGTGCTTTTCCACAGCCTTCTCAGAGATTTTCAAAGCCGCCGCGATTTCCTTGTTCTTCATGTTCTGGAACCTGCTCATCATGAACACTTCGCGGCATCTGTCAGGAAGCTTGCCCATGATGCTGTGGATGTTCGCCGTGAGTTCATCGTAGATTGTCTTCCGGTCGGAGTCGTTGACCGCGAAATCCATCTGATAGAGACCTTCGTCGCAGACGTTTCTGAAAGAATCCGTGAGACTGACAATCCTGAGTGATGACTGGTGGCGCAGTGTGTCAATCGACCGGTTCCGTACAATGCGGAACAGAAGAGCCTGCCATGCGTCGCTTTCCTTTCCTTCGAATTTCTCCCAAAGCGTGCCATAGGCCTCGTGCACGATGTCTTGCGCTGTGTGCTCGTCCGACACGAACCTGAAAGCGAAGTTATAAAGCCTGTCGCTGTACTTGTAGTACAGTCCTTCGAATATCGTTTCATCCAGAATCATCTTTTCTTATCCTTTGACATGGCTTTATATCATACAAATATAGCCTTTTTTAAGGATTACCTGATAAAAAGTCTTGATCGTTTTTTAGCATATAGGGCATCGAAGGTGTCTTACCTTATATAAAACATTTTTATACTCCATGAAACTAAAACTCATAACAAAACTCATTCTGGTCGTTCCGCTGCTTCTTGGCGGGACCGCTTGCCAGAAACAGACTGTGTCCGAGGTGCACGACACTGTCGTCATCAAGACTACGTTGGCCGCCAAGACACCTGCTACGTTGGTGGGAGGCGGAACCGATCAGATCACGATCAGCGCCACGTGCGACTGGTCGCTTGAAGGCGAGGACTGGTTCACGATCGAACCTGCTTCCGGCACCAAGGGCGTCAGTGAATCAACCATCACCACCCAACCTAACACGACAGGTGCAGACCGTATCGGAACGATCCGTCTCAATGCCGGATCTTACACAAGTACCTACACATTCACCCAGGCGGGCAAATAATGAAGGGCGAAGACTACAGACGCATCCTGGATTTCTTCTTCAGCGGTGTGGAGGTCTCTGATGAACTGAAACAACGGTACCTCGGGTGGCTTGCCGCGTATGGGGATGAACCAGAGGTGAAGGCTTTGCTTGAGGAATATTGGGACTCTGTCTCTTCGGACTCTCCTGATTTCGACTTGACGGCCGGACTGGAGAGGCTTATGGCTTCGTTGGGAGAGGATGGCGCTTCGACAAGCTCAGCGAGCATCGAAGGGACTGCCCCAACGGCTCAAAGACTCGGATGGCTGTCCAATCTGCTGCACAGCAAGTCATTACGCTACTGTGTCACCGCCGCCGCAGCCGTGGCGATATTCATAGGAGGCGCGACCGTGGCGAGACTGAATATGGTTCCCGAAAGGGAGACCGTGCTCATCGCTTCGTCCGACAACGCCGGCTCCTACACCTTGCCTGACGGCACGCGCGTATGGCTCAACCGGGACAGCCGGCTGTCCTACAACCAGGATTTCGGCAAGAGCGCAAGGAATGTCTCCATCGATGGCGAAGGCTACTTTGAGGTCACCAGAAACGAGGCCTGCCCGTTCATCGTGAATATGCACGACAACCTTCAGGTCAAGGTTCTCGGAACGACTTTCAACATTGTCAGCGACCCTGCCGGACATTCCGCCGAGGTGATCCTCCGCAGCGGTTCCGTGCAGGTCTCCGACACCGAAAGCAAGGAACTCGTCATCCTCAGGCCTGACCAGAAATATTCCTGGGACAGGGGAAGGACTGAGGTGACGGCGGTGAACGCCGATGACTGCTGCCGCTGGTACGAGCATCGCCTCGCATTCGACAATGTGAAGCTCGGCGACATTCTGGAAAGCCTGTCGCACAAGTACCAGATGAAGATCGCGGCTGACCTCGGCAACCTTAAGGACAAACGTATGTCATTGACGGTCAAGGATGAGTCCGTCGATGAGATTATGGAGATCCTCTCAACCCTCCTTCCGGTCCGCTGGGAGCGTCAAGGAAAGACAATCACAATTGATAACAAAACCAAAAACACTAATTATTAATGAAAGGAATATCTAACATTCTTCCTTCATTCACCAGAACCGTGCTTTGTGTGCTGTGCGCCCTCGGGCTCTCGCTTGGCGCGTATGCCCAGAGCAGGACGGCGACCGTGAATGTCAAGGATGTGACAGTCAAGGAACTCCTGAAGGCCATCGAGGCTGGTAGTTCCTACACTTTCGCCTATGTGGACACCGACATTGACCTTGCCGGCAAGGTCTCGGTCACGGCGAAGAACGAGGACATCGAAGCTATCCTGAAGAAAGTGCTTCCTGGTGTCAAGGTCGAATTCAAGGACCAGAAGATCCTTCTGAGCAAGAAGGCTCCGGAGGCCAAGTCTAAGGCTACCCAATCAGCAGGTCCGAAAATCATTACCGGAAAGGTCGTTGACAAGTCCGGACAGCCGGTGATCGGCGCTATGGTCATCGAGCGTGGCACCAACAACGGAACCGGAACAGACATCGATGGAAACTACGAGCTCAAGGTCAAGAGCGAGGACGCTGTCCTGGACGTTTCCATCATCGGCTACAACAGCGCCTCCGCTACATTGGCCGCAGGCCAGTCCAAGGCCGATTTCGTGCTTGAGGAAGAGGCCATCAAACTGGATGACGTTGTGGTCATCGGTTACGGCGCGCAGAACAAGAGGGATGTCACGACTTCCATCGCGTCCATCAAGGCCGAGGACTTCGCCAACACTCCGACCACGGACTTCCGTGAGTCGATGGCTGCCAAGATGCCGGGTGTTCAGGTCATCAATCTGGGTGGTCAGCCTTCCGGCAACGTCTCCGTCAGGGTCAGGGGTGTCCAGTCCGCCACATCAGGCAACGACCCCCTCTATGTAATCGACGGAATCCCTTGCGACTCAAGGGCTTTCGCAAACCTTGACGGCAGCGACATCGAGAGCCTTGAGGTCCTGAAGGACGCCTCCGCGGCCGCTATCTACGGATCGAGAGGATCCTGCGGTGTCATCCTTGTCACCACAAAGCGTGGAGCCAACTCAGAGACACCGGTCATCTCCTACGACGGACAGTTCAGCGTCTCCAATGTCTCCAAGAAGATCGATATGCTCGATGCCTACGAGTTCGCGGAGATATTCAAAGAGGCCAGGGACGGCGCCTATCTTTTTGAAGTTCCTACAGGCTCCATCGGAGATCCGTATAGCGGTCGTCCGAAGAGTTATCATAATGTCGATCCTCTCATCACTTCCTATCTTCAGGACAAGACCGGAACTTTGACAAACACCGATTGGCAGGACGAGATCTTCCGCACGGCGCTCTCGCACAAGCACGCCCTCAGCGTCTCCGCCAGAACGAAGAACTACAACTACTATATTGGCCTGAACTACCTCAACCGCGAGGGAACCATCATCGGATCGGACTTCGAGAGGTACGGACTCAGGGCCAACCTTGACGGCAAGAAAGGTAAGCTGAAATATGGCGTAAGCTTCTCTCCTTCATATTCAAAAACAAACTATGTGAACTCCGACGGCCAGTACGGCAGCGACGGTGTGATCGCGTCAGCCTTGATGGCACCGCCGGTATTCCCGGTTTACAACTCCGACGGGTCCTATAACTGGGATATGAACGGTTATATGAGGTTCAACACTTGGGACACCCAGACCAACGAGGTGCTGAACCCTGTCGCCCTTGCCCTTGAGATCGATGATGTCAGGGAGAAACTGAACCTTGTTGGCAACGTCCACGCTTCCTACGAGTTCATCAAGGGACTTGAATATAAGGTCACGGTCGGTGGTGACTATTATTCCTATATCAGGAACTACTACCGTCCGTCCTACATTCCGCTCAAGAACCTGAAGTACTACGACAAGCCTTCGGCTCCTACCGCGGCCAACTACACCCAGTCATATTTCCACTGGAACGTCACCAACCAGATCTCGTTCAACAGAAAGTTCGGCGAGCACTCAATAAACGCCGTGGCTGTCTATGAGGCTGAGAAACAGGCTATCCAGACTTCCGCCATCAAGGGTACCGGTGTAGAGGGTGACGACAAGATCAGGACCACCAAGAGCAAGACCATTTCAATTGATGACACATTCAACGACAAGTACGCCTACACATTCGCGTCATGGCTTGTCCGCGCGCAATATTCCTACAAGGGACGTTATATGTTCTCAGCCTCGATCAGAGGTGACGCCTCCTCTCGTTTCGCTCCGGACACAAGGTGGGGATATTTCCCTGCCGCGTCAGCCGGTTGGCGCATAAGCGACGAGAATTTTATGAGATGGACCAAGAACTGGCTGAACGACCTCAAGCTGCGCGCCAGCATCGGTCAGACAGGTAACGCCCAGATCGGCAACTCGGCTTATCTGGCCCTTTACGGATCCAACACTCTCGATCTTGGCAACGGACTCGTCACTTCTATGTACCCGTCGCAGATAGCCAACAACGAGCTTGGATGGGAGAAGAACACCCAGACAAACATCGGCTTCGACGCTAACCTCTGGAACGGCCTTCTCGGCATCAACGCCGACTTCTACTATTCCAAGACCACGGATATGCTCTTTAATATTCCTGTGTCATCTGTGTCCGGTCTGACGAAGTCCAATGTCAACATCGGCTCGATGCAGAACAAGGGTGTCGAGATCACCCTCACCTCCCATAAGTCGTTCGGTGACTTCTCGATGGACTGGAACGCCAACTGGTCGCTGAACAGGAACAAGGTCCTGTCGCTTGGTGACGAGGACGCTCCGCTCATCGTTGCCTCTTCATATTCAGGTGCCAACTACATCACGAAAGTCGGCTATCCGGTAGGTTGCTACTACCTGCTCGTGCAGGACGGTGTGTTCCACAACCAGGAGGAACTTGACACATACCCTCATTTCCCGACAACCACTGTCGGCGACTTCCGCTTTGTGGACGCCAACGGCGACGGCAAGCTTGACAAGGATTCCGACCGAGTGATCGTCGGCAACTATATGCCTGATTTCTACTACGGATTCGGTGTTCAGTTCGGCTGGAAGGGACTTGATCTCTCAGCCAACTTCCAGGGTGTCTATGGCAACGAGATCCTGAACCTTGAGAGACGTTACCTTCTGAATATGGAAGCGTCATCGAATATGATGAAGGAGGCTTTGAACCGATTCCCTTACGGCAACCTCAACAGGGCCACCAGAAAATCCTCCGGAAACAACGGCTCCTGCACATCGACCTTCCATCTTGAGGACGGATCCTATCTGAGGCTCCAGAACCTGTCCCTCGGCTACACGATGCCGGACAAGTGGTTCCGCGGCACTACCATCTCAAAGATGAGGGTTTACATCCAGGGCACGAACCTGTTCACCCTGACTCATTATTCAGGCTACAACCCAGAGGTCAACAAGAGGTCAACCAACGCCCTCAGCCCGGGCGAGGACTATTGCTCCTACCCTCTTTCAAGAACCTTCAGTGTGGGTATCAACTTTAATCTGTAATGAATATGAAGAATATCATAAAATCAGCTTTGATCGGCCTTGCGGCTCTTAGCCTTGCTTCCTGTGGCGATAGCTTCTTCGAGCAGTACCCGGCGAACACCGTGACCGAGGGCAACTATTACAAGACCGATGATGATTTCAACCAGGGCGTTTACTGCTGCTACGACAAGCTGAAGACCCAGATGGGCTTTTTCATCAACGAACTGGCTTATAGAAGTGACGAGTGTGAGCTTACGGCGATGGCGGTTTCCACTCAGGACAGGTACGATCTCGATCATTTCCAGGAGAGATCCAACAATGCCATACTCTCGAATATCTGGAACGCCTGGTACAACGGAATATACCGCTGCAACGATGTTCTCGACCATATGGCCGGCAAGACTCTCGCGAACGGGGACAAGTACCGTGGCGAGTGCCTGTTTATGAGGTCCTGGTGGTATTTCAGCCTTTACAGGGTGTTCGGAGTCGTGCCGGTGACACGCACCGTCGTGACACCTGTCCAGGCCAAGACCATCCCGAGATGCACTGAGGAGGAGATGTACAACCTTCTTGTCGAGGATCTCAAGGAAGCGATTGATCTTCTTCCCGCCAAACGTTCCGCCGAGGTCGCGAGAGTGACGAAGATCGCCGCGCAGGCCCTTCTCGGCAAGGTCTATCTGACTTTCGGCAAGTATGCCGAGGCGCAGACCGTGCTGGAGGACGCGATGAAGGACACGAACTTCGGCCTTATGGCGACCACCGGAGCCGCTTTCGATGTGGCCAGCAAGATGAACAAGGAGATCCTCTTCGCCATCTACTACAACAAGACAAACGACAACGGTCACGGCTACTGGCACAGCACCAACATCGCTGACCCTAAGCTGAGGCCTAATCCGACCGGCGTGTTCAAGTCTGTTTATTCAGCGGAAGACAACAGGTACGCCCTTATTGGTGAGTATCAGGAGATAACGCCGGGTAAACTTTACGCGATCAACAAGTATATGGACACCTACGATGCCACATATACCACGCTGGTTGGCAATGATTTCCCGTTCCTCCGTTATGCTGACGTCGTTCTGATGTACGCCGAGGCTTTGGGACAGCAGGGAAACATCTCCGAGGCTCTTACGTATCTCAACAAGACCCGTACCCGCGCCGGTCTTCCTGAACTGACCGAGGCCGAGGTCTCCGGCAAGGATGCCTTCATCAAGGAACTGGCCGATGAAAGAGGAAGGGAGTTCGCCCTTGAGGGACAGAGATGGTTCGACCTTGTCCGTCTTGGACTGGCCGTGGATTTGTTCAAGAGCCTTGGCTACTCGCTTGACTCCCACAATCTTCTCTTCCCGATTCCTCACGATCAGATCGAGATAGTGAACGATGATTCCATCCTCTGGCAGAATCCTGGATTCTGATGATAACACTAAGATATTGATAAACATAGAAAAGAAATGAAACGAATATTATATTGCATCATTGCGGCGATCGCTTGTCTGGCGATGAGCTCCTGCTGGCAGGAGGATATTCCCGAGACAGGAGGACCGCGCCATCAGGTGACTGATTTGAAGGCCGTTCCAGGTGATGAGGAAGTCGTGTTGTCGTGGTCTGTCCCTGAAGGATGGAATCCGACTGAGTACATCATCACTTACACGAAAGGCTCTGAGCAGACCATCCGCACCGACGGTCAGAACTACACTGTGACCGATCTTGCGAACGGAGACGACTATGTGTTCTCCGTCCAGGCGGTTTATGGCAATCTGATTTCCAATCCAGTCGAGGTTTCGGCGAGGCCGAGCACCTCAAGGCTCCCTGTGACTGACCTTGACGCGGACGCTTCAGACGCGACTGTCACATTGACTTGGACCCGTCCGTCTCAATTGCTTACTTCCTACACCCTGACTTGGTTTATGGAAGGAGCCGAGACCGACGTTCAGAAAGCCGAGATCGAGGCAGACAAGGAAAGTTATGACGTGACAGGCCTGACCAACGACAAGAACTACACGTTCACCCTTGTCGCCAACTATGCCAAGGGACCGGCCGAGGCTGCGCAGATCAAGGCGATGCCGACTTTGGCGATTCCTTACACCCTTGACAGGAGCAAGGCAGCCATCAACCAACCGATCAAGTTCACGTTCAACACCGAAGGTTATCCTGGCGCGTCGAATGTCAAGTGGGCATTCCCTGACGGAAAGGTTCTCGAAGGTGTCGAGGTTTCCAAGGGCTTCACCGCGACCGGAGCGCAGCAGGTTACCCTGAGCGCGGACATCAAGGGCAAGGCAAAGACCTGGACCCTTGAGGTGGAGATCCGTCCGTATGTCGTATTCTTCAACGATTGGGAGATGTCCGGAACGTCCTACGAGGGATTCAAGGCCAGCTGCCCTGTCTTCTCGCCTGACGGAAAGACCGTCTATAATATCACCTTCAACAAGAAGGCCGTCCTCTATGCGTTCGATGTCATCAGCGGAGATCTCAAGTGGAAATATGTCCCGGAAACCAATTCGGCCAGCTACAATCCTCTGACTGTCAATCCTAAGACCGGAGACATCTACTACGGTACCACTTCATCAGGCCAGTTCTACGCTGTCACCGCTGAGGGACAACTCAAATGGAAGTTCACCGAGGCCGGCTCTATGCAGAGCGCCGCGCCGGCTGTCAATGCCGCCGGTACGGAAGTCTATATCGGTGACAAGGCCGGAAATGTGTTCGCCCTCGACGCCGCTTCCGGAGCGAAGAAATGGCAGGCAGCCATTGGCACGGCGGTCGCCGGTCTCCTCGTGAACGGACCAGAGCTTGTAGTTGGCGCCGGAGCGACCATAACATTCCTGAACATCTCTGACGGCTCTCTGCTCAAGGCATTGACGATGAGCGCGAATATGGTCGGGATCTCAGGCTTTGCCGTGGCTGCGGACAAGAACACAATGTACGTTCCTGTCGCGGCTGGACTCAGCTCGATTGATCTGGCCAAGAAGGAGATCATCGTTGACAACTTCGTCTTCGCAGGCAACAATCCTTATGAGCCGGTTGTGGCTCCGAACGGAACCGTCTTCGTAGGCTGCAAGGACAACCACGTCTATAACATCGACAAGGATCTGACCAAGGTCAACTGGAGTTATGAGCATATCCTTTCCAATGGAGGCAAGGCCAACGCTTTCAACTTCTCGCATCCTTGCGTGGACACCGAGAACCACTTCTACATCACTTCCGGACAGTACGGCAACACTTCCTATATTTTCAATAGTGATGGAACGATCAAGGAATCCTGGAGCGAGAACGCTGATGACACAAACCAGAAGCAGATGGGTGGCAACAACCTTCTTGACGGTGTGTTCTACTCAGCCTTCATCGGAAGCAACAAGGGTACGGGCAACGGTCTGATGGTCGGCAAATATGTCGGCGGCGAGAGAGCCTCCGGATGGAGCACCCACGGTGGTGACATCTGCGGTTCCTGCTGCCTAAGGTAATCATTTCTGACCCGGTCCGTGGGGGAAAAGTCCTGCGGCCGGGTCGGGATATTCATTAAAAATGAAGAGAATGAATAAGATAAGGTTTATATCCATTGTGTCGGCCGCACTTGCTTTGTGTGCCGCCGGCGCTTGCTCGGAGGACAAGGATTCCGAGATAAGGGATCTTGCGGTCAAGGCTAAGATAACCTTGAGTCCATATTACGAGGCTGGCAAGGACTTCAAGACCGCAGGGGCGATTGTCACACCGGCTTGGGGAGCCGATGACAAAGGTGTCATAATGCTGGAGCCGGATGGAATCGCGAAGAGGGCCGAAGCTTCTCCGATAATCACGGGAAGCAGTTCTTCGTATTTCCTGTTCAATGTCCAGGCTTCCCGGCTTGAGACCACAGTGTTGAGTTGGTATCCTTCCGGAGCTGACGTGCGTCTGTCCGGAAAGACTGTGAAATATACCATTCCGACAAACCAGAACGGAACCGAGGTCCCTGTTATGCTTGATGTGGCGAACGCGAATGTCAATTCCTACGAAGGCTGCGATTTCAAACTTAAGCCTGCCGGATGTATGGTGTTCGTGAACGTTGCGATGGGGGACTACGATGTGGCTTCTCTTGAACTGACCGCCAACGGTGGCGAGAACCTCGCCGGTGAGGTCACCGCTGATATCGCGGAGGGCACGTTCACCGCAAGCTCAGCGTCCGTCAAGATGACTCCGGCCACTCCGGTGGACTGCCGCTCGAACTCTGTGTTCATCCCTGTCTATTGCGCTCCTGTCACCCTTTCAAAGGGTTTCACCGCAAAGATAACCACTTCTTCCGGCCAGACGATCACAGCCGCCAACCACAGCGAGATCGTCCTTGAGGCGGGCGAGAGGATCAGCACCGAGAAGCTGGCCGAGGATGAATCCACCGAACTTGTTTTCTGCGGAGACAACCACGTGTTTGTCATCAACGCGACAATCGCCAAGGATTCCTACAAGGAAGGCCTTGTCTGGTCGTGGGACGCCAGGTCGGCGGCCTCTGAACTCGGACTTGCGGCTGACCGTTGCGACCATCTGGACGAGTGCAAGTTCGTGGACAACGGCACCAAACTGCTGTTGACAAGCTCCTACGGATGGTGCATCCTTTTGGACTACGCCACCTCAAAGGTGCTTTTCCACGCGACCGGACTGCCTAACGCCCATTCCGCTGAATATCTCCCTGGAGGCTACATCGCTGTGGCCACGTCCACAGGATCGACCGCCAACCACAACAAGGTGCATATCTATAATTCGGCCAGGTCGGAGGTCTCATTGGCTAACGCTGACCTTTATTCCGGCCACGGAGTTGTCTGGGACTACAAGAGGAACGTCCTGTACGCCGCCGGCGGAAACGTTATCAAGATATTCAGGATCAACGGCCTCGGCACCGACAAGCCTTCGCTCGAGCTCGTCAAGAGCATCACGGCTCCTCAGGGTGGAATCCACGACATCAACCGCGTGGACGACAACACCATCACTGTGGCCGGCAACAAGGCTTACCTGTTCAATGTCGAGACCGAGCAGTTCACGGAGATGCCGTTGTTCTCTGGCTCCACCGCTCTCAAGTCCTTGAACTACAATGCCGAGACCGGAGAAGTTTGGTACACGGACGCGACTGTCCCGGAAGGAGATGAGAGTTGGTCTTCCCACAAGATCCGTTACAGCAGGAACATCGACGCCTCCAATCCGGACAGAATCATCAATGTTGACATTGATATGTACAAGGTCCGTGTCAGAAAGTGGTAAATAATCGTTATATTTGTCAGGTGAAATGCTTAATGAAGACAAGCAGTTACTTGAGCAGATAGCAGGAGGGGATGTCAAGGCTCTTGGCATCCTCTATGTTCTGTATGCAGGACGCATCCGTAATTTCGCGTTCAGTATGCTTCAGAACTCCTCGGAGGCGGAGGACATCACGCAGGATCTGTTCCTGAAGATCTGGAACTCCCGTGAAGGCCTCCGTGAGGTTGACTCGCTCAAGTCCTACCTGTTCAGTATGGCTCACAACGCCGTCCTGAATTTCATTAAGCGCAAGGGCGTGCGTGACAGGTACCAGAAGGCCACTGTCGGAGTCAGCACTGAACAGTATGAGCCATCGTTCCAAATGGACACGTTTGAGTTGCTTAAAAGCATAGACGAGGCTTTGGAGGATATGTCTGTCTTAAGGAAGACGATCTTCAGGATGAACCGCTACGAACACAAGACTTACCAAGAGATCGCCGACGCGCTGATGATAAGTCCCAAGACGGTCCAGTACCACATATCCTGCGCCCTCGCTGAACTAAGGAAACTTCTTTAGAAAGCGGCCTGCCGCGGATTTTAAACGATTGCCGGCATTGACTGACAAAATATTTTAAAAATTTATGAATATATGAAAGCAAGAATTTTGTACCTGTTTGCCGCCGCAGCGGTGTGCCTTTGCTCCTGCGGTACGGCCAAGAAGAATGTGGTTGATGTGACCAAGTACCCTAACCGGGCTGAGATGATCGTCGCGCAGATGCACGACCCTGCCTCAAAGTATGTGGTAGTGGCCTGCCACAGAGGCGACTGGCGCAACTATCCGGAGAACTCCATCCCGGCCATCGAGTCCATCATCAGGATGGGAGCCGACATTATGGAGCTCGACCTCAAGCTCACCAAGGACAGCGTTCTCGTGCTCTCTCACGACAGGACGATCGACCGCTGCACAACCGGCAAGGGTCTTGTGAGCGACTACACCTTGGCTGAGTTGAAGCAGTTCCGTCTCAAGCGCGCGCACGGCGTGGCTACCGACTCCCTGCACATCTGCACCCTCCGCGAGGCTCTGGAGTGCTGCAAGGACCGCATCTGCGTGAACGTGGACCAGGGCTATGAATATTACGACTTGGTTCTCGCCCTCACCGAGGAACTCGGAGTCACCGACCAGATTCTGATCAAAGGCAAGAAGCCTGTTGCCGAGGTCGCGGAGAAGATGGCCGCCCACGAGCACAATATGATGTATATGCCTATCATAGACATCCAGAAAGAGGCCGGGAAGGCACTTTTCAATGAATATATGGAGACGGGCACCGTGCCTCTCGCCTACGAGGTCTGCTGGAAGAAGCTGACCCCTGAGGTCGAGGACTGCTTCAAGAAGATCATCGACTCCGGCTCGAAACTCTGGGTCAACACCATCTGGGGAAGTCTTTGCGGTTATCTGGACGATGACAAGGCTCTTGACTGTGGTGATCCTGCCCTCATCTACGATCAGGTTATCGCCTTCGGCACCTCCCTCATCCAGACCGACCGTCCGGAGCAGCTGCTCACTTACCTCCGCAGTAAGGGATTGCACGATTAGGAAGCCGTCATAATATTCATAGATAATGGCTTCATTTCTTGATTTCTTCCGAATAAGTTCTCCGTCCGCCGTAAAGGTGACTCCGGAGAACACTGACAAGGTCTGGAAACGTTCCCGCTTCCAGTCCTTCATAGCCATCACGTTCGGCTACGCGCTCTATTACGTGTGCCGTATGTCGATGGGCGTGATGAAGCAGCCGCTGATCGACGCCGGCCTGCTCAACGCCACGCAGCTTGGTATCATCGGCGCCTGCCTTTACTGGACCTACGCCGTGGGCAAGTTCGTCAACGGATTCCTGGCCGACGGCTCGAACGTCAAAAGGTTTATGGCCACCGGTCTGGTTCTGTCTGCGGCCGCCAACCTGATTATGGGAGTGCTTGGCGCCACAGCGGTCAGCGCGGGCATCAGCAGTTCCATCATATTCATAGTGTTCGCGATAATGTGGGGCATCAATGGTTGGGCTCAGTCTATGGGCTCTCCGCCTTCCATCGTTACACTTTCGAGATGGTTCCCGCTGCGGATACGTGGCACGTACTATGGATTTTTCAGCGCCTCGCACAACATCGGTGAGGGCCTTTCGTTCATATTCGTAGGTTCAATTGTCGCAGCCTTCGGTTGGAAATGGGGCTTCTTCGGAGCGGCCTGCGCCGGCCTTCTGGGAGTGCTTCTGATCCTGTTCTGGCTGCACGACACGCCTGAGAGCAAGGGACTTCCGTCCATCGAGGAACTTTCCGGCGAGGAGACAAAGAAACCGGCCGCGCAGGAATCCGCTGAGTCCGCCGAGGCCAGGGCCGCCGAGACCAGAAAGATTCAGAAAGCCGTTCTCCGCAATTCCGGAGTGTGGATTCTGGCCCTTTCCAGCGCCTTTATGTATATGAGCCGCTACGCCATCAACGAGTGGGGCACGATCTTCCTTCAGGAGACTTATGAATATGACCTCAAAGCCGCCGCCGCGATCATCGGCATCAACCCGATCTTCGGAGTGCTGGGAACGGTATTCTCAGGCTGGCTGTCCGACAAGGTATTCAAGGGAGACAGGAAATATCCCGCCTTCACCGCAGGTGTCCTTGAGGCGATTTCCCTCTACCTGTTCCTGTTCGGAAACGGCAGTCATTTCACGCTCATCCTGTCAATGGTTCTGTTCGGTATCGCCATCGGTGTTCTGATCAGTTTCCTTGGCGGTCTGATGGCCATTGACCTCGTTCCGAGAAAAGCCTCCGGAGCCGCCCTCGGCATCGTCGGAGTCGCTTCCTACGCCGCCGCCGGCTTGCAGAACGTAGTCACCGGCCTCCTTCTGGACAACAATACGGTCGAGGTAGTGAACAAGCTCGGCGAGACCGTCACCAAACACGATTTCACCTACGTAAGCTGGTTCTGGCTCGGCGCCGCCGTAATCTCCTTCCTCCTCCCGATGCTCAACTGGCGTCGCAAGCGGCAGGAGATATAAAAGACTTTGTTCGGATCAACATAAAGAGAAGAGTGACCGGAATCCATTTCGGTCACTCTTCTCTTTTGCGATTAATGTTTTTGACACTTGTCAGACCCTTCGCGGTGACCACAACAGAAATTGTTCGAGTACTTGAATCAAGATAAGCATTCCTGATCTCTAGCCAACTGTCGCATCAAAAATCGGCCAACTGTCGCATCAGATTTTATTTAACATTCTTGTTTTTAGCAAGATAAATCATTTTTTTTGTCCAAAATTTATTGTTGGATGAGAAGAAAAGACGATCTTATAGAGGCACACAAAGCAAATAAGTTAGAGTGATTTGCAACAAATTGTACCTGCAAGTCGCTCTCAATGGTTAAAATGCAACAAAAAAACGAAGATTCTTAGGTATTTTTGTTTGTGTTCCGAATTATATGACTATCTTTGTGGTCAAAATTTGACAATTCTACAGATGGATAATTACTGATGACACCTATATGAGCAAAGCCGCTAGAAATATATTATCCTTGAATCATGATGAAGCGATGGACTTCTTCATGAAATCTGAGCAATATCATGGATTTGAACTACCGGAGTACTTTTCTTTTGATGAAGTTCTGAAGTATGTCCGTGAGAAGGTAAGGACCATTCCTTATGAAGAATGCCTACAAAAAAGTGTTTCTCCAGACTCTCTCTCAGATGTTAATCTTGATATCTTGCTCAACAAGGATGGACGCTATGCCGTTCGTCCTATCATCCTAGCCAATCCTTTCCTCTACTACTTCCTTGTGCGAGAGGTTTGTTGCGAAAGCAATTGGCAAGTAATAAAAGATTTGTTTGAGAAGTTCAATGTCCCTCATATCACATCTTGTGCAATTCCAGTCATCCCTAACGAGAAAGAGCCATTCCATAAGGCAACGACTATCAACAATTGGTGGAATAGTATGGAGCAACGTTCCATTGAATTGTCATTGGAATATCGTTATATGTTTGTGACGGATATCACCAACTGCTATGGTTCTGTCAATCCACAGACTTTCGATTGGGCATTCACTCTCAAAGACACAACCATTGCAACAGGTATCCAAAGCCCAATCGCTCAAAACATACAGAAATTCCTTCGTGCTTTACAGCAAGGTCGCAACATTGGTATTCCGCAAGGTAGTGCGATCTTTGACTTTGTGGGTGAGATAATCCTTGGCTATGACCTTCTGTTGCACGAATCATTGCAAGCCAAAGCCAAGGAATATGAGGGACAAGGAAAGGCCTTCCCTGATTACGAGATTATCCGCTATCGTGACGATTACCGTATCTTCTGTAGCAATCGTGAGGCACTCGAAGACATCTCATACATCTTGCAGCAGGTTCTGGAGCGATTGAATTTTCGCATGAATAGCCAGAAGACAAAGATAAGCGACAGCATTGTGACTGATGCTGTCAAGTCTGACAAGCTGGCTTACATCTACAACACTCCTATCTTCAACAAGAAAGGCGTTGATTTCGATAGCTACGAAAAGCATTTACTCTTTATCTTAATGTTTGCTCGTCAATATTCAGATAGTGGTTCAATAAAGACAATGCTGTCAGATATTGATAAACGCCTAGAAGAATGGCTCCATCCGCAAGATAAGAAAAAGGAAACAGAAAGTATATTATGGGGTGATGTTGATTTAAGCGATGATGGTCATCTTGTAAAAACAGATCGAAAGAAAGCGCAGGAACCATATTACATTCCCGGTGGTAGTGTTCGCGCTATGTCTGCCATCTGTATTCAGATTGCTCTTGAAAATGTCGGGTGTGCCCATTATGCCCTCCGAATTATCAGTCGCATGATTGACTCGCTTAAGGATATGTCAGAAAAGCAATCCATCATCGATCTCGTCTATAACAAACTCTGTAATCAGCCCAACTCTGACTACAATCAACTTTGGCTTCAGAACATGACCTATACACAAGACAAGAAGAATGGAATATCTCCATACTCACTTCGTCTCTGTAAATTGGTAATGGGAAATATTAAAGAACCATTATGGAATAATGGATGGATAAGGGCTGAATTTGTCCAAAATATGCCAATAGAGTCTATCGTAAACAAAGAAACCTTGAAGAAGGTAACTCCTGTGATTACGTTTAGGGAGACGAGGAGATATAATGAAATAGAATACTAGCCTTCCACTCGTCATCAATGACCGACAAAGAACGACATAACACCCTTGTTCGATATAAATCAAAACAATCAAAAAAACACTGACATTCTAAATCTTGCGATATTATGGCAAAGAGTATAGACTCCATTCTACTAAATGCACTCAAAGAAATATATTATTCCTTCGAGCATATCAACATACCTGGAAAAAGTGGAGGATGGATCCGACTAACAGACGTAGGCTTATTATTATCTAAAAAAAATATTAAGCCTTATGAATATGGAGTCTCTAAATTACGACCATTAATTGAGCTTACAAATGCATATGAAATATATGCAGATGAGTCTAAGTCCATTCCTGTGTACTACATAAGACTCAAAAGGAATTCGTCTATTCCAACATATTCAAAGGCAAGTCCCAAAAACAATTCAAAGGAAGGGCCTACTCAAAAAACAGAGAAATTGTCTGAGAATACTACTGAAGATCTATATAAACAACCTGTTGTAGGTAAATATTACAGGGACTTAATTGAGGAGGAAGAATTTGGATGGCCAGAAGTAGTAGGCTTCTACGAGATAAATGATAAAGGCCAGTATCAAATATCAGATATTAGAGACGCAATGTTTCATGAGCACAAATATCCTTCAATCAATGGAGACGAAGAAAACCGTGAAATAATCATCGCCTTAGATGGTCCTATAAATACTTTAAGGACAAATACATATTACAAGTTCAACTGGAAGATTACAATATCTGATAACGAAAGAGGCTATGTGTTAGATATTGATAAATCTAAAACAGTAAAGCGTATAGATCCTCATGAACTAACAGACAATCTTCATAAGCTTTGGGATGATCGTGCTCATGGTTCTGCAATGAACACCGCTATGGAAACCATCAGTTCTGAATTAATGGCTAGCAGCGATGGTACATTCATCTATGAGCTGCTTCAAAATGCAAATGATTATCCGATTAAAGATTCTGATGGTAATATCATCCCAGTTGAAGTGGAATTCCATATGACAGATAAGTGTTTGATCTGTCGTCATTCTGGTTCTCAATTCACGCCAAGAGACGTTGCCAGCATTTGCAGCATCGGCAATGGAAGCAAAACCAAAAACAAAAATGCAATCGGTTATAAAGGTATTGGATTCAAAACAGTATTCCATGCCCATGATTGGGTATATGTTAGAACCGGCGCATATATGTTCCGTTTTGACAAGAACCATGAAAAGGAAGGCCGTCCATTCCAAATAATGCCTGTGTGGACAACTATACCTGATTTAATGGGTATTGACAGCTCTATCGCAGAGATTATTAAGAATGGATATCAGCACTTCAATGTTCAGACCGTCATGATGCCGAGAAAATATGACTATCTATATGGCATGGACAAGAACCAGGACTCAGAGAAAAGCCATGAATATGTGCTTCGTGACATGTTCAAGGATATTAGAGATATCATATTCATCCCTAACATAAAGTCTGTAAAAGTTTTCTTCCCTGGAGAGGAACCCATAATCTGTGCAAAGGGAGAATCACTGAACTGGACAATTTCTGAATTCTACAAGCATATTCTAGATGAAGAAACTGAAAGAAAGGTTATTGTGTCAGAGTGTAATAATCACCCAGAAAGGAGAATACCGCCTAAGTATAAAACCTTCACAGACACCTATGTTTCCTTTGCTGCTAAGAGGAATGGTAATGTGATCGAAGCCGTTGAAGATGCCACAGTAAACTGTTATCTTCCAACCAAAGCTGAATTTGGATTCCCATTTCTTATGAACACCGATATGGTGCCTTCTGGAGACAGAAGCCAATTGAAAACTGACGTTCAATTCAACAAATTATTCGCAAAGATTGCAGGACAGCAATTTGTTAATTGGTTAAGACATTTATTGACAGAGGGATTCACCCCTGAATCAGTCTTTAACCTAATACCTGATTTTGAGAAAGCAAAATCAGGAGTTGGTAAATCATATGCAATGTTTATTGATGAATTTGAAGCTGGTTTCAAAGAGAATTTGGGTTTAATCCCTATCATTCCTGTTGAAGGAAATGACGATCTACAACTACCTTGCAATGTGATTAGAGATGTGACTGGTTTTTCTACCAAGAAGATTCTGGATCAGCTTCAGTTTAGGTCTTTAACCAATAATTTGGACAAATATCTTCCTCTTGAATGTATTAGTTCTAATCCGAAACTTGCCAAGATTCTCAAGGATGACAGCAAGTGCGCTGTATTCAAAGAAGAGAATCTTCAAGATTTGTTTAAGAACAGCGTATTCCTAGAAGAATTAGCAAAGCCACAAACGAACACAAAGGTAATTGAGTTTATTTTGGATTATACATACAAAAACAATTACCTTACAAAGGCTCTGTTTATCAACCAGAACACATCAAAACTGTGCCCTGCTTCATCTTTGTTCTTCGACATTGATGAAGACAGATTGTTATTGACTGCTTTTGAAAACCAATTATCATTCTTGGCACCAGGAACAAGAAAGGCATTGGAAACTGACAGTTCAGAAGGTTGTAACTATCTTGATAAAATCAAAGTGTTCTCTTGGGCTGATTATAAAGCCTATTCTTCTGTGATTAAACCTTTATTTGAGACTTCTTCAGAAAAGGACAATAATCTTACTCTCCTAAAAGTAGAAGACACTAATCTCAAAATGTTTAAGTTTATTGTTAAACATGGCATAAACGCACAGATTGTAAAGAGCTTCCCGATTATTCTTGCCGACAATCAGTGGGGACTTCTATCCGACATCTGTTTCTTCTACAATAAAGACGCTGTAACAATCCAGTCTCAGAAATGGGTCGATACCAGTTGGTATTCAGTCCTATCTGATAAATACATACCTACACCTGAGCAAGAGAAGAAAAAGGCAATAGAACTATTCGGGAAATACAATGTAATTGATTTTTCGAAAAAGAACCTATATGACAAAGTAATTAAGGGACAGGCCGCTCATATTGAAGCTATTAATCTGAAGACAAAGGATTTATCCGCTAATGCAGAACTTCTGCATTTCCTCTATTCAATTAAGGATGAGAAAGAAATAGGAACATTCAATCATTTCTCTCTACCTATATGCAATGATGATAATACTATATCTTGCAAAACAGGAAAAGACAATATTATTTTTATGTCTGACCTTTCCTCGAATCAGATTTCTTCATTACTAAAGAAGGATTGGATTAATGAGGATTGGGCTTTCAATCTTGATCCAAAATGTAACGAAGCCTTATCAATCTATGGGGCCGAGAATGCTGCAAAGTTTTTGAAGGAAAAATTCTCAATCAAGGATGCAACTATAGGTAATTTCTGCAAGCATGTGGTGATAAAGAACCTTAAGGACATAATAACCAGTATTTCTCCTTTATACAAACAGCAGGAAGAGACTGAAGAAATCACCAACAAAAGAGAAATCATTAAGCAGAACAACCTTGATTTCTTCAAGTTCATCTGTGACAACTATTCGTATATATTCGCAGAAGGCACTAATCCATTCCATGCAACTGGTTACCCTTTTGTAACATGTAATTCATCAGAAATTACAAGCAAACCGAACAAATACTATAGACATTCTGTTCAAGCGAAAGACGCAGCTTGTCAAGACTGGATGCCGGAAGGTATTGTTGGGGTCATATCTGATTCCTATGATTCATATGCTAAGGATAAAACATTTGAAAAGCCGATATTTGTTGCTTTGAAAGCAACCGAGTTCAGTTATTCTTCTTTCTTAAAAGAAGATGTAGCTAGTAACAAGAGAGCTATTACAGAGCACATGAGCACCATTGACTTGAACATATCATTTCACAATTATTTCAAGGCAAATAGGGATAACTTCTCCAAGGAAGAACAAGCCATTATCAAAAGTTTCCCTGTCTATGTTATGGGTGAAAACGGTGCTGTGATGTCTATGATAAGTACTGGACATCACATCAATAATTCCGAAGTTGAAGGGCTCATTAAAGCCGGATTTGCTCAGGCATGCTCAATGGATATCATCCCTGCAGCATACTTTAGTGAAAAGAAAGATGATAAAGAATACTGGATTGACATTCTTGGAAATATAGACTACACATTCAAAGAAATAGTTGATTGGATTACCACAAAAGGGAAAGAGAATGTCCGCCAGAAGACTTCAGAATATCAAGCAAACATATCTTTCTGGCGTATAATCAAAGGTATACCAGGAGCATCAAATAAAGACAATCAGAAACACTTGTCATCCTTACGTGTATTCCCATTATATAGTAAACACATAAAGGACAACGAGCGCAAGTTAAATGTATTAAGCACAGATCTATCTTGTTATGTATCTGACAATTATTTTGTCGGATCAGGTGGTATTGAATATCTGCTTAGCGAATATGTCAAGGAAGCATATACGGTACAAGGAGACTATCTTGAGAATACAGAAGACGATACTATAATCTCCTGGAAAAAGTTTTGGGAGTCAGCAGGATTCTTATCTAGCAACGAGGAATTGATAATGAATACAATCATTCCTAATCTAGACAAGCCGGAGAACATTAACACGAAAGTACCTGTCCTGTTATATCAAAATAAGGACATTATTGAAAAATATCTGGCAGATACATCGAATCCTGATGTCGTTAACAAATTAAAGAATGACCTTAACAAGATTCATGTTGAATCTAATGGTGGCCTCGTGCCAATCTCAAGCATCGTATTCATTCAACAAAATGAATTTGCACCATTTGAAGAACCAATGCCATATCTTCCACTGTTTTCACAAATTAAAGACTATGGAGAGGATCAGGTTCGTTTCTATAAGAGCATTGGTGAAAGAGCCGGTAGCAAAGTGATAGCTGATAAAGAATCCTGGCTATTAGCAAAATTATTACAGTTCTCTAACCAACAGCATTTAGCAGAGACACTATCATCCGCCGAAAATGCAGAAACAACCAAACCTGAAATATCAGAAGACGTCCACTACTTATTCATAAAAGATATCGCTGCATGGTGGAATCATACTAATTCCTTTCTGTATTCATCTTATGTAAAAGGTATAAAGTTGTATAACAGTAAGGGTGTTTTATGTTCCGCAAACACACTCACTGAAGGATCTGCCTATTCTCCATATTGTGATTTTCAGTCATGTGGCATTGAAAGTCTTGATTACATCTCTGACAAATACTCACAATTCAAAGGTATCCTAGCTTTACTTGGAGATATGGGTATACATCATCTGTTCCAGAAGGAGGATATTGCACTCCTCGACAATCAACGTTTTGCCACATACTTCTGGAACTCCTATTTATCTGACTCACGAAGTAGAGAGAGCGTTTCATCTATGATAGAAGAAGGGCTTTTCAAAGATGCCGCATGTGTACCAACCACAAATGGTGTAAAGACCGCAGAGAGCTTATACAATACATTTGATGGAAATGGCAAAGAAAATCTTTCTTCATATGTGAACCAATTGGAGAAAGGATGCGAATATAGGGCATTTGGCATTTATGAATCTTTCAAAGATCAACAGAATGAGTCAATAGAGTATCCAAATCCGATAAGAGACTTGGATTTCCTTGGTAAACTATCAAAAGACCATTGCTTTGAATATCTGCTTAATTCAAAAGTAGATAATACAGCCAAAAGAAGATACGTTTTGTCTCTACTTCTTGAATACCATACAGCAAAAGAAATAACTGAAGATGATTTGCAAACATATCATAAATCATCATCTGCTAATTGGTTGAATGGTAAGAAAGAATCTGCTCATATCAATACATTGTACGCTATAGGACGTCGACCTGAAGATAAGTTCTTCCTTCGACATTTCGGTAATGATTCTCTTGTAATAAGCAATGATACTATATCAGATGATGATAATGCATTTGATACAATATGTCAGAATATTCTCCAGATCAAAATACTCCACGGAGGAGATAACAGCGATTTTGAGACTATTCCATCAGCAGATAAAACAATAGAATCTGAGCGCATCAGGCAAATTCTTACGCAAAAGAGTTTGCTTCTTTCAACTATCATTAATGCACCGGAAGGAGAGTCATGGTATGAGGCATATACTAATTATCTCACAATAATCGCCGATTTAAATTTCGTACGTAGTGGAGATATCACAATTACATGTAAAGAAGAGAACTCCCTTTACAGAAAGAATGTAGATGATTTCTATTATGACGATTCAACGAAAACCTTTTATTATCTGAATGACTGGCAGGACAAATTTATATTTGCGCCAATGTCCAAAACCTTGATAGAGGTCATGGATATACCAGGTAAAGATGATGAAAGGACAATCATGAGAATACTAAATAAGGATCTCAGTACATCCGAGATTATTAGGATGGTAAAGGAGTATTGCGCTTCATTCTTTGAAGATGAGAAATTCTTGGAATTATTAGGCATCGCTTATCCTAGTGTTAAAGACCATTTGAATCTAGGCACTTCGCAAAAACATGTAGAAAATGAGCCACAGAAACTAGTAGGATTTTCACGGGAGAGAGAAGAACTGAACAAAGAGTCAGAAAATCAAATAAATGGTGACAATTATCATCCTTCAACTGAGAATCTGCATTCCAATGAAGAAGAGCTGTCGACTACAGATTCTTCAAGAAACGATCAATCAAGAACAAAAGAAGACAATCAAGAGTCTAACAAAGAAGAAATATCAGAATTAACGGAATCGAGTTTGAATCAAATCGAGAAAAAGGAAGGCAAGATACCATCTGTTGGAAATGGAGAAACTAAACAAGATTTAGACAACGAACCTTCTCCATCTGAAATATCAGAAGAGGATACTTCTCTTTACGGCGATCAAGAAGATTACGAAGAAATCGGCCCGGATGATTCATCTTATGAAGACAATGATTCAACTATCAATAGAGGTAATTCATCGAGAAAGCAAAGACCACCAAAACCTTCTTCAAAAGAAGGGGTTGAAAGAATGCGTTCATATGGTTCACCTGCTTTGGAATTGGAGTCTCTTGATCCAACCGATGAAGAAATAGATATCCTATCACAATATGGCATTTCACCAGAAATGATAGCAGACACGAATTACCTGGCTAAATTACGTCTATATCAGAACTTAAAAGATGACTTGAAAGAAGATCCAGAAGAAACTCTTGAAGAGTTCATCAAAAATGCAGATAGTGTCTCTGTTCACAAGTTGAAAGGTGGCAAATACATTCATGCATGCAGCGCAGCCAAAGGAGTAATGTATATATCTCCTTACGTATGGAGAAGGATACTCGCTGACAAGTGGATAATATGTGTATACTTGGATGAACGTGCCAAGAACTTCGCTTACATCAAGACAAAGGAAGAATTCCTGAATATTGTCAAGAAAGACGATGTTGTTATAAAAATAACAGGTGATGAAAAAGTTGATGTAGTAAATGCTCTATACTCTGACTTGCTGAAAGACACTCGAGGAATAGCATATACACTAATTAGAGTCGCAGCTAAAACTAACATAGACGCAGTATTTGCTAATTATGTCGGTGCAATGGCAGATAAGAATGAAGATGTACTAAACCCTGAAGAATATTAATATGAATACAAAAGTCCTTGATAATTATAAATCTTTTTTTGCTGATCAGGTAAAAGAAGAGATAGAAGAGCAGAAAACAATAAACAGATCGCTCATTCCCCAGTTATTTAAAAAGTTTGATGAGCTGTCTCTAGCATATGTCGACCGAATTCAACAAGAGACTGGACTTGTTATCTTGAAGTGTCCAAGAAACATGGCACCGAGATTAAAAGTTCAAAAAGCATTGGTTGTCATCAAAAAAAATGCATTCAATGAGCTTGGGACACGTCCAACTGAATGGAATTGTAAATGGGAAGACTTTTGCAAAAATGCAACCTTCCATTCTCCAGAATCTTCTGTAACCCCGATGTACTACGTGCAAGGTAAGGAAAGCAGTTATGATTATGTCGCTTGCGCCGGTATCAGTTCTTCTTTATATGACTTATTCGTAAAGACCACATCAGAAGGAAAATCTCTAAGTGTTCTAATATATAATCCATTCCCTCCAGTGGACTATTACAAGAACATGAGCAACTATATGGACCTTTTCTCTTCTAACGAAGAACTATATCTGGAGCCAAAGATTAGGTATGAAGATTGGCATCCAGAAGAACTTGCTTTTGACTCAAGCAACCCAGATGGTATTTCTGATACCATATTGACAACTCTTGATGAAAAGGGATGTTGTATCATGCAAGGTCCTCCTGGAAGCGGTAAGAGTTACACAATTGCAAAAATCATAGCGAAGTATTTGGAAGAAGGAAAGACTGTTTGTGCAACAACCATGGCAAACAAAGGTCTCATTGAGCTCATAAAGCAGAAACCTTTGCAGCACTATCCATCATTGGGAAAAGTCAGCAAAACCAATCTTTCAATCGATGAAAAGAAACAAATAAGTGGTATTCATGCTGCAACTCCAGACCTACAGGTTCCACCTGGAGAATTGTTATGTGCCACTAATTACGTTCTTTCCAAAGTCTATAGTAAAGAGAAAATCTCTTTATATGGAGGTACACCAAATTATGACTTGATTGTCATTGAAGAAGCATCTCAGGCTTTCCTTACCTCAATAGCTGCATTCAAACAGCTAGGAACGAAATGTCTGATAGTAGGTGACCCTATGCAGTTACCACCAATAGTCAAGCTTAATAATCCTATTTATAACTCATGGAACGTCAACACTCAAATAGAAGGATTAAAGACATATGCATTAGGCTCTGATATTAAGTCATTTAGGATTGTTTCAACATTTCGTTTGACTGACAAATCAGCTGCTTTGACCAAGACATTCTACAGTAACCGATTCTTCTCAGTAAAAGATGAATATAAGGACTACTCTTCTGCAGGCAGTCCTCTATTCCCTAATGATGGAGGTGTCTTATATTACTGTACAAATGATCTTCGTAACGGAGAATATTCTGAGAGTGCGGACAACATCATTCGTTTCATAGTTGAAACTATGGAGAAACACTTTCCGGAAAGGAAATTGGCTATAATCTCCCCTTTCAAGAACTCTGTGAAAGAACTACAGAGGCTATATGCCACTTCGGACAAAGATCTAGACATCACAATAGAAACAATTGATAGAATCCAAGGTATAACAGTGGATTATGCCATTGTATACATCCCTGGAAGAAATCCAGGCTTTGCCTTAGAAGATAGGAGATTCAACGTTGCCACTAGTAGATCTGAAAGCACCACAATCATCATATCAGACGCCCCTGTCTCTGATTTTCATTCTACTTCACCTACTGTAATTCAATTCATCAACAAATGCGACAGCATAAAAGACATCGCTCACGTTGAACAAAGACATCAAGAAATTGTCCATGTAGAAAAAGAGGAACAAACAATATCAACACCAGAACCTTCAACAGGAGGGCTGAAGATTGTGGGTAAGATTGATCTTTCAAAATTCGAAAGGCCAAAGAAAGAACTTAAATCTGACAAAAAGAATTATTACATTATTGACACTAATGTGTTTGTAAGATGCCCAGATATTATTGGTAAGATTGATAAAAAATATCCAATAATTCTTTCGGCTAAGGTTGCTGACGAACTCGATAAGATGAAGATAAAGTTAGATGAACAGGGAAAGCAGAATGCAGAAAAGGCATTACGAAACCTTAACAAAGAAGAATCCAGAGAACTCATATATGAGCTTGCTGATGTTTCTCTATTACCAGATGACTATGACAAGAGGTCTCCAGACAACATGATACTTTCTGTAGCCTTAAAATACAAGGATGATAATCCAATTATGCTTACTTCTGACAATGGGTTACAACTTAAGTCAAAAATAATGGGTATTTCAACAATATCATTAAAGAATTTCTTGAAGCGATAAGTTACCTATATGCTTGAACTCGCCCAACAACAATACCTTATCTGTGAATACCCTCAAGAGAATGCTCGTTGTGAGTTCTAGAATTATATAATTTGAAAATCCATATAACATAATAATACAATAGCATATGGAACTGGCAATAAACATAGAAAACCTGCTGAACAAGCAGAAGATAGAATCCAACAGGATTGAGTTTAAAAAGAAACATTAATTATATGATAGGAAATATTGACATATTGGTAAAGGAACTCTGCAAACTGCCCAAGGAAGTAGGGTGGGTTGAGTTCAAACATAACAACAGTGAGCCGAATATGATTGGCGAGGACATAAGTGCCCTTGCCAATACCGCTACATTGAACGACCGCGATTATGCCTATATTATTTGGGGAGTAGATGATACTACGCATGAGATAATTGGTACAAAGGTGCGGTTACAGATGGAAAAGAAAGGCGAGCAGGAGTTGGAGAACTGGCTTCGCTATATGCTCTCCAAGAATGCGGATTTTGAATACTATGATGCTGAGATAGATGGCAAGCATGTAGAACTGATTCGTATTCACAAGGCTCTAAATGAGCCTGTAAGCTTCCAGAAGGTTGACTACATACGGAGTGGTAGCTACACGAAGAAGTTGCATGAGTTCCCTGTATTCCGTGCTCAGTTGTGGGACAAATTGCGTCATGCCCAGTTTGAGGATGTATGCGTCAAGACTGACCAAAGATACGAAGACATCATTAGACTGCTTCAAGTGGATGCCTACTTTACTCTGCTGAAAATACCACAGCCTGCTGAAAAGGAAGCTGTTGTTCATTATCTGAATGAGGATGGCATCATCCAGAAACAAGACAATGGATTATATAGCATTACCAATCTTGGCGCCATATTGTTTGCCAAGGACTTGAATGAGTTTGCTCGGTTAGGCCGAAAGGCTATGCGTGTGGTGAAGTATAAGGGCATCAACCGTCTGTTGATTCAAAAAGAAGAGCCTTTTAATCAAGGTTATGCCATTTGCTTTGAGAATATCGTGCGCTATGTGAATGCCTTGCTGCCAAGCAATGAGGATGTGAATGCGGTTCAATTGTCAACAACAAGCAAGTTCCCTCTCCCATCTGTAAGAGAAGCTATTGCAAACAGCCTCATTCACCAGGACCTATATATTACAGGGGCTGCACCAGTGGTGGAGATATTTGACAATCGTATTGAAGTGACGAATCCTGGTACACCTTTAGTAGATGTGCTTCGTATCATTGATAATCCTCCGAAGTCACGAAACGAGAAACTTGCTTCGCTCATGCGTCGATTGAAGATGTGTGAGGAACTTGGCCGTGGTTGGGACAGAATGGTGCTGGCATGTGAAGCTCAATACATTCCGGCTCCACGCATCGAAGTGTTCCAAGATAGCACAAAAGTTACTCTCTTCTCTGCAATGGAGTTTAGCAACATCCCGATGGAAGATAAGTTGTGGTCATGTTATCTCCATGCTTGCCTTATGTATATACAAGGTGATACCTTGACAAACAAGTCGCTGAGAGACAGATTCAATGTGGGTGAAACATCCGCTGGAAGTATATCAAGATTGATAAAGGAGGCTGTATCTCAGGGAAGGATTAAAGCACTTGATCCTGATACGGCGAAACGATATATGAGGTATATACCAATATGGGCTTAGTTTAATTTGCCAGTAATTTGCTAGCAACTTGCTGAGACGTGCAAAAAAGGAACAGCACCTTGCTAACATACTGATAATCAGTGATAATTACAAATAAGTTTAATTTGCTGGTAATTTGCTAGAAAAGAAAAATAGACATAGATATGTTATTCGGAAAAAAGATTAGAGAATTAAGAGATGAGAATGGCGTACTGCAACGCCAGTTGGCTGCACTATTGGAGATAGACACCCCGATGTTCAGCAAGATTGAACGCGGTGACAGGCGAGCTAAACGTGAACAGGTTATAAAACTTGCAGAGTACTTCCATAAGGACGAGAACGAAATGCTGACCCTCTGGCTGGCTGACAAAGTGCTTGATGCGGTGGATGGCGAGCAAGAACTCGGTTCGCAAGCCATTGAAGTTGCCCAAGAACAAATCAAAGAACAGTAAAAGCATGGAGATTGACATTTTTCCCATATCACATCGGAAGGATGGGACGGCGCGTAACTTTGACAAGGTTTTCCTTGGCATTCTCATCATCACTTACATCATCGCTGCTTTTAAGACGGCTCAGTGTATCGTAGGCAATGATGCGGAAAAGGAGTTCGTATGCTTCCTGCTCACAATTCCGATATTCGTTGGCTATTACGCTCTGTTTGTGCTTGTCTGTCATGGCATCAAGACGGGACTCTATGCTTACTTCAAGTCTCATCGCAAAGAATGGAACAGCATAGCAGACCGCGAGGAGATGGAGGAGCACATCGCTCAAAACCTTGGCCATATACAGAAGAAGGCACAAGAGAAGACAGCAACTATCACCAATGCAAAGAATGCAGCACCGATTGCTGATGGCACTCCCAAGAGGGAAAGCAATGTAGAATCACATAGTCCAAAAGAAGTATCCGTTACTCCTGAGGCATTGGCGAAGTTGCAGTTGAAGCGTAACATCCAGAAGGCGCATGATGAGTTGGAGGTATTCATCAATCAAGTGCAAATTGACCGCAAGCAGATGAATGAAGCAAAAGTCGCTCGCGAAGCAAGGAAACTTGAAGCCTCCGGAGCCGTCAATGGCCGACACGGACACTCTTGTCCAAAATCTTGCTCTGGCGAGAACGAACATTTCAAGACTTCTTGCGGGAGAAAACACCTCGGCTTATTGATGAATGGCCGGCGTAGTTATCTGTCAATGATCCGCAACATTCGGCGACCTTCCGAATATGATCACCCTTTCAAAGGACGTATGTATTGCCATTTTGCAAAAATAGCGGCATACGATTATGCTTCTACTCTATTGTGAGGGCCTGTCGTATGCCGCCTATGGATCCGGAAACCACAGGCGGCATATCCACAGGCCACTCGTCGTACTCATGGCGGTTTTGTGTGCCGCCATATTCACAAAATGCGGGTGTCGCTTATTGTTTGCGGTTTTCGCTGATTGCATATATGTCGAAGTGAGTTCCCGGGCGACGTTTTCGCCACATAATGATTCCATAGGGTGTCACGTGACACTCTTCGACAACGAAATCACACAAAAACGTTGTCGGATAATCTGAAATCGATTGTGACGGTAACGATATCTTCAGAAAATGCTGCCGTCGTAGATGTTTTTGACATTGACGGGAGCAATATCGCTTCTTTATGAGCTTGTCGCTGTGCGCCAAAGACGATTCTCCATAAGAAGTCCACATAATTGAGGATCACCCGGGAAGTAAACCTTGGAAATGCAATGAATATTCTTGAATCTGTTCCAATTACGGGAACATATTCTTATCTTGCGTGATATTGGAAAGCGTTTATGTTTATGGACAGGAGGATATTCATAACATATTTATTGATTTGTGTCTGCGCTCTTTGCGGGGCGCGGGAGAGACAGGAGAGACACAGGTACGAGATTCGCTTTGACACTCCGGCCTCGCTTCGGCGGCAGCCGACGTGGTGTGGGGGAGAGGATCTGGAATGGGAGTCACGGTCGCTGCCGCTCGGGAACGGGAGCATCGGGGCCAATGTGCTGGGGTCTATTCTGGCGGAGAGGATCACGCTCAATGAGAAAAGTCTCTGGAGAGGCGGCCCGGGAACTTCCGGCGGGGCGGAACATTATTGGAACGCCAACAAGGAGTCGGCCGGAGTCCTTCCTGAAATCCGCAGCGCTTTCGAGGCTGGCGATTATGACAATGCGGCGGAACTGACTCGGAAGAACTTCAACGGGCTTGTGGCTTACGACAGTTCGGAAGAGAAGGAATTCCGTTTCGGCAGTTACACGACTGCCGGGGAACTGAAAATCTGGACGGGGATTGATTCGGCCTCTGTCACGGATTATCACCGGGTTCTGTTACTTGAAGATGCCGTGGCACGGGTGACTTTCAGCAGCGGAGGGGTAAACTATTCAAGGGAATATTTCATCTCGTACCCGGCGAACGTGATGGTGATGCGGTTCCGTGCCGACCATCCCGGAATGCAGAGTCTAAGGCTTGAATATTCACCTAATCCCACCGCTGACGGCAGTGTAAAGCCTGACGGGAAGGATGGCCTTGTATATTTAGGAAGATTGAAAAACAATCAGATGGAGTACGCCGTGCGCGTCAGGATGACGGTCAAGGGTGGCTCGTTTTCCAATAGGGGCGGTGTGCTGGAGGCTTCGGGTGCGGATGAGGCCGTGTTTTATCTGTCCGCCGACACCGATTACAGGATGAACTATGATCCGGATTTTGGCGACCCTAAGGCCTATGTCGGAGTGGAGCCGTCAGTGACGACCGAAAGAAGGATGAAGGCGGCGCTTGCGAAAGGCTACGATGCTCTGCTGGACGAGCATATTTCCGACTATTCCTCATTGTTCGGTCGGGTCGATCTGTCGTTGGGAGGAAATTCCGCTCCAGTCGATCTGTCCACTCCTGAACGCCTTGAACGTTATCGCTCCGGTGCTTCCGATCCTGGTTTGGAGGAACTTTACTACCAGTTCGGCCGCTATCTGCTGATCGCCTCCTCCCGGCCCGGCAACCTGCCCGCCAATCTTCAAGGAATATGGCACAATGGCATTGACGGCCCGTGGAATGTGGACTACCACAACAACATCAACATCCAGATGAACTACTGGCCGTCCTGCTCCGCCAACCTGCCGGAATGCGCCGAGCCATTCTTTGAATATGTCCGCTCGCTCGTGAGGCCGGGAGAGAGGGTGGCACGCTCGTACTACGGAGCTCGTGGCTGGACCGCGTCGATCTCCGGGAATCCTTTCGGGTTCGCCTCCCCTTTGACTTCCGAGGATATGACCTGGAACCTTTGTCCGATGGCCGGTCCGTGGCTCGCCACACATCTGTGGGATTACTACGACTTCACACGCGACACTGCATTCCTTCGTGACACGGCTTATGAAATCCTCCGCTCAAGTGCCCGTTTTACAGTCGATTACCTTTGGCATAAGCCTGACGGTTCGTACTCCGCCGCTCCGTCCACATCGCCGGAACACGGCCCTGTTGACGAGGGTGCCACTTTCTCTAATGCGGTGGCTAGGGAGATTCTGCTGGACGCGGCGGCAGCCGCTGAGATTCTCGGTCTGGATGAAGAGGAACGATCCGAATGGCTTTCCGTGGAAAAAGCCCTGCCTACGTACAAGATCGGCCGTTTCGGTCAGCTGATGGAATGGTCAAAGGACATAGACAATCCTGATGACCATCACAGGCACGTCAACCACCTGTTCGGGCTTCATCCGGGCCACACTCTGTCTCCTTTGGCTACTCCCGAGCTCGCCGAGGCCGCCAGAGTCACCTTGAACCATAGGGGAGACGGGGCCACAGGCTGGAGTATGGGCTGGAAACTGAACCAATGGGCACGATTGTATGACGGAGACAGAGCCTACAAACTGTTCCGGAATCTTCTTGGGAACGGTACTCTGGACAATTTGTGGGACACCCATCCTCCGTTCCAGATCGACGGCAATTTCGGCGGCACCGCAGGCATCACCGAAATGCTGTTGCAGAGCCACTTGGGATTCATACATCTGTTGCCGGCGCTTCCTTCCGCCTGGCCTGACGGCAAAGTCACCGGCCTTCTTGCCCGAGGCGGCTTCGAGGTCGATCTCGAATGGTCCGCCGGCAGGCTGACAAAAGCCGTCATCCATTCCCGCGCCGGCTCCCGATGCGCCCTCCGCAACGGTCAGACCACCCTGGAATTCGACACAAAGCCAGGGATTGCTTACCACATCACGTTCTGAAACGGCGAATAAATATTCATGACGAGGCTTTTGAAGTGAATATTTTATGTCCTCGCATTGTTTGCTAAAGATTATTTGATATATTAACGCCCCCAATTCTGGATATCCTCGTCTTGATGATGAGGCGGCTTCATATTCAACGTGTGTTATTGCTGAGTGCGGAGCCGGGTCGGTGACGAACTTAATAAATATTCTTATGAACCACATTCTCGGGAAAAGTGTGTGGGGGTGCTGTTTGCCGTGCTTTCGGCTTGTGTGCTCCCTGCGTGCAAGACAGACCTTTCAGATGTCTGGAACTCCATTGACAACATCGATGACCGGTTGTCGCAGGTGGAGAAGAAAATCGAGGAGATGAACACGAACATCGACGTGCTTGGTAAAATCTGTGACGCGTTGAGTTCCAATGTCTCCGTCTCAAGTGTAACCCCTCTTCAGGATGCATCCGGCTATGAGATTGTCTTTTCGGACGGAACCAAGGCCACGATCCACAATGGGACAGACGGCAAGGACGGACATTTCCAGACTGTGTCGGTCGCTTATGACCAGACTACCGGCTCCTATTATTGGACAGTCGATGGAGAACCACTTCCGGACGCTTCCGGGAACAAGGTGAAGGCCAACGGGACAGACGCGGAGCTTCCTCGTCTCGCTTCCGGGGCTTCGTTGGGTGAGCCTTATGTTCAGGATGCTACCTACATCTCGGTTGACGGAGGAAAGACCTGGACCAGGATTTCCGGAGAGAACGGAGTCTCCTTCTTTGAAAGTGTCAAGGCTGATGAGTCCTCCTCCAAGGTCACATTTGTCCTGGCTGACGGAACGGTGATCGAGGTGCCGTTTGTGAAAGATTTTATGTTCGCTTTTGCCGAGTCCGAGGTCAAGGCGACCACCGCTCATTCCGTCTGCACTCCTTCGTCTGATGCCGCCTACTATCTTATGAAGCACGCCAATGACACGCAGTGGAGCGTGATTGACCAACAAGAGCAGGGCGGAATTTATGAATATGTCTGCCGCAACGGATATAAACTCAAGGCCACGGATGTCTATGATTGGACCGGACTTGTCGGTGCCTATTCTGACGGAAAGATTGAGTTCGCTGACAACGGAGCGGTCGGAGGTCCGTACACTCTCCAAGGATATTGCTGGGTCGCCTTTGATTCTGATGGCAATCCTGTGGGCAGGGCAGACGCTGTGATTCCGGTCAACATCTCTTTCGGGAAATACGCTCAGACGGCTTCCGTTGCCGCTAAGAGCAGTGCGGAAATTTCCGGCCGTACTGTCGCGGACCGGACAAATGCACGTGATTCAAGAAGTCAGATGCTCTTTGGATTTGATATAGAGTAATTTGTCCCGCGATAACAGACAACGCGCTCCCTGGCACGGAAATCCGGCAGGGAGCGCGTTTTTGTTAAAGGGCCAGACTTGCTGACGGAGGTTTTCTTTGGTCAGGACCGGCCGAATCTCCAGGCAAGGATGGCGGCCAGATTCTCATCGGACTCCTTCCGCCACGATCTTTGGCAGGAGGTGATGTCAAGATATTCATCCTTGAGTCCGCTGTGGTCGAAAGCGAAGCCGAGCGAAGGATCTTCGGCGACCATATTCCTGACTTTGGTGTACATCTCCAGAAATCTGGCTCTCAGCGGACCACAGAGGACGAAGCCCTCATCGCAGTCGGACCAGTTGAGGTCACTGCCTGAAGTGCAGACACTTGAGGCTTCGATGTACTGCCTGAGCGCCAGGAATGTAAGGCCTGACTCGTTCAGAAAGTTTCCGTACTCCTCCCGCGCGAAGCTGAGCGCAAGGATGAACGGGACTTCCTCGCCGGCCTTGTGACGTTTATAGACCGTGCTCTCAAGACTTTTGATCCTTCCGAGATACTCTTGGGACATTTCCTTGATCAGGTCAAGGCTCATCTTCACATTCCCGCCTTCCGTCCAGGCGACAAGCTGGCATTTGTCGTTGTTCATACGCACAAAATATTTCAAAGAACATAATGGTTGACAAGACGCTGTCGGCCAACCACATAACACCGGCCACCCGGTTCCTGCTGTCAGGGTACAATACACCCTCCTTAGGACCTTCGTCCGGCTTTGTGCGTATGTAAGGAATGATGTGTCAGTGCATTCTGCTGTGCGATTACAATCGCAAAAGTAATGAATATTTTTGATAATCCACAATGATATTCATATATATTTTGTGGAATGCGGATTGAAATCTATTAAGGGGACTATTATAGGAGTTGGCCAACATTTCTCTTATGGCACTGATATGTAAACAATTGCGACCCATCGATATTCCTGCGCAAGAATCTGTATGTAAAGGACCTGATCTCCATCGTAGAATAAGACAAGGTGTAGCGGAAGATCCCTGGCTTATGCATCGGGTGAAAAAGGTGGCCTTCCGCACCCGACTCTAATCAGGGATGTCTCTCCGGGTGTATAACCACCATTTTTTCACCCGAAATAATAGTTGTTTGGATCTGAGCCGACAATGCCACGCGCCAAGGTTGATGAATGAATGTCGCCCACTGTTTTCTTCCCCTGCATCAGCCTGTTAGCTAACGAGTTCGTATTCCAGGAGTGAATATATTCGCGTACCTAAGAGTCATCGCCCTCGGCACAGAACGTTCTGTTGGCGTTCCGGACTTCCAGGTGCGAGAAACCACGCGTACCTGAA
>ERZ1026894.138-NODE-138-length-55780-cov-7.579901_pt1 | contig 55780 bp, 42 predicted proteins | sample MGYA00380177_ERZ1026894 | MGnify/ENA primary metagenome ERZ1026894 (study PRJEB33269, sample SAMEA4719813) | human gut metagenome | biome: human-associated habitat; feature: organic feature; material: feces | place: Cameroon | collected 2013-10 ... | reverse complement strand
GGGGGATATATACTTTCCCCCCAACCGCCCGCCCCAAAATACGCCCCGTCCGCAGTTTTTCAAGCTAACGGCAGGTTAGTCATCAAAGTCATTGGGCTGTGGATGTTATTAACGGCGGTCAATTGTCGTTCCTAGTGCGGCAGGGCTGTGCGTTGCCTTTTTGCCTGGCGTCATGCAGGCATCAAGAAGGGGATGCACTTCGGGTAGTGTTTCCCTGTATGCATCCCCTTGTGTTTAAGCAAGTTAGAACTTAGTTGAGAAAGCCAGTGCGAAATTACGTCCTGGTTCCTGGTATGCCAGGTTTCTGGTCGTAGAGAGGTAGTTTGTGTAGCATGTATTGAAGAGATTTGCGGCGGTGAATGTGACAGCGCTGTCCATTTCCCAGAGTTTGAATTCGTATCCAGCCCTGATGTTCATGGTTGCCCAGCGTCTTGAGGATTGGACTCCCTTTGGGGTATGCCTTTGTCCTCCTGCGGCTTCTGCCTCGACTGCGATCCAGAGTCCGTTGTTCCACTTGGAGCGGAGTCCGACCAGTCCATTGACCGGCGGGTTGTAGCGCAGGTAGGTATGTTCGCTTTCGTTTTCCCCTTCCATCCATGCGACTGCGCCGTATGCTGTGAGTTCGTTGGTGAGTCTGTATTCCCCGTCGAATTCGACGCCCTTGATGACTGCCCTTGCGACATTGCTCATGCGTTCGTTGTAGTATTTCACGCCTCCGATAGTGACCGGGTTGCCGTATGCCTTTGCCTCGATGAGGTCGTGGAGTTGGTTGTAGAAGAGCGCCAGGTTTGCGCGTGCCTTTTCGCCTTCGTAGTGGAGTCCGTATTCGACATACCACGAGACCTCCGGGTCAAGTGACGGGTCGCCCCATGTTGCCGTGCCCGCGGTTGCATTGAGCTGGATGTACTTGTAGCGGTCCATCAGGTCGGCGGTGCGGTATCCCCTTGCGCCGATGAGCGTCATGGACCACTCGTCCGCGAAGTCCCATGTGAGTCCGACGTGTCCGCTCCATGCCCAGTCGCTGGAGGTCAGCCGTTTTCTGACGAGAGTCTTCTTTCCATTCGCGATATTCGTCGCATACAGCTTTGCGCTCTTGGACCAGTTGTAGTCGGTTCTCAGGCCCAGGTTCAGCGTCCAGTCCTCGGCGATTGCCCAGTCGTATTCCGCATAGACGCCTGCGTTGTTCTGGACGGAGTCGGAGAGCGGGTCGTCCCATGCGGAGAGTGGTCCGAGTCTTGGGTGTATGATTTTCTTGAGTCTGCTGCCGGTGTAGCTCCAGCGCCAGTAGTCTGCGCCGATTGTCAGGTTGTGTCCATCCGCCAATTCGATGTGGTTTTCCTGGCGTGCCGAGAGTGTGCGGTGAGTTGCGTTTGGCGCGACCAGGACCTGTTGCGGGCCAGAGGCGACCTTGTTGAATCGGTCGATGCGGACATGGCGTTCGATGATGCCGAATCCCAACTCGAATGTGGACTTCTTCCAGACGTCTCCATCGGGTGCGAGGGTATGCTTCAGCGCAAAGTCCTCGAGGGTCGTCCTCGGATAGACGACCCGTTGTGAGATTGCGGGCAGGTTTGACGCTCCGGGGAGTCCGACGCCCTTTGCGCGGTAGCGGCTGTACTTGAACTCCGTGACATTCCAGTCGTTCCACTTGTAGCCCAGCTTCAGAGTGCTCTGGGCGTCGTCGAAGAAGCTGTTCTTCACCTCGTCATGTGCGCCGTCCTTGTATGAGTTGCCGCTGCGCATGCCTCCGGAGAGATATGCCCAGAAATCCTCCTGTGAATAGGACGTCCATGCGTGGACTCCGTATCCGTCGCCGTTTGTGGTGCCGGAGAAGGTTGTGCCGCCGTGGAACTCGGGGGAATCGGTGAAATCCGCCCCCTTCGTGATGACGTTCACGACGCCGCCAATCGACCCGCTGCCGTAGAGCTGGCTGATCGGCCCCTTCAGGACCTCGACGCGCTCGACCTCCATGGGGAGGACAAGTCCAAACTGGGCGGCGACATCCGTTGCGGTGATGATGCGCTGGCCGTCCAGGAGGAAGACGAGGCGCCCCCTGTCCAATCCGCGGATATTGACTTCTCCGCCCCAACGTCCGTCATGGGAGACATTTACACCAGGGAGTCGGCTTGTGGCGTCGGAGAGGGAGAGGGGCTGGAGTTCCTGGAACTCGCGCTCTTCCATCACGGAGACGCCACCCGGGGTCTGGGAGACGAGCTGTGGAACGCCGCGGGCAGTCACAATCACAGGGGACAGGACAATTGTAGGCTCGGGGGAGGGCTCAACGAGGGAGACGGCCTCCGGGGGCGCACCCTTGTCCTCGACGACTGCTTCCTGTGCAAAAAGACCCAATGGCATTGCCGCCATCAGGGAACCGAGGAGAATTCTTGAGAGTTTCATGGGTGAATTGTCTATGGTTGTCGTTGGTTGTCCTGAATTGTTCAAATCTTTCCGAATGTCGAATTATCCTGGGAGAGCAGTTCTGGCGTCTGTCCTGATGTGGAGCATGTCGTTTTCCGGGTCTACTTTGTCAAGTATGTAGTTTTTGCCGTCACTCCCGGGAGCATTCCGAGTTTTCCTGCGAGAGCTCCGAGCTGGTCTGTGTTTCCCTCGAGGATGAGGGAAATCAGATTTGCCCCGAAGTCGCGGAATGGCACGCCCATTCGTCCTCGCATGAGTTCCTGGAAGTCGCTCAGCAGTCGGTTCACCTCCGCCACGACCTCACGGTTTTCGATCCAGATTGCGATAACAGCGACACGTTTTGTCATTTTTTTTTGTGGGTGTGGGGTTGGTTTCGTGTAGTGAGCGGTCTTCCCTGCGCGTCGTGGATGGGGTGGGTATGAACGCAAAAAAGCCCGCAGCTCCCCTTTGGGGAAATGCGGGCTGTGAATCGAGGTTCCTGAATGCGTATGCAGGCTGTTTCCATCCTTGTCGCACCGTGATGCGGCCGCGGACGCCTTTGCCTTGAGCTCTTTCAGGATTCGTCTATTGGATTCGTCCGCCCGCTGACTCAGGTTTCACCCCTTGTCGTAAGGTAACTGATGCCTTTTTTGAAAATCCTGGGCTCCTCAACCAGGCTCAAACTGGTGACCTCCTGGGCCACAACCAGGCGCTCTATCGACTGAGCTATGAGGAGCATTGTGGAAAACGGGCATACTTTAACACAGTGTCTGCGGTTTTCAAGTCACCCTGCGCTGTCATTTGAGCAATGGTTTTTTGGGGCGGGCGTTGGGATTCCTTCCCGTGGGGGTGATTGTCGGCGCACGGACGTAGGTGCATTATATTCATTCCTTTCGTCCAGTCGCCGACATCCCGGATGTTTTTTTTCGCGGGGTGTCGTGCGTTTTTCCCCTCCTCGTTTCATCCCCCATCCTACAGAAGCAGCCATGTCTCCTCTAGAAACCTGTTTAGCCTTCGCGGTCGCGATAGTCGCCGTCATCATCAACGGCATTCCGCAGTTGCTTTACGCCCACACCCGTGGTTTTGCGTTGAAGCCTGCGGGTTTTGCATATTTCGTGGGTTCGTTGGGCAACATCCTGACCGGTTCCGTCACCCCGATTTCCGCCCAGGCCGAGACCATCACCGTGGCGAGTGTCCGCAAGAACCTCCGCAACAACGTCAGTGCGATTGTTCTGGCCGCCGTCATCATGATTGTCCTTGGGTTGTGTGGCGGAGTCACCAAGATTTCCGACTTTGCCGGCAAGACAGTCATTTTTGGCATGATGGCGGGTGTCGGCCTGATTTTGGCGGACGTTGCGTGGGAGATGTACGGTGTTGAGAAGCGGATCACCCTGGTTTCTATCATTTCCGCGTTTGCCGCGCTTGTCATTTTCCGGGGCAGCCCCAACAAACTCGTGTGGATGATATTCTTCTCCGTCACGATTTCGACCCTTGACTTCCTGTTCCTCCAGCGTCGTCGTGTAGACATGAAGGAGATGATCGAGGAGGGTCGCGAGGTTCTTCCGATCAGCACCGAGTGGCGTTTCTGGAAGAAGGAGTACTGGTCTGACTTCAAGTTCATCAAGCCGACCATCAACCTCACCGTCATTCTGAGCACCCTGAGCATTGTCATGCTCAACATTGGCGCCAACATTTCCTTTGGCGGAATCACCGCGTCATTGGCGAGGACCGAGCAGAACTTCGACCACCTGTCGATCATCAACTCCCTGGCGGACTTCCCGAGCGCCCTCTTCGGCGGCCCGCCCATTGAGGCAATCATCTCCGGCACCGCGACGGCTCCTGCGCCTGTGGCCTGCGGAATCGTCTTCATGGCAGTGATGGGCATCATCATCCTTCTTGGCTTCGTGGGTCGTCTTGGCAAATATCTGCCTTCCCAGAGCATTGCGGGCTTCCTCTTCATCATCGGCCTGCTCATCACCTTCATTCCGAACCTTCAGAGCGTCGCGGCCTCCGAGGAGCCGAAGGACAGCGTCTGCGGCTATGTTGCGCTTGGCATCACCGCCTGGTCCAAGAATCCCTTCCTGGGGATGGTGGCCGGCGTCGTCGTCAGGTATTGCTCAGCCTATATCGGGCTGTAGTCCCGGCTTCAGTCGACACTTAAGGAACAAGAGGCGGCCCGCCAATCCAGTGGGCCGCCATTTGCCGCAGAGGAAAGAACATGCCCTGGAATTCCACATACACAGTCCATCTGGCCCCTGGATGCGACCCCGTCCTCCAACTTCGTGACCTTGGGGGCGGCTTTTGCATCTACTCCTTTGACATGACAGGCGAGACCGCCTGGAACCTGGCCGCGTCCGCCAGCCTTGCCGAGAAGCTGAAGCCCTACCAATTTGACGGCATCGTGACAGTCCAGACGAAATCCAGCGGGTTGGCCCAGGCCCTTACGACCCGCCTTGGGATGGACAGATACCTGGAGATCCGCAAGAGCAGCAAGCCCTTCATGGTGGAGCCTGCGGGTGTCAGCGTCGAGTCGATTACCACCCATGCCAAGCAGGAGCTTTGGATTGGCAAGGAGAAGTACCTTCCGTTCGTCGGCAAGAAGCTCTGCTTCCTTGACGACGTAGTCTCCACTGGCGGCACAATCCACGCGATGCTTGAGCTCTGCAAGCAGACCGGCCTTGAGATCAGCGTGGTGGCCTGTGCCCTTACCGAAGGCACCCGTCACACTGAATACCAGGGCATACCGATTGTCTCGCTGGACCACATACCGCTTCCTGGCAGATCCTAGCCCAGGCGGCGCGTTTTTATTCCAACCGTCCCATCACAATACCCCCAGGGAAGAAGAACCATGCAACCTCCGATGATGTGGCTGGACTGGCTGATTGTCGTCATTCCACTTGCAGCGATAGTATTCATAGGCTTCTTTGCGGAGCACTACGTCCGCAATGTCTCCGACTTCCTTGCGGCGGGGCGTCGTGCGGGGCGGTATCTATTGGCTGTCGCGGACGGGACTGCCGGCATGGGCCTCATCTCGGTAGTTGCGATCTTCGAGCAGAAGTACCGTGCGGGCTACGGCCTTGACTTCTGGAACAACCTGTCGTTGCTCGTGGGGCTTGCGATGACCCTCACGGGCTTTGTCACATACCGGTTCCGTGAGACCCGTGCCATGACGATGCCGGAGTTTTTCCAGCGTCGCTACAGCCGTGGCTTCCGCATCCTTGCCGGCATCCTTGCATTTGTTTCCGGCCTCATCAACTACGCGCTCTTCCCCGCGGTGGGCGCCCGTTTTCTCATCTACTACTGCGGGCTTCCCCTCAGCCTGAACATCTTCGGCCTCCAGGTTTCGTCATACGGGTTGATCATGGCCGTCGCGTTGCTTGTGGCGCTGGCGATCGTCCTGGCCGGCGGCCAGATGACGACGATGATCACTGACTGCTGCCAGGGCATCTTTGCGTATTTCGGGTATGCCGTAATCACAATCACCCTTCTTTACATCTTCTCCGCCAACGACATGCGCGAGGCCGTCCTGTCCCGTTGCGACGGTGAGAGCTTCTTCAATCCCTTCAACATCGGGAGTCTGTCCGACTTCAACATCTTCTATGTGATCATCGGCATGATATCGATGGTCTATGCCCGCAACGCGTGGCTTGGCAGCCAGGGCTACATGACCAGCGCCACCAGCCCCCACGAGCAGAAGATGGCCGGCGTCCTCAGCTCCTGGCGTGTTGGCTTCATCAACATTGCGTTGATGCTTCTCGTCATAGGCGCCTACACCTACATGAACAGCCCGAAGTGGCGTCACAAGGCCGAAATCGTCCAGGCCGAGTTGGAGATGCGGACTTCGGAGGAGTTCAAGATCAATGAGTTGAACGCCCAGTTGGCTCAATTCGACATCGATTCCCCCGAGTATGAGAGGGTAAGCCAGGAGCTTTTCAAGGCCGAGGGCGTCTCCCGCACCATAAGCACCCAGATGCTGGTGCCTGTCGCCCTGCGCAACATCCTTCCCATCGGAGTCACCGGAATCTTCTGCGCACTGATGATTTTCCTGATGGTCTCGACGGACACCACCTACCTCCACAGCTGGGGGACGATCCTCATCCAGGACGTCCTCCTTCCCATCCGCAACAAGCCCATCAAGCCGGGCACCCAGATACTGCTTCTGCGCCTCTCGATCTTCGGGATCGCGGTGTTCTCGTGGTTCTTCAGCTTCTTCTTCAGGCAGGGGGATTTCATCCTCCAGTACATGGCCTTGACGGGCACGATCTTCCTGGCCGGCGCCGGCTCCTGCATCATCGGAGGCCTCTACTGGAAGCGCGGGACGACCGCGGGCGCATACACGGCGATGATAGTCGGCTGCTTCTTCGCAGTCCTGGGCGGCTATCTGAGCCAGAACTGGGGGACCTCCGTCCATCCATGGCTCAGCGCCAGCTTCCCGGAGTTCCTGGAGGGTTTCAGGCAGACCCTTGAGAGCGTCGGCAACGCCCTACCAATCGTCCAGTGGAATACCGACCCAGTGGAATTTGCAAGAAAATTCCCGATCACGGGGCAGGAAATCTACTTCATCGGAATCGTCTTCTCGGTGCTGGGCTACGTGCTCGTCTCCCTGCTGACCTACAAGAAGCCCTTCGACCTGGACAGGATGCTCCATCGCGGCGAATACAACCTGGAGCACTTCGTCGCAAGGTCCGCCCGGGAATCCAAGGAGGGGTTCTCGTGGGCGAAGATCGCGGGCATCAACGAGGAATACTCCAAGGGCGACAGAATCCTGGCGTACTCGGTCCTCATCTGGACAGGCTACTCCTTCCTCGTCTTCCTCGTCCAGCTCTTCTGGAACCTGGTTCCCGCCTGGCGCTGGTCCGAGGATACCTGGGTCAACTTCTTCCTCTACTACACATTGCCGCTCTCCCTGCTCGTCGGCGTCGTGACCACGGTCTGGTTCACAATCGGCTCCGTCAGAGATCTCATGAGGCTCTTCTTCGTGCTTAAGGAAAACTACGAGAAGGGAGTGCCCTCCGACGACTCGGACAATGGACAGATCCTGACAAAGTAGACAACGCCCTTCACTTTTTGCAATGAGCGCCCTGCAGTCGGCCAAGCCAACCATCCGTGAGGCAAGGGAGTCGGACATTCCGCAAATCCTGGGGCTTCTTGACGAGTTCGTGAAGCTCCAGGTGATTCTTCCCCGCGACCCCGAGGAGATGCGCCGGAACTATCCGAATTTCGTTGTCGCCTTTGACGAAGCCGGCAGGCTGGTTGGCGCGGGCGCGCTTCGCCCCCACGGCGAGGGGCTCTTCGAGGTGCGTTCCCTGGCTGTCTCCCTTCCATGCCAGGGCAGTGGCCTTGGCAGCCTGCTTGTGGAGGCTCTCCTGGAGCGTGCGCGAGACATGACATCTCCTGTCAGATGTGTATTTACCCTGACAAAACGCCCGCATTTCTTTCAGCAGCTTGGCTTTCAGATTGCCCCGAAGGGTGACTTTCCCGAGAAGATATGGGCCGACTGCCTTGCCTGTCCGAAGTTCAATTGCTGTGACGAGGTGGCGTTGAGGATTGACGGGTCGGATTTGGCGGTTCGGAATCGTGTTGCGGGTGTGTGATTCCGCGGTGTTCCGCATGGTTCTCCGGTGGCGTCATTTGCCGGTGCTGTCCGGTTGAAAATTCCCCTCGACAGGTTAAAGTACGCGTCCGATACGCCAGCATAGCTCAGTTGGTAGAGCAGCGCATTCGTAATGCGCAGGTCAAGGGTTCAAGTCCCTTCGCTGGCTCCATTTGGAACTCCGATGTCCTCGCATTCAGCGAAAGGTGTCGGAGTTTCTTGTTTTATTGTCCTTCGTCATCCTCATTTTCCGAGGGAGTTCCGCTATATTTTCCAAGGTTCCCGCGCTTTGTGAAACGATCCTTTCCGCCGCCCCTCCGCGAGGGGTTTCGGCCGCAACCACAGATACGTCAATGAACATATTCAAGAACCTCTCTTTTTCGCTGGCACTCCTGGTTTTCGTGGGTTTTGCCGCCTTTGCGCCTCTTTTGACGGGTGACACAATCGGCGTCGACAAGCTTGCCGAGGCGCTTGACTCCCCGTCCAGCGTCACCTTCACTGCCAAGTGCACAAACGCCGCCGTGATCAAGAGCTACACCGACGGCGGCAACATCGGCAATGCCGAGGGGACGGGGGCAGGCAAGGTGCTTCCCGCCGCCGGCTCCAGCTTCCTCCAGATGACCGGGAGCGGCAGCCCAGTCAACGGTCTGCGCCCCGCACGCGTCAGGTCCACATTCGCGTTCCAGGTCGCGGGCGCGGGAACCCTCTCCTTCAACTACAGGGCTGCTACATACGGAAGCGACGACGATGTCCTCATCTTCTACACAAGCGACATCGACGACACCCTCTTCGAGGCGTCGGGGGAATACTGGGGCGTCAGATACTACGACAAGGATGCCCAGGAGTATGTCTACGACTTGCTTGAGAACGACTTCTTCAACGACGGGCAGTTTTCCTTCGACACGACAAAATACACCCGAACGGTCACGGTGGCGCTTCTTGCCCCCGCAAAGGAGGACTACACCGGTCCCGACGCCGATGAAAAGAAGGAGAATGTCATCAAATACCAGGCGTGGCTCGACAACTTTGTCTGGACTCCCGACGAGACTGCGGTTCTCTGCGGCTTTTCGCCCGCCCCGGGTTCTGACTTTGGCGGATTTGGGGCGGAAATCTTCCTCATGACCGACTACATGGACAGCGATGGCAACCCCGCCGTCACTTTCAGGTATACCCTTGACGGCAGTGCGCCAACCGCGTCATCTCCGGTCTACAAGGAGACAGTGGAGATTGGGGAGGACGGCACCGAGACAGTCAGGGGAATCCAGATTGACGAGACAACGACAGTCCGCGTCGCGGTCTTCGAGGGGAGCAAGTTGATTCGCGACGACCTTTCGGCCACGTATACGCTTCGTGACGCCCCGTCCGCCCCTGTCGCCGCCGCCAGCCTCCAGGAGCCCTTTGACGGGACGATGGACGTGGTTGTGAGCGCAGCCACCACGGCGTCGAGCCTCATGTACTACTACACGGTCGACGGCAGCGAACCGACCAGTCTCTCCAAGGTCGCGGAGAAGGGTATCTGCCAGGTCACAGGCCCCTGCATCCTGAAGGTTCGCGCCTCCGACGAGGGGATCCTCGGCGAGACGGCGACTTTCCAGGTGGTCCAGGATCCCGCCCCCGCGTTCAGCGTCCTGGCGGAGCTTGAGGGGTATCCCTCCGGGAACGGTCTCTTTGACACAAAGGCCTCCCTTTCGATTTCGGCCGCCGAAGGGCACCGTGCATTCTACAGGCTGGGTGCATCCGCCCCGCAGGCCTACTCCACCCCGATCGATGTCTTCTCCGACACGACAATCGAGGCGGTGTCCGTCCGCACGGAGGAGGTCACCGGCATCGTTTCAGGTGGAGTCTGTCCGATGAATAGCGTTCCCGTGTCAATCGCGCTCAGAAAGAGCGACTCCAATGATGACGGGAAGTGGATTACGGACCTTGACTTTACCCAGGGCTGGAATCTTCTTCCAATCACACGGGAAATCTCCTACAGCATGGGGAAGGACCTTGCGGCATGGCTCAACCCATACGGATACTCCCCCGAGGAAAACTCCTTCAACAAGATCGAGAGCCTCGCCTCGGGGAACTCATACTGGGTCTACCTCCCGGATGGAACCCTCCCCTCCAGTGGAAAACCCGCGTTCCGAAGCCTCAGCCGGGAAGGGGACGCAAACCCGCCCGATGGCAGCTGGAGGCTCGTGGACAAAAACGCACTCTTCTTCTATAACGGAACACACTTCCTCCAAGTCAAGCCCGAGGACAACCTTCCCGGGTGGAAGAAGTAGGACAACCTTGAAGAGAGGGGGAACGACCCCCTTGTCGTGAATGCCCTGTTCCCTGCGGCGGGAAATGCCTGCCATCATGGGGAAACAGGGCTTTTTCGTTTTTTTGACGGGAAGTGCTTGAAAAGTCAAAAAAAGATATTAAAGTTATTTTGTGCCTAGAAAATGCCAGTTGGAACGTGAGTTCTTGCTGAAATGGCATAAGGCACATTGCACAGGCGGGCGGCGGTTTTCATTGTCGCGAGTTCTGTGCCGTCAACAACAAAAAACAAGGAGGAAATGAAAATGAAGCGTTACGTTTGTCCCGTCTGCGGGTATGTCCATGAAGGCGACGAGCCCCCCGTGAAGTGTCCGCAGTGTGGTGTTCCTGGCAGCAAGTTCATTTTGCAGGAGGACACAGGTGCCAAGAAGGTGTGGGCCTGCGAGCACATCATCGGCGTCGGCAATGATGTCGATCCCGAGGTTAAGCAGGGGCTCATCGACAACTTCAATGGCGAGTGCACCGAGGTCGGCATGTATCTTGCGATGTCGCGCCAGGCTGAGCGCGAGGGGTATCCGGAGATTGCCGAGGCCTATAAGCGCTATGCCTTCGAGGAGGCAGAGCATGCGGCGAAATTCGCGGAGCTTCTCGGCAACGTCCTGGTCGCCGACACCAAGAAGAACGTCTCCATGCGCGCCGATGCGGAGCAGGGTGCCTGCGAGGGCAAGCTGAAGCTGGCGAAACGCGCGAAGGAACTCGGCTACGACGCCATCCACGACACTGTCCACGAGATGGCGAAGGACGAGGCACGTCACGGCGCAGGCTTCGAGGGCCTGCTGAATCGCTACTTCAAGTAACCCGGGCGGACACCAGAAGGCCGAAAGGGGGCAGGCGATTATTCGCCTGCCCCCTTTCATATTTGTGGATATACGCTATGTGCTGTGGGCGATTCCCGATCCCCTTGTGCCGCTTCTGTTTTCAGAGACTCCAGTCGATTGGGAGGGCTCCCTTAAGGGCGAGGGCCTGATTTGTCCTCGAGAAGGGTTTTGACCCGAAGAATCCCCTATATGCCGAGAGTGGGGAAGGGTGGGGCGATGTGATGACGACATGCCTTGTCGTATTGATGAGCCGTGTCTTTTCCTGGGCGGGCTTTCCCCAGAGGATGAATACGATTGATTGCGGCAATGCGTTGCATGCCGCGAAGATTTGGTCTGTGAGGCATTGCCACCCCAGGGCTCTGTGGGAGAGCGGCTTCCTTGCCTCCACGCTCAGGACAGTGTTCAGCAACAGCACCCCGTTGGCGGCCCACTTCCGGAGGTCGGGCTTCTGTGGAGGTTCGAGTCCGAGGTCGCTTTGATACTCCTTGAGGATGTTGCGCAGCGATGGCGGCTGTGGAGTCTGTGGCGGGACTGCGAATGCAAGCCCCATTGCCTGGTTTGGCTCGTGGTAGGGATCCTGCCCCAGGATTACGGCGCGGACGGCGGATGGCGGCGTAAGCCTGAGCGCGGTGAATATCTCGCCTTCGCCGGGGTAGACAGTCCTGCCCTCCTTCCGGAGCTCTTCGACCCTGGCCAGCGGGTCGAGAAAGGGCGTCTCCTTCAGAGCGTGGCGCCAGCTTTCTGGAAATTCCTCCATAACTGCCTTATTTGCAGATAGTTACATCAATCTTTGCAGAATGAATTCCTTTCGGGCCGGGGTATTTTTTGGTCCCATGAGGAAATTCACGAAATTATCGAGTCGTCTTGCGTTTTCGACGGTTACGAGTTGCAGCCTGATGCTGTCTCCCCTGATGAACTGTCCGAATTCCTCGGGGTTGATTTCTCCGAGTCCTTTGAATCGTGTTATTTCGGCGTCCCTTCCGATTTCCTTTACGGCCTTGTCCCTTTCCTCTTCGGAGTAGCAGTAGATGGGTTTCTTTGACTTTCCCCTGACCCTGAAGAGTGGCGTATCCAGGATATACAGGTGTTCTGCGGAGAGGAGCTGGGGGAAGAACCTCAGGAAGAAGATGATGAGTAGATTTCTGATGTGGTATCCGTCGGGGTCTGCATCCGTTGCGATGACCACCTTTGCGTACCTGAGGTTTTCGATATTGTCCTCGGTTCCGAGCGCCCTCATGACCCCGTAGAGCTCCTCGTGCTTATAGAGGACGTCCCGGCTTGCATTGCAGCAGTTGAAGACCTTTCCCTTGAGTGCGTAGACAGCCTGGTGCTGTGCGTTTCGGGTTTTTGCGACGCTTCCCGCGGCGGAGTTTCCCTCTGTGAGGAAGATCATCGAGTTTTGGCAGAGCTCCTTTTCGTGGGGTTTTCTGCGGGATTCGGTTTCATTGAAGTGGAATTGGCAGTCCCGGAGCTTTTGGATTTTGAGGGATGACTTTGCGGCCATCTCCTTTGCTCCCTTCCTGATGCTCTGGATCTGCCGCCGCAACGCCTCGTTCTTCGCCAGCTTCTCGAAGATTGTGGTTTTGACGTCCGGGTGTTTGAAGAGATATTGGACGACCGCCGCCTTGACCTCGTTTGCGATTCCGGCGCGTATTTCCGGGTTGCAGAGCTTGTGCTTTGTCTGGGCGTCGAAGATCGGGTTGTTGATCTTGATGGCGATTGCACCGAAGATTCCTGCGCGAATATCCTCCGCCTCGAACTGCTTGTCCTTCGGGGCAAGTTCATTGACACCCTTGACGATGCCCTCCTTGAATGCGGCGAGGTGGACTCCGCCGTCGTTTGTGAACTGTGTATTTGCGAAGGAGTAGTAGTTTTCGTTTGCGGAGTTTGTGTGGCAGAACGCGAACTCCAGGGTATCCGTGCGGTAGTGTATGACCTCGTATAGCGCGTCCGACTCCATCTTGCTTTCGAGGAGGTCAAGCAGTCCGCGCCTGGAGTAGAACTTCTGCCCGTCGATTTCGAGGGAGAGTCCCGCGTTGGTCCAGGCGTAGTGCTGCAGCCGCCTCTCGAGGAACTTGCGTTCGAAGTGGAACTCCCCGAAAATCTGCGTGGAGGGTTTGAACTCCACGCGGGTGCCGTTTGGCTCCGCAGTCTCGCCCCTGGTCTCTTCGACGAAGACTCCCTCGCGGAAGAGGACCTGGGCCATCTGCCCGTCGCGGTAGCTTGTCGCCGTGAACTCCTGGGAGAGGAAATTCACGGCCTTGAGCCCGATTCCGTTCATTCCAATCGAGGCGGAGAAGACCTGCGCCTTCCCGTTCTCGATGGTATTGAATTTTCCTCCCGTGTTTGGCTTGGAGACGCAGTCCTTCAGCTTTTCGAGAGGGATGCCGCGCCCGAAGTCGCGGACGGTGACAGTCTTGTCGGCGAGAGTGACGATGACCCGCCTCCCGAACCCCATGATATACTCGTCGATGGAGTTGTCCACGACCTCCTTGAAGAGGACATAGATGCCGTCCTCGGTGTGGTCTCCGTTTCCGAGGGCTCCGATATACATTCCAGGGCGCAGCCTCAGGTGTTCGACGCTGTCGAGGCTTCGAATGGCGTCGTCATCGTAGTCTGCTGCATCTCCGCCTGTGGTTGCGGGGGCGGATGCGCTTCCTGAAAAGAGTTTATCTTCGTCTTCGGGGATCACGGGGCAGGGGGGTGTTCTGGGTGTTACTTCTTTCTTCCGCGCTTTGGGGACGGGTTGGAGTTGGGCTGCCTGAAGCCGACTCCGCCGGAGCGGTGCCGTTTCCTGGGCATTCCCTCGTCGTCGAGCAGCGAGTCGTCGTTGAGTTCGTCGAGGATGTCCGGCTGTTCCTCGTCGTCATCCCATGATTCGTCGTTTTCGTATTCGGGGTCCATTTCGTCGAATTCTTCCTCGTCGAGGTCGTTGTCGAAGTCGTTTTGCAGTGAGGAAGCCATGACGAGCTGCCCGCATTCGGGGCAGAATCCGTCCTCCTTCTCCACGTCAGAGACCTTCACCTTGCATTCGCAGTGTGGGCATTTGATGGTTTCTCCTGCCATATTGGTTTTCTCCTTGTCTAATGGGTGAGCTGTTGGTTTTGGGAACGGGGTCTGGCGCGTAATTTACACGCGGCATTGGAAATCATTTCCTGCTTATGAATCCGACTTTGCGCTTTTCTGGTGTATGGCCATGAGGAATTCCGCATTTGAGTTGTATTTGCGGAGATTGAAGATGAGCCTTTCCATGGCGCTTGCGGGGTCTCCGATGGAGCAGAGTCCCTTTCTGAGGGACCACATGAGGTCGAGTTCTCCTGGGTCGACGAGGAGTTCCTCCCTTCTGGTTCCGGACTTTGTGATGTCGATTGCCGGGAAGATCCTGCGGTCCGCCAGCATTCTGTCGAGGTGCAGTTCCATGTTTCCCGTGCCCTTGAACTCCTCGAAGATCAATTCGTCCATCCTGCTGCCGGTATCGATGAGTGCGGTGGCCAGGATTGTGAGGGAGCCTCCGCCTTCGATGTTGCGTGCGGAGCCGAAGAACCTCTTTGGCTTGTGGAGCGCATTCGCGTCAAGTCCTCCGGAGAGGATTCTGCCCGACTTCGGGGCGAGGGTGTTGTATGCCCGTGCGAGCCTGGTGATGGAGTCCAGGAGGATGATGACATGCTTCCCGTTTTCGACCAGGCGTTTTGCCCTTTCGGAGACGATGTCGCAGAGTGCGGCATGGTTTTCGGGCGGTTCGTCAAAGGTCGAGGCGACGATTTCCGCGTCCACGAGCCGTTTCATGTCGGTGACCTCCTCGGGGCGTTCGTCAATGAGCAGGACGATTAGCGTGACATCGTCGTTGTTTGTGAGGATAGAGTTTGCGAGTTTTTGGAGGATGATTGTCTTTCCCGTGCGTGGTTGTGCGACAATGAGTCCTCTTTGTCCTCGTCCGATGGGTGTGACCAGGTCCGTCACCCTCATGGTGAGTTCATCCTTTCCCCTTTCCATGAGGAGTCTTTTTGTGGGATAGAACGGGGTGAGGGTTTCGAATGCGTGGAGCCCGTGCCTTTGCGAGAGCGGCAGTCCATTGACTGCGACGACCTTGAGGAGTGCGCTTCTGGCGTCGTTAGGGCTGGGTCGTCTGATTGTTCCGAGGATGCAGTCGCCCATTCGCAGTCCGTACCTCTTGATATAGACTGGGGTGAGGTAGATGTCATCGGGGGAGGCCTGGTAGTTCAGGTCTGCGGACCGCAGGTAGCCGTATCCGTCCCTGGAGATTTCCAGGACGCCTTCGCCGTAGATTGTGAGCTTCTGGTCGTTTGCGTCCCGCTGTGCGTTCACCTGGATGATCTCATCCACGAGGGCGCCCGCTGTCGGGAATTCCTTCAGTGCGATGCCGAGTTCTTCGGAGAGCTGGACCAGTATGTCCGTGTCCGTGTCGAGCAGGTGTGGTCGGTTGAGGCGTGGTCTTGCGGCTATTTTCTGGGGCGACGTCTCCACGTACGCTGGCCCGACCAGTTCGTCTTCGAAGTCTCCGATGTATTCGGGGGGCGCGGCGCCCTCGTCCTTTACGAACTTCCCCTTTCTTCCGTTCTTCTTCTTCGGTGGCGGTGGTGTCATTGCCGTCGTTGCGGCACCCTGCTGTTCCCTTGCGGGCTGCTGGTTTTTCTTCTGGGAATCCTGTGGAATCCGGATCTTCTCCGCCTTTGCGGTGGCCCGTTTAGGCGGGGGCAGGTTGACGACTGGCGCGGAGACGCCTCCCTTTGAGAGTGTGACAAGGCCTGAGCCGAGATTTGGTATCAGGGTGCTGAAGAGCGGAGTCTCCTTTGTGGTGGAGAATTCGTCATGCTCGTCCTTGTCCTGGACGGGATATGCGCCGTCCTCGTTTTCGTCGCGTGCGTCTTCCGGCGCCGGGTCGTTTGGCGAGAAGGTGTAGCTTTGCTCTTCCGGTGCTGGATTGTCTGTCCTGTTTGCCATATGGTGACTTTTCGGGATTATTGGTTGTGTCAATGGGAAATTGTCTATTTGCGGGCGTCCCCCTCCTTTTGGAGGAGTTGCAGGAGCCCCTGGCACTTTTCGCGGAGTTCCTGGATGGTTCCCGTGGTTTCCAGGACGTAGTCGGCGTTCCGCCGTTTTTCGTCCATGGAGATTTGCGTTGCCGTCCTTCGGCGGATTTCCTCGTCGTCCCATCCGCGCCCGCGGAGTCTTTCCAGTTGCATTTCCGGTGTGCACCAGACTGCGACGACGGCCGTTACGCCGCTTGTCGGCCGCCATTTTGCTTCGTGCCAGAGTGGTATTGCGGCGAAGAGCGGCTGTGGCGCGGCCTGTCGGTCAAGCCGTTCCAATTCGGCGAGAATCATCGGGTGGAGGAGCGCGTTCAGCCAGGCGAGTTCATCTGGGTTTGAGAAGACGAGCCTTGCCAGGGCGGGGCGGTTGAGTTCGCCGTCGTCCGTGAGGACATCGCTTCCGAAGTGTCTGGCGATTTCGGCGAGGGCGGGGGTTCCCTTGCGGCAGATTTCGCGGGAGATTTCGTCCGCGTCGGCGCAGATTGCCCCCATTTCCCTGAGGAGTTTCAGGACCGTGCTTTTTCCTGCGCCTATTCCGCCTGTTACAACGATCATTGTGGGTCTCTTTGGTTGTCGTCGCCGCTATTGTTCCGGCGTCCAGCGTCCTTCGATTTCGCCGATGATTCTGGCGGGGACATCGCCTTCGAAGTCGTCGACCCGGATCTGGTGTGCATCCGGATGCTGGTGTTTGAACCAGGTGATTTGCCGTCTTGCGTACTGGATGGTTCTGTTGGCGAGGATTTCCTGGAGTTCACCGATGCCGTGCGTGAGCCTGCCTTCGAGGAAGGCGGCTATGTCCCTGTATCCCAGCGCCTGCCATGCCGTTGGGGCGGTGGCCAGCCCATTTTCGAGTGCCCTTGCGCATTCGTCGACCCATCCCCTCTCGAGCATTGCCGCGGTCCGCGCCCGGATTCGTTCCTTGAGTTTTTGGAAGTCGGGCATGATGCAGAACTGTGCGTATGCGGGGTCTGGCGTGGCGGTGTCCCTCCTGTGTTCCCAGGGGGGCCTGCCTGTCAGCCTGGTGACCTCGACTGCCCGTGCGAGATGCCGCGGGTTCCTGGCCACGTCTTCGGGAATCTTCCATGATGCGGCCAGTTCCGCGCGGAGCCTGTCGCATCCTTCCTCGGTGGATGAGTCGACGCGGAGCTCCTCGGCGAGTGCGGCGTCGCTTGGCATGAGCGAGAATCCGTAGACGAGCGCCCGTGCATAGAGGCCGCTTCCCCCTGCAAGGACCGGGAGTCTGCCTGAACCGGCAATCGACTTGAGGAGTGGCTTGACGACTTCGATGAATCGGCTCACATTCCAGACTTCGTCCAGTTCGAGGCATGCGACGAGGTGGTGTCTTGCAAGCGCAAGCTCCTCTTCGCCTGGCTGTGCGGTGCCAATGGGCAGCCCCTTGTAGATTTGCATCGAGTCAAGGGAGACGACTTCGCCGCCGGCCTTGTTGGCAAGGCGCGCGGCCACGGCGCTCTTCCAGGAGCACGTCGGTCCCAGAATCAGTGGAATCTTCATGAGGGCTTTTCTTCGCTGTCCTTGCCGGAGGTGCGCCGCGCCAGGAAGAGCTCGTAGATAATAAGGGAGACTACGGAGCAGGTGATGGCGCTGTCGGCCACATTGAACGCGGGCCAGAACTCGAAGCGCAGGAAGTCGATGACTCCCTCCGGGTAGAAGAATCTGTCGACCATGTTTCCGAGGATTCCGCCGAGCAGGATTCCGCAGGGGATGGCGTATCCCCGCTTGCCTTCGGTAATCCTCCTCCAGAAGAGGACGAGAACCAGTGAGACTAGAAGCGAGAAGCATCCAAGCGCCCAGGTCCTCCCCGCGAAAATCCCCCAGGCAGCGCCGAGATTGCGCCAGTGGACCAGGCGGAAGAACCCAGGAATCAGGACAAGTCCGCCCTTGCCTGGAATCGGCCAGGCGCGGCAGACCAGAAGCTTAGTCAGCTGGTCCAGAATCAGGACAGCCGCCGCGCACAATCCTGGCCAGCCCGCCAAAGCGGTGGTCGAAAGGGAAAGTCTTTTCACAGAGGGGAAAATGGAGAGGAGACAAGGGGGGGAATAGATGCCTGGCACCATACTCGGCAGGCGTGAGACGTAAGATAGCAAGGGTCGCCGGATTTGCAAGCGGGGTGGCTGTAGCCCGTCAGCGGACTTTTGCCTCCTGGACGAATGGCGCGGCCGCCGCGGCGCACTCCTGGAGCGTGGACGGCTTTGTCCTGGCTGCGCTTCTCAGGGTGACGTCGGGCAGGTTTTCGTGTGGGACGAATGGCTGGAAGATCCAGCGTCTTGCGCCCCGGACATCCTGGGCGGCGGCCACGATCTCCGCCGGCGTGTGGAATCCCTCCAGGACGGTGGTCCGGAATTCGTAGTCCCTTGCGCCGTTCATGATTATGCGTATCGACTCGCGGATGCGGTCAAGGTGGCGGTATTTCACGAAGCCGGGGTAGTTGACGAGGGCGCACTTGATGTCCATGGCCACATAGTCGACCACCGGCAGCACATTCCTGAGCATTTCGGGATTGGAGCCGTTGGTGTCCAGCTTGACGAGAAACCCCTCCTCCTTCAGGAATGCAAGCGTGTCGGGCAGCGCCGCGTGCACGGTGGGTTCTCCGCCCGAGACGGTCACCGCCTTCACCCACTCCTCGCGGTACTTGTCAAGCCTCTCCTTCAGGGCCTTGAAGGAGAAGGTCTTGGCGTCGAACCTGTCGAGCAGGTCGGGGTTGTGGCAGAAGCCGCACCGGAAGTCACATCCGCTGGTGAACATGAGGACGGCCAGCTTGCCCGGGTAGTCGACCAGGCTGGGCTGTCTCATGATGGCGTTTATGACAGACTTGTCTTCTGGACTATGCAATTTCAAGCGCCTCGTCAAGGATTGACTTGATCATCTCGGGTGAGATGATGCCCTTGCCCTCTTCGGAATAGTCGGTCTGCACGCCCAGGAACTGGTATAGCTTCGAGTGGCGGCAGACGCTGTCGAAGGCGTCGGGGTCCGGGTTGACGAGGTAGTGGCTCTTTCCTTCGGAGTCGGCGCAGGAGATCACCATCGCGGGGATTCTGCTGGGATTGAGGCACTCGCTCTTGCAGAACTCCACCAGCCCCTCTTCGCTCAGGACATTGTGGTACTCCTTGTGGAAACGTGCGTAGCGGGGATCCTCCGCAAGCATCTTGTCAAGGCGGCGGTTGAGCATCGCGCACTTTGCGCAGCCCGGCTTGCCGAAGACATTCACTGTCAGCTGGTTCTTTTCATCGGACATGTTTCTGGTCTCCTCCTGGGATGGCTACTCTGCGAAATCAACGGAACCGTCGCCGCCGACATCGGCGTGCTCGACCGCGTAGTCGCCGCGGTGGCGGTTGACAAGTTCGCCGTAGCGCTTCGACTTGTTCCAGTTCTGAATCTTGCTGAAGTATCCGACGACGCGCGTGAGACCGAAGACGTCCGCCGAACCGCATTGGACACATGTCTCCTGGAGTCCGCGGGACTGGTGCCCGCAATGCTGGCAGTATGTGAATTCGGGGGAGATTGTGATTTGCGCGGCCTGGGTCCGGCAGAAGCTGGCCCGGATGAGTTCGCCGATCGCCTCAGGCGAGGGCTTTTCCTCGCCGACGAATGCGTGGATCATGGCGCCGGACTCGATGAGCGAGTGGAAGATGGCCTGTTTGCGGATGCGCTCGACCAGGGAGACGGGCGCCTCGGCGGCCAGGTGGATTGAGTTGGTGTAGTACGCCACGTCCTCGGAGTCGCCCTTGTAGCAGGTGAGGGCCTCGTCCCGGTAGTAGAGCAGGTCGGCCTTCGCCAGGCGGCGCGCCGCGGACTCGGCGGGGGATTCCTCGAGGGTGAACTTGAGCCCCAGCTTGTCGGTGTACTGCTTTGTGCGCAGATACATGTGCGCGGTGAGCCTCAACGCCATGTCGTAGGCCTCCTCGCTCTCATGCATCTCCTTGCCCAGCAAGAACTTAACCATATCATTCATGCCAAGCATGCCGATGATGTAGGTGCACTTTTCGAGTTCGATGTACGGCCGTCCGTCGCATGCGGTCTTTCCGACCTGCCACAGCGGGCGTCCCGGCTCCGACATCATGAGCGCGATCATCTTCTTCTTTTGGAGATGCGCCTGGATGACGAGGTCCATCATCTTGTCGATTTCCTCGCACGCCCCCTCGTAGTTTCGCATTCCGCGTCTTGCGGCTCGGAATGCGCACTGCGGGAGATTGATGGTGACATTCTGGAAGCCGCAGAACCTGAGGCACTCCGGGTGCCTGAGCATTCTGTTGTCGGTGATGGTGGTGCGCAGGCGGCAGCATGCGGAGAGCGTGACCTCGTCACGGTCGAAGATGAAGTATGTGGAGCCGTTGTGGCTGGCCAGTTCGCATGCCTGCTGGAAGATCTTGTACTGTTCGGGATCCTCGAAGGTTTCCGCGGAGACGTGGAAGTCGCACTTCGGGAATTCGAAGATGCGCCCGTTGCGGTCGCCTTCGCCCCAGACCTTCAGGAGCGCGCTGGTGAAGCGGCGTGCCTCGGCCTCGTATTCGCCGTAGCAGACGATGTGTTCGCCGCGTTTTTCGAGTTCGGCGGTCACCTTGTCGTCGATGTAGAGCCCGTTCTTGTCGCTGTAGAGTTCGCGCAGAACCAGCCGCTCCTCGCCATTCGCCTCCTTGAAGTAGAGGTTCATCAGGCGGTTGCCGTTGGCGTCGGTCTCCTCCTGGAGCCTTTCGATGAGCGGGTGGACTGTCCCCTTTGCGTCCTTGAGCTGGTAGCATCCGCCTGGGCCGACCGCGGGGACCGACTTCATGTAGCTTGGGACTCCGGTGTGGATGTTGAAGTCGAGGAAGAGGGTCTGGCCGCCCCTGGAGAATGCGTTCTGGCTGCCGTTGAAGATCAGTTCCTGCGCGACCTGCTTGAGGTGCTTGTCATCCATGCCCACCAGGTATGGCGCGTAGAAGATGTTGATGTATGCGATGCCGAGGGCGCCGGCGTAGTTTGCCTGCATTGACGCAAGGTATGTGTTCAGGTGCCCTGTGAGGACGCTTGCGCTGCGTGCGGGGAAGGACTCGGTGTTGAGGTTGGTCAATCCGCAGAGCCCGTATTTCTTGATGTACTCGATGGAGTGGCTCGAGCAGTAGACCCTGTGGGGATAGCCCAGGTCGTGGAGGTGGATGGCGCCGGTGTCGTGGGCGGCCTTCACCTCGGGGGAGAAGATCGCGTCAAGACCCCACTGCTTCAGGACCAGCTCCGCAATCGAAAGATTCACCGCCTCGGGGTTGTTGTTGACGATGTTGCTGTTCTCGTTCGACTTGGAGTACATCAGGTTCTCGACGAACTCCCGGGGAACCGCATACATCGACAGGTCGCGAAGACGGCCGACATATCCGTGGGACTCGAGGACGTTGTTCACCATCTCGCGGATCAGCAGCGTGTTCACGCGCTTCATCTTGCTGGCGATGATCTCGTTCTCGACCTCCTTCGCAACCGCAACGGCCTCCTCAATGTCCATGCTCAGCTTGTCAACAAGCTTCCTGACAATCTTTGTCCGGTCCCAGGTGCCCAGGGATGCGTCCCCCATCGACTGGACAAGCAGGAGGCTCTGGTCGGTCAAGTCGCCCTTGCCGCCCTTGGAATTGCGGTCGCTGACGCGGATCGCCTGGCGGGCAAGCTCACGGCTCTTGCGGTAGCGCTTGTACGCGGCGACAGTCGCGGGAAGACGGTGCTCCGAAAGGGTGATCTCGACCACGTCCTGGACATCCTCGATGTTCGGCACGCGGCTTCCGTCAGCCTCGGACTGCACATAGTATTCGCAGAGGGGGTTGTCAAGCTGGCGGATGACGTCGGCGGCGATATCCTCGGCCTCCTCGCGGGTGAAGGGACGCCCTTCCTGTTCGGCGGCGGCCTGGCCGGCCTTGTAGATGGCAGTGGCGATCTTCCTGGCGGTGAAGGGGACAATCATGCCGTCGCGCTTGCGGAATTTCAAGAAGGGTGTCTTGTCTGGGCTTTCCATTGCGGTGTCAGATATTTTTGGAATGCAGGGGTTTGGGTCGGGCGTCCTCCAGGAAGCCCTCCTTGCTCAAGGTGAAATACGAACTCTGGGGGCTTTTTGAAGGTAGGATTTAGAAAGGTCGCAGGCATACTATATATAGCGAATTTAGGTCTTGCAACCACAATATCTAGTGGAAAGGAAAAATATTTCAACAATAGTCATAACCCCGTATGATTCAGGTGCATAGCCCCACGCTTTTTTCCTTGCCGGGGGTGTTTCCGGCGTCGGCAGGGGTGTTTTCGGGGTGTGGGGCGCCCCCTGTCCCGGGCCTTTCCCGCACGGTGGGATTCCACCGTGCGTCCTGCCTGTCCTAGAGTCGTGCGAGATACTTTTTAGCCCGTCTTGGATTTCCCTCGCCCTTTTTGACTGCGAGGATTATATGTCTTACGGGGTCGTTTGGGACGAGTGACAGCTCCATGTCTTCGACCATGTCGAATCCGAATGCCGGGCATGCCTCGACGAAGAGTGGTTTTTCCTCCGTGTTCCAGCTTTGCCCCTTCATCAGGACGAATACCCCCCCTTGTGCGAGCAGTTCAGCGGCGTCTGGGAGGAGTTCGACCCCCTTTCCCACGGCGCGTGCCGTCACCACCTCTGCGCGGTGTCTGAGGTCCGGGTGTGAGAGCCTGACGTCCTTTCCCCTGAAGGAGTATGCCCGCGCCTTTCCCTCCCTTGGGATGACCGTGATTGCCGCGTTGAGGAAGTCCACCTTCTTCTGGCGTGCGTCAATCAGGACGAACTCCTGCGTGGTCATGCAGGCCATCAGGGGAAGCCCCGGGTAGCCGCCTCCGCTTCCAAGGTCCATTACGACGCTCTGGCCTTCGCACAGCGACTCCAGGACGGGCAGCAGCGTGAGGGAGTCCAGGAGCGAGAACTTAAGGTAGTCCGCCGGTGTAGTGAGCCGCGTGAGGTTCAGCCACTGGTTGACGCCGCAGAGGTGGCTGTATATCGCCTGGAAGACCTGCCGTTTCGGATTCGGGTCCGGGAGGTTCAGGGCGAGGCAATTCTCCCTGAACGCCTTCCAGTCATCCTCGGGAAACTCCAGGATCGGGTATTTTTCGGGGAGGAAGTCCTCCGGGGAGCGGGCCGGATGGGTGGATGCGTGTTTTTCCATGTGTCGCGCCAGTTACCTTTTCCGGACGGAGAAGCCGAAGCGCCCCAGTTCCTTTCCGAGGGAGAAGTAGTGTCCGTGCGCGTAGGCGAGGAGATTCGCCTTCTCGATGTCCATGTGGCCGTCTTCGTCAACCAGCGAGGAGGTCACCTGCACCGCGACCACTTCGCCGATGTAGGCGATGTGCGAACCCAGGTCGAGGCGGTGCCTCACCTCGCATTCCAGCGCCAGGGGGCACTCCTCCACGATTGGCGCGGTGATTTTCGACGCCATGGCGGGGGTGAGCCCGCGTTTCGAGAACTTGTCCGTGTCCCTGCCGCTGATGACTCCGCAGTAGTCGACGGTTTCCGCCTGGTCTGCGGACGGTATGTTCACCGTGAAGCACTTCAGGGTTTCGATCTGGTGGTATGTGAATCGGCTTTCCCTGACGCCGATGGCCACCATTGGCGGGTCGGAGGCGACCGTTCCCGTCCATGCGACGGTCATGATATTCCAGGGGAGGCGGTGTCCGTCGCCGGTTCCGACGAGTACTACGGGGACCGGGGCGAGCTGGGTGCTGCCGGGCCAGATTGTCTTTTCAACGCTCATTTGTATTGTGAGTCCGTGGTTGTGCGTGCCTAGATTTTCGCGGCGTGTCCTCCGGGGCCTTCGAGGAACCATCCACACTCCTTCATCAGCTGCGTGAAGCGGCGGCAGTATTCGAGGTAGATGCTGCGACGGAAGCTCTTCGCCTCCTCGGAGTCCTTGTCTGCGTTCTGGTCGTGGAAGACGGTGCCCACGTGGGGCTCCATGGTGATGCCGCCGTCGTAGCCGGATTCGCGCAGGTCTATCATGATTGCGCGGACATCCCCCGTGCCGTCCCCCGCGAAGGTGTACCTGGGGTCGGGGCGGCTGCCGTCAGCCTTCGGAAGCGCGACTGCATCCTTGATGTGGACATGGGTGATGAAGGGACGGCATCTGCGGTAGAATTCCCAGGAGGACTGGATGGGATATGGCTTGGAGCCGAGCTGCCTCAGGTTGAAACACGGGTTGCCCGTGTCGAAGATGAGCGTGAACGCAGGGCTGTCGACTGCATCGATGAGCTTCAGCGTGTGGACATAGCTCATGCCGCCGTAGTTCATGCAGTTCTCGTGGCCATAGACGATTCCGTTGTCCTCGCAGATCTTCACGAGTTCGCGGACCTTCGCGAAGATGATGCCCTCCAGCTCGGGTGAGTCCCCCGGCTCGTCCTCCGGAACCAGGAACGACATTCCGCGCAGCATCTTGCAGCCAAGCTTCTGCATCCTGGGAATGGCTGTCAGCAACTCCTTCCTGCTCTTCTCGAAGTCCTCGTCCTTGCGGGGATGGCACGCCCAGTTCGCAACTGCGCTTCCGTAGCAGTTGATGGAGACTCCCGCCTCGGAGAGCTGCTGCTCGAGGGCCTCGAATTCGCGGTCGTCCATTGTGCCAAGCATCTTTCCATCGACGTTTCTGAGTTCGATGTAGCGCCAGCCAAGCTCCTTCGTGACCTCGATCTGGCCAGCCAGGTCGGCGCACGCCTCGTCTGCAAATCCTGAAAAGAACATTGCCTAATCCTCCAGTTTCTGGGTTGTCTTGAAAAAGGTTTTCGCGTATTTGTTCAGCTCCGCAAAGGGGTGGAGCTTTAGGAATTCCCGTGCCGTGACGACGACCCTGTCGCTGCATCCCTTTGGCAGGAGCAGTCCCGCCGCCGTGCCGAGGCGCTTCATTTCGGAGATGTACGCAGCCCGCGCCAGGATTGAGGCCGCGGCCACCGCGATGTCCGCCTCAGCCTTGGGATGTTCGTCCAGGACGATTCTGCGTCCCCGTTCCTGGAGCCGTCTGCGGACGAGGTTTCCCTTTCCGAACTGGTCTGAGATTGCCCTGGGGCACTCCGGCACCTTTGCCAGTAGTTCCTCCAGTGCCTTTGCGTGTCCCCACGCGAGGAGCTGGTTCAGGTTTCCGATTTGCGCGTGGAGTTGGTTGAGTCGTTCCGGGCTGACGGTGATGAGTGAGAACCGTCCCTTTAGGACCCCTTTGATGACTGCATCGAGCTTCACGGCCTCCTTGTCGGAGGCGAGGAGCTTCGAGTCGCGGATGCCGGCGTCGATGAGCTTTGCCGCGCTCTCCGCGTCTGTGAATGCGCATGCGACGACCAGCGGCCCAAAGTAATCCCCTTTTCCGGATTCGTCGATTCCCGCGTGGGGCTGGAACATCTGCGGATCGTCCCTCAGCGCGATTTCCAGGTCGGTGGCCTTTGTGCCGTCTCCGCGCAGGAGTTGGGGCTTTGCTGAGGGAAGCGGCGCCCTGCCCGGAAGGAGTCGGCTTGCGGCGGCCTCTGCATCCGCCCCCTGGAACGTCGTCTTGCCGGAGTGGTATGCGACCACGTTTGTTTTTCCGCGGGTTGCCCTCCAGTATGCGTAGGGTGCGTCCGAAAAGACCCATCCGTCGGCGGCGAGGGCCTCCTTCAAGGCGGCGGCTTCGGCTGTCGCAAGGGTGAAGACGAGTGTGGCTGGCGCTGGCATCTGCTACTCCCCGTCCTTCTGCGAGGGCACCGCCGCGGCCGGAGGCTGTTCCTGGGCGTCAGCCGCCTTCTCCTCCTTCTGGACCTTTGGGAAGGTTGCGTTCATTGCGGCGTCCAGGTTCAGGACCTTTGCGGACGCATGTCGCTTGACGAGCCGTGTCAGCAGGATGACCAGCCAGATGACGACCAGCATTCCGAGGAATGCCAGCCCGAGGGCGATCAGCAGCCGCATCGCCGTGTCCATCGTGGCGGGAGGCTCTTCCTTGGGTGTGTATGAGAGGACTATGTCGAACATGGCTACTTTGCTATTGGTGTTAGTCTGTAGAGGACGCGGTGGCGGTACCGTTCGGATTCCCGGATTTCGAAGTCGTCGGGGGCTAGCCCGACAAATTCCATTGCGCTGCGCAGCGACTTTTCGTTTCGCGCCAGGTAGTATGTCGAGAGTCCCTGCTTGAAATACGTTCCGAGCCAGGTGTCCAGCGCCTTTTGGCTGAGCACCGGAGCCTCCAGGTTCCTGTAGGTGGTGATTCTCGGCATGAGCCTGCTGTAGTAGTTGAAGGCGGTGGAGTCGTATGGGTCGACCAGGAGCCAGTTCGCCTTGGGAAGCCCCACGAAGTTCAGGAAGACTTCCGGATGGGCTTGCGGCCATCCTCCCGTGATGCCGTATCTCCAGGAATCCGCCCCGTCAATCCTGCTGGCAATCAGCCTAGTCCAGGCGCTGACATCGCTGGAACCCCTGTAGTATGATTGCAGGAGATTCTGGGGAGGTTCCGACGCATAGTCCATCTCGATTCCGGTGAGGATGTCGCCTCCGATTCCCAGGAGGATTCCCGGCGCGACCGCCCAGAACGCTAGCTTTTTCATCGTGAGCCGTCCCAGTCCGCTGTCGGCGAGGTTTGCCTTGAAGCTGAGCGCCGCCGCAAGGGTGTAGAGCGGAAGCAATGGCAGGAAGACCCTGGGAAATGGCGCCCGCCCGACGGCTGTCGGCAGAACCAGGAAGAGCAGGATGACCGCCGTGGACCCGTATGCGAGGCAGAGGGCGAATCTGTCGCCGAATCTTCTGCGCCTGATGGCTGGCAGGAGCAGGATTCCGAGGTGACACCCGAATGCCAGGGCCAGATGCAGGAATACTAGCAGGCGGCTCTCCCAGCCGCCGGAAGTGCGCCTGTTTGCCATGAACTGCGCCCACAGCGTAAGGTAGTACGAAAGGCCGAGGATGCCACCGAGGATTGTGGGGAGAGCCCTCCGGACGGCGTCCAGGAACCTGGCCCCGGAACCCCTCTGGACAACTGGAAGCAGGAATGCGATGGAGAGGGCCATGGGGATAACCACCGCCGTCGGCATGACGAGGGGGAGCATTGCCGAGACGGCGAAGAGCCACAGCGCGTTCCCAAAGGTTGGATTATCCCTGCGGGAGATTGCCAGGGTGACCGACACCGTGGCGAGAAACATCGCCAGGGAGTAGCCCCTCATCTGGTAGGCAAAGCCGGAGAAGACTGGACTGGCGACCATCAGAAGCGCGACGATTAGCGACAGTTTCCTGCCAAGCCACTTGCGCCAGCACGCCCCTATCGTCACAACTGTCAGGCATCCGAAGGCAATGGATGGCAGACGGAGAAGCAACTCGTTGCGGTGCACCGGGTAGAAGAAGAATGATACAAGGACGTAGATGCGCTCGACCGCGTTGCAGAGGAAGTGGTTGTTCGCGATGGAGTAGTCCCTGAAGATTTCAGGGAGGGTTCTGCCGAAGACGAAGTATTGGAGGGAGAGGATTTCATCGTACCAGAGGTCGGCCATCGCCCAGCGCAGAACCCTCAGGACGAAGAAGGCGGCGAGAGCCCAGAGGATTAGCCGGTGGCGGCTCTTCTCTCCAGCTCCCCCGACATGCGGCTCCAGGTCGTCGATGCGGGATTCCCAGAACCCCCCGGCGCCACCCTCCAGGTGCTTTTGCTTCATTGGATTCTCCTGTTTGCTAGGCATCGAAGTTGAATGTGAGTCCGTCGTATGCGAGCGTGCATCCAGGCGCCACGAGCTTTGAGTCGCGTTCGTAGAGGATGTCGTGCGTCAGATGGGTGAGCCAGGCGTGCCGTGCGCCAATCCTGTGGAATTCATCTTCCGCCTGGAAGATGTTGAAGTGCGTCGGATGCGCCTTCCAGCGCAATGCGTCCAGGACGACGTCAGTCACACCCTCGAGCTGCGCGTATGTCTCGTCGGGGATTCTGCTGCAGTCGCAGATGTATGCAAGGGAGCCGATTCTGTAGCCGTATGTCGCCGCCTTCCCGTGGAAGAGCTTCAGCGGGACGACCCCGACTCCGTTCACGTCGAAGGGCTCTGTGACTGCCCGGTAGGAGAGCTGGGGGACGCTCCAGCGCGGCGACCCGTCCGAAAGGTATTTCAGCTGGTCCACATAGCCGAAGCGCTCGTGGACGACCCGCAGGTTCTCCTCGGAGCTGTAGAAGGGCAGCTCCTGGCGCGAGAATACCGTGAGGCCCTGGAGGTCGTCAAGCCCGTCAAGGTGGTCGCAGTGCGGGTGCGTGAGGCAGACTGCGTCAAGCCCCGTGACGTGCTCTCGCAGAAGCTGCTCCCTGAGGTCGGGACCGCAGTCGATGAGGATTCTTGTCTCCCCGACTGTAACCAGGCCAGAGGATCTGGTATGCCTGTCCCTGGGATCCTTGGACTGGCAGACTTCGCAGTCGCAGCAGAGTGTCGGGACTCCTCGGCTTGTGCCCGAGCCCATGAAGGTGAAGAGAGCCTTTTTCATTGGCCTTGCTCCTGGCTTTTCAGCAGAGCCTGCCGAAGCGACAGGTTTTCGGTGTTGAGGCGCGATATCCAACTCTCCAGTTCGCGGTTGCGCTGCCTGAGCATTCGCAGCTGCTCCTCAAGGTCACGGCGCAAACTCGGATTGCCCTGGACGCCCTCCGTGTTTCCGGAAAGGGTTCTGAGGGCCTGGCGCAATTCTATCGACGCCGCAGAGGAAAGGTCGCTCCCCGCCGGCGCGTAGGAGACAGCCTGCTGAAAGTGCCACGCAGCCAGGGAAAGGTCCTCTGGATAACCTTGCTGAAGAAGACGACCCGCGGAAAAATGCTCCTCGGGAGTCATGACACGAAGCTCCTCGACAGGATCCGAGGCAGAACACCCGCACAGGAGAACCGCAAGGAAAAATACAAGCGCGTGCGCGCGTGAAAGTAAACGCCGTCTGGTCATGGAAGATACTTTAACTCACCTCACCAGAGAAAAATGACGCAAGACAGAACTCGGACAGTCCTCCTCCCGAAATCTTCACCCCCCGGCCACGGCAGGGGCATCATCCCCTTCCTCGTTGAAACTTGAAAAAGTAAACGCACCTTCGCAGGAGTAAACGCACCTTAAGATGAAAAAAGCGTGCGTTTTTTTCCGCAAAGCCGTGCATTCCATTCCGTAAGCTTTTTCCAGCGCCGTCCTGTCCAGGGGAGGCGTTGCGTTAGATTATGCAAAGCCGCCCCCTTTCGGGACGCAATTCCCCTGTCCTTCCTGCGCGCATAGGTATTTCCTGTCGCACTTGCTGCGGTTGGGGCATCGTCCGTGACACGGCCCTTCGCGCCCTTGTCGCTGGGGACGCGGTGGGACAGGATCTCCCGCATGACGGTGCTTCTAGCCTTCTTCAGGGTTCTGGCGATTGCGCTGAACCCCCGGTTCGAACGCAGGCCGTTCTCTATCTCGGAACGGTCCGCCAAGGTCAGACGGACATGGCATTGTCCTCTTGTCTCATGGTGGATTGCCAGGCCTCCATGCGCGATTAAACGCACACCCATCCCCCAGGGGAGGGGGTTGGCTATGCACTCTCCTGTATGGATTGAGACCCGGACACTCTGCCTTCCTGGAGATACAACCCCTGTGGAATTAAACGCACACCCCTAGGTTTGCATGATTCAACGCATGAAAAGCGTATGTTGAACTTTTTTAGTTGCAATTTGAGAAAAAATCTCAAAAGTAGATTGAAATATTAGGGATATGATGTAGGTTAAAGCGATTTTTGAGAAACAAACGGAAAAGAGGGGCAAAAATGCTTATCTATTTTACAGCTGGCAATTTCCTTTCCTTCTATGACCGTCAGACCTTGAAGATGACGGCAGCTCCAAGCTGCAAGGAACGCATAGAGGACAATACCCATGTCGAGCAGAAGCGTCGTCTTCTGCTCAGCAGTGTGATTTATGGCGCCAACGCCAGCGGAAAAACCAACCTTTACAAGGCCATGTTGTTTTTCCAGCGTCTTGTCCTGACGTCAACGCAGGACATGCAGGGACTACAGGTGTTGCAAGGGATGAGGAATAAGCTGAACAGCGAGGCTGAAACGACTCCAACTTCATTCGAAATCGCGTTTCTCCAAAACGGAAGTGAGTTCAGATATGGCTTTGAGGTTACACCAAAACGAATCGTCAAGGAGTGGCTATATGAGGGGAAGAAAGTATGTTTTCTTCGTACTCTCGTTGATGGCGAAGACACCATCCAGATTGACAAGTCATGGGAGAAGGCGAATGGCCTTGAAGAGCGCACGCGTGACAATGCGCTTTTCCTCTCAGTTTGCGCAACCTTTGCCATTGACAAGGCGCAGGAAATTGTGACATGGATTGGACAGAAATTCATTATGATTTCGGCTGCTGAACCTGGTGGCTTTACTGGATATACCGTTGCGCGTATCCAGCAGAACCCCTCTTTCAAAGACAAAGTGGTTGCCTTTTTGAAGAATGCCGATATGAATGTGGAGGGAATCGAGTTGGTCAACAACGAACTCTCCTTGCCAGTTCCAAACAAGGATGGTTCAGTCATGTTCCAGAAGCAGACGGTTGTTTCCATATTCACCAGGCATCATGTCTATGATGCGAACGGAGATGTCAGGGGGGAAACGCTGATGCCATTCGAGAGCCATGAATCCCTGGGGACACAAAAGGCGCTGGCGCTTGCGGGACCTATCATTCATGCTCTTGAAAGTGGAAGCGTCCTGGTGGTGGACGAGCTTGATTCAAGACTGCATCCAGTGTTCACACGGCAGATTGTCAAGATGTTTAACTCAAGCAAAGACAATCCATGTCACGCGCAGTTAATCTTCAATACGCACGATACGAACCTGCTTAGTTTCAAGGTTTACAATCCACAGACGAAGGAAGACGAGTATCTTTATAGACGCGACCAAATCTTCTTCACGGAGAAGGACAATTGCGAAAGGACGCATCTATATTCGCTGATAGAGTTCAAGGAGCAGAGTACTGGCAGGAAAGTCCGGAATGACGCCTCGTTCGAAAAAGACTATTTGAACGGTCTGTATGGCGCAATTCCGTTCATTGGCAAACTGTTTGAAATGGGAGAAGCCTCCAAATGAGTAAGGCGGGAAGGATACCGGCAAATCAGTTTGCGGCTTCACCCGCAAAGTCATTCCGTAGGGTAGTCGGGCAACGTCCTAAGCGACGTTTCTTTTTGATTGTCTGTGAAGGTGAAAAGACTGAACCGAACTATTTTGAGTCTATACGTCTGAAATTGCCCAAAGACATGATGCCTAAAGTGGTTGTCAGAGGAACTGGAAAGAATACGTTATCCTTGATTGAAGAGGTAGAAGAAATCATAGAACAACGGCGAACCCAGGGTTTGCCGCCGTTCTATAATGTTTGGATAGTGATGGACAGAGACAGCTTTCCAGCAGATGACTTCGATAATTCTATTGTCAGAATAGGACAGCATCCCGAAACTCCTGGAGCAAGAAAATGGTTTGCGGCCTGGAGCAATGAAGCGTTTGAGCTCTGGTATCTTCTGCATTTCACGGAGCAGACAGGTGGCCCCATTTCCCGCAAAGACTACGCGGCGAAGCTTGAAGAGTTTCTTGGACATCCCTATACCAAGAATAGTTCTTCAATGTTTAAGGAACTGCACGACAAAACCCTTTTGGCTATTCAACGGGCAAAGCGTGGTCATGCTCTTCAGCAAAAACAGAATATCTCATATCACCAGATGAATCCTGCAACCACCGTTTATAAGCTTGTCAGTGAACTTCTTGCCTATATGGAATCCCTTGATTGACTTTCGAGCGTATTCCCAGAATCCCAAGCCTTGAACTCATTTTACCACGAAATACACGAAATACACGAAAATGGAAAAGATGACTGGCAAATCGTTGGATCTCATTGCGGAGAATATCGCGCAGCTGAAGGCGCTGTTCCCGGAGGCGGTCACCGAGGGCAAGATCGACTTCGAGGTGCTGCAGGCAATACTTGGCGGAGAGATTGAGAAGCGGCAGACCTACTACAAGTTCACCTGGAATGGAAAGGAGGAGGCACGCGCCTACGCACGCATTCCGTCCATGGGGACGCTGCGCCCCTGCGTCGAGGAGAGTTCCGGCAAGGACGGCACCCCCGGCAAGTTCGACAGCGAAAACCTCTATATTGAAGGCGACAACCTGGAAGTCCTGAAACTACTCCAGGGAGCGTACCACAAGAAGGTCAAGATGATCTACATCGACCCGCCATACAATACAGGAAAGGACTTTGTATACCCAGACAATTTCCGCGATTCGATTGGGAACTACAAATCACTGACGGGACAGACCGACGAGGAAGGCGCGGCGACTCGCGCCAACCCCGAGACAAGCGGGCGCTATCACACCGACTGGCTCAATATGATGTACCCCCGCCTGATCCTCGCAAGAAGCCTGCTCTCCGATGACGGGGTGATTTTTATCTCGATTGATGATGCGGAACAAGATAACCTAAAGAAGCTGTGCAATGATGTATTCGGAGAAGAAAACTTTGTAGCACAACTTGTATGGGAGCGCGCCTATTCTCCCAAGAATGATGCTAAGCTTATATCAAATAGCCATGATTACATCCTAATGTTTGCAAAAACAATAGATCAATTTATAATTGGAAGATTGCCTCGCACAGAGGAGGCAAACGCGCGTTACTCAAATCCAGATAATGACCCCCGTGGTGTATGGAAAGCAAGCGATCTTTCCGTAAAAACATACAATGCCGAAAGTGATTATCCTATTACTCTTCCGTCAGGAAGAGTAGTAGAGCCTCCAACAGGTCGCTGTTGGAGTCTCTCCAAAAAAAGTTTTTTGGAGAGACTCCAGGATAATAGAATTTGGTTCGGTTCAGATGGAAATAGCACCCCAGCAATGAAACGTTTTCTGTCTGAATTGAAATTTGAGGGCATGGCTCCAACCTCCATAATGTTTTATAAAGAGGTCGGACATAGTCAAGAAGGCGCACAAGAAGTTACAAAACTGCTCGACGCAGGGGCTTTTGATGGTCCCAAACCTGTTAGGTTGTTATCAAGATTGTTAACCCTTGCAAGAACAAACGAGGATTCCATCATACTGGATTTCTTTTCTGGTTCTGCAACGACAGCACATGCCGTCATGCAGTTGAATGCCGAGGACGGTGGGCATCGCAAGTTCATCATGGTTCAGTTACCGGAAGTCTGTGAGGAAGGCACGGAAGCGGCCAAGGCTGGCTACAAGAACATCTGCGAAATCGGCAAGGAACGCATTCGTCGGGCTGCAAGGAAGATACGGGAAGAGAATTCACTGACCACACAGAATCAGGATCTTGGCTTCAAGGTCTTCAAGCTGGACACCAGCAACATCATTCCGTGGAATCCCGAACCGGACAAGATCGAGCTGCTCCTGCGCAATGCGGTGGAGAACATCTTGGTTGACCGCACACGGCAGGACTTGCTTTACGAGGTGCTGCTGAAGTGCAATCTGCCATTGACGCTCCCCGTTGAAGAAAGAAAGTTTGGCGATAACACCGTCTATGTCGTGGGAGCGGGCGCATTGGCGATTTGCCTGGACACCAAGATTCCGCAGACGATTGCCGAGGAGATTGTGAAGCTCCGTGACGAGTATGCACCTGTCGTCCCGATGCAGGTGGTCTTCCGTGACAATGGCTTCACGGACGTCACCAAGACCAATGCTCTGCAAATCCTCAAGCAGGCGGGCTTTGAGGAGAAGTCCGTCCAGACCATTTGACGGAGGCAATTCCATTCTTAAAATCGGGAATTTGCTTTCATTGAGCATGAAAAGAAAGGGGCTGATTGTTAATACTGGAGGCACAAAGCATGCTCTTTGGCAATTAACGGAGTTGGGAATGGCCACCTGTCGAAAAAACAGTCCAAGTTGCAAGCGACAGTGTAACAAGAGACCTAAGAGATTTTTAAGAGAATCCTAGTCGAACTTTAAGAGAATCCCAGGGTAGCTTTAAGAGAATCCTAGTCGAGCTTTAAGAGAATCCCAGGGTAGCTTTAAGAGAATCCTAGGCTAACATTAAGAGAATCCCAGGCAAGCATTAAGGCGGTAAGAGTCAATGAAGAGATGGTTAAGTGATAAACGAGTGGATTGTAAGAACTTATGAGGCGAAAGCAGCAAGCCCAAGCGAATAACTGCAAAACCCTTGCTGGATCTTTTGTAAGAAAGTTTTCCTGCTTGTAAGAAAGGAAATCGCCATGCTTAGGGACATTTTGAGCGCAGGACCTCTTTCTTACAGCCAGTTTTGTACGAAAGGAATTCAACCATGAGAGAACTGAAGTTTGACGCCAACCTTGGCTTTCAGCAGGAGGCCATCCAGGCGATTACCGATATCTTCCGGGGGCAGAAGGTCTGTGCGAGCAACTTCACCGTCCGCAAGACCGTTGAGGAGATCAACCTGCGCGAGGATGTCCAGGGCTATTCCAACCGCCTGGAACTCCTGCCAGAGGAGATTCTGGAGAATGTCCACGCCATCCAGTTAAGGAACGGGCAGGCGCAGTCTCCGGAGGCCATGGCCAGGACCATGAACTTCAGCATCTGGATGGAGACCGGCACGGGCAAGACCTACGTCTATCTGCGCACCATCTTCGAGTTGAACAAGCTCTATGGGTGGACGAAGTTCATCATCGTCGTGCCGAGCATCGCCATCAAGGAGGGTGTCAAGAACTCCCTTGACCTGATGGGCAGCCACTTCGAGACGCAGTACAACAATGTCCCCTTCGACTACTTCATCTACGATTCCGACAAGTTGAACCAGGTGCGGAATTTCGCCGTTTCCAGCAACATCCAGATCATGATTATCAACATCGACGCCTTCCGCAAGGTGGCGTCCGACCCCGCCAGGGAAAGCAAGGCGAACATCATCCACCGCTATCATGACAAGATGCTGGGCAAGCCTATCGACTTCATCGCCTCCTGCAACCCCGTGGTTATCATTGACGAGCCCCAGAGCGTGGACAACACGGACAAGGCGAAGGAGGCTCTGGGCTACCTGAATCCGCTCTGCACCCTGCGCTACTCCGCAACCCATCGGAAAAAGGACCGCTTCTGCATGATGTACAAGCTGGATTCCGTGGATGCCTACGAGCAGAAGCTGGTCAAGCAGATTGTCGTGGCGGGAATCGACGTTGAACATAGCCACAACAAGGCGTATGTGCGCCTCGTATCCACCGGCAACAGGGACGGCGTCGTCTCCGCCAAAGTTGAATTGGATGTCCTCTCCAAGGGGGCGGTCATGCGCAAGACAGTCTCCGTCAAGGCGGGGGACACGCTCTTCCAGAAATCCGGCAAGCGAAGCATGTATGACGGCTGGCAGGTTGACGACATCAGTTGCAGGGAAGGGGACGAGTACATCCTGTTCCTGAACCAGACGGAGCCCCTCCGGATCAACCAGGTGCTTGGCGGAACGGACGACGACTTCATCAAGCAGCTGCAACTCCGCAAGACTATTGAGGAGCATCTGGACAGGGAGTTGCAGTTGAGCCACCTCGGCATCAAGGTGCTGAGCCTCTTCTTCATCGACCGTGTCGCCAATTATCGGGAGTATGATTCCGACGGCAATGCCGTGAAGGGGAAGTACGCACGATGGTTCGAGGAGGAATACGCAAAACTCATCCGCAACTCGAAATACGACACGCTCTTCCACGATGTGGACATCACGACGCTGCCGGAAAAGGTGCATGACGGCTATTTCTCCATCGACAAGAAGGGAAATGCAGTCGACACCTCCGAATCCAGGCAGGCGGACAAGGACAATGCGGAGCGCGGCTACCAGCTGATTATGAAGAACAAGACCTTGTTGCTCTCCTTCGATTCGCCGGTGAAGTTCATCTTCTCCCATTCCGCGCTGAAGGAAGGCTGGGACAATCCGAATGTCTTCCAAATCTGCACCCTGAATGAGATTTCCAGCGACATGCGCCGCCGCCAGATGATCGGGCGGGGCCTGCGCATCTGCGTCAACCAGCAGGGCGAACGCGTTCCAGGCTTCGATGTGAATACCCTGACTGTCATGGCGAACGAGTCCTTCCAGGATTTCGCCACCAATCTCCAGCACGAGATTGAGGAGGAGGAGGAAATCAGGTTCGGTTTGGTGGAGGAGCACACATTCGCCAATATCTCCGTTGTCAATGCCGATGGGCGGCCAGAGTATCTCGGCCTGGAGAAATCCAGGCTCATTTTCCAGGACTTGAAGGAACGCCATTTGATTTCACCTGGCGGCAATGTCCATAATACGCTGAAGGAAAACCTCCGCGACGGCACGATGACATACCCTGCCGAGGTTGCCAGGCACGCGAATCTCATTACGGCGGTCCTGAAGAGAATCTGCGGCAACCTCAATATCAAGAACAAGGGCAATGCGCGCCCCGTCTCGCTGAACAAGGAGCGTTTCCTGTCCCCCGAATTCAAGGAATTGTGGGACAAAATCAAGTACAAGACCACATACCGCGTAGACTTCGACGCGGAGGCCCTTCTGGAGGAATGCGCCAAGTCGCTCGCCGACGAGGCGAAACTGGTCGTGACCTACCCGAAATACATCTTCGGGCGGGGAAAGGTCAACGTGACCCAGGGCGGTGTGACCATCACGGACGAGAAGAACAACACGGAGCCCTTCACCTTCGACGACTTTTCGCTCCCTGACGTCATCGGATATCTGCAAAACGAGACAAACCTGACCCGGCGCACACTGGCGGAAATGCTGATCCGCTCCAAGCGGCTGGATGACTTCAGGAAGAATCCCCAGATGTTCATCGACGGGGCAATCGCCATCATCAAGAACACCATGAGCAAGTTTGTGGTGGACGGCATCAAGTACCAGCGACTCGGCAATAGTGACGTCTGGGCGCAGGAACTCTTCGAGAGCGAGGAACTGACCGGATACATCGACCAGAACATGGTCCAGACAACGAACAACGGACTCTACAAATACACCGTCTACGATTCCGACATCGAACGCGAGTTCGCGAAAAAGCTGGATGCCAACGAGGACGTGAAGGTCTTCGCAAAACTGCCGGAATGGTTCAAGATTCCCACCCCGCTGGGAACTTACAATCCCGACTGGGCCATCGTGGTGGAAAAAGACGGTCGGAAACGACTCTACTTTGTCGTCGAAACCAAGGGGACCGACCTGTTCGACGAACTGCCGCCCCCGCAGCAGGCGAAAATCAAGTGCGGCGAAGCCCATTTTGCCGCACTTGCCGAGGACGGAATCCGATTCATGTCCCCGATTGCCAACTACGACCGATTTGACGATTTCGTCAACAAGGAGATGGGAAAAGAGAAGCAGCCATGATCTGCATCGGTAGGGCAGGGTGGTCTCGCCGTCTGTCCAAAGCCGCCTTGCGAATTCGGGCTTTATGTCATTTGTAGTTTCTTCATGGTGTTAGAAAGCCCTGGCGGGGGCAGTGAAGCCCCCTTTTCATTTTCGAGGGTTTTTCACCTTCCTCCTCCATTTTTTTTCCCTCCATTTCTTTGCCATTGCCCCGCGATGGCATTGACGGCATACATTAACCAGTGCCAGGGCGTTGAAGCCGCCCAGACGACAGGTTCCCCGGACCTCTGCCGCCAGCAGAGTCCCTTGCATGGATTCCCCCTCCACTTGCCCCACAGTATCCCGAAGGAATTGCAGACGACCGCATGATAGAGAGGCCGCTGCCGCGGCCGCGAGAGACCTGACCGCAAGACAACAAGGAGACTCCCATGAGAGCGCAGATGAAAAACGCCACGCTCCTACGGAACACCATTGCATATTGCATGTTCCGCATCCTGTCCGCCATTGTCCTCTGCGGCATGCTCCTGCCGGCGGCGGATCTTGACGGCGACGGCCTCGACGATGCATGGGAGGCGGCAAACGGCTACGACACCACGCTTGACGCCGTTTTTCCCTCCATGAATTGCCTGAAATGTAGCCTGTCAAGGCATATCCCATATTCCTTCAACAATTACTCTGGTCAAAGGTTGTTTTCGAATAACATAGGCCGGTGACATGGTGCAGATGTTGTCAACTATTTCTTATGCAACAGTTGTTAAGGCACATGATACTGTCAAGAATAGAAGGATCAAGCAACATGAAAAGAGTTTTCTAACATCACATCTGCAATCAACTATAAATCGGACAAAGGTAAGGCGAATTCAATTATTCCTGTCAATAATGCTTGTTCTCGCAGGAGGCATGAGTTGTCGTGCCGATTCAATCGATGCTAAAACAATTCCAGAGGAATCGATTGAAGAAATATGCTATTCACCTGGATCTGAAGTATTTATTGATTATTCATACAATCTTCAAAGAGAAAGGTTGATTGATGAATTAGAAGATAATCTGAAAAAAGAGACAAACGAGGGACAGCTTTAGATGATAGATACTTTTGAACAGCTCACTTGCAATGATTTGTTCTTTCTATGGGTATGGGAGGTGGTAGGTTCAAAAAAAACTGGAGCGATATGGAAATGAGACATTAGATGTAAGGATTCACTTCTCTTGTCAGAGTATGGCATCTGTATGAAAAGTCGCGGAAAGAATCCCGCTTAATACGTGTAATTATCTGGTTAATATGAATTATTAAAACAATAATCCGAGCTTCTTTTGATAGAATAGTGTAAGCAGAAAAACAGGAGATGACAAAATGAAAAGACATTTAAAGAAACTCGCATTGTGCTTCATCATCATGATTCTTTGCGTATGTATAAATGCACAAGAAAACAATCTATCTCTCTCTGGGCAGGAAGATTTGGATTATCTCAGGGTTTACGATGCTTTCTTTGAGAACAATATTCCTCCCCCTGTGCATGATGTTCCGGGTATATATCTTGATATTAACGACTATATTGAATGGTCTCATTTGATTAATAAATCTGCCGTTAAGGATTTGTCCGACATGGTAAACTCTGAACTTCGGTCTTTTTTAGAAGTGTTAATCCGCAATCTTGAAGAGCCAGAGGCAGATGTCGAACACATAACTAGGATACTTAATAAACTGTCTCGGCTAACATCGTTCTCATATATTGGCTATAATCCAGTCCTGGCCCTAAGCGGCCAACCGTCACCACATCTTTTTTTATATAGAAAACATCTTATTTTAGCCGATTGTGGTTCTTATGAACGTATAGGCTTTGCTCTTTACGGGAAGAATGATGGTTCATTTCATTTCAAGGAATTACATACATTCTATGACGGAACATTGTTAACTAATACATTAAATAAATCTAAAAAATGGAATGCTCTGCCTGAGGTTGTTAAATGCACTGAATCATACCAATACACCCCGTTGGAGTATCTTATTCATTTAGATTCGACTTACTGCTCGGAAAGAGAGAAAATTGTCCAGAAATGTCTTTCTCTACTTTCAACAAATGAGATTGAACAAATTAAGGATTATTTGAAATCTATATATTCTAAAATTGATTCTGGAGATGTCTATTGGGGGTTTGAGGAAGAGGATCAATCCTATATCAAAGAACTTGAAGACGACCGCCGTATCTTTTTTGATATAAAGGAGGGGAGAATAAGGGTGCACAGGTAAAAAAACATTCTGGAACACAATGATCTTTTTTCGACCAATTCATTTTATTGTCTGTATTGTTGGCACGTCATGCCTTGTCCATGGGCTGTCTATTTCTCCTTCTTCCGCTGAACTCGGCGTCTTTCCGTCCTGGGAGCGCCGTTCAGTCACTTTCATTGTCAAGAATCACAGTAAGAAACCTGTCTCGCTGCTTCGCGTCCGTTCCAGTTGTTCCTGCGCCATTACCAACTTTGTGCCATGCACACTTGATCCTGGAGGGGACACCTCGGTGGATGTAGTTATTCCGGCCAATAATGTATTCGGAGCATTCACCAAAGTGGTCTATCTCGAAACAGATTCTCCAGACAATCAATTTCTGAAACTGACCATCTCTGGCACGGCTGTTCCACCTGTGGAGGTTCAGCCGAAGCGCGAGGTGTATCTTGGGCGTCTTGATGTTGGCAGAACACAGACCTTCACTTTCCGCATCATCCCAGTCAGCGCAAGCATGTTGTTGAAACTACTTCCCGTTGACAGCAGGGACGGACAGGCGGAGACCATTCTTTCGCGCAATGACGAAGATGGCAGTTTCGTATTTGAAGTAAGGTTTACCCCTGGTGCTTCCAGTCGCTACATGGCGATAAGGCGCAGAATAGGCATTGAATGGAAGCATGACATCCCGTCTCTGACACTGGTCGTCATGTTCTCGACGGAACAACCTACCCAATAGACCTTTGGATATGATTGTGCTAGACAGATGGGAATTCCAGAATTCGCCACGAATTAAGCGAGATGCAGGTCGGTCATGTTTTTATCCCCTGGAGCAAGAGAGGAAAGACTGAACCTGGCAACTGCATGACGCTCTGTCGAAGGCACAATGCAGTAAAGACAGACTATTGACACAGGCATAAGAGGCGATTTGAGAGGTTACCTGTTCTCCGGTTCAATTCGCCTCGTCGGAATCAAACACGGCAAGCTAACAGTGTGATTTACCCCAAAAAACAACTCTCCGAAATCTTCATCCCTGGCGGGGGCAGTGAAGCCCCCCTTTCATTTTCGAGGGTTTTTCACCTTCCTCCTTGCAATATCCAGGGAGTGTGCTACATTAAGCCCGTTGACGCCGCGAGGTGTTTGACACATTTGATTGCGGGATGGAGCAACCTGGTAGCTCGTTAGGCCCATAACCTAAAGGTTGGGTGGTTCAAATCCCCCTCCCGCTACCAATTTCAAGACAGAGGAGCCCTGGTTTTCGCCAGGGCTTTTTTGTGTCCGCCTTTTTTCGTGCGTGGTCTCCCAGAAAGCAGAAAGCCCCGATTTTGGTCGGGGCTTTTGCGTTCATGGATGATGTGCGCGGCTATTTCGTCTTGTAGTATTCTTCGAGGAGGTCTGCTATTCGTGCCTTCTTGTCTTTGACGAGTGCGGGGTCGGTGGTCCATTCGATGAGTGACGTGACCAGTTCGTCTTCGACGGCCACCTCCTTTATTGCGGTGGAGTACCACTCCGCGCTCATGTCTGAGGAGTTGTCGACAGCCTTTTCGAGCATATCCAGATACATCCAGTCCTCGATGCCGTCGCGTATCATCTTGATGCGCTGTGTGGGGATTGGTCCATCCATTGCGGGGTATGTGAGCCTTCCGTCGCCGGCGAAGTCTTGGAAGGACTCCCCGTACCAATCGCCTCCGATGAGTGGGCCGCCGGAGATTGGGTCTGGCACACCCACGATGACGTATGAGCCCGTTTGGTTCTTTTCGTAGATTCTCCAGACAGTTGCGTTGTAGTAGAGGAAGAAATCCGTCTTGAACTTCTTGTTCATGAAGCCCATCAGGAGCCGGTTTGCTGTGGACGGCATTTCCAGGAGGAAGTTGGCGTATGGCGCCAATGGCGTGCAGCAGACATACCATCCGATCTTTTCGCCCCGTGCGCGGGCCTCTTCGATGCCCTTCTGGTTGTCGCCATAGACCTTTGTCAGGGGGATCCATCCGTCAACGAATCCGATGGTATTGCTGGCCTGTCCGAATGTGCTGTCATACATCGTGGTGTAGATGGGGACTTCGGGTGCGATTTCCCGGACGCGCCTGAGCGACCTGCTGATCATCCCGAACAATTCCGCGGGGTTTTCATCGTAGCAGTAGAAGTATGCGTATTCGAGGAGTCCGGCGGCCTTGACCTCATCGTAGGCCTTTTTGATCGTTGCGGCGAGCGCGTCATCGACCTCCGTGTTGATGTAGCCGATGTTGAAATGCTTCGACCCGTTTTCAATGAAGAACCTGGCGTCCTCCACGATGCCCGCGCGGTCGGGTCCCGCGTACAGGTAGTCTGGCTGGAGTCGGTGCTTGATGAGGAGCCTTGCGATCTCCCTCCAGTATTCCTTTCGTCCTGCGGCGTCGGCCGGGTAGTTGCCGAGAGCCGTGAATGCGACTGGCGAGAAGTATGGGACGCCTTCCTCGAGTGCGAAGTCGCGCACCCTGACCGTGTAGGGCAGGGTGGTTTCCCCGCCGTCGTCCCAGGTGACCTTGACCTGTCCCCTGTAGAGTCCTGGCTCCTGGTTGACGGGGACGTTGACGTCCAGCCACCATGCCTGGTATGTATTGCGTTCGACGGGGATTGGCGTGTCGAGATACTCGAGGATTGGGTCGGGCCAGTATCCGTAGTAGTCTGCCCTGTAGCTGTGGACATTCTCCCTTGTCAGGACGTATCCCATTGGTGAGAGCTTCAGGGATTCAAGTGGAATCGCATTTCCCTCGGCGCTTTTTGGCGGGGCGACGAGTGTCGCCTTTGCTTCGCCGATTTGCTTGGCGGCGAAGCCCACGAGCTGTGCGCATTCGCCTTCGCCCTTTGCCGCATCAAGGAAAGCCTCCTTTGACGGCGGGCAGAGGAATGCATACTTGTCCCTCAGGACCTTTTCGGCGGCATCGCACCACAGGACCGCGAATCCCTCCTTTGCGTTCTTTCGGAAGAAAGTGCGGTCCATTACCGGGAACTGTTCGGCTGTGAGTCTCTCGAATTCGGCCAATTGTTCTGCGGTGGGCGTATCGGGGAGGTTCTTTTCGAATCCGACGAGTTCTCCGGAGGCGCATGGGATGTCCTCTCCCAGGAGAGTCTTGCGCCAATCCAGTGACCTCCGCAGTTCTGCGGTGCGCCTGGTGCGCATTGCCGCCTCCTCTTCGGGGTCTGCGATGTCCAGCTTTATGTCTCCGACATAGATCGAGTAGTCGGTCTTTGGGTTTGATGTGAAGATGTCGATGTACTCGATGTTGGCCAGGTTGATTGTGGTGAGTTCCGCGATGGAGATCCTGAAGGTATTCCGTCCCACCAGTGGCGACTGGAAGCTGACAGTCTGTGAGATGGGCTTGTTGTCGGCGCCGATGCTTTGGACCTTCACGCCGATGCGGGCGCTCCTTTCGACAAATGCCTCGATGGTGAGCGTCTTTGCGGAGGTCCAGTCGGTCGGCAGGCTTGGATTCCTGGCGAGATAGAGCTTTCCGGAGGGCCACCAGGACGTGCCTTCGGGCTCGGCATTGCCGATGTAGCTGAACTTCACGGTCAGCCCGGACTCCCCGTTTGGCCAGGGAGCCTGCTTCATCGTCATGTAGACATTGGGCTTGTAGATGACCCAGTCGGCCTCCGGCGGGCGGTCAACGGAGCTGGAGTAGAGCACCACCTCCCTCGCCGCCAACGACAGCGAGAGGAGGATTCCGGCGATGAGTAGGAGCTTCTTCATTTTGGGCTTTGCCAGGCGCGGCTATTTCTGGACTCTGTAGTACTCCTCAAGGAGGTCTGCGATGCGTGCCTTCTTTGCCTTGACGAGCGCGGGATCCGTGGTCCATTCGATGAGTGACGTGACCAGTTCGTCTTCGACGACCACCTCTTTTGTTGCGGCGGCATACCAATCCCCGCTCATTGCGGAGGAGTCCTCAAGCGCCTTTTCGAGCATGTCGATGTAGTACCAGTCCTCCATTCCGTCGCGGACCATCTTGAGTCGCTGGGTTGGGACTGGCGCGGCCATTCCGGGGTATATGAGTCGTCCATCCCCGCCGAAGTTCTGGAAGGATTCGCCATACCATGGGTCTTCGAGGAGCGGTCCTCCGGAGATTGGGGGCAGCGGTCCTTCGTTCACGAAGAGTCCGCTTGAATTCCTCCTGTAGTCTCTCCAGACGGTTGTGTTGTAGTAGAGGAAGCAGTCCGGCTGGAACTTCTTGGTCATGAATCCCATGAGGAGCCGGTTTGCGGTGGATGGCATTTCCAGGAGGAAGTTGGCGTATGGCGCCAGTGGCGTGCAGCAGACATACCAGCCCACCTTTGCGCCCCGTGCGCGTGCCTCCTCAATGTTCTCCGCGTTGTCTCCGAAGACCTTTGTCAGGGGAATCCATCCGTCAATGAGGTCGGTGGTATTGCTGACCCTTCCGAAGCTGCTGTCATACATCGTGGTGTAGATTGGCACTCCCGGCGCGGCCTCGCGGACCTTCTTGAGGGATCTGCTGATCATCTCGAACTGGGATGCGGGCTGTTCGTCATAGCAGTACAGGTATGCGTATTCGAGGAGTCCGGCGGCCTTGATCTCCTCGTAGGCCTTCCTGATCTTCGCCGCCATTGCGTCATCGACCTCTTCTCTGATGTAGCCGATGTTGATGTGCTTCGAGCCGTTTTCGAGGAAGAACCTGGCGTCTTCCACGAGCCCCTGCCTGTCCACGGGCCAGTAGATGTAGTCGGCCTGGAGCCTGTGGCTGAGGAGCATTTTTGCGATGGCCCTCCAGTATTCCTTGCGTTCGGCGGAGTTGGCGGGATAGTTGTCAAGTGTCACGAAGCCGACAGGCGAGAAGTACGGGACGCCCTCGGGGAGTGCGAAGTCGCGCACCCTGACCGTGTAGGGGAGGATGGCCTCGCCGCCCTCGTCCCAGGTGACCTTCACCTCGCCCTTGTAGAGTCCTGCCGCCTGGTTGACGGGCACGCAGACGTCCAGCCACCAGGTCTGGTAGGTATTCAGTTCGACGGGGATGGGGGTGTCGAGATATTCGAGGATTGGGTCTGGCCAGTATCCGTAGTAGTCGGTCTTGTAGTTGTGGATATCCTCCCTTGTCTGGACATAGCCCATTGGGGAGACCTTCAGCGACTCCAGTGGAATCGTATTTCCCTCGGCGCTTTTTGGCGGGGCGACCAGAACGGCCTTGGCGCCGTTGATTGCCTTGGCGGCGAATCCTACGAGCTGTGCGCATTCGCCTTCGCCCTTTGCCGCGTCAAGGAAGGCCTCCTTTGACGGCGGGCAGAGGAATGTATACTTGTCCCTCAGGACCTTTTCGGCGGCGTCGCACCACAGGACCGCGAATCCCTCCTTTGCGTTCCTTCGGAAGAATGTGCGGTCTATTATCGGGAACTGCTCGGCAGTGAGTTCCTCGAATTCCGTCAGCTGGTCGAGGGTAGGCGTTTCCGGGAGGGTTTTTTCGAATCCGACGAGTTCGCCTGACGAGCATGGGAGGTCCTCGCCCAGGAGATTCTTGCGCCAGTTGAGGCAGCGCCTCAGTTCCGCGGTGCGTGCGGTGAGTCTGGCCTGCTCCTCTTCCGGGTCGAGGAGTTCCAGCTTGATGTCGCCGATGTATGTCGAGAAGTCAGTCTTGGGATTTGAGATGAAGATGTCGATGTACTCGATGTTGCCCAGGTTGATTTGGGAGTACTCGCTGATGCCGATCCTGAAGGTGTGGCGTCCGACGCCCGGGCTCTGGATGAGATGCGTGTGGCCGACCTGCTTGTTGTCTGCGTCGCGGCTCACGACCCTCACGGCAAATTTTTCGCCGTTTTCCAGGTATGCTTCGACGATGAGAGTCTTGGCGTCGTGCCAGTCGGCCAGTGCATTGGGGTTTCTGGCAAGGAAGAGCTTGCCGGAGGGCCACCAGGATGTGCCTTCGGGCTCGGCGTTGCCGATGTAGCTGAACTTGACGGTCAGGCCTGACTCCCCGTTGGGCCAGGGCGCCTGCTTCATCGTCATGTAGACATTGGGCTTGTAGATGACCCAGTCGACGCTTGGAGGACGGTCGACCTTGCTTGTGTAGAGGAGTACTTCGCGTGCAAGGAGCGACATCGAGAGGAGGGTGCAGGCGAGGAGCAGGAGTTTTTTCATGTTTTGAGCGTGCATTATGGGGATTTGAGTGCGGGGTTATTTCTGTGTCGAGTAGTACTCCTCGAGGAGGTCTGCGATGCGGGCCTTCTTGTCCCTGACGAGTGCGGGGTCGGTGGTCCACTTTGTGAGCGTTTCGACCAGCCTGTCCTCGACATGGACCTCCTTGCGCGCCTTGTCGCGCCATTCCGCGGACATCCTGCCCGGGTTCTTCCAGGCCTTCTCCAGCATGTCCATGTAGAGCCAGTCCTCCATTCCGTCGCGGATGGACTTGAGTCGCGTGGTGGGTACCGGGCCCTCCTTTGCGGGGTAGAGGAGCCGTCCGTCCCCTGGGAAGTTTGTGAATGACTCCGCAAACCACGGGTCGCCGATGAGTGTCGGGAGCCTTCCTCCGGCGATTGGGGTCTTGATGTAGTCGACCTGCTGGTATGTTCCATCGGGGCGTATTTCGTAGACGCACCACATGGTCGCGTAGTAGTAGAGGAAGCAATCCGGGGTGAACTTCTTGTTCATGAACCCCATGAGGAGCCGGTTGCCTGTGGCCGGGATTTCGAGGAGGAAGTTTGCGTATGGATAGAGGGGGCCGCAGCAGACGTACCAGCCGACCTGGGCTCCGCGCTCGCGGGCGGCGGCAATCTCCTTCGAGGTCTTTCCGTAGACCCTTGTCAGGGGAATCCACCCGTCGATTAGCTCCTCCATTCCGGAGGCGACGCCGTAGGTGCTGTCGTAAAGCGTGGTGTAGATGGGGACTCCCGGGGCGGCCTCGCGGATGCGCTTGAGGGCCTCGCGCATCATCGGGAATTTCTCCGCGGGCTGTTCGTCAAAGCAGTAGATGTACGCCTTGTCGATGATTCCGGCCTCCTTGCACCTGCGGTATGCCTCCGCAATCTGCGCGAAGAGCTTGTCGTCGACCTCCGTGTTGATGAAGCCGAGGTTGAAGTGGCGGGCCCCGTGTTCAAGGCGGAATTTTGCGGATTCCACCAGTTCAGGGCGGTTGACGTTGAGATAGATGTGGTCTGCCTGGAGGCGGTGGTCAAGGATAAGCTTCACCATCTGCCTGTCCCGCTCCTCCTGGACGTTTTCGCCGCCCGGGTACGGGATGAAGTACTCGATTGGGGAGAAGTACGGGACGCCCTCCGGGAGTGCGAAGTCGCGCACGCGCACCGAGAAGGGGAGGGTGGTCTCGCCGCCGTTGTCCCAGGTCAACTTAACCTGTCCCTGGTAGAGTCCTGCGGGCTGGTCCAGTGGCACGTTGACATCCAGCCACCAAGTCTGGTAGGTATTGCGTTCGACGGGGATGGGGGTGTCCAGGTATTCGAGGATTGGGTCTGGCCAGAATCCCAGCGGTTCGATGTTATAGCCCGGGTTGCGGATTTCCACATATCCGACAGGGGAGAGCTTGAATGCCTCCTTCGGGATTGACTTGCCGCCCTCGTCCACGGGGTAGATTTCGATTTCCGTCTTGACTCCGGCCAGGTCGGCAGTCGCAAATGCCACAATCTGCGCGGATTCGCCTTCGCCCCTGGCCGCGTCAAGCAGGATTTCCTCGGTGGGCGGGCACAGGAACGCGTATGTTTCGCGGAGCACCTTTTCCTCTGCGGCGCACCATCTGGCGGCGAGGTTGTTTTCGGCGGAGCGCATGAAATAGATTCTGTCGATTACGGGGAAGCCCTTCCTGCATGCCTTCTCGAAGTCCTGGAGCGCGTCCACGTCCGGGGTCTCCGGCAGGAATTTTTCGATGCTCATGAGATTCTTGATGGCTGCGGGGAGATTTCCGCGTGCCATGGACCTGCGCCATGCGAGCGCTCCGCGCAGTGCGTCCGCCCGGGTTTTGCGTTCACTGGCTTCGGCCTCGAGGTCCTTGACATCCAGCCTGATGTCGCCCACGTAGACGGAGTAGTCGGTCTTTGGCGAGGAGCAGAATATGTCGATGTACTCGATGGCGCTCAGGTCGAAGTTGCTCATCTCGCCAATCTCCGCCTTGAGGGTGTGCCTGCCCTTTGACCGGACCGTGTCGAAGAAGTTGAATGTCTTCGGGTCGTTCTTGGTTTTGACGACCAGTCCCACTGGCTCGTCGGTTTCGCAGTAGATGTCAATCAGGAGTGCGTTCACGAGGCGCCAGTCTGTGAGTGCGTCCGGCACCTTGTCGAGGTAGAGTTTCCCCGACGGCCACCACTCCTCGCCGGTCCGTGCATTTCCCTTGTATGTGAACTTGACCGTGAGTCCGGATTCGCCAGTTGGCCATGGGCGCTGTTCCATCGTCAGGAATTCGTCGCCGTTTGTCCTCCAGGCATTTTCGGGCGGGTTGGCTGCGGAGTTGACATAGAGGTCGACCTCCTTTGCAAGAAGCGACAGCGACAGCAGGATTCCGGCTAGCAGAAGAAATCTTTTCATTGTCGTGGCAGGATATGGGTGAGTGGATGTGTTTGACACAGGCAAATTGGGTGTTGCGTAATATACGCGCTGGCTTGGCGATTGGGGTTTTGGCATCCTTTCGCCGCGCGAAAAAAGGTGGCTATTCCCCCGCCAGGCAGTCGATGCGTTTTTTTAGGGATTTGAGGGTTTTGTCGATTGTCGGGTAGTCTCTGTAGAGGAATCCCGCCTCCTGGAATGCGGGGGAGTTTTCGACGGCCGTTTCGATTTCCGCCCGTTTGAGGAGCGCGCGGTCGATTCCGACAACGAGTGGCGTGGCGGGGTGTGCGTCAAGCCAGGCGAGTCGTTCGGCAAGCCCCCTCGAATGCCATCTGTGGAAGAGTTCCAGGTGGATGATTCTACGGGAACCCTTCCTCCGGAAGGAGTAGTCCGGGAAGATCATTTCGCCTCCGCGCCCCTTGAGAAACGGGGCCTCCTCTACGATGCGCCATTCGGAGTCCGTTGCGAGAAAGTGGTTTCTGAAGAGGGCCACCTCCTCGGGAAGCACAGCGGAGAATTGGTGATATGGGCATTTGAGACGGGAATCCTGGTCGAGTTCCAGCTGGAAGAGCCGTCCCTTCCAGAGAATCTGCGCATCCAGTCTCCACCATGGCATTGTGCAGACAGCGGGGAAGAACGTAGCCAGCGCGAGGCCGTAGCGCCGTCCCGTGTCCAGCACTGCGGCCGGTCCGTCGACCGTCATCTCCAGCCAGCGGAGCGCGCCGTCGCCGTCCTGGCCAGATTCCTCCGGGGAGTCCTTGATTTCCGCGAGGAGCTGGAAGAATCTGAGATATTGGCAGAGGCGTCGCAGCTGCGCCGCGTCCCTTGCGCCGACCTTGACCTTCATCTCCCTGGCGGTGAGAAGCAGCGCCTGGACCTGCGCGAGGTTGTAGCGTTCCAGGAGCCCCCGCGCGTCAATGTCGTCGAATTTCAGCAGCCGGTCGTTTTCCGGCAGGTCGCCGTAGAGATTTCCAACAAGCGGGTTTTCGGGCAGCATTTCCCTGATGCGTTCTTCCCAGTGGCCGAATTGCGGCAGCGTGTCGTTGCCCCGCAGCAGCTGCGCGGATGCGTCGAGAATCTCCTTCCGCAGGGTCTGGAAGTCGAGCTGTGAACTTGAGGAGAAGTCCGTGCGGTCTTCGAGGAGCTTCACGATTCCGAGGCCAAGACTCCTGCGCGTGGTCTCCGCCAGGACTGTCTTGACGTTTTCATCGAGCTGCCCGCGGCTTTCACGCCGGTCCAGTGCGTTGTGGAAGAGTCCGATGAGCTGTTCGCAAAGCAGGAGGTTTTCCTGTGTGAATCCCACGAACCTCGGGAGGATGGAGTCCCTGCGGCAATATGGATGGACAAGTGACTGGGTCAGCATTCCTCGTGTGTCTCCATTGGGTTGCCGTATGCCGGGTGCATCCTGCGTCTTTCGGAGGTATATGTCTCGCTTGTGCCGTCGCTGACGAGTTCGTAGAGCAGTGCGGTCTTGCCTGGCGAGGGTCGGAGAATCCTGCCCAGGCGCTGGACGTGCTCCCTGACGGAGCCGGAGCCCGACACGATGATGCCGATGTTCGCGGCGGGCACGTCAACCCCTTCGTTCAGCACCTTGCTGGTGACCAGGGCTGGATATGTGCCGTTGCGGAAGGCCTCCAGGAATGCCACGCGTTCGGCGGACTTCGTGTGGTGTGTAATCACCGGCAGCGCAAAGGCGTTGCCGAGGCGGTATGCCGCCGCGTTGTCCGCCGTGAATATGATGGTGCGGTCGTGGCGGTGCGCCTCCAGCAGTTCGGCCACGGTGCGGAACTTTGCGGTCGAGAATCGCGCGATGCGGCGTTGGTCCAGGTAGGCCTGCATTGCCTGGTGCCCCTCCGTGGTGCGGCTTGCCGCCCTCAGGAAGTTGCCCCAGCCCTGGGGCGTGCCAAGGCGGATGTTGTTCTTGCGCAGAAAGTCCACGTAGATTCCGTGGGCGCGGGAGTATTCCGCAACCTCGCCTTCGTCAAGGCTCGTGTAGATTGGCACGGTCTCGTATGGCGCCAGGACGGTCTCCCTGGACAGTTCGCCTATCTCCCTGCGGTAGCAGATACGCCCCACTAGCCTTTCGTATTCCCTGTCGAGGCCGTCGTCCCGTTCGGGTGTTGCGGTCAGTCCCAGTCGGAATGGCGCGATTGATCCGATGGCGATTTGCGAGTAGGACGGGCCGGGCAGATGGTGGCACTCGTCCACAACCAGCAGTCCGAAGCGGTTGCCGATGCGGTCGATTGTCAGCAGTGCCGAATCGTATGTCGAGACGGTGACATCCTGGATGTCCTGGGTGCCGCCGCCAAGTATTCCGATGGGTCGCCGGAAGGCGTTCCTGAGTTGCAGGACCCACTGGGCAAGCAAGTCCAGGGTCGGGACAATAACGAGGGTTGAGCGGTTCGTGCGTGCAATCGCCATCTGCGCCAGAAAGGACTTGCCTGTGCCAGTTGGAAGGACGACGATGCCGCGCCTGGCAGACTCCTCCCATCGGGCGATGGCCTCCGCCTGGTAGTCCCTTGGCGGGTGGCTGGAGAAGAGTTCCAGTCCCGGGGAGGTGTAGGCCCTTGCCTGGTCGTCGTAGGGGAAGTGCCCCCTGTGCAACGCCGCGATGATGGCGGAATACGCGCTGGCCGCCGCCCGGAAGCACTGCACGCGCCTGTCATATCGGCAGTACTCCCCGATGCCGCAGGGCAGTTCTCCGGGAGTTCTGGCCTCGCCGTCGCCCACGAGCAGCGTTCCTGACTGAAAGCGTATTGGGAGCACGTGCGTGTGATGTAGGGATTCGCGTCTTTCAGGCGACCGTCACATCGCTTTCAAGCAGCTTGAATATTCTGGTGAGGGACTGGATGAATCCCAGGATCATCGTCTGCCCCTCCTCGCGCCTGCCTTCCCTGAAGGCCTCCATTATCGTGACGGTCTTTTCGGAGTGGTCGAGGAGGCCGATTGCGGCGAGCTGTCCCTTGAGGCGATGCAGCAGTGCGAGAGTCTCCTGTTCGTTGCCCTGCTGTGCATAGCTTCCCAGGTTGTCCAGGAGCGGCCTCCAGTCCGCAAGCGTCTGTGCCAGCAGCATTTTGATTTCGCCCAGGGAGAGCTGGTATTGTTCGCGCATGAAGTCGTGCATTCTCCTGACAGTCGCGACCTCGGGGGATTCAGCGAGTTCCCTGTCGGCGGCCCGCAGTTCGCGTTCTGGCGTGATGCCAAGCGCCTCCGCAATGCAGAGCAGAAGCTGGTCCCTTTCGAAGGGCTTCGGGATGAATCCCGTGGAGCCCGCGCCGAGCGCCTTTTCGACATCCTCCTGGTATGCGGACGCTGTGAGCGCGATGATGGTGGTGGTGGCCGCGTCAGGCAGCTTGCGGATTTCCCTGATGGCCGTATAGCCGTCCATGATTGGCATCTGTATGTCCATGAATATCAGGTCGAAGTGCTGCTGCCGGCATAGGTCCAGCGCCTCCCGTCCGTTTTCGGCCGTGCGGTAGGGCAGCCCCACGGACTGGCAAATCGTCTCCAGCAGGAAGAGATTTGTCAGGGTGTCGTCCACCAGCAGCGCCCAGTGTTTTTTAAGTTCCGTGCGCGGGAGTTTGACATGGTAGAGGTCCGAGAGATGGACCTGTTCCTCTGGTTTTGACGCGGCGCACTGCAGTGTGAAGTAGAAGCAGCTTCCTTCTCCGGGGCTGCTCTTCACCTGGAGCCGTCCGCCCAGGAGTTCGACCAGTGAGTGGGAGATGGTGAGCCCCAGCCCCGTGCCGCCATATCGCCTGGCAATCGAGATGTCCGCCTGTTCGTATGGTTTGAAGAGGTGGTCCTGTTCGCTTTGGGTCATTCCGATTCCGGAGTCCCTGACTGCGAAGTCGATGGAGAGGCGTCCTCCATCCATGGGCGTGACCTGGATTTCCAGGGCGACCTCGCCGCGTTCGGTGAACTTGACGCCGTTGCCCAGGAGGTTGTCGAGGATTTGCCTCAGCAGCGACGGGTCGGTTCTCATGAGGACGGGCTCCTCCGCGCCGTGGAAGAGCAGATTCACCTTGAGGGGCTTGCCGCGTGCGGACTGGCGTGCCAGGGCGACGCGTTCCTCCGCAAAGGAGCGCAGGTCGAATGTCACCTCGGATGCGGTCAGCTTGCCGGCGCGGAGCTTCGTGAAGTCGAGGATTTCGTTGATGACATGCACAAGGCCCTTTGCGCTGGAGTCGATGATCTTGAGATACTGGCGCTGCTGGTCGCTGAGCTGGGTCTCCTTCAGGCTTGAAAGGAAGCCAAGCAGGCCGTTCATGGGAGTCCGGATTTCGTGGGACATGGTCGCGATGAACTTTTCGCGGGACTGGGACTCCTTGCGTATGCGGCGCAGCAATTCGTCCATCCCCTCGGCAAAGGTCGGGTCTTCCGTTGCCGAGGGGTCGCGCCTGGCGTGACGCGCCGGCTCCTCCAGGAGCTGTCCGACGGGCACGGAGAGATAGTTCCTGAGTGTCTGGAGCTGGCATTTCCGGCGTCTTGACAGGATGAAGAGCCAGTATCCCAGCAGTCCGAGCAATGGGAGCGGCCATATCCAGCAGAAGATGGCATACGCCATGATTCTCCGGCCTATGGCGTCGTTGGTCTTGCGGATGATATCGTCCGCCTCGCCAATGCACCGGGAGAGTTCCTCCAGGGGGCGTGAGATGTCCCTGCTTTCCGCAATCGCCTTCAACTGGCCGCCGACCATGCCGTGGATGTCGTAGAGTCGAAGGATGTCGGCGCGGTCGGAGACGTCCGGCATCATCATCAGCATCCTGAGGCGTGTGTCCTGCCTCTCCTGCTCCGCATGCAGCGCCCTCTGGGCATGGTCGCGCTTCTCCGCCCGCCCGGCCCGCTGGGCCTCGAATATGCTCTGCGAAAGAATGAGTTCCTGATGCCAGGAGCCCCCGACCTCGCTCAATATCGATGAAATCCTCCCTGAAGCGGAAAGACGGCTGCGCAGGAGGATGCCAATGACGACCGACAGCAGCACGTACGCCGCGACTCCCAGCAGGATGGAGAGTTGTCTTCGTGTGAGGTTGGGCATCTGGAGTGGGGCGTCTGCCTGGAGAAATGGTTGCGCGTGTCAGGAGTTGTGGACGGACTCCATGAAATCGTCGAGGATGCGTTGCGCCTGTTCGGCCGTGTCCACGTCGCAGACCTGCTGGTACAGGTCGCGGCAGTCTTCGAGGCGCACTCTCCTGGCAAGTTCCCTAATGTGGGGCACAGCGGCGGGGTTCATTGAAAATTTGCGCAGGCCGGCGCCTATCAACACCGGCAACGCCGACATGTTGCCACCCATCTCGCCGCAAATCTCCAGCTCCTTGTCGGGATACTTGGACATGATGCGGCAGACGTCGCCAATGAGCCTGATGACAACCGGATGGCACTGCTGGTACCACTGCTTGACACGGGCGTTGCCACGGTCTACGGCGAAGAGGTACTGCACAAGGTCGTTGGTGCCGATGCTGACAAAGTCCACCTCCGGGAGGAGGCGCTCCAGGGTCAACGCGGCACTGGGCACCTCGAGCATCATCCCGATGGGGGGATTCCCGTATTCAATTCCATCCTTCCTCAGGGACTCCTGTGCGTCCCTGACCATCGCCTTGATGCGTATGATGTCGCTCATGTCGGAAATCATCGGGAAGAGAAGTCGGACATTCCTGGCGACGCACACCCTCAGGATTGCACGGAGGTGCGTCCTGGCAAAGTCCGGGTTGGTGAGGAGGAAACGGAGACCGCGCCATCCAAGTGAGGGGTTCAGTTCGTCGTCCCACTGGATGTAGGGCAGGGGCTTGTCGCCTCCGATGTCCAGAGCGCGGATTACGACGGGGGCTCCTTCCGCGCCGCCTACAAGTCGTTGGAGGACACGGTGTTGTGTCTCTTCATCAGGCATATTGTTCCGTATCAGGAACATGAATTCGGTGCGGTAGAGCCCGATTTCGCGTATGCCTGCGCTGTGCAGCGCCGGGATTTCGCTGAAGAGGGTGATGTTTCCGCAGAGGCTGATCGTGGTGCCGTCGAGGGTCTTCGGCGAGTCGTCCACGGGCGCGTCCTGGGACTGTCCGCCCGTCGCCTGGCGGCTCCTTCTGCTGATGTTCAGGGCGAGCTGGTACTGCTTCAGCACCCCTGCGTTGGGATTGATGTAGCAAATGCCGGCGCGGCAGTCGACGAGCAGCTTGTCCTGGACTGTCACCTGCTCCTGTATCTCCGAGACGCCAATCATCATCGGAATCCTCAGGGCGCGGGCAATGATGGCGACATGGCTCGTCGCACCTCCCGTGTCGCATACAATGCCGCAGACACGCTTCAGCGGAGCAGCCAGGAACTGTGACGGGAAGAGCTCGCGGGCAACCAATATTATCGGGGTGCTGGAGTCCGGCGAGTCGACTGTCGGAACGCCCGTCGAGTCGGTGTTCCGTATTTCGTCCATGATTCTCATCAGGACATCCTGCACATCCAGAAGCCTTTCGCGCAGGTATCTGTCATTGATGTGGAGGAATTCGTCCTGGAATGACCTGGAGGCCAGTGCCAGGGCGGATGGGAGCGTCAGGTGGTCGTCGAGGTATTTGACGATTCTTTCCTGGAGGGTCGGGTCGTCCAGGAGGCTCTCATACATTTGGAAGAGCCCTTCGTCCGCCTCGGAAAGCAAATCCTTGACTTGCCGGGAAGCCGCTTCGATTGAGGCGCGGGCGCTTTCGATGGCTGCCTTGAGGAGTCGCTTCTCCCCCTCGACGTCCTCGGTCCTGACAAGCTTCACGTCCTTCAGCGCGTCATCGCTGGAAAGAACCAGGCATCTGCCATAGCAGACGCCTGGGATGATCGGCGTGCCTGTCTTGAAGAGCACGTCCTTCCTGGCATCGGGTCTAGTCTTGGTCATGCCTTCTGCGGATGCTTGTGAATGCTGGAATGACACCCCCGGGGCGATTCTCCCGCCCCTGGGGAAAGATGTGTGTGGACAGATGACTGTAAGCCAGATTCTGTGCACCGCCCCTAGAGGCGGCCGGCGACCATTCATCTAACGCGACCGATACCCGAAACTGTGCTTGCGCATGGCGCGGGCCGCGCCTCGTTTCCTATTTGGTCTTGCACCAGAAGGGGCTTGCCGAGCCGACAACCCTTGCGAGCTGCCGCGGTGGGCTCTTACCCCGCCTTTTTCACCCTTGCCGACACAAAATGGCCGGCGGTCTCTTCTCTGTTGCGCTATCCTGACCGCGGGTTCACCCCGCGATACCCGGTCTTTCAACCGGGCTTCCTGCCCTGTGGTGTCTGGACTTTCCTCCCCGAAATAATCGGAGCGGCCGCCCGTCTCCGTCCACACTCGGTTAATATAACCTGACAGCGAAGAGGCGAAGCCCGCCGCCTGTAGCGAAGAAAGACCCCGACGCCAGAGCTCTGATCCACGAAATACAGGGGTGGAACCACGAAATACAGGAGTAAGAACCACGAATGGACACGAATGGAACCACGAAATACAGGAAAAAAGAAGGGAGGGGGGGAGAGTATGAACCACGAATGGACACGAATGGACACGAATAGAACCACGAAATACAGGGGTGGAACCACGAAAAACACGAAAGGCACGAAAAAGAAAGCAGGGGGAGAGTATGAACCACGAATGGACACGAATGGAACCACGAAATACAGGAGTGGAACCACGAAAAACACGAAA
>ERZ1026894.137-NODE-137-length-55797-cov-5.269007_pt1 | contig 55797 bp, 43 predicted proteins | sample MGYA00380177_ERZ1026894 | MGnify/ENA primary metagenome ERZ1026894 (study PRJEB33269, sample SAMEA4719813) | human gut metagenome | biome: human-associated habitat; feature: organic feature; material: feces | place: Cameroon | collected 2013-10 ... | reverse complement strand
CTGTTTTTATAAAAAACAGCAAATTTATTATCCCTATCCCCCTGCCCCCTTTCCCCGGAAAGGGGGAAAATACGGGGACTGGCGTCCCTGCGACCTGCCTTGGGGCTATGCCCAAAGCAAGGATGCTTTGGGTGCTTGCTAAAAGTTTTGCACGATGCAAAACCAGCAGAGCAAGCAACGCTAAACACCCATTTTTAAATTAAAAGAGTTTATTGACAGTCTTAATATTTTACCATTGTACAGTACCGTCTTTAATTCAGAAACTGCTTTACATCAACTTCCTCAGCGTCCTGCCAGAGTCTTTCAAGGTCATAGAAATCTCTTGTTTCCTTATAGAAAACGTGGAAAACAACATCGATGTAGTCAAGAACTATCCAGTTTCCGCTTGCCTTGCCGTCAATGGACTTAGGCTCTTCGCCCTTCTCGCCGAGCTTGAAATCGACCTCATCTGCAAGTGCCTTTACCTGCGTCGAGCTTGAACCGCTTGCAATTACAAAATAGTTTGCAAGTATCGTAAGGTCGCGCACCTTGAGTATTTTTATATCATCTGCCTTTTTTGAGTCGAGAGCCTTTATGCCCTCTTTCAGAATTTCTATATCAGTCATTCTTAGGATTTTTCCTTTCTGTTTCGCTTTTTCTTGCTCTCATGAGCTTGGTGTAAAAATTATACCCCGCTATCGTGCACGGCGGTATTACTCCGCCCTTGCCGAGCGTTTCGCCTATAGAATATTTTAACGCATTGTACATAGCGTTGTCAAGATTTTCAAAGCTCATTTCACGGTATTTTTCAACGTCCTTATAGCTTCTGTCGGCACTTGTCAGATCGCCTAAGTAGACGATTTTTTCAAGAAGCGACATATCGGCTCTGCCTGCTGTGTGATAACGTACTGCGTTTAAAATATCGTTGTCCTTTATTCCGAGATTTTTTGAAATATGATACGCTCCCGCGGGGCCGTGCCAGAGCGCCGGAGTATATAATTCTTCATCGCTCACATCCATATTGCTGAGTATCGCCTGAGATTTCATGGCATTCGGCGTTTCTTCCTTCTTTATATCGTGAAGAAGTCCCGCAAGATATGCCTTTTCCTCGTCACCGCCATGCTTTTTAGCAAGCGCCAGACACATCGCGGCAACATTCACGCTGTGTGTAAAACGCTTTTTGGAAAGTGTGTCTTTAAGGAGCTTTACATAATTCGCATATTTCTCGGCATAACGCTGTTCGTCCTTGCCCTGTTTCTCACACATACAGACCACGTTCCTTTATATAGCTTTCAACATCTGCGGGGACAAGTCCTGTAATGCTCTCTGCGTTTTTCAGCTTTTCTCTTATCTCTGTCGAGCTTACCTCAGTGACGTGCAGGTTAAGTACCTTTATTCTGCCCATTTCTGTGGCATATTCACACATATCGCTGTACTCACTGTTTTCTCTTGCGGCGGCAACCACCTTGCACTCGCCCAGAAGCGCCTCATAGCGATACCATTTATCGAAATAGAACAGCATATCGCCGCCGATTATCAGATAGAATACCGCGTCATCGGGGTACTGCCTTTTAAGCTCACGGATAGTATTTATCGTGTAGCTTGTACCGCCCATACGCTTTTCAATATCACTTATCTCAAACTTGCCGCTTGCTATTTCGTCTGCAAAGGCAAGCTCACACATCTTAGCCCTGTCCTCAAAAGCGATAAGTCCCTTGTTGCTTTTGTGCGGCGAAACGCAAGTGGGGATTATCAGCATCTTCTGAAGCTTAAGGTCGGCGAAAGCTTCTTTCACCATATTTATATGTCCGTTGTGAATGGGGTTGAATGCCCCGCCGAATACGCCTATTTTAATCATCTAAGCTTATCTTCCTTTTCTTTACGTCCTTGTTCTGTCTGTAAAGGACTATCTTTGTGCCGATCACCTGTACAACTATGCTGTTTGTCTTTTCGCCAATCTCACCCGCAAGCTCCTTTGCGCTGTAGCCGCAGTTTTCAAGAACTCTTATCTTGATGAGTTCTCTTGCCTCCAGTGCGTCCGAAAGCTGCTTTATAAGCTCGTCCGAAATTGCGTTCTTTCCTATCTGAAAGATAGTTTCATAGTTACTTGCAATGCCTTTCAGCTTTGCTCTCTGTCTGCTTGTTATCTCCATTTATTTTCTCCGTTTCTTATCTTATAAAGAAATACCATACGGCAAATACAGCGCCGAGCTGTAAAACAATAATTACCGGTATCCCTATCATAAATCGTTTATGCTTTGTCTTGTGGTGGAACAGCCGCATTGAAATATACATTGCGACCGAGCCGCCGAGCGCCGATATAAGAAAAAGCGTGCTTTCCCTTATGCGCCATCTGTCCTTTTTTGCTCTTCTCTTATCTACCGCGGGGAGTATAAAGCCTGCGACATTTACAATGCCGAGGTATACCCACAGCAGATATAGCAGTATATCCTTGATATCCATTACTTTTTATTGAGCTCGTAAGCAAGCTTTTCAAGCGCTCTCGCCCTGTGGCTTATCTTGTTCTTTTCTTCGCCCGAAAGGCAAGCCATGCTTGTATCATCGTCAAGCATGAATATCGGGTCATAACCGAAGCCGTTTTTACCTATAGGCTCTTCTCCGATAAATCCCTCGCACTCGCCTGTAACGCATATTTCATAATCATCGTCACGGATAAAGTACAGAGCGCACACGAATTTTGCGTTTCTGAGCGGCTTGTCAACACCTTTCAGCTCATCAAGGACTTTGTTTATCCTGTCCTCGTTTGTGGCATTCTCGCCTGCGTATCGTGCGGAATATATTCCCGGTGCACCGCCTAAAAATTCTATAGCAAGCCCGCTGTCGTCCGCAAGCACGGGAGTATGGGTAATGTCATAAATAGTTTTCGCCTTTATATGCGCGTTCTCGCTGAATGTTGTGCCGTCCTCGGGTATTTCTGTATCTATCCCTGCTTCTTTCATGGAAACAGGCTCATAACCGAGAGGCGTCAGCATTTTCTTAAATTCTTTTATCTTGCCTGCATTGTTAGAGGCGATGATCAGTTTCATATATTGTCCTTTCGTATACGGTGCTGTTATTCAAACAGTGCTTCCACATAATCTTTAGGTATAAACGGCTGAAGATCATCTATCTTCTCACCGACACCGACAAGCTTTACAGGTATACCAAGCTCTTCTTTTATAGGTATTATTATACCACCTTTTGCCGTTCCGTCAAGCTTGGTAAGAACGATACCCGTAATATCCGCAGTTTCCTTGAACAGTCTTGCCTGGTTTACCGCGTTCTGTCCCGTTGTTGCATCAAGCACGAGCAGAGTTTCGACACGGCTGTCGGGCGCATTGTTGTTTACTATTCTCGCTATCTTCTTAAGCTCGTCCATAAGGTTCTTCTTGTTGTGCAGTCTGCCCGCGGTATCGCAGATGATAACGTCCGCATCTCTTGCCATACCTGCCTTGATAGCGTCGAACACTACAGCCGCAGGGTCGCTTCCCTCGGAGTGTTTTATAATATCAACACCGGCACGCTGTGTCCACACCTCAAGCTGTTCGATAGCCGCCGCACGGAACGTATCCGCCGCCGCAACAACAACCTTTTTGCCGCTGTTTTTAAGGTTATATGCGAGCTTTCCTATAGTGGTCGTCTTGCCTGCGCCGTTTACGCCGATAACAAGTATTACTGTCGGCTTTGTATCAAGAATAAGCTCATTATCGCCATCAAGTATCCCGGAAATTATCTTCTTAAGAAGTCCCTTAACTTCATTCGGGTCTGTTGTGCCTGTAGCCTTTACCTCTTTTCTTAAAGCCTCGCAGATATTTGCGCTTGTCACAGCACCTATATCCGATAAGATAAGCGTTTCTTCAAGCTCCTCGAAAAAGTCCTCGTCAATTTTCGTGAACGAGTTTATAACTCCCGTTATCTTGCTTGCAAGCGCGTCTTTTGTGCTCTTTAAGCCGTTTTTCAGCTTTTCAAAAAATCCCATTGAAAAATTTTCTCCTACTTTTTTATATATTCGACCAGCTTTTCCTCAGCCTTGTCTGCATCGACCGTATAATCGGGAATAAGCGGTTCTATGCTCTTTGTTATATCCACGCGGTAGAATTTCTTGTACGATACACTGAGAACAAGCTTTGACTCAGGGAGCTGAAAACTCAGCTTGTCACCGTATGCGGTCGGCATATTTCCCGGTGTTTCACCTATCACCTTACCTATGCCGTTGTCCTGTATCACCATTGCAAAGTCCATTGCCGAGCTGAACGTGTATTGCGATGTGAGCACATACACCTTGCCGTCAAAAGCATTTTCAACGCGCTTGTTCGGCGTTATCTCATCACGGTAGGAAACAAGGTTTCCTCCTTTTCTGATATCAACACCGCCGAAAAGCATATAATCGCTGATATCTATATAGCGCAGAAATTCGTTTATGACTTCTGTTGTTCCGCCGCCGTTACTGCGCAGATCAACAGCTACGTTTTTTATATCGTTATCTTTTACCTTACCGAAAAACTCCGACAACTTTTCGGTGTATTCTGCTGACATTTCACAACGGTTGAGTGTGAAAACACCGAGCGAATTTTCTTTATCGATCTTGTATGAGCAAAGCTCGAGCTGTTTTCTTGCAGGCGGTTCACCGGTCATATCGAAATGCTTTGCTTCGCTGTTTTCACCGATAACGACATCTATTCCGTCAGATACGTCTGCACCGAGAAGCGTAAGCCAGCTGCCGTATTGCAAAGCCTCACCGAACATATAGTCCGCATAGAAGCTGACCTGCGGCTCGCATGGGAACACCTTTTTGAAATGCTCTTTCATGCTGTCAGCCGATATGCCGTCAATTGATAAAAGTGTGCCGTTATTATACGCGTCACTTATTTCGTTTCCGCCGCTGACATACTCTGTACCATGTACGGTAACTATAGTGTGTGCATCGTCAAGTGTGCAGACAAGCTCGGCAGATTTGTCCCACAGCTCGGTTATCGTCACGCTGTCCTTGCTCATCAGTTCTCTGCGCAATTTAACATAACTGCTGTTGAACTTATTTTCTGCATTTCCGTCTGTCAGAAGTGCAGGGTGATTTGCACTTACGGTATCAAAGACATATTTCAGATCTTTGACTGCCTGCTCCTTGCTGATTTTGGTTTCAAGCGGCAGTGTCGGCTCGAGCTCTTTGTTACTGTCAGCACCGCAGATTTTCATCACTGCACCGCCGACAAGCAGCACCGCGGCAAGCACTGCGGCAATAATTCTTGATTTTTTCATTTCCTACCCCATAATTTCATATACATTTTCCGTTTTGCTTGTTTCTATGCGTTTTCAAGCTCGTTTAAAAATTCCTCGCTGAACTCCTGTCTTAACAGTCCGGATACGCCCTTTTCCTGCATATAAACGCCATACAGCACATCGCACAGCTCTATTGTACCTCTTCTGTGAGTAATTACCATAAGCTGAGTGTTATGTGAGAAACGCTTAAGGTATGTAGCGTACTTCTGTACATTGGCTTCGTCAAGCGCCGCATCGACCTCATCGAGCATACAGAACGGTGTAGGTCTGTGCAGTAATATCGCAAGGTAAATCGTCAGCGCTACCATCGATTTTTCACCGCCCGACAGCAGCGACAAGCTCTTTATTACCTTTCCGGGAGGTGCGGCATATATCTCAACATCGGAGTTCAGCACATCGTCCGGGTCGGACAACTGAAGTCTTGCTTCACCGCCGCCGAATATCTCGCTGAAAAGCATTCCGAAGTGATTGTTGATAGCTTCAAAGCTCTCGGTAAATCTCTGTTTTATATCCTTTATCAGGTCTGTTATCAGATTTTCAAGCTCTGTCTTTGACGTTTCAACGTCCTTTAACTGTCCCGCAAGCACGCCGTAACGCTCCGATACCTCTTCAAGCTCTTCTATCGAGCTGTAGTTTACGCTTCCGAGCGCCGCGATACTGCGCTTTATCTCTGCAAGCTCAGCCTTCAGCATAAATACGCCCGCGTCATCGACCGGCTTTGCGCGTTCTCTCGCTTCACTGCGCGTCATCTCGTACTTGTCCCACAGTCCCGAAATTATCTTCTCGGTCTGGCTTTCCGCCGAGCCTTTACGCTCTTCCTGGCGGGCAAGGTCTGCGCTGAACTTTTCCTTTGCCTCGGTAAGCTCCCTTATCGACTTGTTGATCTCGCTGATGCGCTTTTCGGCAGCATTCGTAAGCGAAACGTTATCGGCTATAGCCTTTTCGTTGTCGCCCGCTGTCTTTGCTATTTCCTCGGTCTGAGCTATCTTCTGAGATATAACGCTGTTCTTCTGTTCTATGCCGTTCTTCAGCTCTTCTATTTTTTTCAGCTGTTCGCTTCCGCCGTCGCTGAGTGCAAGAATTGATGCGTCTATGCCCTCTATCCTTGTGCGGATATTCGATATATCGCCGTTCACCGACAGAATATCCATATTGTTCTTCTGTATCCTGTCGGCAAGCGTTTTTCTCTTGTCCTCAGCCGCATCAAGTCCGCTTCTCTGCTCGGATAACGCCGCTTCATTCTTTTCTATCTCGGCAAGTACGCCTTCAAGCTGTGACTTTGTATCGGAAAGGAGCTTTCTGCCGTCATTCTCGGCTCTTTCCTGAGCGTCAAGCTGTTCCTCGGCGCTGTCGCGCTGTGCGGTGAGCTGTGACAGGAGCTGTTTTATACCGTCACGCTGTGCCTCAAGTCGTGCTATCTTAGGTTCGCACTGCGATACAGTTTCGGCAAAGCCCTCCATCTCAGCCGCCATCTTTGCGACTTCCGCCTGCAACGGCTTTAGCTGCTCGCTTTCGTCCTTTATCTTTGCATTCAGCTTTTCGATCTGCTCGGATAACAGCGCAAGCTCCTGCTTTCTGGCGATTATGCCTGCGTCATTTCTTACGCTGCCGCCCGTGAACGAACCTCCCGCGTTGATGACCTGACCATCAAGCGTCACTATCCTGAAACGGTATCCGTACTTCTTGGCAATGAACGATGCCGTGTCGATATCCTCAACTACCGCCGTCTTTCCGAGTATGGATTTTACTATGCCGTCATAAAGTCTGTCGTATTCGACAAGGTCGCAAGCCATACCCTCAAAGCCGTTCTCACTGCTCAGTCCGCCGACCTCTAGCATCTTTCCCTTTACGCTTGTCAGCGGGAGGAATGTGGCGCGTCCGAGGTTGTTTTCTTTAAGATAACGCATACTGCGCTTTGCCGACTCTTCGTTATCGGTAACGATGTTCTGCATAATGCCGCCGAGGGCTATTTCTATAGCCACGGTGTAGCGCTTGTCCACGCTGATTATATCGGCTACCGTACCTCTTATGCCGCTGAGCCGTCCTTGCCTGTCAGCCATTATTACCGACTTTACGCTTGACTGGAAGCCTGCCATATTCTTGTCTATCTCGTCAAGCACCTGATGACGTGAGGCTTTCGTTTCGTGCTCCTTGCGGAGCGTTTCAAGCGTCTGACCTGCCGTTTTCAGCTTGTCGTTCTTATTGGCAAACAGTTTTTTGTAGCCTGTCAGCTTGTTCTCGGCTTCGGCCTTTTCTTCCTTCGCCTGCTCAAGCTCTTCATCTGTATCGGTAAGCTTTATTCTCTGCGCCTTTGCTTCTGCCGCGGCATTTTCTGCGGTTCTTGTAAGCTCCTCCTTACGCTTTGAAAGCTGTTCGGAGGTCGACTCTATCTGCTGTACCGAAAGCTGGAGTCGGGTTCTTTTAAGATACAGCTGTCCCTGCTTTTCGTCAAGCTGTCTGTACTCGCCCGAAAGCGTTTCACCCTCGGCATCGATACCGGTAAGCTCTTCTGTCAGGTTTTCACTGTCGGCTTTCAGCTGTGCGATGAACGCCTGCTTTTCTTCTATCTCATTTTCGAGGTTTTTCTTATCCTCTTCAAGCCTTGCCTTGCCGCTCTTGCCGTCCTCGATCTGCTTTTCGGTTTCAGCAATAGCTTCTTCTGCGTGGGAAATGTCGTTACGCAGTACGGCTATCTCCGACTTTATATCGCTTATGCGGTCTTTTGCCGCGTCACTGCCGGCTTTCAGCTTTTCAAGCTCGGCACGGAGCGTCATTCTGCGGTTGTTGTTATCCTCTTCCTCGGCTTCTAGCTTTGCTATATCCCTGTCGAGGTTTTCGCACTGTGCCTTGCTGAGAAGAAGCTTATCCTCTGCTTCCGAAATTGTCTTTTCGAGTGCGGACAGCTCATACATACTTACCGTTATATCAAGGTCTTCTTCTCTTGCAAGCAGTTCCTTAGCCTTTTTTGCCTTTGCCGCCTGCTTTTCAAGCACGGGGAGTCTTGTTTCAAGCTCCGACGCTATATCACGGATACGGAGCAGATTATCCTCGGTGCGTTTGAGCTTGTTCTCTGCGTCCTTTTTCTGCGCTAAGAATTTTGATACGCCTGCCGCTTCTTCAAACACCTCGCGGCGCTTACTTCCGCCCGATTCTACTATCTCAGATACCTTGCCCTGACCGATAACGCTGTAGCCGTCACGACCAAGACCCGTACCCATAAAAAGCTCGTTTATGTTTTTGAGAAGCGTTTTGGCTCCGTTTATCTTGTACTCGGACTCGCCGCTTCTGTACAGCTTACGGGATATGACTACCTCGTCGCTGTCTACTCTGAGCGCTCTGTCGTGATTATCTATAGTCAATGTTACGCTTGCAAAGCCCATAGGCTTTCTGCGCACAGTTCCGTGGAAGATAACGTCCTCCATTTTATCTCCGCGCAGACTTTTCGCGCCCTGCTCTCCCATTACCCAGCGCAGTGCATCACTTATATTACTTTTGCCGTTGCCGTTGCTTCCGACAACAGCGGTCATTCTTTTATCAAAATGAAGTATGGTCTTATCGGGAAACGATTTGAACCCGTATATTTCCATAGATTTAAAAAACATCAACCGATCCTCTCCGCACGGAGATCCGTGCCTTTCTCTTCCTTTATTTTAAAGGAAATCCCGCGCTGTGAAAGCGCATTGCGGTTAGCTCCGCCCTGTCCTATTATCTTGCTTATATTACGCTTGTCAGTGTAGAAAATATATTTTCCCCCGTCCTCACACACGGCGTTCATTTTATCAAGATACAAGATGCTCTCTGCTATCTCTCGCAGTGCCGGGTGATATACTCCGCCGATCATTTCCTGCTCAACGTCACGGCTTGCGTGCAGTCCCATACGGATAACGGCAACTCCCGCTTTATTGAACATATCGAGCAGCTTTGCGCATAGCCTTGTCGTCTGCTCAAATGTAAAGCTGTCATACACACCGCTTTCGTGCAGTCTGCCAAGCTCGGTGTTTTTCAGTATAACAGTAGGGTAAATTCTCACCGTGTCGCAGTGAAGCGCGATAAATTCGTTTGCCGTATCGATACAATACTGCTCTGTATCCTTATACAGTCCGGTCATCATTTGAAGCCCGAGCTCGAAGCCGTACTGCTTTATAAGCCGCGATGCACGCCTTACGTCTTCAGCTGTGTGTCCTCTGCGGTTAGCTGTCAGCACCTCGTCATTCATACTCTGCGCACCGAGTTCTATCGCTGTCATTCCGTATTTTTTCAGGATATCAAGTATCTCCTCATCAATGCAGTCGGGTCTTGTAGAACAGCGTATGCCGTCATACTGCTCGGGATATGCGTCTGTATAACGCTTGGCTACTGTCAGCAGTCTTATCATATAATCGCGGTCTATTGCGGTAAAGCTGCCGCCGAAAAACGCTATCTGCGCCTTTGTACCGCTGTTTTTCAGATTTTCAAGCTGACCCTCAAGTATGCTTTCAAGCTCCTTTTCGGTGACGGGCTCGCTGTGTCCGCTTATCGTCTTCTGATTGCAGAAGCTGCATATATGCTTACAGCCGTAATGCGGTATAAATACCGAAATGTTAGTTTGTTTCATATCCCATAAGGCTTATAGCCTCTTTTGCGGCGCTCTGCTCCGCTTCCTTCTTGCTCTTACCCTTGCCTGTACCGATTATCTGACCGTTCAGAAGCACGTTTGCGGTGAACTGCTTATTATGCGCCTGTCCGCACTCATCGCTTATCTCATAAGTCACACGCTCCTCGGGGTTCTGCTGGATTATCTCCTGCAACACCGTCTTGTAATCTCCGAGCAGGAATTTACCCGTACTCAGCTTATCGAGCGGAGGGATAAACGGCAGTATGAAATTCCTTGCCGCTTCAAATCCGCCGTCAAGGTAAATTGCCGCTATCAGCGCTTCAAATGCGTCCGCGAGTATAGAGTGGCGATCTCTGCCGCCCGTATGCTCTTCTCCTTTTCCCAGGAAAATATACTTGCCTAAATCTATTTTCCTTGCAAAGGGATAAAGTGCATTTTCACACACAACGCTTGCTCTTATCTTAGTAAGCTGTCCCTCGGGCAGGTTTGTAAGATTTTCAAAGAGATGCTCGGACACAACAATGCTCAGCACGCTGTCGCCTAAAAATTCAAGGCGCTCGTTACTGCGCAGATGTTTGCCGTTTGTGTATGACGAATGAGTAAGAGCTTCTTTTAAAAGCTCGGGATTTTTGAACGTATAGCCTATTATCTGTTCAAGCTCTGTCATTGAAATGCCTTTCTTTATAATTGCACTGTAGCAATTTAATGCAAAGTGCTTTTTTACTATCCCCACCCCAAACCCCTCCCCTTGGGAGGGGCTATATATGGGGGCTACCGCTATTAGCACAAGCAAGGATGCTTGCAGTCAGCCGCACAAAGCCACTGCACGATGCAGTGGCACAAACGGCTGACAACCTGTCAGGGGCTTCGCCCCTTGACCCCTTGTGCGAGGCTGTTCTTCTGTATGCTGTCAAATGATATTGATCAACCTTCCGTATTTTCCGACAGCACCTTTTCCATCTCTGCGATAACGTTTCTCTCAACGAAATCCTTAGCCTGTCTTACGGCGTTCTTGAATGCAAGAGCGTCACTGCTGCCGTGTGCCTTGAGCACGGGCTTTGCAGTGCCGAGAAGCGGCGAACCGCCTGTTTCTCTGTAGTCCATCTGCTTGCTTATTTCCTTGATGCCCTTCATAGTAAACATTGCGCCTATCTTTGTACCGAGGTTGCGGAAGAATATCTTTTTAAGCGAAGCCTTCATAAACTTGCCCATACCCTCGACTGTTTTAAGATAAACGTTGCCTGTAAAGCCGTCTGTAACCACAACGTCAACCTCGCCGAGTGCGGCATTTCTGGCTTCAACGTTACCTGTGAAGTTCAGTGTGCTGTTTTTGAGGAGCGCGTAGGTTTCCTGTTCAAGCTCTCTGCCCTTTTCTTCCTCCGCGCCGACATTGAGAAGTCCGACCTTGGGGTTATCAACACCCATGATCTTGTTCATATAGACACTGCCCATTACAGCAAACTGTCTTAACATATCGGGGCGGCAGTCAACGTTTGCACCGCCGTCAAGCAGTATATACATATTATTAAGACCGGGCATAATGGGAGTGAGTGAAGGACGCTTTACACCCTTGATACGCTTAACTATAAGAGTACCGCCCATAACAAGAGCCGCCGTACTGCCTGCGCTTATCATAGCGTCTGCTCTGCCGTCCGCTACCATCTGCAGAGCCACGCCCATAGAGCAGTTTTTCTTTTCTTTTAATATCATCTTGGGGTTATCCTCTATTTCGATAACTCCGTCAGCCTGCTCAAACGTGATGTGATCCTTGGAAAGTCCGAGCTTTGTGAAGCACTCGTCAAGCTTCTTTGTGTCACCTGTCAGTACAATGTCGACACCGTATTCCTTTACAGCGGCTACCGCGCCCTTTACTACCTCGTCGGGTGCATTATCTCCGCCGAATGCGTCTATAGCTATTTTCATATTCCGTTTTCCTTTCGTTAAGGTAAAATCTGTTTCGTTTACTCTTTGATAACACCCTGCTCGCAGAGTGCTTTTCTTAGATCTGCAAGACCCCTGTCAGCAACCGTCCTGTATCTTAACTTCTTGTCCTTTATCCTCTCGGGGAGCGGAGGTAATATACCCATATTCGCACCCATAGGTTGAAAGTCCTTATTCTCTGTGCTTATATGCTTTGCAAGCGCCGCCGTCATACAGGTTTGGGGCAGTTCGAGCGGTTTTTCGCCGTCAAGCGCCCTTGCGAGGTTTATTCCCGCGATAATTCCCGATGCCGCGCTTTCGACATATCCCTCAACGCCCGTCATCTGACCTGCAAAGTAGATATTATTGCTGTCGATCAGCTTAAAATTCTTGTCAAGCAGTCCCGGAGAATTAAGGAATGTGTTTCTGTGCATAACACCGTATCTTACAAACTCCGCGTTCTGAAGTCCTGTTATCATTGAGAATACTCTCTTCTGCTCGCCGAATTTCAGGTTTGTCTGAAATCCCACAAGGTTATAAAGCGTACCCTCGTTGTTTTCTTTTCTGAGCTGTACAACCGCATAAGGTCGTCTGCCTGTCCTCGGGTCGGTAAGACCGACAGGCTTCATACAGCCGTAACGCACACTTTCTATACCGCGCTTTGCAAGCACCTCAACAGGCATACAGCCCTCATACACCTTGAGATTTTCAAAGCTTTTGAGCGGTACGCTCTCGGCATTTACAAGCTCATTATAGAACGCCTCGTACTCTTCCTTTGTCATCGGGCAGTTGATATAGTCAGCCTCGCCCTTGTCGTAGCGCGTTGCAAAGAACGCAAGGCTCATATCAATGCTTTCTGCTGTAACTATAGGTGCCGCCGCGTCATAGAAGCTGAGCGGACTGCCGCAACGCTGCTGTATCTTTTCGGCGAAAATATCGCTTGTAAGCGGTCCTGTTGCTATTACGGTGTTACTTTCGGGGAACTCGGTTATCTCGCCGCTTACAATCTCTATATCCGGGTGATTTGTTATCATTTCGGTCACAGCGTCGGAGAACTCCGTGCGGTTTACCGCAAGAGCACCGCCTGCGCTGACCTTTGTCTTCTCTGCCGCGATCATCGTGACAGAATTCATATAGCGCATTTCTTCCTTAAGCATACCGCAGGCACTGGCAGTGTCGGCACTTTTCAGCGAATTACTGCATACAAGCTCTGCAAAGCCCTTGTACTTGTGGGCGGGCGAATACTTTTCGGGCTTCATCTCGCAAAGTCTTACATGAAAGTCTCTGTTTGCGAGTGCCCATGCCGCTTCAACCCCCGCAAGACCCGCGCCTATCACGGTAACGGTATTTTTATCCAATTTATCTATCCTTATCAGTCGTTTTTCTTATCCTCGTCGGCGGGGCGTACATATCCGCAGCCGTCCTTTGCGCAGTATACCTGACCCTGCTTGCCGACCTTTTTGAACAGCGTCGAGCCGCACTTGGGGCACTTATCCGCAAGAGGTGTATCCCATGTCATAAAGTTGCAGTCCTTGTAGTTCTCGCAGCCGAAGAAAGGCTTGCCCTTCTTCGACTTCTTGGCAAGCATCTTGCCACCGCAGTGGGGACAAAGTCCGCCTGTTTCGTTTACTATCCTTTTGGTGTTCTTGCACTCTGGGAAGCCCGAGCAACCGAGGAACTTTCCGTAAGGACCTATCTTTATGACCATAGGCTTACCGCACTTGTCACAGACTATATCGGTAGGCTCATCGGGTATCTTCACCCTCTTGCCCTCCATATCCTTTTCTGCCTTTGTAAGCATCTTGTCAAAGCCTGTGTAGAACTTTCCGAGTACATCGACCCAGTCGGCCTTTCCCGCTTCGATCTTATCAAGGTCGCTTTCCATCTGTGCGGTAAACTTTGCGTCCACTATACGCTCAAAATGACCCTTCATAAGGTCGGTTATCACTATACCGAGCGAGGTGGGTTTTAACTGCTTTGCTTCGCGCTCGACATAGTGTCTGTCAAGTATCGTGGCGATTGTCGGCGCATAGGTAGACGGTCTGCCTATGCCGTTTTCTTCAAGCGCCTTGATAAGGCTTGCTTCTGTATACCTCGGTGGCGGCTGAGTGAAATGCTGGTTGCCTGTAAGCTCTTTTACTTTCAGCTTTTCGCCGACTTCAAGAGCCGGCAATGCGCCGCCCTCCTCTTCGTCATTATCCTTGCTTTCTTCATACAGCTTTGTAAAGCCGTCAAATTTTACGGTGTATCCGTTTGCCTTGAACAAACACTCTCCGCAGGTGATATCGACTGCCTTTGTGTCAAGCAGCTGATTTTCCATCTGGCTTGCCATAAAGCGCTCCCATATCAGCTTATACAGCTTATACTGGTCGCTTGTAAGCGCAGACTTTACCTTTTCGGGAGTAAGCGTGATTATTGTGGGACGGATAGCCTCGTGCGCGTCCTGAGCGTTGTTCTTTGACTTGAATACTCTGGGCTTTGATGGCAGATATTCCTTACCGTATGTGCTTTCTATCATCTGAGCGGCGGCCGCCTTAGCCTCGTCCGAAATACGCAGGCTGTCGGTACGCATATAGGTTATGATACCTACCGCGCCCATATCGGGTATCTCAACGCCTTCGTACAGCTCCTGAGCTGCTTTCATTGTACGCCTTGCGTTGAAAGACAGCTTTCTTGATGCCTCCTGCTGTAATGTCGAGGTCGTGAACGGCGGTGCAGGTGTTTTCTTTCTTGTGCTGTTCTTGATATTGGTGATGATAAACTCGCCGTTTTCAAGCATAGCAAGCACCTTGTCGGTTTCTTCTTTATTAAGTGCATTGAACTTCTCGCCCTTTACCTCTGTCAGCTTTGCAGGGAATGCACGTCTGCTCGAAGCGGACAACAGCTTTGCGTCTATGCTCCAGTACTCCTGAGCCTTGAAGTTCTCGATTTCCTGCTCTCTGTCAACGATAAGTCTTACAGCGACCGACTGAACTCGTCCGGCAGAAAGTCCGCGTCTTACTTTTTTCCATAAGAACGGGCTTAACTTATAGCCTACTATTCTGTCGAGGATACGTCTTGCCTGCTGAGCGTTGATAAGATCCATATCAAGCGTTCTCGGATGGCTCATTCCTGCCTCAATACCGCTCTTCGTAATTTCACTGAATGTAACACGCACAGGTGCATCGGGGCTTATCCCGAGGACATGTGCCAGATGCCACGATATAGCCTCTCCCTCTCTATCAGGGTCGGTCGCGAGGTATACTATATCGGATGCCTTTGCGTCTTTCTTAAGCTCTTTTATAAGAGCCGCCTTATCTTTTTTGTTTTCGTATTTCGGCTCAAAGTTATTATCAACATCAACTCCGAGCTTCGACTTCGGCAGGTCGCGTATATGACCTACCGATGCTACTACGGAGTAATCCTTTCCGAGATACTTTTCAATTGTTTTCGCCTTTGCCGGCGACTCAACTATTACCAGATGGGACAAATTTTCGTCTTCCTTTCCGTGCCGATGCGGCACCCCAAATTCGCCTTTCAAACTGTTTGTGCGTTGCTACAGTTTGTGTACGGCGAGCGGCTGCGCCGCCCCCTCTTAACGTTGAATCTTAACTATTTTACTTATATAATCATAGTAAATTGTGCTGTTCTTCTTCATCGTGCTATAACCATCGGCTACCTTGCCAAAGAAAACCGGATTGCGACAAGCAAAGCCGTTATCCGTAATCTCTATGCTCAGCCACAATTTCAACGCTGAATTATAAACCGCAATTATTAACCGAGTTTAACATCAAACTACTTTCTACTCTTTGACAATTCCCATGCAATGACCGATGCCGCCACCGATGCGTTAAGGCTCTCGGCACTGCTTATCGGAATGAACAGCGACTTGTCGCAAAGGTTCTTCACCGTATCGGTAACGCCGTTGCCCTCGTTGCCGATCACAACAGCTGTCTTTTCGGGGAGCTTTTCCTCGCCGAGCTTCACCGACCTGTCGGAAAGTTCTGCCGAATACACGGTAAATCCTCCCTTTTGCAAAAGCGTGATCGCTTCTTCGGTTTCACAGCAGTATATCGGAAGGCGGAACAGCGAACCCATTGCGCTCCTTACGGTTTTTGGTGCAAACACGTCCGCACAATCTCCGACAAGTATAACACCGTCGATCGAGAATGCGTCACAGGAACGAATAATCGTTCCAACGTTACCCATATCTTGTAAATTTTCCAATATTATAAACTGTCTGCTACTATCTATTGTACTTAAATTCAGAATTTTGTCAAGATGTCTTACCGTAATAAAAATTCCCTGGGGGGATTTTGTGTCGGAAATACTGTCCGCTACCTCCTCGGTGATCTGTATCATTTTGCAGTGCTCCTGCAAAAGGCTGATGCATTCGGGATATTTTTCCGCGGCGGCGGCAGTATAGTATGCGTTTTCGCCTAAGGCGCACCCGCTCTTAACTGCTTCAACAGCAAGCTTTGCGCCCTCGCACGGGAAAAATCCCGACTGTCTGCGGTACTTTCTCTGCTCGACCAGCTTTCGGTATTCCTTTATATAACTGTTTTGCTTAGATGCTATTTCCATATTTCTCCTTAACATTCAGTTTCTTGACTTTTACCTGTTGTTATGCTAAAATTTCTTTATCCGTGTACGGTAAAGAAAGGACTTATTACATGATTTTTTCCGAACTCAGCCTTATTGAAAAGGAAACAGGGCTTAAATACGACCCGGAAACCGCTACGCTCAGCGGCGTGAAGAACGGCGTTCCTATCGTGGTTTTCGACAACGACAAAAAGCACAGATTTGACATAGTGTGCGGTGCGGTGATAACCGACCGACAGTTCGGCAGGATATACACTATGGCTGAGCGCTTTCCCAAGAAAACAATGCTCGGTGTTGAAAACGTTGACGGCTGCGTCAACATTTACTGCAAGGGATACAATCTGATGCAGGAAAATCTACCGTTGCTGATTGAATTTTTGGAAAAACTCACTGCCTATTTAAAAAGCGAAATGCGAAGCACAACGCCTATTCAGGTTGCAAAGGTGCTGGAGCTTGAAGATTACGAGATACTGACAAGGCGCAGACGCTCCGACGGAACTGTCCGCCCGCCGTTTGACGTAAAAGGCACTGTAAAAGGTGTGCTCGGTGGTATTCTCGGACTTGTCATCGGCTCTGCTATTTTCGTGGTGTTTATAATGATGTCTGACCTTGTCGGCTGGATAGGCGGCGTTATAATGTCTGCCGCGGTAATATCGCTCTATACTGTGTTCTCAAAGAAGCTGAGGACTATCGACTGTATATTAACCGCAATACTTACATTTGCGGGTTGGGTGTTGTCAAACGGCTTTGCTTATCTGTTCCAGATATTCTTAAAGGAACAGGAAGCGGGCACTGTTGTCAACATATTCGGCATACTTGATAATCTGGCAAAATACTCCATGCAGTATACCGAGCTGTCGGGCAATATGCTCAACCGTCTTATCGTGACATTTATTTTCGTTGTTGCGGGCGCTATCGGAAGCTATATATTCTACTACAAGCACCACAGCAAGGATATGTATTAAAAGGATTTATATACCCGGCAGACCGCCGGGTATATTTTATGCCTTTTAAGCCATCGGCTCTGCACCTTAAATATAAAAAATCACACGCCCATAATAATGTGGGCGTGTTGTTTTCTCTTAAAGAGCAGCCTTAGCCTTCTCAACGAGTGCAGTAAAGCCTGCGGGGTCGTTGATAGCGATCTCTGACAGCATCTTTCTGTTAAGACCGATATTAGCCTTCTTTAAACCGTTGATGAATGTTGAATAGTTAGTACCGTTCATCTTGCAAGCGGCATTTATTCTTGCGATCCAGAGCTTTCTGAAATCTCTCTTCTTTAAACGTCTGCTGATGTAAGCGTACTGACCTGACTTCCATACAGCTTCCTTAGCGGTCTTGAAGAGTCTGCTCTTGCCGCCCCAGTAGCCCTTTGCAAGCTTTAATGTTTTATTTCTTCTCTTACGAGTTGCTAATGCACCTTTAATACGAGCCATCGTTAAATTCCTCCTATAGTGAATATTGCGCCGAAACGGTCGCAGTTAGTTTTTATTTGTAAGGTATGAGCTTCTTAACTTCTGCAACGTTCGTCTTGTCGCAGTATCCTGCTGCACGGTTGATACGCTTTCTCTTTGTAGCCTTCTGTGTCAGTCTGTGACGACGGTTTGTCTTCTGGTACTTGACCTTACCGTTCTTGGAGAGGTTAAAACGCTTTTTAGCACCGCTGTGGGTTTTGATCTTGATCTTCTTTGCCATGAGTGGAATCCTCCTTATTTATTTTCCGCCGGTTTATCGGCGTCCTTCTTTGCTTTCTTACTGTTTGCCGCTGTCTTGGGAGCAACAACTGCCATATAGTTCCTACCCTCAAGCTTAGCCGGCTTTTCGCATGAGCCGTACTCTGAAACAGCATCAAGAACTCTCTGCATAAGCTCCTCACCAAGATTTACGTGTGACAGCTCTCTTGCTCGTCTGTAACGAACCTTGATACGAACCTTGTCGCCGTTCTTAAGGAACTTTATTGCCTGATTAGCCTTTGTGTTAAAGTCGTTGGTGTCGATATTGAGCGACATCTGTATCTCTTTAAGTTCAGCCTGTTTCTGGTTCTTTTTAGATTCCTTTTCCTTCTTTGACTGCTCAAAACGGAACTTGCCGTAATCCATAATGCGGCATACCGGAGGCGTAGCCGAAGGAGCGATAAGCACGAGGTCTAAATCAGCCTCGATTGCCATATCAAGAGCCTGCGCCGAAGACATAATGCCGAGCTGTTCGTTATCAGCTCCGATCACGCGGACCTCTTTTTCATTTATCTCTTCGTTGATGAGTTGTTCTTTTGTGCTGATTGTAAAGCACCGCCTTTCTGAAAACAAATCGTTTTATGCAAAACAAAAAGCGTGATAAACTGCAATGCAGATTCACTCACGCTGTACAAATATTACAGACGGAACTATGCTGTAGCCCGTCGGGAATTTCTGTAATTACCTCATTGAACAGCCTTACGGCGTAAATGGGTGAGAGTGCTTCTCTGCTTTTGTTTTACAATTTAATTTACTAGAAGATTATACAACATTAAAGTGGCGTTGTCAATAGGGAAAGTGAAATTTTTTCGGAATTTTGCTTCTTTACTGCAACATTCCTGCCCGATGTACCGAAATATGCAACTCAGAATGCGGTCGAATATTCCGAGAACGGCGGCGGCAAGGCACTCATCAACAACTTTACAAATGCTTTCGGCGAGAGCTTTGACAAGTCGGTACACGAAATCACAAACGTTATCGGCGAGGGAAAGATCGCCATCGGCGGCATTGACTTTGTGATAACGAAAACTGCCGAAGCGTTTGACATTGAGATACCCGAGATCAACGCGGTTTATACTCATATGCTCGGTCACGATTGTCACTCCATCGTAGCAGGTGCCGGTCATGCAGACGCTATCATCGGTCAGCTGAACGGCTATATCAAAAAGGGATACACACTGATACTTACATCGCACTACACGCCCGAAGATTTAAAGGACGCAGAAACTAAGATCAAGTACCTTGAAAATCTCAAGAAGATAGCATCTGATTGTGCAAATGCCGATGAATTTAAGACAGAGGTAAACAAGCAGTACCCCGATTACAGCGGTGCTGACTATCTCGATATGACCGCAGGCTTCTTCTTCGCATAATAGTTCTTATGCTGTTCAATTACAATTTATAAAATCACATAGGGTTGTTGAATAACATTTCGACAACCCTATGACTTATGAGGTGAGATTATGGACTATCAGGAATATATCGTAAACGACATTCACACGGTAATAGCCGCGACAACGGACAAAAAAGGATTGCCTGTTACCTGCGCCATTGACATAATGGACTGTGACGATGACGGATTGTATTTTCTGACGGCTAAAGGCTTATGGCAATGTAGCGAACCGTGTTGCAACAAAACCTTTGACAACGAAAGCGCCGTGCGGACTATGGTAAAACAGCAGCATATGAAGATCCCCGACTGTCTTATCCCGAGATGTCCTCACTGCGGCAAGCCTATGGCTATGAACCTGAGATGTGACGACAGCTTTGTACAGGACGAGGGCTGGTATGCCGCCGCAGAGCGTTATGAGGAATTTATACGCAGGCATAAGAATCTTCACATTCTGTTTTTGGAGCTCGGCGTAGGATTTAACACCCCCGGCATAATAAAATATCCGTTTATGCAGATGACGGCGAGAAATCCGAAAACGGTTTACGCTTGTGTCAATATGAATGAGGCGTATGCACCGAGGGGGATTGGCGACAGGGCGGTTTGTGTTGACGGGGATATCGGTGATGTGATCGAAAGCTGCGTTAAGGGGCAGACTTAAATATAAGTAAAAATAAAACGACTAAGTGTGTTTCTTAGTCGTTTTTGTGTTTGCGGAGATAAGATAACTCTATAAATCCCGATTTACCTGTTCAGTATAATTATGAGCCGCAGCAAGAAAGCCGCGGCTCAACGTTATTATATTATCATCGCGTTTAAACTCAGGCGATAGCCAAAGCTGTTACACTGAACATACTAGGACCGTCTGTGGTCTTAGGAACGATCTTTACAATATGCTCGCCTGCCGTATCAAAGCTCTTAAGCTGTGCGCATTCAACATAGTTGCCCCAACCGCCTGTGAAGTCAGCATTCAGTGTTGTTACAAGCTCATCATCTATATAGATATCAGCTGTACCGCCCGCCTTTGTGTACTTGCCGTAAAGGATGCCTATCTCCTTTGCGTTCACCTTGAAGGTGAGATTTGTTGAGCTTAAATCCGTCTTGTTTGAGCCCTTGAAGAACCAGTAGCCGTCAAAGCCGCCGAAGTTTGCTTCGTTCACTTTGAACTCGCCGTTCATTGTAACTGCGTCGCCTGCCTGCGCAAGTGTCAGGAGAGAGCCGTTTTCAAACGATGCTTTTGTAGCGGGAGTTGAGAAGTCGCTCTCATCGCCGCTTATGTTGTCAATATCCTTGTCGACATCTGAAATATAAGCCTGAAGAAGCTGTGATACTATCTTGTGACCGGGCACGTTGGGGTGAATATCATCGTCAGAGATATCTTTCCACACAATATCGCCGTGCTTGATCGTATCAAGGATAGTGTTCTTGTACGATATCATAGGCAGATCGTAATGCTTTACGATCTCCGCGTGCTGATCCTGGAAGCTTGTGCCGTTTTCCTGTGTTGTAGCTATTGTAATGATAGCGGGATTTGTTGACGACTTCCAGATAGTTCTCAGCAGGCTGTCGTATGAATCCTTGTTGCGCTCTGTGTTTTCTGTTGTATCATTTACCGAGAACTCAACAAACACAAGATCCGGATTCTTCGATAAAAGATCTGCGGTTACTCTGTGTACACCGATGTATGAACCGGTAGCGCCTATTCCCGCATTTACATAGTTCACTTTTGCACTTGAATATGTCTGCTGTAACCAGTCAGCTGTAAGCTTTGCATAGCAAAGCTCATTTCCGGCGCTTGTGCCCTGTGTGATAGAGCCGCCGATAAAGCCTACCGTTACCTCCTCACCGTTTTTGAGCTTCTTTATTACATTTGCAAGTCTTACCTTGTTACCCTCGTTAAGACGCGACATATCTATCATATGCTGTGTAAGATCGCCGTCCAGAGTGTACTTTGTATAATTTGCCTCCAAGTCCTTTGACTCCTCCTGTGAACTGTCGTCTTTGCTTTCTTCTGCGCTGTTGTCAGAGCTTTCTTCTGCGCTGTTGTCAGAGCTTTCTTCTGCGGAAGATACGTCTGACTCTTCTGCTTTGCTGCTTGTTTCAGAGCTTTCGGTTGCCGATGATGCCGAACCGCTTCCGTTGCCGCTTGTTGCATTGCCTGCACAACCTGTTACAGATACCGCAAGAGCGGCTGTAATGAGTATCGCAAGTATTCTTTTCTTCATATTACTGCCTTTCCTTAAACAAGTTTAAGTTCTGTTAAGCGATTTTTAGGTAATCGCTTACACTAATATATCACTATTTTTACCGAATGTCAAGATAAACAGGTAAAATTTTCTGAGCAATTTTTACATAATTCAGTTGAAAACGATGGCGCAATATGTTAAAATAAATACAAGCCGATTTTACTTCGGCAGTATGATAAAATTAAGCGAGGAATAAGATAAATGACTGATAAGAAGATAATCAGCCCGGCAAACGAGGCGTTTTCATACATGGGCAGGATTGATTTTTCAAAGCCGGACAGCCCCCTGTTCATCTATGCGGGAAGTATGGTGAGCACAAAATTCACAGGAACATCGGTAGGAATGATGATTTTTCCACACCTCATATATAAAGTAACGTGGATTGGCGTGATAGTAGACGGTATCCAATACAAGTTTGACCTGAACCATTCCGATACTCCTGTATACATTCCGATAGTTGACGGACTTGAGGACGGCGAGCATACTATTACCATATTCAAGAGAACAGCCGGTTCGCATCACTACTTCAATTTCTGCGGACTTATGATCGACAGCAACGCAGAAGTAAAGCCCGACTGTCACAAATATGATATGAATATCGAAGTATACGGCGACAGCGTATCGGCAGGCGAGGTGGTAGAAGCTGTAAATTATTGCGAGCACATCGACCCCGAGCATATCAACCAGTTTGACAACAGCTGGTTCTCATATTCGCTCCAGCTTGCGAGAAAACTCAATGCGCGCATAAACTGCAACGCACAGGGCGGTATTTCGCTTATAAACGGCGCAGGATATTTTGATAACTATGTAGGCATGGAAACGGTTTATAAGCAAATGGGCTACGAGCCGCACTTTGAGCTTACCGACTGGGATTTCTCGCGCTTCACACCCGACTATGTAATAATCGCGCTCGGTCAGAATGATGCAAATCCCGACCCAAAGCGTATATATGAAAAGGAATACCGCGAAAAATGGAAAACGGTGTATAAGAATATGGTGCTTGACCTTAACGAAAAGTACTGCGGCAAGGCAAGATTTATAGTCATCACTACCGTTCTTATGCATGAACCTACATGGGACGATGCACTTGATGAGATAGTAAGCGAGCTTGCTATGGATAATGTCAAGCGCTTTAAGTTCAGAAGAAACGGTGCGGCAACCCCCGGTCACCCCCGTATCCCCGAGCAGACCGAAATGGCAGACGAGCTGTACAGCTTTATCACTTCTTGGGAAAAGTAATTGTAATTTTGCACAAAAAGCAAGGTTGAAACAAGGCACAATTCATAAAATCATCACAAATCTATTGAAAGCTTTTGGGAATTGTGCTATTATTAAGTTATTAAAATATAATGTTAGGAGTATCTGTTATGGCTATTAACGTGCCTAAGGAATATGAAGTTCCGCTTTATCTTTTCCATCAGGGAAAAAATGCCGAAGCGTACAAACTTTTCGGTTCTCATTTTACCGAAAAGAACGGTGTAAGCGGTGTAGTTTTCAGAGTCTGGGCTCCGAAAGCCGCTGATGTCTGTGTAGTAGGTGACTTCAACCACTGGAACCGCGAAGAAAACTATATGAACAAGATAAGTGACGGCGGTATCTGGGAGCTTTTCATTCCGGGACTCAAAAAGTTTGATAACTACAAGTACAGCATCAAGACTGCCAGAGGTCAGATAAAGCTTAAAGCCGACCCATACGGCTATCATATGGAAACTCGCCCGAATACTGCTACAAAGGTATATGACATTTCCGGATACAAGTGGAAAGACACAAAGTGGATGAATGATAAAAAGACAAAAGATGTCTACCGTTCACCGATGAATATATATGAGGTCCATCTCAATTCATGGTTTACAAAAACCGACGAGGAAGAGCTGTTCAGCTATATGCAGCTTGCGGAAAAGCTGGTTCCCTATGTAAAGGAAATGGGTTATACCCATATTGAGATGATGCCGATAGCGGAGTTCCCGTTTGACGGTTCGTGGGGATACCAGCAGATAGGCTATTACGCTCCCACATCACGTTTCGGAACACCGTCAGACTTTATGGAATTTGTCGACTACTGCCATACTCACGGAGTAGGCGTTATCCTCGACTGGGTACCCGCACATTTTCCGAAAGATGCTGCCGGTCTTTACGAATTTGACGGCGATTACTGCTATGAGTATTCCGACCCCAACAAGCGTGAGCACTACAACTGGGGCACAAGAGTATTCGACTGGGGCAAGCCTGAGGTTCAATCGTTCCTTATTTCAAATGCCAACTACTGGCTTTCGGAATATCATATAGACGGTCTGCGTGTAGACGCGGTCGCATCGATGCTCTACCTTGACTACGACAGGCAGGGCGGTGCATGGACACCTAACAAGAACGGCGGTAACGAAAACCTTGAAGCGGTCGATTTTCTGCAAAATCTCAACTCGTGTCTGTTCTCGCATCACCCCGGACTTCTGATGATAGCGGAAGAGTCAACTGCTTGGCCTATGGTAACAAAGCCTGTCGATATCGGCGGTCTTGGCTTCAACTTCAAATGGAATATGGGCTGGATGAACGATATGCTTGCGTATATGTCGATGAGCCCGGAATACAGGCAGTACAACCATGACAAGCTGACCTTCTCGTTCTACTATGCATTCTCCGAAAACTACATACTTCCTATTTCGCACGATGAAGTAGTTTACGGCAAATGTTCAATGCTCGACAAGATGAGCGGACCGAGAGAAAAACGTTTTGCGTCGCTGAGAACATTCCTTGCATATATGACAGCACACCCCGGTAAAAAGCTCATGTTCATGGGACAGGAATTTGCGCAGTTCAAGGAGTGGAACTACAAGACGGGTCTTGACTGGGATATCCTGAAATTCCCGGAGCACGCGCAGTATCAGGCGTTTGTCAAGGCGATGAATAAATTTTATCTTGACAACAAGTCGTTGTGGGAGATAGATTATGACTGGAGCGGCTTCAGCTGGATATCAAACGATGACAACAAAAACAGCGTGATCGTTTTCAGACGTATAGCCTCAAACGGCGATGAGCTTATCGCCGTATGCAACTTCCTGCCGAACGAGCACGAGCAGTACAGCTTCGGCGTTCCTTATTATGCAGACTATAAGGAAGTGTTCACGACAGACGACAAGAAATTCGGCGGCGACAGTGACGGTAATGCTTCATATACCGCAAAGTGCGAAGGAATGCACGGACTTGAATATTCAATAACAATGAAGATACCGGCAATGTCCGCAGTGTTCTTGAAGCCCGTCAACAAGCGCAGTCCGGAAAGCGACAAGCCAAAGCCCGAAACGGCAGAAAAGCCTGCAAAAAACGCAGAGGAAAAGCCGGTGAAAAAGGCTGAAACACAGACGCGGAAAACGGCAGAGAAAACCGTCGCAAAGCCCGGAGCTTCAGCAAAGAAACCTGCGGCAAAAAAGACAAACACGGCGAACCGTAAGAAAAAACGGAACCGCTGAGAAATAAATAACGGAGGAACTTATTTATGAAACATGTAAAGAAGGAATGCGTAGCAATGCTGCTCGCAGGCGGTCAGGGAAGCAGACTGTATGCTCTGACAAAGGACATGGCTAAGCCTGCCGTTCCTTATGGCGGCAAATACAGAATTATCGATTTCCCGCTTTCAAACTGTGTAAACAGCGGCATCGACACGGTCGGCGTACTGACACAGTATCAGCCGCTCGTACTTAACGAATATATAGGTAACGGTCATCCGTGGGGTCTTGACAGAGTTCACGGCGGTGTACACGTGTTACCTCCTTATGAGTCATCTTCAGGCAAGTCGTGGTATGAAGGTACTGCAAATGCGATATATCAGAACATCAGCTTCATCGACAGATACAACCCCGACTATGTGGCAGTGCTTTCGGGCGACCATATTTATAAGATGAACTACAACAAAATGCTTGAATTTCACAAGTCACACAAAGCAGACGCAACTATCGCAGTTCTTGAAGTGCCGTGGGAAGAAGCTTCACGCTTTGGTATCATGAGTGCAGATGAAAATGACATTATTTACGAATTTGCGGAGAAGCCTGCACAGCCTAAGTCTAACCTTGCTTCAATGGGCGTTTACATATTCTCATGGCAGAACCTGAAGAAGCATCTGATTGCCAATGAAAATGACGAAAGCGCAAGCAAGGACTTTGGTAAGAACATTATCCCTGCAATGCTCGCAGAGGGTAACAAGCTGGTGGCATACCACTTTGACGGATACTGGAAAGATGTCGGAACGATCGACAGCTTATGGGAAGCTAATATGGATCTGTTAAATCCCAACGTTCCGCTTGACCTCCACGACTCAAGATGGAGAATTTACTCAAGAAACCCCGTAATGCCTCCTCACTATGCAAGCCCTCAGAGTGTTATCCAGAACTCGCTTATTTCAGAAGGCTGCAACATTGAAGGTCACATAGACTTCTCTGTACTGTTTGCAGGCGTAACCATCGAACCCGGTGCAGTCGTGCGTGACAGTATCATAATGCCGAACACCACGATAAAGAAGGGTGCGGTAGTTGAATACGCTATTGTCGGCGAGGATTGTGTAATAGGCGAGAACGTCAAGGTCGGCGCAAGACCCGAATCTATCGAAGATAAGGATACATGGGGCGTTGCGGTAATCGGACACGGCGTAACGGTAAGCGATAATGCGGAGATCAAGCCAAAGGCAATGATCTCGGCTAACGTGTGAACGGGAGGAGAAAAGAGAAATGGCTAATATGGCAAATGTACTCGGTCTGATTTTTGCAAATATGCACGAGCAGAGCGTAGCCGATCTTACAAAACAGCGCACACTTGCAAGCGTGCCTTTCGGCGGCAGATACAGGATGATAGATTTCCCGCTGTCAAATATGGTAAACAGCGATATCGACAATGTTGGTATAATCACAAAAGATAACTACTTATCGCTTATGGATCACTTAGGCTCAGGCGATGAATGGGATCTTTCAAGAAAAACAGGCGGAATGCACCTGCTTCCCCCTTACGGCAACAGCAATGCCCTTTACAGAGGCAGACTTGAGGCTATGGCTCAGGTAAAGCCCTTTATAGAAAGCTCAAATGCCGAATATGTACTGCTTTCGGATACCGATGTAGTAGCAAATATCGACTACAGACCTATAATTGATTTCCATGAGAAAAACGGCGCTGATATCACTGTAGTTTACGGCAGAGGAACATTCACAACAGAACAGACGATGACAAAGACTGTTCTGGCAGTCAACGCAGACAACGTTGTATACGATGTTCTTATCCGTCCTGAAATCAGCGGCGAACATAATGTCAGTCTCAATATGTTCGTTGTAAGCAAAGACTTCCTTATAAATGAGATTCGTGATGCCGAAAGTCGCAATCTCTACAGCTTTGAGATTGACGTACTTCAGAAAAAATTACACGAGATAAAGGTTCTGGGTTACAAGTTTGAAAAGCCCTTCGCCCAGATCGACAGCATGGACACATACTTCAAGACTAACATGAAGCTTGTAGACAAGAATTTACGCGATCACCTGTTTATGAGCGATGCTCCTATCTACACAAAGGTAAGAGATGACGCTCCTGCAAAGTACGGCATTGACGCAGATGTCAAGAATTCTCTTGTTGCCGACGGCTGTGTAATAGAAGGCACGGTTGAGAACTGTGTTTTGTTCAGAGGTGTAAAGATTGAAAAGGGCGCAAAGGTCAAGAACTGCATACTTATGCAGGATACGACAGTAGGTGCGAAAGCTGAAATGAACTTTGTTATCACCGATAAGAATGTCACGATCAGTAATTATCGTTCGCTTGCAGGAACAGAAAGCTATCCTGTATTCGTAAACAAGGGCGCAACGGTTTAAGCTTACAAGGATAATAACATTCTCTCCTATATAAATTTGAACGAATAAGAGCCGCGATCAAAATATCGCGGCTCTTATTCTGTCTTACAAAAACGTTTTTAAAAACTAAACGGGCATCGATGAAATGCCGATGCCCGTTAAAGATGTTGAATTTTAAAGCCTTTACTTTGCCGCAGTCTTTCCGCTCACAATTCCGTAATTACCGTAAAGTGCAGTCTTACCGCTCATGTAATAAGCTTTGACTCTGAACTTGTAAGTAGTATTCTTTGCGAGTCCCGCTTTTCTGAAAGTAGTGGTATTGCCCTTTGTGATCTTAGCGGCGCGTACCCACTTTCCGCCCTTGTACATTTCAACAATGTAACCCTGTGCGGAAGCGTTCTTAGTCCAGTTTAAGCGTAATGCGTCCTTAGACTTTCCGCCTATTTTAACGCCTTTCATAACAGACGGATTTGTTCTTGCCGTAACAGTAACACTGTAATTGCCGTAAAGCGCTGTCTTGCCGCTCATTTTATACGCTCTTACTCTGAACTTGTATACAGTAGAAGCCTTAAGACCTGCTTTTCTGAACGTGGTCGTGCTATTATTTGTTATCTTTGCGGCGCGTACCCACTTATTACCCTTGTACATCTCAACGATATATCCATCGGCAGAAGCATTCTTTGTCCAGTTGATACGGAGAGCGTCAGCCGCCCTGCCAGTGAGCTTTGCGCCCTTTATAACAGACGGATTTGTCCTTTCCGCAATAGTTGCGCTGTAATTACTGTAAACCGCTGCCTTGCCGTTCATCTTGTACGCTCTTATTCTGAACTTGTAAACAGTACCGGCTTTAAGACCGCTTGCTTTGTAGGTCGTTGTGCTGTTATTAGTAATCTTGGCAACGCGTGACCACTTACCACCGCTGTACTTTTCAATGATATAACCGCCTGCATTTGAATTTTTTGACCATTTAAATGTAGCTGAGACAGCGTTCTTTTCGCTGACCTTAAAATTCTTAACAGCGGGAAGCTTTATAGCAAATGTCTTGCTGACTGTACCTACATATCTGCCGACACCGGTAACGGTTACCTTTGCTGTACCGATATTGGTGTTATTGAGGTAGGATACCGTATAATCAGTCTTTTCATTAAGCGCCTTGCCGTTATACTTGACTGTAACTGTAGGCTTCTGTTCCTTGCCGTTATATTCAAATGCCGTTGCAGATAGCGTTACAGTCGTGTTGCCCATCTTGATGGGATCTACAACTACAGCACCGCAGGTAGCTTCGACCTGAACCGGATCGGGATCGTTTATCGTTGCTTCTCTGACAGTCTTTGCTGTTATCTTGCAGTTACCGGTCTTAAGCGCCTTGACCTTCAGCACCTGTACATTCGATTCTGAATTATAGCTGCTGCTGATCACTTTAAGTACGCCGGGATCGCTTACGGTCCAGCTTATCTTTTCGTTTGCTGTCGATGGATTTTCTTTTAGCTCAATTTCATACTCACTGCCTGTCAGCAATGTATAATTCTGTGCCGAGAAAGTCATTGTAGTTACAGGAGTATAAGCATTGATATCGAAAGAAGCCGTTACGGGGATCATATTATCCGTAGTAGCAGTGATAGTTGCCGTACCCTTTTTATTACCGACTGTTATCTTTCCTGTCAGTTCATCGACCTTGGCTACACTTGTATCGCTGGATTCCCAAATAATATTATCTGTTGAAGATTTTGTTGAATCCTCTATAGATTTCTTTACGACCGCATTGCAGTCATATGTTGAGCCTACCTTGAGGTCAATTGCCTTAAACGGGAAATTAAGCTCGGTTATAGGGTTTGCCTTAACAACCGTTACCGTTGTTGTGACTCTTAAGCCTCTATCGGAATTTTCGGAAGGCTTCACCTTAGCGGTAACTATTACAGTGCCCGCCTTCTTGGCTGTCAATATACCCTCATCCTTGGATATCTCGGCTTTTTCCGTATCGTCAACGAACCATTCTACTTTATCGGTCGTGTTGCTCGGAGTGTATTTTACAGTAAATGCCGTCTGATGATTTTCTGCCACAAATACGCCACCATTGGTGACCTTATTTTTACCGTTATAAATTTCAAGCTTCTCGGCAGGCTGAAGTATTGTAAACTTAAGCTTCTTATTCATTTCACCGCTGAGCGATGAGATCTGCATTTCAAAAGAGCCCTGTTTTTTACCTGTTACACTGACAGTTGCTGTTTTACCGTCCCTTGAATACTTAGTAAATGCTACGCCGGCATTCTGGTTGCTTGACTGTATAGCCACCAGCAGACAGTCATCGGTGTTATCGGCATCATCTATAGCGATATCAATGTCCATAACTTCTTTTACATCTACATAAAGCACAGCGTCATTTGCTATTTCCTTGCCGTTTTTATCAAATGCCTTTATGCCCTTGCCCGGTTTTTCGACATCTCTGTTCACGATAGCGAAAAATCTCTTGAGTGATCCGGTGAAATTCAGCGATTTACTGAAATCAATAACAACCGATGCTTCGTTGCCGGGATTACAGTTGTCGGAAAATTTCAATGTATAATCAATATACTCTGTAAGCGTTCTGCCGTTATAAGTTACTGTCAGCTCAGGCGCAACAGGCATACCGCCCATATATCCCTGATCAGGTATATCGCTGACGCTTACTTCATTGTCTTCGGTTACATTCTTCTTTGCTATTTTGAAAGTTTTTTTAGATGTCACACCGGTATAGTTTCCGATACCTGTAAATACAACGCTTGCATTACCCACATTTACATTGTTGCTGAATTCGACTGTATAGTCTTCATTTTCAACAAGAGTGGTCTTGTTGCCGTTCATTGTCAGCGTATAATCGGGGGTTATTTCGTCACCGGTGTATGTGATCGGAGCAACACTGCTTACCTGTGCACCGGATATGCTTTTAGGCTGAATTTCATAGTCTGCCTTAATGTTGCCGGTATAGTTGCCCTTACCGGTGATTATTGCCGTTGCTGTACCTACATTGATATTATTTATGTACTCTACGGTAAAATCAGTATTCCGAATGAGCGAAAGATTGCGATACTTGATCGCCGGTACAGTAGGTTTGAGCTCACTGCCGAAGTTATAAGTCATATTGCTTAAAGTCGGTTTTGTTATCTCACTGATATCGGCAGGAAGTATCTGATATGTCACATCGATCATTCCGTACTGTGCGGCAGACTCTATACCAGCAACACGCACGGTAACCAGTCCTGCATTAAATGTGTCGCCTGTGTATTTAAGAGTATAGTCCTTATCCTCTGTAAGCTCGTTTCCTGCGGCATCCGTAACTATCGGCTTAAGGCGCTGAACCGTGCCGTTATATACAACATCGGCTATAGGCTCTTTAATTTTGAATGAGGCATATGACTCTATAGAGTCTACGACCTGCAGCTCACAGGTTGCCGAGATATTCTCGGGCGCTTCACCATCATCTGAAGCAATTCTGTCGGTACTTACCGTGATTTTTGCCGTACCGGTCTTAAGAGCCTTAAGTCTGATTATTTTTATGTTTGGAGTCTTTCCGTCCGTTATTCTGATAACCTCTGCAATGTCATTGCCGTTTTCATCTTGTGAAACCGAGCATACCAGAGGTTCGTCTGCCGTATTGGGAGATTCGATTGCTATTATATCATACTCATTTCTTCCATCCATATCCATCATATACTTATTGCTGCTGAATGAAAGAACTGTTGCAGGGGAAGATACATTTACAACAAACGAAGCCTTGGCAGGATCTGCGCTGTTGGTCATTGCCGTAACAGTAGCAAAGCCGCTCTTGTTCTGTGCGGTCAGCATACCGGTCTTTTCATCTACCGCAACTACCGATGTATCACTTGACTGCCATATTATTTCATCGGTAGAAGAGTTCCCGTCTTTTTCCACATCGTATTTAAGAATGCTGCTGGCGTCATACTTATCGCCTGTGTTCAGGTTGATCGAACTTACCGTATTACCGTTTTCGTCTTTAAAGCGAAGATTTTTCATCGCGTTTGACTCAAGTATAGTAATAGTAGTCGAGCAACTGTATGTTCTCTGATTAAGGCCGTATGCTTTGAGCTGCTGTGCGGGATAGTTGTATTTATCATAATACGGATTTACAGCCGATGCAGTTACCGTTATCGTGCCTGCACTTTTAGCGGTGAGCACACCGTCGGAAGATATCTTAGCCTTAGCAGTGTCGCTGACACTCCACACTATGGTATCGGTCGTGTTTGACGGAGTATTTGCGATTTTAAGCTGGAGCCGCTGATTATCCCTTATCATAACCCCGCCTATGCTTCCGGTTATATCTTTGTTGCCGTTTTTGATCTTTGCTTCTGTCAGCGGACTAAGTACAACTAAATTTATTTTCTGATTTGCTTTACCGCTTTTTGTTGCAACTACAACTGAATATGAACCCGGAGTTATGCCCTTAACAGTAAGCGTTTCCTGTAAAGGGTCATCTGTGGGCTTCCGTTTGCATTCTATTTTCTTCTCTGCATCATCGGCTATACCTAATATAATGCTGTCGTCACAGTTTTCGACACCGTCGCCGATCCGCAAATTAAATTCACACGATGTACCTTTATCTATGTATATAGTTGTTTCGTCATTTACAGGATAATTGCCGTCGGCCGTGGTGATTATCACATTTTCAGACGGACGCTGAACATCGCCTATTGCCATCGCTATTTCTGTCTGCGCCGTTCCCCACTCAAGCTCGTCTGCAAACGCCTGTAAAGATACAGAGCCGAAGCAAAGCGATAAAGCAAGTATCCCCGCAAGCGGTCGTTTAAGATAATTTTTCATTGCTCTTCCCTCTCATAAGTTATTGTTTAACGCATTACAGTATAATGCATTTAATATATTATAACATAAAATCAAGACGGCGGTACGCCGTCTTTTGCCTGTCGGCAAAAGTTTTTATGTTAAAATGTTCTCAGACTTGCGGTGTGCCGCAAGCCGTGCAAAGCACGGCAAAATCCGCTTTCAGCGGATTTTATGCCTGGGGTTATTATAACATATTCTGAGAAATTTGTCTATGCCGCTTCTTACAAAACAGAAGTAAAGTAATTGTGAAAATTGCACAATGTTTACATTTTTACATCAGCTCTCCTAGCAGGCGCGCAATGCTTTTTCCCGCAAGCTCTGCGGAATATCTGACCTGACTTATATCGTTTGCAAGCGCTCCGAACTCGATGACAAGCGACCCCCTTGTAAGATCCTGATTATAAAAGCGATAATCAAACAGCATAGGACGTGTAAGCCCCTCATTATCGGCTTCGATGCCGTTTTGCAGATAGGTTGCAAATCTGAGATTATGTATATAATCCGGCAATATTCCCGTGCCGTCGTCGCAACCGCATATTATCATTATCTGCGCGGCTTTTTTGCCGTTTATCTCCGTCACCGGAGCAATTCTGACATCTCCGTCCGCTATTCCGTCACGGTGGATATCAAGCACCACCTTTATTGACGGATACTCTTTAAGTATCTCTGCTATGCGCTCCCTGCTTCGGGAATATGAATAATTGTATACAGGATCATCAAAAACCGTACCGTCATGAATTGTGCTTATGCCGTTGTCGGCAAGCGTCTGCGCAAGAACCGCTCCCACTCCGACAACACTGTTTGCAGGACACAGCGAACGTCCCGTATAGGAGGTATCGTAATATCCGTCACTGTTACGCTCATAGCTTTCGGTGGTATGGGTATGTATTATCAGCACCTGTGGGTCACTGCCGCTTTCTATCCTGATACCCGGTTTTCTTGTACCCTCGGTCAGCAAAACGTTTGACGGCATTTCGGTGCAGTTACGCACCTGACCGTGTTTTAAATCTATTGCATTGTCGCCTGTGATCTTGCCGTAGTGCTTTTCCTGTATGACACCGTCTTTTGCCGTGTAACCGTTAAGGTCGTCTTTATCTTTTCTGATATTCAGCGAAATAAGACCCGTCTTGCTTTCCACATGAGCCGCCGCCGGGACAAGCGACTCTGTCGGCTCGCTTTCCATAACGCTCGGTGTATTTGATGAGGTCACGCTCTCGCTTTGCGGAACTTCTTCAATACTGTCCACTGACGATGTTTCCTCGGCGGAGGTTTCGTGCTTGTCCTGCGAAACGGTATCATCGGTCTGTGTACTTTCGTTTGTGTCAAATTCATTTATCGGCATAGCCAATGTTGCGCTGTACATTGTCAGCCTTTTGATCCCACATATGATATCATCACTGCACATTGCTCCGCTCATTGCATTTTCCGCTACACCTGTAAGCGTAAACGAAATAACTGCCGCAGTAAGTCCTGCTATTGCTAATCTTATAATGCCTTTGCTTTTATTGCTGTTCATAAGCACCATCCTTTCGATACAGCTTATGAACAGCTACGCGTTTTTATTCACGAATAATTCATCAGCATAGCTATATCCTCCTGCGAAAGGGACGGACAAAGCGTACGATTTATCGCCGCCGATATTATATGTGAGTATCCGGATATTTTTATATCGATATCGTGCCTTGTTACAAGAAATTTTTCGCTTGCGTTTTCATACTCCATAGATGTCGGCACACCGACAGCGATAACGGGAATACCCGCCGTGTGTCTGTCAAGCTGCTTCTTGTTGCCGCCGATACCGCTGCCGGGAGCTATCCCGGTGTCGGTTATCTGTATAGTCCTGCACAACCTCCCGGGATCACTGCAAGTAAGACTGTCGATCGCAATTATATAATCGGCATTTATTTTCTCGGCACAGAATATGGTATGATATACACTGTCAATACCGGAGTTTGAGCTGACATCAGTGCGTATGACCGCAATATTTCCGATCCCGTCCGTACCGTGAACGTTTTCGACAAATTGCGAGGTCGCCAGAACCTTGCCTGCCGTTTTCCACCCCAGACTGTCCGAAGCGACTGACGGATTTCCGAGCCCTGCTACAAGGCACTTCCCTTCCGGAAGAAGCTTACGCAGGACCGTGCAAAGTGCCCGTATCTGCCCGTCAACATACGGTACATCTCCGCTTTCTATCACATAATATTTTCCGCTCGGACGATCGAAAGCCGCTTTTTCCTCTTCCGATATTACGATTTCTGTTATCCTTTCGCCGTAAAGCTCATAGCTTCCGCATACTATGCCGTTTTTTCGGGTCGGAAACTCACTTGCAAGCTCTGTTCTGCCGGTCATCTTCATAAAGTTAACCTCCGCTGAGAAAAAATTTTAAAAAAATCGCAAAAACTATTGCAATTTTAAATCGGACGTGCTATAATAAATCGTATTGTGAAATATAACTATGATTATATGTAGATCTGAATAGAAGGAGGTGCCATAAGTGCCTAACATTAAATCTGCCAAGAAGAGAGTTTTAGTATCTGCTACAAAGCAGGCTCGTAACAAGGCTGACAAGACCGCTCTTAAGACTATTCTGAAGAAGGTTGATGCTGATACTAACGCTGACAACGTTAAGGTTGCAGTTAAAGCAGTTGACAAGGCAGCAGCAAAGGGTATTATCCACAAGAATGCCGCAGCCAGAAAAAAATCTCAGCTTGCTAAGAAGTTAAACGCTGTTTCCTGAGAATAACGATTTAACGTAGCGCCCCCACGGGGGCGTTTTCTTTTTGTGCTTTAAAAGCATCGGATTGCATTATTATGCTCCGATGCTCTTTTTTTATTCCTTTACGCTTCTGACGGTATAGCCGTTTTCCTGCCAGTAATCAATTACATCGGCAAGTATTGCCGTATTGGTTTCGGACACTGCATGGAGAAGATAGATGGCACCGTTGTGCGTTGCGGAGGTTATGCGTTCATACGCCTTTGTTCTGTCGGGCTGATCGTCAACGTTCCAGTCGTTATAAGCAAACGACCACAATACGGTGGCGTATCCCGCATTCTTTGCCGCCCTGAGCGTTCTTACCGAGAACTCACCACGCGGCGGGCGCATAGTACTCATCCTGTATCCGCCGAAGTTTTCACTGACATAACGCTGAAGTCCGTTAAGCTCTTCAATCACTTCTTCGTTACTGATATCCGGTAAGGACGGGTGTGTGCAAGTGTGATTTCCTACCTCGTGACCCTCGTTTATCATACGGCTGACAAGCTCGGGACTGCTCTTTACATAGTCAAGCGTAACATAGAATGTAGCCTTTACGTTCTTTGATTTTAAGATATCGAGTATCCGACCTGTACAGCCGTTTTCATACCCTTCATCAAAAGTGAGGTATATCGTCTTGTCATCCTTGCTGCCTATAAATACCCCGCCGTACTCACCGTACTTTTCCTGAGCCTGAAGCGAGCCGACAGGACGATTTTCGGTGTCGGTTTCGTATCCTTGTCCATAGCACACTTTTTCGGTATTGTCCGCAAGAAGAGCCGCCTCGGCAGGTGTCTGACCTCCCCTGTCAGTTTGCCCGGAGCTCCGACCTGTTGTGGTTTTTTCTGCGGTACAGCCGCACATAAATATCACCGCCGTTATAACCGCCGCCAGTTTTTTATGCAAAAAAATCACCCCTTTACGAAAATAGTATCCGTAAAAGAGTGATCGTAATTCATTGTAATTATTGGTGTCAGTTGCCCAGATATGTCTTTACCATAGCCTGCAAAAGCTCATCACGATCTATATGACGTATGAGACTGCGGGCATTGTTGTATGTAGTTATATAGGTAGGATCTTCGGACAAAATATAGCCGACGAGCTGATTTATAGGATTATAGCCTTTCTCCTTGAGCGCGCCGTAAACGGTAGTCAATATTTCCTTCATCTCGTTTTCTCTTTCGTCTTTGAGTGAAAACGGCATTGTTTTATCGATCATAAAGTATCAGTCCTTTCGTTAATATCTTCAAAAAACCGAAATAATTTTAAGGTTGTTTATACTATTATACACTACAAACCGATAAAATACAATAGCGGGCAGCAAATTTTCGTTAAAATCACCAATAGCGGCTCTCATTTTTGGGTAATTGATAAAACTTTACAAATCGCTATTGAATTAACGAAGTATTTTTGTTATAATAACAATAACCAGATTTTCAGGGGGTAAGATAATGGCTGAACAGAAAAAACCGACTTCATCAAACGGTGAATTTAAAACATCGCCTCTAGGCTTCGACAAAAACGAAGTAATGGCATACATAGTACAGCATAACAAAGAGCGCAAAGCCCTTAAGGAAGAAAACGACGAACTGAAGAGAGCTCTTGAGGAAAAAAAGAAGGCAAACGAAGGCGCAGACAATGAGCTTACAGCAGAGCTTGAAAAGAAAAAAGCCGAGCTTGACGCGCAGATACTTGAAAGCAGAAAACAAGTTCTCGATGAAAGACGCAAGCTTGCACAGACCGAAAAGGAGCTCCATGTCCTCCAGGATAAGCATTCCGCTCTGACGGAAGAGTTTGCCGCATTCAAAAAGCAGGCGGCAACCAAGATAGACAAGGCAAAACACAGCGGCGGAACAATAGATCCCGCACAGCTTGCCGAGATATCCGCCAAGGCAAACGCCGATGCAAATGCGGTTATCGCAGACGCGCAGAAAAAAGCGGAAGAGATCATCACAGCCGCAAAGGCATATTTTGCCGATACTGTTCAGAAAACATATGATTACAAACAGGCGGTTCTTGAAAAAGCCGGCGCTTTCGCCGAAAATGTAACGTCAAGCGGAGCTGTTGCTCCTGCAATTGATATTGCCGCTGTACTTGCTACTGTAAGCAGTGCTTTAAATGATGCGATTGCAAATGCTCAAAGCGCCATCGCCGAAGCAATGGACGAAGCAAAAAGCAAGGCTTCCGATGAGGTAAGCGCTGTAAACGATGCGGTTTCAAAGGCTGTTGAAGAAGCTAAGAGCAAAGATGTTCCGGCTGCTGAAGCCGCAGACATCCCGGAAGAAAAGCTTTCCGACAACGAAGAGCTCAGTGCTGCGAAAGCCGAGCTTGAGAATATCGGCGGCTTTGACGAAAGCGAGCTAAATTCATATGCTCCGATGAATGTTGAGCCTTACAGCTTTGAACTTAAGCTTGATATGCCGGCACAGACAGATGACGGCGATGATGATATTGATGATATGCTTTCGGACAATAACGGTCTGTTGAGCTCATTTGAAATAGTATCCGGCGATGATGATATTTCGGCAGATAATGTCGATACCGGCGATCTTCTTGTAGAAGAAGCACCTGCTGTCACCGGCATTTCCGATCTCCTGACAGAAGAACCTGAGGTCACTGCCGCACCGGCAGAAGAGCCCGCTCCCGAAGCTGACGATTTCAGCGATCTATTAGCGGAAGAGCCCGCTCCCGCGCCAGTAGCCAAGGTCGAGCCTGCTCCCGCAACAGACGATTTCAGCGATCTGTTAGCGGAAGAGCCCGCTCCCGCGCCTGTAGCCAAGACCGAGCCTGCTCCCGCAACAGACGATTTCAGCGATCTGTTAGCAGAAGAGCCCGCTCCTGTGCCTGAAGCCAAGACCGAGCCTGCTCCCGCAACAGACGATTTCAGCGACCTGTTAGCGGAAGAGCCCGCTCCTGCGCCTGAAGCCAAGCCTGAGCCCGCTCCCGCAACGGACGATTTCAGCGATTTACTTGCCGATGCACCTGCCGAGGTTGGACGTACAGCTGACCGCGGAACCGATAAGCCTAAAGAAAAATTGAACGAGAGTCGTTCAATGGGTGTTGCCGGTAAAGAAAGTAACGCTAATGATCCTTGGAAAGATCTTGAAGCTCAGATGAACGGAATGACAATCACACCGCCTCCTTCTCACAAGACGGTCGATGATGACGGAATGACATCTTCGTTTGATGATCCTACCGCTCCTGCGGCATCGGCAAAAGAAGAAAAGATCGATATGTCGGATTATTCTTCAATGCTCGGCGGCATCAATGACAATATGAACACTAACACCGCACAGTATGATCCTTCATGGGATCTTAAGATGATGGAAGGGCTTAATGATAACGATGACGATGATGAGATGAGCTCAGACAACGTCGGCTTCTTTGACCTTTAATAATCAAATGCCGGAAAGCTTTTGCTTTCCGGCATAATAAATTCGGTAAAAACAAGGAGAACAGTTTTGGAACTCAACACAAGCGAACTTAAAGAAAAAGCGAAAACACTCAGAGCCGGCGACAAGGTAGAACTCAGCGGCACAGTATACACATCGCGCGATGCGGCGCACAAGCGCATAAAACAACTTATCGAAAACGGCGGTAAGCTCCCTTTCAAAATAGACGGTGCGGCTATCTACTATGCCGGTCCGACAGGCACAAAAGACGGTATGGCTATCGGCTCATGCGGTCCGACAACATCGGGCAGAATGGATCCGTATGCTCCTCTGCTCCTTGATATGGGGCTTTCTGCAATGATAGGCAAGGGTGAACGTAAACCGGCAGTGGTCGATGCCATAAAACGCAACGGCGCAGTATATTTCTGTGCAATAGGAGGCGCAGGTGCGCTTGCCTGCCAATGTATCACAGAGTGCGAGGTTATTGCATTTGAAGACCTCGGCTGTGAAAGTGTAAAAAAGCTGACGTTTGATAAATTTCCGCTTATAGTAGCGATAGATGCTGTCGGCGGAAATATATTTGAAACAGGCAGAAAGCAGTACGCAGAAGTCTGACTCTCGCCGACTTTATACGTTTATTTCCGATGTAAGTTAAACTGCGGAAAAGAAAGCAGAGCTTACTTTGGAAATTAACGCGCAAAAGAAAAAACATTAAAATTTCTTCCGCAAATAATAAGCAGTTACATTGTTTATCATCTTATGATCCGGCGATAAACAAAGTAACTGCTTATTTGATTTGGCTTAAAATTCTCAGTAATGAAAATTCAGCATATCAATATCAAAAATCGGAATGCCCATAAATATTGACATTGCTCCTAAAATGTGATATAAATAAGTCGTAAAAACGGATATAATATCCGCTAATTTCTATAAATCTACGGAGGTGCTTCAATTATGATGGGAAGACTCAGAGCGATGCGTGAACCGCTCAAATATGTTCAGGGCAGAGATGCTCTTCTTAAATTCCATGAAGAAATGGGTTATATGGGCAAGCGTTGGCTGTTTGTATGCTCAAACAGCGGCTACAAAGCCTGCCATGACAAGATAGAAAAGAGCTTTGACGGTCTTGACGACTACAGACGTTACGAGATTTTCGGCGGAATATCCAGCAACGGCGAAATAAACAAGATGAAGGCTATTGTCGAACAGGATAATATTGATACAGTTGTAGCTGTAGGCGGCGGAAGTGCCGTTGATACAGCTAAGGCTACCGCATATTACAGCGGCAGACACATTGTTATCGTGCCTACAGTTGCGGCTACAGATGCTCCCTGCACAGGTCTTTCGGTAATTTATAATGATGACCACAGCTTCGACAAGTATCTGTTCTACCCCACAAATCCTGATGCCGTAATGGTCGATACGACCGTTATCGCCAATGCGCCGGTTAAATTCCTTATCGCAGGTATGGGCGATGCGCTAGGCACATATTTTGAGGGTCGTGCTTCTATCCGTACTGAGTCCGCTAGCCTTGAGGGTACAGGTATCACAAGAGCGGGACAGGCGCTCGCACGTCTTTGCTACGACACGCTCCGCGAATATGGCAAGCAGGCTATTGAGGCTTGTAAGGTACACGCAGTTACTCCCGCGCTTGAGAATATCGTTGAGGCTAACGTTTACCTCTCCGGTGTCGGCGCTGATAACGTAAACTGTGCCGCCGCTCATTCGTTCTACAACGGCGTAACTTCTCTCGGAATAAAGCACGCCGACCACGGCTGCTGCGTTGCGCTCGGCACACTTGTACAGCTTGTACTTGAGGGCGCACCCAAGGAAGAATTTAAGGAAGTACAGGACTTCTGCCTTGAGGTAGGACTTCCCGTAACACTTGAAGAGATCGGTGTTACTACGCCTGAGCAGGTTAAGACTATTTCCGAGAACGCTTGTATCCCCGGCGAAACTATCCACAACCTCGCAGGCGATGTACAGCCCGTTGAGCTGTATGACGCTATTATGCAGGCTGACGCTATGGGTAAGATTGCACTCGGTAAGTAAGCTGAACACTTTATAAACAGTTTGAACCCCGCAAATGCGGGGTTCTTTGCTTATGCGTAGGTTATTATCAACCGTGGGAATGTGAAGCTTTTATATCCACCGTCCTCGGTGCAAGCACCTCAAGCGCCTTTGCGGATTTTATAGATAGTTGCCGCACTCCGAATTAACAATACCTGCCGATTTTCTCAAGCGCGGCTATAAACCGCTTATCGTCACGGATTACATCGTATCTGTCCGACTGCATTTTATCGTATAATTCCCTGCAGTCAGTGAAATCGTAATTCTTGACCAGATTGATCGGGCTGTATTCAAGGTCATTCACAAGAAGAGATGTGTGATGTGCCTTATCGGGGAGAGTGTCTGACATTATCGCAAATTCAGCCGCTTTTTCAAAGCTTGATAACGCAAGCTCGTAATCACCCTTCGACACGGCCAGATCCGCTATATACCGATGTGTAGCCGACACCGTACAGCTGTACTTAAGATAATCACCGTTCTCAAACACAAGCTCAAACATTGCGAGCGCCTTTTTCAGAATTTTTATTCTTTCCGCGTCAGACATCGTTTCGTTCTTGTGCTCTAGGTCAGTCAAGTTTATAAGCGCACACCAAAATACATTCGTATACCATGTGATTGCGCGTTTAAGATGAGCTTTCTGCTGTTCACCCTCATACAGATCCCCGAGAACTACCGTATCGGTACACCATATATTCGGAAGCTTCTTAGCATATTCTATCGCCTTTTCCTTTTCTCCGAGCCTTGAATAGATATAACAGAGCTGCTTAGTCGTGCAGTTGATAATTACACCGTCTGTGCAATGCGATAAAATGCGGTTTCCGATTTCGGCAGCCTCTCGATTAAAGCTGATTGTTTCTTCTTCGGATAATCCCCGACCGTTTTTATACCCGCAGAATGTAAGCTGGTCGACAAGCCTGAATTGAAGCTCGTAATTTGTAGGATAGGTTTTTACCGCATCACGCAAAAGCAGAATGTTCTCATAGATAAAGCCCTTTGAGCCGTTCTCATCCAACTGCGAGATCAATCCTTTCAGCTGTTCCTCGCTCCTCCAATTATCCATTCCCATAAGCTCGTCAAGCGTGATCTCAAAATAGCTTGCAACAGTCGGGAGCAGTGTTATATCGGGATAAGTCGTTCCGTTCTCCCAACGGCTTACCGCCTGTGCCGAAACGCCGAGAATATCCGCAAGCTGTTCCTGCGTAAGCTCTCGCTGTAATCGGAATTTCTTTAGGTTTTCGCCAAGTTTAAGCATAGTGTTTACCTCCGTATTATTCATTTGGAGCTCCTGTTAAAATAATATTCGATTTAGGCGAATTTGTCCATAGCTCATTTGTTGAGAAAAATTCAACCATAGTGAGAACCGCCGCCGACCGCTTTGCCGCTGTCGAAAAAGGAGCTGTAACGAAACATGAAAATTCCGTCACAGCTCCTTTTAAATATCAATCAAGGAAATACGAAGCTTCCATATCCGCCGTACTCAGCGCAAATGCAAGCGGGAACATCTCGAATGCCTTTCCTACGTTGTTTACGTTCTCTTCTCCCGAAAATCCCATATGATAACGGATAGCGAACGCCTCCTCGCGAGTAAGCCGCATAAAGCCCGTTATCATATAAACGGACTTTTCGCCGTGTCCGTAAGGCAGCTTATCATCAAAGAAGTATGTAGGCACTTTTTCCCACTGCCCTGTCTGCTCATTCTTGACGTTGCGCGTACCTCTTGTGTAAACGTCCACCTTGCAAATATCGTGTAGCAGAGCGCATATCGCGATAGTTTCCTCGCTTGCCGTGAGCTTGTACATATCACGCACACGCTCGCGCTCAAGGTACGCCTTGAAGCAGTGATATACATTCAGCGAATGCTGTGCAAGTCCGCCGTCATACGAGCCGTGAAAGCGTGTGCTTGCGGGTGCTGTAAAGAAATCGCTCTTATTTACAAGATAGTCGAGCAGCTTTTCAACGCCGTCCCTGTGAACGTGCTTTGCAAAGATATCGAGTATCTCCTGCTTGTTGCTTTCTGTCTGTTCAGGTGTCAACACCTTATTTTCTGTATTAACCGGCATAAAATTCTCCTAAGTCAACAAAAGCCCCGCATGGCAGGGCTGAATGTTAAATGATACGCTTATTCTCCGAGTGCTATGCTTTCGGGGAAGATGTTTGCACTTTCGTCCTTTGAAAGGTAAGTTGTCGTTACAAAACCGTTTATGACCGCGCCGTCCGATATTGCGATAGAGCCTGCCTTGATATCACCGATTATAACAGAATCCCTGTCAAGCTGTATCTTGCCGGAGATCTCGATATTGCCCTTTATCTTGCCGTTGAGCTGGGCTACCTGAGATGTAAGGTCGCCTATCAGCATAGAGTCATTTGCCATTATCGCCTGACCCTTAAGACGAACGTTGCCCTGCACGGCAGAGTTTTTCATACTGATGTTATCGCAGGTGAGGTCGCCTACGACCTTGCCGTTTATGTTGATATTCTTGGTAGTTTCAACATTGCCCTTGATGTTGCCGTCTATCTTCATATCGGCGAACGAGCGTACATTGCCGTCGATCATCGTATTCTTAGAGATAACCGTCATTTCCTGAGCGCCGTCTGCTCTCATGCTGCCTGCAAAAGGCGTTCCGCCATAGCCCGAACCGCCGTTATCCTGTGCAAATGTGCCGCTCTGTGCATTCTGCATATTCTGTGCAAAGCCGTTATTCTGATTGCTCTGCATACCCTGACCGGGAGCATTATCCCCGATGTTCTGAGCAGCTCCGGCATTCTGATCGTTCTGCGTATTCTGCGCAAAGCTGTTATTCTGATTATATCGATCATTCATATCACGCGCTATACGCTGCGAAAAATCCTGTCCCACAAATCCGCCTGCTGCTGTTCCCTGCTGTGTGTTCTGAACGTTCTGCTCTTGTGTGCTTGATCCGAACGCCTGTGAGGGCTGTACGTTATCCTGAGCAGGCTGCGCATTCTGTGCAGGTTCACCCGGCTGTGTGTCGGCAGTATCATTCATATATGCCGCAACATCCTTGACCTCTTTGCGGTTATCGGACGATCTGGGATTTGTAAGCTCCTTCATAGCCTGTGAAAAATTATCCTTGATTCCCATTGTTATCCCTTTCTTGAAATCAGAATTATTTATTGAAATTGGATCGGTTCGGTCTTCTGCGAAAGACTGCCGAATTTATATCCTTTATCTTTCAGCGCCTTGATGATATCCTCTATCACAAGTACGGTATTATCTCGATCCCCTGTGTTGTGAAACAGTATAACGGGTGTCGAAAACTCCTGTGCGTCTGCAAGTACATTTGTGTAAAGCGTTGTCCAGCCATAGCCTTGCCAGTCGTTGCTGTCCACGTTCCAATCGAAATATGTAAATCCTCTGCGGTCCATTTCCGCAATTATATCATCGCGCGTAGCCGCATTATAGTCATTTACACTGCCACCGGGAAATCTGTATATATCAGGTGCTTTTCCCGTCGCTTCAAGAACAATATCATACGCTTCCTTGAAATCGTCAAGAAACGCGTCTACCGAAGCATATATCTTTTCGTAATCATGGGAGGCGGAATGGATACCTATCGTATGTCCCGCATCACTTATTTCTTTCAGTAACGAATAACAATACTCCGTGCGCTCGGGAACAACAAAGAATGTAGCCTTTACGTTTTCCTGCCGTAAATAATACAGCAGATTTTCTGTCAGCACCGAAGGGCCGTCATCAAATGTGAGATATACGGTGTTTTTGCTGTCTTCATATTCACCGTCATATTTATCCGCATAAAGCTCCGGGTAAAGTTCAGTATACAGCTTATCATCAGCATTGCTGTTTGATGTTTCATCACTGCTCTCAGGTGTACTTGCCGGCTCTTTTGTTGTGTCCGGTGTTGTTTCTGTCTGTGATGAAGCAACGGGTGTCGTCTGCGCTGTAGTCGTTTCAGCGGGCTTGCTTTCGGTCACAGAAAGTTCCGCTTTATTTGTGTTCTCCGCAGTGCTATCGCCTTTAGAGTCATCGGAACTTTCTGTCGCCGAAGCCGATATATCTTCCGACTGTGCCGACAGACGTGAATTGAGCCTGTCTATCTCTTCCGACTTTTTGGCATTGTCTACAGCAAAAATTATACAAAGCACCGTAGGCACAATTATGAGCAAAGCCGTAACAGTCAGTATCAGATGCTTGAAAAATCTGACGCTACCGAAATACAAGCGCACCACTCCCTTTTGACATATACCAGTATCATACTATATTTATCGTGTTTTGTCAAGTAAAGTCGAACAAAGTGAAGACATTTCCGTAAATTTTTTCTTATAATCATATAGAGTAAACCGATCAAGCATTTGTAGCTTTTTGCTAAATTCGTGTGCAAATTTTTATTGAAATTCTATAAAATGCGAAATATCGGTTGTAAAAAATGCTCAAATGTATTATAATAGTTATATTATTCAGCCCGGTTTGTGTATGCGGGCAGAGCGGAGGGTGATCCAGTGAATACCGAAGAGATAAAATGGATATCGTACTATGGCAAAGATATAAGTGCGATCAGCTGTTCTTTTCACGAAAAGTTAAATAAATTCGGCTTTTGCCTTGTTCTCGACGAATACGGCGCAGACAAATCGACAAAGGCTCAGATAAGCATACTCGATACCGTGCTTGAAAAGCAGACTCCCAATATCCTGCTGATATGCCCCAGGCATCTTATGCATAGCTGGTATCGCTCGGTAGTAACATCAAACGGCGTTGATTTCAAGATGATATCCGGTTCATCGAAAGCTATCACCTACTTCAACGAGAATATGCCGAATACATATATAATCGCAGAAGAAGCGCTTGCATCCGATAATCCTCTTATGCAGAGGTTTACAGATGCGGGTCTTACCTGGGATCTTGTCATAATCGACGCAGGTCTCAGCACCTCAGGAATTAAATGCGACCTGTATACAGAGCATTTGCGCGCAAAGGCAGAAAAGCTTGTAATACTCAGCCCTATCCCCTGCGGCTATATGCAGAGCTATGATGAAATAAGAGGTCTTGTAAAGAGCCTGCTTGCCGATGAAAGCAAAGCGGCGGCAGTAGACAGCATAAGCTTTGACAAAAAGACTATCTGCTTTGATCCCGATACCCCCGTAATGCGCTATTTTGACAAGTCTGTATATAACGGCGAAGTGTCAAGAAACGTCACAATGCTTGAATATGAGTTCTCGCAGGATTTCATTTCAAATTCACGAAGACTCATCGATATTAAAACAGGACTCCCGCTTTACGCACAGGGCGGCAACATTTTTGAAGAATACGGTCTTGAAGCAAAAAAGACCTATACCAAGCCGTCATATAATGTAGCCGATGTTCAGGAGTTACGCGATGTCGACAAGAAGCTTGACTGTTTCCTGACAAAGCTTGACGATGTGCTCAAAGGCTCGGAGAACCGTGCTGTTGTTTACTGCGTGACAGGTTCGACTATACTGTACCTGAAAAAAGTTATTTCTGCTCTTTATCCGAATATCAACGGACTGTTAAAGATCGACAGAGGCGACATCTTCAATACAAGATACGACAACTTCACAAATGAAACCCGCGACAACGCAAGAATTGTTCTTACCGTTGACAAGATAGGTTCTATAAATCCACAGGTAAAAAACTTCACTCACATATTCAACTATGAGCTTCCCGACAGCCCCGTTATATTTGAACAGCGTGCCGCGCGTCACGGCGGAAAGAACGAACAGTCAAGAGAATTTATCATATTCTCCGACAAGAACAATCTGCTTGATTCAAGAATGCTGTCAAAGGTGCTTTTCGGCAAAATATACAAGAGCATAGTCGCAGGACTTCCCGGCAGAAATGTGCTGTTTGACATTCCGAATGCCGCACAGCTGATAACAAACGGGATAAGGGATCTGCAGTATGTATGCTCATACACAGGTGAAGTTTCAAACTGTCATGATGTGATTACCCAGTTCAGAGCCGATTATAATATCTCACCGTCAATAGATATCTCCACGGCAGTCAAGACTCACGAATATACAAAGCTGAAGCTTGACAAGATATACCGTGCGTTCGGCATCGAAAACAGGATAAAGGAAAACACTACCACCGATGAAAAGGTGCTGAAGCCTATGATAAAGGAAGCGCTTGAGCGCTTTAGCGGTTCTCTGCTCTATCTTGACGAACAGCAGCACATCGTTGCACTCGGCGGTGCAGAGCTTGAAGAGAGCCTTTACAGCGAACAGTTCCGGGCATATAAGGAGCGGTGCACCACAGATGACATTTCATCAGGTATTCGCGCCGCACAGAAGATGTTTGAGAATTTCATTACCGACAACAAAAATGCAGAGCTGCGTTTATGCGTAAATGAGCTTCCCGACACGGTAAAGATGCCTGTATTGCTTAATTCGTGGCGGTTTCTCACCGACAACTTTATGATACAGGAAACTTTCAGACAATTTATGAAAAAATACAACGAGGGAGTGATGTAAGGTGGAGGCTTTTCGTAACGAAGAAATCGCGGGACTTTTAGGCGACTTTTATCAGGCGCATGCCAACGAAAACAGCGAGGTAATGGAACAGTCGCTGATGAAGATGCAGAACCTGCTTTACACAGGTGAAGCCGACAGCACTCCGTTCAAAGACTATTTCAACTCGGTATTCGGAGGACGTACTCCGTACAACGCTTCTCTGTCGGTAAGCGACTATCCGAAAGAGTCGATAATCAGAGAGCTTTTACAAAACACATTCGGCTGTTACTATTCAGACCCGGATATCAAGGTACTGTTCAACTTTGAGCAGGACGGCGAAGTAAGGCTTACATATAACGAAGACGGTTTCACGCTTGAACAGATACTCTACTATCTGAGTATCGGCAGAAGTGACGGCGATAAGTCCCGTGAGGGTCGTTTCGGCGTAGGTTCAAAGAGCGTATTTATGAATGTCGAATGGCTGAAACTGCGTTCAAATAACTTCAATTTCAGGATCGTAAACGATGCCGGCATTCTTAAGATAAGAGAGCTTAATCTGACTGCTCCTGTATTCAAAGGTACAGAGATCATCTTCAAGGTATCGGAAGAAGAACAGGCAAGAATAAAAGAAAACCTTGTTAATCTTACTATCCACAAGGGCGAATATATAAACCTCGTTGAGTTCTGCTTTGCATTTATCAGAAAAAAACAACTCGGAAGATTCGGTGAGGCTGAAAACCCCAACCGTACCTTCAATATAGCAGTAATGGATATGGGCAAGCCCCTTGCCGTATATAAGGTTATCCGTTACCAGAAGACCCCCGATAATGACCCGACCGTGCGTTTCCTTCAGAACGGCAAGAGCGTTATCGAGTTCATCTGGCACGAAAACGAGGGCTTTGTATACCTCATTCCGTTTGCCGTGTCAGCCGCCAGACGTGATACGCTTGTCAAGGTGCTCCTTGATAAGTACAACTACTTCTCTACCTATGAGCTGACCGGTCTTATCAAATCCACAGGCGAGGATTTTATAAAGGAAAAGCTGTCGGCATTCTTCATAAGCGTACCTAACTCATATATCACCACTCACAGAACAGGCATACGCCATGAATGTGAGGAAGAGGTTTCCGAAGCGATAAACAGAGATCTCAAATTTATGATAGACAAGTACTCCCGCTACTTTGTTCTTGAACTTTTACAAAGGACAAATTCCGAGAAGTACTATATGCGCCCCAAGCACTATGTGTTTGAATTTTTCAGCAACTATCTGACGACCAGTGTAATGGTAGGCGATCTGCGCAGTGTATTCCACAACAGCATTTCGCTACTGCTCCCCGGCAAGACTGAAGCTATGCCCTACTCCGAGGTAAAGCAGCTCGGCTTCTTCTCTGTGACCGATCACGTTTCAAAGCAGGAACACGAAAGCGGTGCGGCATTCACCGAATATATTGAGGACGAACTTGTTAAAATGCGCAAAGATGTTGCGGATATGCCCGAAAACATCATAATGGCGTGCTATAACTGGATAGATGAAGAAACCGAGGAAGAGGGCAGAGAATTTTGCTACAACTTCAACTTTGACGGCAATACCTATGTTCTCGACAGCGAGAAGAACCCCGCTATCAAGGACTTTGACCTAAGTTTCGGCTTCAGGAGCATAGTAAGCCTGAAGCTCGGCAAGTACGTTATAAACGATGCTGTTGCCGATGAAGAAGCGCTTATCGGCGCACTTGGACTGTTTGACACAATGTACGGTCAGGACTACAAGATCGGAATGAGATACTTCCAGTTCAACGTTCACTACCGTGACATCACCCACAACTTTGACGTTGCACGAATGACGGTGCATAACCTCAAACGTGCTTATGACTGCATAGTTTCACACAAGAACAGCTTTGAAAATCATCAGATATATAATGAAGTCATAAATATGCTGATAAACAGCTTCACGCAGGGTAAAGATACAATGACTTTCCTGCGCGAAATGAAACAGCAAGGCAGTGACATCACGCTCCAGCTTGATATCAATAAGAAATTCAGATTTGCTGCTTACGGCAAACAATTTATGATACCGAGCAGTATCACAAACGCCGATCTTCTTGAAATAATCGGCGATGTATATGCTCTTATCAACTGCGGTATGTTCAACGGACGTGTATTCGACTTTCCGTTTATGAAGTCGGGCTACTCATTTGAGAAATCATCGCTCATGAGCTTACTGCGCGAAAACAACCTCACCGATGAAAAGGTATCGGCAATTATCCCGAACCTATACATATGCGATCTTAAGATCCCTCGCATAGCGCTCCTCGGCGAAAAAGACAAGATCATCCGCATTATCGACATAAACGACCCGATAACAGAGGAGGAGCGCAACAGCATCACAAAGTATGTTGTACTGCGTGACGACTGTACAAAACCGGAATTTGCAAAGTACGTTGAATATCTGCTGATAGGTGAAAACAACAATGTTCTCAGCCAGTTCTATTCAAGCACGGAAGAGCCTAACCAGGTACTTCTCGACCAGATTCCGTACTACTACAAGCCCCTGCCGTCTATCACAGCAGACGAGCTTACATTCCTGCGTACAAAGTACAAGGCACTGCGCAGCCTTTCAAATCTCCGCGTTTACCGCAATTACTTTGCAAAGGATATCAACGGTACAATGTTCGGCTACGGCGGAACCTGCTCATGCTGCGGGTTTGAGTCCAGTATAATCAACAACTATGTTATAAAGAGCTTTGAAGTCGGGCTGTTCAAGGACGACAGAGAAGAAAAATTCAAGTTCTCTCTTTATATGTGCGCAAACGACTCATTTGCCGCAAGCGGTTGGATTATAGAAGATATCAGCATAGGCGGTATGAGCCCGTTTATATGGCTTGATGAAATCTCCACCTGCGAGGTTATCCCGCCCGAGTTCCTCCTCTGTACTATCAAGTACCGTTGCCAGCTGACATACGATATCATCGGCAGCGAAGGACGCGAAAAAGGTGAGATCGTCACAATGGAAAGCGTCAGCGACGGCGAACAGAAGACAATGGATATCATTCTTTCACCGCTTATGATGGCAAAGTGGATCGAAGATAACCTGTCGGACGAGTATGCTACAGAAAATTCCGACAACGGCGACAACAGCAATACTGAAGCATAGAATTAAATATGTAACCGCTCTGAAAACAGGGCGGTTATTTTTACGCCAAAAACAGCAATTGACGGTGCGTTCGGTTTTCTTCCGCAGGATAGCACCGGTTAAAACAATATACCCGCTAAAAAGCCCGAACAGCGGACATAGCACATTTTCGTGATAAAAGAAAAATCTCGCAAACGCCATAATAGGCATTTGCGAGATACATAATTGGTGACCCGTACGGGAATCGAACCCATGATTCCGCCGTGAAAGGGCGATGTCTTAACCGCTTGACCAACGGGCCGTGGAAATGGTAGCGGCAGTCGGATTTGAACCAACGACACCCTGGGTATGAACCAAGTGCTCTAGCCAACTGAGCTATACCGCCATATCTTCCGTTTCTGTCGCTCTGTCTCAGCGACTTTTATATTATATCACAGCGTTTTACGTTTGTCAACACTTTTTTGAAAAATTTTTCGATTTTTTTCGCACTGTAAATTTCCGAAGTAAGTTCCACAGTGGAAATTTGAGCGGAACTTACTTTGAAAACATATACGCAAAAGCGGCACAGCACAATGATGCAAAGACAACAGAGCAAGCAATAAGCGACACCCTATTTCAATGTTTCAAAAGGTTTTTTGACAGACTGAGCCGCGGACTTTCGCCCGCGGCTTACTCTTATACTGTTATTGTTATGCTCCGATGCTGTATCAGCTGTTATCTGGGCTGCTTTTCTCTTCACTGCTGCTGTCAGAGCTTTCGTCGGCGGCATAATGCATATCTGTCATCAAACGTTTGAAATCGGCTGAATCCTTTGCCGGTCCTACAAGCCATCTGTGCTTGTGTCCCGGTTCAGTCGGAGCTATTATGTCATTACCATAGCAGCCTTCATAAGTATATATTGTAGCCATGTCGCCGCTATCCTCAATGAATATATTGATAATAACTCGTTCAGGTTTGCTTACCCAATAACTCAGACACAAATATTGACCGCCTCTTCCGTTATCAGTTCTTGAAACGTCCATTAAAGGGTATGTTTTGTCTCCGATAGTTATTGTACCGTTCACACATTCATTACCGTTTGCCCTCTTTTCAACTGTAGCTTTGATCGCTACTTCCACGTGTTCAAGGTTGTCATACTGCTCTTCAAGATTTACATGATCACCGTATATATCAGCAAACGTACCGGAAATATCTACTTCCTGCTTAAGCATTGATGTATAGCGGATAATATTCTGCTCCTTGATAACTCTGTCGAAGCTGTCATCATCTGTGGCAGGACCTGCCCATGTGCCTTCCTTTTCCGGGTTTTCCAACGGTATAACGCTTACAACCGCGCTGTTTGTACCTGTTGCAGTTCTGACAATAAGGTCAAGTATACCTTCTTCGCTTCTTGAATTAAGCGTCATTCCCGATTGATCGGAGCTTGCAGAAGTGATCTTATACTCAGTGTCACCTACCTTTACAGTGCCCTCCGCACCCGTGACAGTAACTATATTTTTGGTAATAACCGCATCTATGTTTATCTCAGTATGTTCGAGTACATCAAAGCTTACTGTGTCACTTAGAGTTCTGCTGATATCCGCAAAAGTACCGCTGATTTTAAGCGCCTGCGTGGTAGTGTTCAGCATTAGCGCGATAACGACCGTAAGTACTACAATAATGAATAGACAGATAGTGATAATTATTTTCTGAAATCTTGGCATAAAATATCCTTTCCTGTATGTTTTTACTGAGTTTGTTTTGCTTTCGCCAATGTGTTTGCTTTGCCATTCGATGTATAAAGCATCGAAATACTATTAGCTTTTTTTGTTGCGTAAATGTAACTGTTTTTGCTAAAATTTTATATGTATGTGATATCAGCCTCCAATCTATATTTATATTTTACCATATTCAAATATCCCTTGTCAACAAACAAATCAACTTTTATGTACGCAAAAGCGGCACAGCATAATGCCGTACCGCTCCGCCGACTATTTGCTTATAACAACTTAACCGAGTGTGCCTGTAACCGTAACTGTCGTTTTACCGGGAGTTACTGCTATTGTGCCGTCGGTATTGGTCGTGAATGTTGCCGCAGGCACTGTTATAGCGCCCTGAGCCGTTTCAAACACGCCTGTTGTTTCATCATAGGTGTACTTGGTATCATCAAGTGCCGCGCCGTTATAGCTTACCGTAATGCCTTTGAGAATGGGGTTGAACACATCACGCAACACAACATTATCGGCTTGTGTGATCGCTGTGTTGCCCTTATTGGTGATTGTAAACGTGTAAGTTATCTGACCGTTTTCGCTGACTACGGTCGGGTTGAGCGCCTTTTCGATATTAAGGATTGCACCGACAACCGCATTGACTGTTTCCGTTGCTGTGACAGGCTCTGCAATTCCGCCGCCGGTTACAGCAATGTTATTGGTAATAGCTGTTTCAACATCAAGCGGTGCATACGCCGTGGTTCTCGCCTTATAGACGATCTGCGCCTCCGAATTTGCAGGAACATTTATGCCTGTTATCACAAGCGGAGGTCCTGCGGTTACTGTCGGCGCAGTCTGCAGAACTCCGTTTATAAAATAACGGATATCGCCCGTGTAGCTCAGCGGATACACGGTGTTCGTTTCATAGGCATACGCTCCGAGGTTATCGGTCAGCGTAAGGTTTGTGAAAGCCGTACTGCCGTTGTTGACAATGTTTACGATATAGGTTATATCGCTGTCGGGGCTGTAGGTTTCGGAAAGGGCGTATTTTGTCGCGGACAGCATCTGCTGTATCTCACCTGTGGTTACGTTTGAATTTACTACCGTGCCGTTATACGAAAGGGTAGCAACGTTTGTGAATGTTGCCATTGTTTATCCTCCTTGAAATAAGTTTTTCCGGGTACCCGTTTCAATTTATGACACAGTGTGCCTTTATGTGCCAAACGCAGTTAATATTGCCTGTAACATAAAACCGGGCAACGATCTTCTCATCGCCGCCCGGTCGTAATTATTGGATTTTACTTTTTCTGAGTGCCGTTATTTCGCCGCAGTCTTTCCGCTGACACTTCCGTAATTACCATAAAGCGCCGTCTTACCACTCATGTAATAAGCCTTTACTCTGAACTTATACGTTGTGTTCTTAGCAAGTCCGGACTTTCTGAAAGTAGTAGTGTTGCCGTTTGTTATCTTAGCAACGCGAACCCACTTTCCGCCCTTGTACATCTCTACTATGTAACCCTGTGCAGAGGTGTTTTTAGTCCAGTTTACTCTGAGTGCGTCCTTAGCCTTGCCGCCAATCTTAACGCCCTTTACTATTGACGGGTTAGTTCTGGCAGTAACAGTAGCGCTATAATTGCCATAAAGCGCGGTCTTACCGCTCATCTTGTAAGCCCGTACCCTGAACTTATACACAGTCGAAGCCTTAAGTCCGGCTTTTCTGAAAGTAGTCGTGCTGTTCTTGGTTATCTTAGCGGCTCTTACCCACTTTCCGCCCTGATACATCTCAACGATATATCCGTCAGCGCTTGTATTCTTAGTCCAGTTTATACGCAGTGCGTCAGCCGCTCTGCCGCCGAGCTTAGCGCCTGTCATAACAGACGGATTTGTCCTAGCCGCTAACTCTGTGCTATACGCGCTGTAAACCGCAGTCTTACCGCTCATCTTATATGCTTTAACTCTGAACTTGTAGGCAGTGCCCGCCTTAAGACCTGCTTTTCTGAATGTTGTGGTGTTGTTGTTTGTGATCTTTGCAATTCTTACCCACTTATTACCCTGATACATTTCAACAATGTAACCGTTAGCATTTGCATTCTTTGTCCAGTTAATTCTAAGTGCGTCAGCGGCTCTGCCGCCAAGTTTAACACCTGTAATCTTTGCAAGCGTAGGCAACTTGTCAAGAAGCACATAGTCAAAGCCGTTACCCTTTGCGTACTGCTCTCCCGCCGTACCGCTGTAGCAGTAGATTTTAAAGTTGTTGATCTTCTTGTAGTCGTTATCATAATAGTAACCGAAAGCCCAATCGTCTATACCTGTCACACTTTTTGGTATTGTTACACTTGTAAGACTTGTGCAACCGTAGAAAGCATAATAGCCTATACTCGTCACACTGTTCGGTATCGTTATACTTTTAAGGCTTGAGCAGCCACCGAAAGCGCTACTGTCTATACTCGTCACACTGTCTGGTATCGTTATGCTTGTAATGCTTGTGCAATCGATGAAAGCACTATAGCCTATACTCGTCACACTGTTCGGTATATTATAACTCTTATCTGTTTTTCCGGCAGGATAACATATCAACTCAGTTTTACCCTTGTTAAATAAAACCCCATTCACAGATGTATAATTGTTGTTCCCAACTTCTACATCTATTGCTGTAAGGCTTGAGCAACCGCTGAAAGCACTACTGCCTATCTCCGTCACACTGTCTGGTATCGTTATATTTGTAAGGCTTGTGCAACCGCTGAAAGCCTCCAAACCTATCTCCGTCACACTGTCGGGTATCGTTATATTTGCAAGACCGGTGCAGCCTTCGAAAGCCTGTCCGCCTATTCCGGTAACCTGTTTGCCGTTTATTTCTGACGGTATTATAAGCGACACTGAAGATAAGTTATCTATATAACCGGTTATGCGTAATGAGCCGTCATCAAGTTCCGATGTTGCAAAATATACTTCTTCTGTAAATCCGTTTCTGACGGCATAGCGATGACCCTCGGTGTATTTTACATAGTCTATTTTAAAATCGTCAATTTTTTCATCACGATCAATATATCCGAACGCTTCACTATCTATTGATAAAACACTTGCAGGTATTGTAACTGATTTTAACGAAGTGCAACCCATAAAAGCTTCATAACCTATTTCAGTTATACTGCCCGGTATCGTTATACTTGCAAGACTAGCGCATTCTTTGAAAGCGTGATTGCCTATACTTGTCACTCTGTTCGGTATTGTTACGCTTGTAAGGCTTGTGCAATTATAGAAAGTGTTTTCATCTATACTTGTCATGCCATTAGGTATAGTTATACCTAAAAGACTAACGCATTCTCCGAAAGCTTGCTCACCCATACTTGTCACACTGTTCGGAATTGTTACACTTGTTAGGCTTGGGCAATCATAAAAAGCAAAATCGGCTATACCTACTGTGCCATTTTTTATTGTGACACTTTTTGCATCATCATCGCAATCTATAACCCATTTGCCTACGTATTTTTCGGATGTTGTTTGATTTTTTAGTAATGCGGTATTACTAAATGCATTTCCACCTATACTCGTTACACTGTCCGGTATCGTTATGCTTGTAAGACTTGTGCAATTACCGAAAGCACCACCACTTATGCTCGTCACGCTGTCCGGTATCGTTATACTTGTAAGACTTGCACAACCGCTGAAAGCACTATTGCCTAAACTTGTTACACTGTTCGGTATCGTTATACTTGTTAGGCTTGTGCAATCGGCAAAAGCAATTGAACCTATATATGACACCCTATCTGGTATTTTAATATTTATTAGGTTTGAGCAGTTTTGGAAAGCTCTTTTGCCAATGCTCGTCACGCTACTTGGTATGAGATATATAGTATCTTTTATTCCTGCGGGATAACAAATTATTTCAGTTTTGTTTCTGTCTCTTATACACATCTCCGAGCCCACGAGACCAGAGAGGATCTCG
>ERZ1026894.136-NODE-136-length-55868-cov-42.857775_pt1 | contig 55868 bp, 71 predicted proteins | sample MGYA00380177_ERZ1026894 | MGnify/ENA primary metagenome ERZ1026894 (study PRJEB33269, sample SAMEA4719813) | human gut metagenome | biome: human-associated habitat; feature: organic feature; material: feces | place: Cameroon | collected 2013-10 ... | reverse complement strand
ACCGCGTGACAGAAGAAATCAAGGCACGATGCGCTGAAAAAGGAGCATGCGGAAAATACGTTTTGAAGACGACTTCCGGCGGCAAGGAAATCCCCGATATCAACGCGGCTTTTAATGCCCTTTCCAGCGTGTTTAAGGCAGAGGAATTTCTTACCTACTGCAAAGTAGCGGAACCAGCCTTGCGCAAAGCATACGCCGCGAAAATGAAAGAAAACGGCGTATGCACAAGTTTGAAGGACGGTGAAAAGATGTTCGCAGAAGAAATGGGCGAGCTGATACAGCAGAAAGCGCCGCGTCAAGTCTTAGCGGAGGCATGAAAGATGGCAAGCTACTACTTGTACGAATCTCAAGCCGAAAAGTTGCGGGGGCTAAAAACTCCTGCAACTCAAGAACTAGCGCGGGCGGTTGAAAGATATCTTTCCGGCGAGTTTACCAGCTGTTTGGCATTTACGGACAAGAACGCAGAAAACTTGACAAAAATACCAAAAAGCAGAGTATCAGTCAATCACCGATTCGCAGCGGTTGATGATGCGCTTATGCGCAAGATACTCGCTTGCCACTGGCAGATACCGGACCCGCGTTTGAAAGCCCTTGAAGCGGCCTTGAAACGCGCGGAAAAGGATGTCGATGAGTTGATGCGCCATTACACAAGACGGAAGTATGTAATGGCATGAGAAAAACAAAAAAACGAACAACAACAGAGGATGGAAAATGAGACATAGCATTATGGGCTTTAGTCAAGCGTATGCGGCATCTTTGACGCGCAAGGCGGTTGACGCAAACGGAAAAGAACATCTCCAAAAGATTGATTACACAGACCTAGCGATATTACGTTGGTTTGTTGATTATCAAGCAACTGGGAAAATGACTTCTATTGAATTTTCCGGCATACGTTACTTTTTTGTGGCATATGCCAAAATTTTGGAAGACATGCCACTCCTTGACATTACCAAAAAAGCGATGAGGGAGCGTTTTCAAAAGCTAGTTGCATTCGGACTTTTGAAACACCATTTACACAAAGAGTTCGGAAATAAGGTGTTTTTTTGTATGGGTGAAAACTTTGCGCATCTGATAAACTCGAACGAGCAAAATATCACCCCCTTTGAACGTCAACGTTCATACCCTTTGAACGTCAACGTTCCAACCCTTGAAACGTCAACGTGCGAACATAATAACCTTATTAATGATAATCAGATTAAGGATACTTTCCCCCCTTATAATACCCCCCACGAAACAGCGGCGGCAGAATCTGGGATTGTAGGGGATGTGAAACATCGGATAAACGTACTCTTCAACCGTCGGGAATCGACGGCGTGGAGTGAGAAGGAGACTAAGCAACTGAAAACCGTTGCGAAGCGCGAAGGTGTGCTTGATGAGCTTACAGAGATTGAGACGCTCTATAACTCCGGGTACCAATACCGGAGACGGGACGTTATAACGTTTCTGAACAATTTCGACGTTGAGCTAGACCGAGCACGCAATAAGGAGCTTCCGACTTACAGAGGGAGACCTAGAAATGTCGATCTGGACAAATACGACATTTGACGAACCGGACGTTCATATCGAGTACGATTACACTTGCAAGGAGTGCGGCAAAACGTTTCATTCCGCAATAGACGTTCCGGCTTTTGCGGCTGATATCATCCCGCGCCCCACTCTTTGCAATCCATGTGGGGAGCGTCTTAGTCAGGAAGCCGAAAAACGCGAAAAAGAAGCCCGATATCACAAAAGAAGCATCGAGGCGGGTGTTCCAGATAAGTTCCTTTTTTACGACAAATCCAGAGGCAATTCCGCGCTTTTTTCGGCGATGAAGCAACACTGGGGCAAGTCGATATTCATCATAGGACCATGCGACAGCGGAAAAAGCCGTGCGCTTGCCTACTGTCTCACGCGATGGATTATTGCAGATAAGGGACTGAGCACTCGGTTTTACAATTGGTCGAGATTGTGCGAGAAATACGCGGCAAAAGTGGCAAAAAGCATGATTGATGCCAATGACTTTAAGGCTGATTTGCTTGATACAGATATCCTTGCAATCGACGATTTTGGCAAACGGCGACCGACTCCGGTGATGGAAGACTTGACGTATGAGCTAATTAACGGCGTGTACGAATCGGGGAAACGGCTCTGGTTGACCTTAAACAAGCCATTGCGCGATGTCTTGCAAGTGTACGAAAATCGCGACATTGCGGAAGCGGTGATATCCCGATTTGACCGGATGATACGCGACGGAACAATGGTTAAGATAACAGCGACCGCGATAAAGGGGCAAAAAAGCCCCTAGAACAAACAAAAAAGGAAAAGACGGATGAAGACATGTATTAAACCGAAAAAGCCTGTAGAGACGCGTTTCTGTGAATTTTGCGGGAATCGGATACCCGTGAACGGGGAATCTTGCTCGATATACAAAAAACGGCGGTTTTGCTCACCTAAGTGCTCCGCAGGGGCAACACGGGAACGGAAACTTGAAGAAAAGCGAAGAAAGGAGGCTGTCGGAAAATGAGCGAGAAAAAAGAAGTGGTATTGCGGGCGTGTACTAAATGCGGCAAGATGTTTTACGTACGAAAAGGGAAAGAAAGCAAGTGCTCTGCTTGCAGAAGAGACCCGCACGGGCAAGCAAAAAGAACCGTAACAAAAGCTTGCGTCCATTGCGGCGCAGAGTTTGAAGTTCCCTCCTACATGAGCCGGAAAATTTACTGCTCGAAAAAATGTGCAAGCGCGGTATGGAAGGAGAAATGCCGCCGAAATTACGCAGAGAATAAGGGCATGCGAGTTTATCATTGCATCTGCAAAAAGTGCGGCAATGCTTTTGAAAGCCAGTACCCTCGCAAAATGTGTTTTGATTGCGCCGAAAAACGCACGGAAAGCGGACTCAAAATCAAAAAAATCTGCGAACATTGCGGAAAGCCCTTTGAAGTTCCTAAGTACAAATCTTTCCGTCGGTTTTGCTCCATGGACTGTGCAAATTTTGGAAAAAATCGGAATGGCGCAGTTGACGAATACAAAAAAAGCGGCGGCGACGTTTTCGAGGCGGTGATGAAAATCGCGGAAAAGAACTATCCGGAGCGCGTGAAAAAGCTCCGGTTCAGCAGAGACGAAAAAGCGAAAGTCCGGAAAATTTTGTTCGCTGTGAATGCCCGTCCGAACGGCGACCCGTTCGCGTGGTTTTACAATCACGTGCTTTTTCCGATTGCGGGGATTGACTATCGCGCAACACCTGAGCAAGAGCGCGATTTGGTGGAAAACCTAGCCTTTACAATGGGCGTGGTTTGGACGAAAAACGCAAAAGTCCAGCCCGCTGAAACGGATTACAAGTGGTAAGAGGAGAAAGAAAATGAACTGTTTTGAATGTAACTTCGCCCGGAAGTTTCCGGGCGATTGCAAGTACGTTGTTTGCGAACGTTTCGGCGGCTTCCGGCGCGTGGATGGGGGATGCCATGAAACGTTTGGCACGAATGGAGAACGGTTGAAAGCGCTGGATGATTGCCAGCGGGCTCGTTTCAACTCGGAATGGGGTTGCCCGCCGGATGCAAAATGCGGTGTAGATGGTTGCAAGGCTTGCTGGAAAAAGTGGTTTGAATCACCCGCTGACATGGAGTTTTGGCGAAATTTCGAGGAAGGGAAAAGAAAATGGCGAAGACTGAAGGCATTGAAATCGTGATTAAGCACAAAGACCTTGCGCCGGAACCGTGCGAAAACTGCGGAAGCAAGCTGGTTTTCCACGAAAAGCGCAAGGTCGGAGAATGGATATGTCACGAATTCGAATGCGGATACTGCGGAAGCACGTTGCAATACAACGAAAAGCAAGAAAAGAAGGAGGGTGAAAAATGAAAAATAAAGAAGACCGGGACAAGTGGGAAAGACGCTATTTCCGCATCCGGCGCAATTTGGAACGGGCGAAAGATTACATGGATTTGCTGTTGCTTGATAGAGACGACGGCGAAGACGTCGAAGATGAAATAGAGGCGGCAAGTGATGAAATAGGCGCCCTGACAAAAGAACTGAACAAACTTGAAGGAGAAAGGAACCAAAATGGGAACTCGTGAAGAATTTGAAAGACAGTGTCCTTTTTGTGGCAAGGGCATGCGCGAGCGCGCCGCAGATAGCCTACTTGATGACGATTTCATTATTAGGACGTTCCAATGTCAGTATTGCGGCAGATGTGTACATGTTTCCAGCCGAAGACCTGTTTACAAGCCTCTTGAGGATCTGAAAGTTGAGTGGGGGAAAATTGCCCTTAAGCTGAATGATTGGTACTCTATGTATTACGATTTAAGGGAGGTGACGAAGACCCCTACAAAAGAAATGAGGATCGTGAAAGAACACATCAACAAGCTTCGCAAGGAGCTTGATAAACTCAAAAAGAAAATCAACAAAGTTCGCCTAGAGCGGAAAGAAAACGAATAAAAACGGAGGAGCAAAAATGTTTGCAAACGGAGAAATCCTGAAGGACGGAAAAGGTAATTATTACCTATATTCAAGCACAAAAGGATTTGTTAATGGGTCGTACGCGGAAGACCACGGTGCATATCAAATTGTGACTGGCAGAGATTATATCTATATCTCAAGCCTGAAGAAGAATATAACGCCGGATATGACTGCTCTCGAAGTAGTGGTGGAGCTCGACGACAATGTAACACTTATCCCTTACAAAAGACGTTTTCGCGGGTTCCGACCCATGAAGAAATCGGATAACTGTTTTTACTACAAAGACAAGCTTGTAAACCAGTTTGAAACGTACGTTGTTACACCCAAAAAAAGGATTGTTGTTACAGGGTGGTGGCTCAATCAGGGAGATCTTTTTGTGTCGAACCCATCGCTGGAAAACGCGGTGAAGTCATCAGAGCTCTTGTATAAGGATATCCCCGCTTACGACTTTGCAATTGCAGAGTGTTGGGGGGTTGTTTTCAACAATGATGATGGTTGGGATTGGACAACCGCAATCCAGTTTATCGACAAACTGGATTTTAGGGATGTTGCTTCTAAATTTTGGGCAATCAAAGGAGAAAACAACTTGGCTTGCTTTTTTGTGGGAGGCAACAATAACAAAGATTGTCACTATTGCGATAAGATACACAAATGTGACGACGTCGAATTCTCGTTCACTTCAATAGGGAGCGTTAATTGCAGTTTTGGAGACCTAGTCAATTTTAGCAAGGACTGTAGATTCAGTTTTGGGCTTGACTTTTGTTTTGATGTCGCTTTTAGCCAATCTTGTAAACTCTGTTGGAAAATAGAACATGCAAGTGGCTTCCTTTTTAACAAAAAACGCGAATTTAAGGAGAGTGAAATTTGGATGGACTATTTGAGGGGCAAAATCTACAATTTCGGTGAACTTTATCACGCACTCGAATACAACAAAATCCGGCACTTGCTCCGGAAGCCCGGCGCAACGGTGACAGCAAAAGAAGTCGCAGAATTTCGCAAGTATCTGCTTGACGAGGTCTTGTAACACGAACCAGTAAAACCACAACACTTGCAACACGCGCCGTGTTCAAAAATCTAACACGCACGGCGCAAAATCATAACACGGAGGAGGATAAAAAATGGACTGCATGACGCATGATGAAGGTTACGTTTACCTTTGGGCGATGCGCTACAGCTTTGGACGAATGACGGCGGCACCTGACGTAGTTTGCGAGCAGATTAAACTTAAGGTCAAGCAACTGCCGACAAGCGTTTTGATGGCGATTGCAAGGGAGATTTGGGACGCGGCCTGTATCGACATAGAGGCACGGGAAAAAGACGAAAACGCGCCTGTTTTGCTGGGCGGTGGCTCCATGACTGAAACTTGGCAAAACTTGGCACTTAAAATTGAAAATGAACTTTACGAAAGAGTGAAAACAGGAGGAAAAACAAAATGAACAAAACAGAATTTACACCGGGACCGTGGAAAGTATCTGAAGGTTTGGAGACTTTTTATGAAGACTGCTTAAAAGGCTTGGCTGTAACAACAGATGAAGGGCCCGTTTGCCACGTATGGGATGCATATCAAGGACGGCTCCCTTACGAGGCTAACGCCGCGCTGATTGCCGCCGCTCCGGCGATGTACGACGCGTTGCGGTGGGCTTGCTTTTACAATTGCAAACGCCCCGTGATGACTGCCGATTGTGAAAAATGTAAAATTAATCAGGCGTTGACAATGGCAGGTGGTGAAAAATGGTACAGGAAGGTGAAAAAATGACGATTTACGCGATTGACTTTGACGGTACAATTGTAACCGAGGAATATCCTAAAATCGGAAAGCCAATTCCGGCTACAATTGAGTTCATCCGCGCTATTCAGAAGCGCGGCGACAAATGGATTCTTCTCACCATGCGCGAGGGGAAAAGCTTAAGGGAGGCACTCACTTTTCTAGTGCTCCGCAAGTGCTTCCCCGCGGCAATAAACGACAATTTGCCCGAACGCGTCGAGCAGTGGGGAAACAACCCGCGCAAGGTTTACGCAGATGTCTACATCGACGACCATAACGCGGGCGGGCTGGTGCTTCCGCCTTAAAATGGGGGACATAGCAACCGCGCGTGCTGTTTTCTCAACAATCCGGATGCCGGAAGAAAAAAGCTCAATTGCACGTATCAAATACAACGTTTTGCGGGAAATTTTGACTATGGACAGATTCTCCGCAATTGACGCAATCAAAACACTAGAAAACGCATTCAGAAAGGAGCTCTCAAAATGAGAATCATTGAACCGTCCGTCGAAATCTACACCGAATACGACCACTTCCGAAAAATTGAGACAATCGCCCGCGTTTGCACGGGAACGCAAGACAAAGTCGGAAGCAAGCCCGGCTTTGTTGAAAACCTTTGGAAAAATCGCCATGAAACGCCGTTCGAGCATGTGATGATAGAGGTTGAGAAGCTCCCGGCTTCTTTTTGTTACGTGCCGCATGAAGAGCAGGTGATGAAATTAATATTTGGCGAAGAAATGTCCGGTGATACATACGGTCAGAGCTATCGGAGAATAAAAGAACGAGAAAAAGTCCTTACCCAGAAGACCGGACGGGAAGTGTACCGGGAGTTTACAGCTGTCAACGGGCGCGATTATCTTGCATTTGGTGGAAAGCTCGAAGACTTGAAAGAATTGCCGGAAGCCGATGATTATATGACCGTCAAGTTTACGGTTGATATCGGCGTTTCCCGCGAGCTTGTCCGGCACCGCCAGTTCAGCTTTCAGGAGCGCTCCACGCGGTATTGCAACATGTCCGACTGTATCGACTTTATCAAGCCCGTTCCGTTCGCATGGGCTGAATCCGGTGAGCTGAACGAAGCGTGGTATATGGAGTGTGTCTCAGCGGAAGCCGCATATCGCCTGATGATTCGCAAGGGAGCCCGTCCGCAGGAAGCCCGAACCGTCCTTCCGCTCTCAACCGCGACCGTGCTGTATGTCACCGGGATGTACAACCAATGGGTAGATATGCTCAAGCTCCGTCTCGCGCCCGGCGCGCACCCGCAGATGCGCTACATCATGCAAAAGCTCGTTGAGCTTGAAGACTTTCCGAAAGACAAAATCAAAGTGCCGGAGTTTGAACACTCCGAAAAGAAAAACTAAAACAGGAGAAAAACAAAATGAAAGTCCACGAAATCAACCCGCAGGTATTGGAGGGCGCTGTTGCATTGCTCAAGTCGGCAGTACCGGAAATCACACCGGAAAGTCTTGTTGCCGCTCTGAAAGAATATGGAATTGACGAACCGGCGCAAAACTTGAGCATTGAACGTCCGCTGACGATAAATGAGACATGCGCCCTGTTGCAAGTACGTCGCATTACCTTGAACAAATATATCAAAACAGGACGACTTCGCGCCGTAAAACTGGGGCGTAGAACAGTTCGTATTACCCCCGATTCCATTCGTGAGTTTCTGAACATGGAACCGGCAAAGGAGGCTGGGAAATGAACGAACGGAAGAAACTTACAACCGCCGCTTTCAAGCGTAAATCGTGCCCGAAATGGGCACGTTACGCGGCTGTAAACAAGAGCGGGCTGACATACTACTTTGGATGGGAACCGATTCTTGGGGATGACGGCTGGATTCCGAGCCCACAGGAAATCATTCCAGGACCAGGATTTTTAGGCGTATTCGACGCTTCTGACTGGAAAAATTCCCTGATTAAGCGTCCTGGGGTGAAAATATGACACCCGAAAAAGTCCGGTGCATCGGCTGTAACAGCATGGTCGATGCAAGAGCAGTTACCAACATCGCAACCAAAGAAAAGCCCTTTACGGTTTGCCCGCAATGCGCGTTCATCGCCGGAATGTACGTCGTCGTTCAGGGGCGGGAGGACAAAATGTTTGAACCCGGCGCGTTTGACTTGTCCCGAATCGCCGCGCCAATCCGGAAAATCGTCAAGGAAGAGTATCTGAAAGACCCTGTCGGAACCACTGAAAAGTACATGGGGAAAGCTCTTGACGAAGAGCAGGAACGCAAAAAAGCCGAACGCAAGGCAAAGCGTGAAGCAAAGAAACGCGAAAAAGAGGAAGCGGAGCGTAAGGCGAAGGAAATCGCGGACGGCGTGTTTCACGTCCCCCACGCGCTGTATAAAAAGATACAGCTTAAAAACCGTCGGCTTGTCCTTTTGCCGCTTGAATATCGCCCCTTCAACGCCAGAAAAGGCAAGGTTTTGACGATCGTTTCCGATAACGGGAATGTCGCAAAACGCCTCATCCGACGCGCAAAGACAATCCGCAATCAGGGAGAACGCGTAATCGCGTGCATCCTCGAAGAAAAGTCCACAAAAATCGCTTGAATATTAGCAAAAAAGCAAAGAAAGGTTATATTACCATGGCAAGCATGAAAATCAAGTTTAAAAAGCTCACACCCGAAGCGCAAGCTCCGAAGCAAGGAAAGTCCGGCGATGCCGGATTTGACCTTACAGCCACCCGAGTTGAACGCCTTGACAGTATCAGAGTTAAGGCGTATTCCGGTATTGCCGTTGAAATTCCCGAAGGGTACGAAGGACAGGTTAGAGCACGTTCCAGTATTTACAAATACGACGCAATATTACCCAATGGCGTTGGAACGATTGATTCCGGATATCGCGGCGAAATTTGCGCAGTGTTTTACCATTGCGGACCGGGATTGCCTTACGAAGCGGGAGACAGATTCGCGCAACTTGTCATAAAACCAGTCCCGCGCGTCGAATATGTAGAGGCAGATGAACTCTCTGAATCGGAACGCGGCGCGGGCGGTTATGGGTCCACGGGCAAAAACTAAAAAAACGAACTGAAACAAAAACAAAAAAACGGAGGCTTTGAAAAGCATGGATTACAACAAGGTGATTTTGATTGGGCGCTTGACCCGCAAGCCCGAAATGCGTCACACTCCGAGTGGAATGGCTGTTACCGAAATGTGCATGGCTGTAAACCGGAGGATCGGGAAGGATGATAAACAAGAGGCAACCTACATTGATGTAAAAGCGTGGGGCAAAACTGCGGAATTTTGCGAGCGGTATTTTGATAAAGGGTCGCCCATCCTGATTGAAGGGCGTTTGACGCTGGAAAAATGGACCGACAAACAGGGGCAAAACCGTTCTGCACTAAAAGTTACCGCAGAAACGGTTGCTTTTGCGGAAAGCAAGAACAACAACGATAACCGCAACGGCGGCGGGAATAGGGGAGAATATGGAAATCAGCAGGGGAATTATCGCGGCAACGGCGGCGATTACAATACGCAAAACAACGCAAGAAACACCCATGGAGGCGAAAGGTATGAACCGCGTCAATCTTATCAGAAAGCGCCAAACAGCGCGTGTGAACATCGTTACAGTCCAGAAGACGAACCGCAAGCCGCCGCTCCGACTCCGAAGCAGCCACAAACAGAAATGAACGATGATATCCCGTTCTAACTCAAAAAACGGATGATTTGAAAAAGAGGCTCCCGCAGGGTAAAGGAATAACCCCTGCGGGAGAGAAGAAAAAGAACGGAACAGATTGAACCAACCAACAAAAGGTAAACAATCTCCAAAGCGTATTATATCCTGCTTCTTTGAAAAATCAAACGCTGAGGAGAAACAAAATGCAAAAAAAGTGCAAAAAAAATGATTTGTCCAGTGTTTCTAATGAAAATCACAGCCCAGAATGCTGGGGGAGATATGAACAATCTCAAAAATGTCCTGCTTGCGAATTTAAGCGCAGTTGCTATTTTTCGAAGAAAAACTCAATGGAGCAAGAAAAAAAAGACAATGAATTTGCCGGGTATCGCGAATTCGATGACGCGCGGAAAGTGACTGTAATCTCCCCTGAAAAACGTACGTTTAAGCTTCCTGACGGGCGCATAATCGAACCTTCAGAAATTAACCTAGCCTGTATCATATGGGCACTTCAATTCGGGAGCGAAAACAGGGGCGCGGCGATTGCTCTTGCACTAAAGCTCTCCGGCGCAAAAAGCATTACAGATATTGCGCGTGCAACTGGACGCTCAAAGCAAGCAGAGCACAAAAACATAGCGCGAGAACTTGGCGTGGGACAGAAAAAAGCGTCAGATTCAAAGTTGCTTAAGCTTACGCCGCGAGAATTTGCGGTATACAAGTTGAGGTTGAGGGGGATGTCAACAACCGCAATTGCCAAAGAGCTCCAAATAACTCAACCGTGTGTTGTTTATTATTGCCGCTCTCTTGCAAGAAAAAATGTTCGTTTATAACTTTTTGAGTTTAAAAAACGAAAAAGTTTTATAACCATCTCTCCCGAGAAATAAAAAAAACAAAAAAAATCAAGCGTAAGAGTGGAAGAAGGTTGACAAGTTTACTTTATATAAGTAAAGTAACTCAAAAAAACAGGAGATTGGAAAATGGGCGGAAGAGGTTCAAGCAGTTCTAAAGGTTCAGCGGCAAGAAATTCTAAAAGTTCAGCGGCAAGGGCTGAAAAATTGGCTGATCCTTCAGAGTATGGAAGAATCTGGGAGAAAGGGAATTATAAACGGCTTTACATGAATAAGGAAAGGTTGCAAGAAGCGGTAGGGCTAAAAATCGATAGGTATAAGTCAGGAAATATTGCATCCGCGTCTTTGAACGGAGAAACTATTTCAAATTCACGCGGCGGACGCATCTTGTATTCTATATCCAACAGCTATATTGACATGAAGACTGGCAAAGCCCATTCTACAGGAGATGAAACCGAACTTGTTGAAGAGGCAATGAACAAGTTGAAGAAAAAAATTAAGCTGAACTAAGCGCTCTTAAGCGTTTAGTTCTTTGCAGGAGGTAAAATGGAAATTCAGCAACTGGAAATTGACAAGATATTTCCGTACAAAAACAATCCAAGACGGAACGAAAAAGCGGTTGAATATGTCGCAAACAGTATCCGTTCCTTTGGTTTCCGCAATCCCATCATTTTGGATAAAGATCATGTCATTATTTGCGGGCATACACGGTTTTTAGCCGCTAAAAGCCTAGGGTACGCAAAAGTGCCATGTCTAATTTGTGAAGATATGGACCCGGAAAAAGTTAAGGCGTTCCGACTTGCAGATAATAAGGTCGCGGAGTTTTCGCAATGGGATAAAGGCTTGCTTGAAATCGAAATTGAACAGCTTTGCAAACTCGGAATAGCGGTCGATGATTTTGGCTTTGAATTTACACCAATGTCCATTGATGTAGAAACTGATATTCAGCCTGACGACGGGTATTATGGCGATGAAAGAGAGCGCACGAACAGAGCGTACAACTTGAAAGATTTCAATCCGGGTTTAAGCGTCGGATTTTATCAGATTCCAATGCTTGAAAAATGCAATCATGTTCCGGAACATATAATTGACTTTAACAGCGCAGTCGGCACGGTCGACGAAAAAGCTGGAGTTCATTTTTTTATTGATGATTACCGCTTTGAACGGGTATGGAATCAGCCGGAAAAGTATGTCGAAATCCTTAAAAGGTTTGATTGTGTTTTTACTCCGGATTTTTCGCTCTATCTGGATATGCCGATGGCGATGAAAATCTGGAACGTTTATCGGTCGCGGCTTATCGGGCAAATCATGCAATGTGCCGGGCTGAATGTCATTCCGACAGTGTCGTGGGCTGAGCCGGAGACATACACGTTCTGTTTTGACGGCATTCCGGAGGGAGGAACCGTGGCTACTTCCACGGTCGGAGTTATGAGAGACAAGGCCGCGAAAAAGATATTCATGGACGGCATGGCGGCTATGATCGACAAGGTAAAGCCCTCAATGATTCTCATGTACGGCAAAGCCGTTCCGGAGGCGTGCGGGGGTGTTGAATTCAAAAGTTATGAAAATGATACGTTCGGGCTAAAATTTGCGGGACGAACAAAAAAAATGACAAAAACTAAATAGGCGCGGATGGCAATTTTATCCATTCCGCGCCCTTGCAATAGATTGTCATGTTACACCATCTTCTCCTTCTTTACGCCGGGCTTTACGCCCGGATTTGTTGTTAAGTGTTAGCCTAGTCTCGGCCGTCCCTTTGCCCCACTCAAGTTCACCCCTTCCAAGTCCGCCCCACTTAAGTCCGCGTAGTCCAAGCTCGCGTATCTTAAGCTCGCCCCACTTAAGTCCGCCCCACTTAAGTCCGCGTAGGACAAGTCCGTCCCTTCCAAGTCCGTCCCTTCCAAGTCCGTCCCACTTAAGTCCGCCCCACTTAAGTCCGCGTAGGACAAGTCCACACCGTGCAAGTCCGCATAGGACAGCTTATTTTTTACCTTCTCGACGGCTTTTACAAAGCTTTCAGCCTCGACTTCAAGCGAGGGAATGTCAAAAATAGAGGGGATAGTCCAAGTTTTTTTAGTCATTTTTCTTCTCCTTTTTTACGCCGGGCTTTTCGCCCGGCTATTTTTAAAAGTCAAGGCAAATTTTCCCGGCGGCCTGCAACTCCATATATTCTTTCTTGCTGTAATCTCTGTATCTTCCGGCTTTTTTGTCCCACCCCCAAGCGTATTTTTTAATTTTCCCCTCGATATCCACTATGATATGCTCCGCTTTTTCCATCTTCTGAAAATGCGGGTCTTTTGCTCTTTTAGCCGCTATTGCAGCTCTGTCCACTACAATGGCGGGGCTTGTAAATCCTGCAAAAGCTACCTTATACATTTTTTCTTCTCCTTGCCTTGCGGCGTTGGTTTTGTTGTTTTTCTTGCTCTATGTAATTAATATAGACCAAGAAAAGAAAATTGCAAATGAAAAAACAAAAAAAATTAAAAAAAAATTATTTTTGAGTGTAGAACGGGCATTGAAAAGTTTTTTGCAAGCCCTTGATTTGAAGTTTTTATGCTGTATATTATATATAGAGACCAATAAAAAAGAAGAAAGGTGATACGATGCCTAAAGGTGTGTATGATAGACAGATGACGGCAAGCCATATTAACGCAGTTTGCGGTAATCTCCAAAAAGCTGTAGAGGCGTTGCGCTTGAAAGGCATAAAAGATAACCCACGCAGTCTTGCGGCAAAAAAGCGCAACGCGCAAAAAGCCGCGATGGTCAGGGTCGCGCGGGCTATCCTGCGTAATTGCCCTATAGGAGCAAAGGCTGGGGAGGAGTTCAAAGCTTCAAACGATGTTTATATTGTGCTCGACGAAAAACCGTGGTTTGATACTGACCAGCGATGGAAACAGCGTTTTAAGCGCCAAATCCGCGTAAAAGTAGGCACAGAAGTAAAACAGTTCGAGGAAACTATAACTATTGCGTGGGATTACGAACCCACGGTTGAAAATCTGCTTGTCTTGCCAATCGTCGAAGAGCGCGAAAGCGGGGAGGATGTGTAAGAAAGGATTAAGAAAGAAAATCGCGCTTGAAGCTGTATCTTTAGGCTCGAAGTGGTGCGATTTTGTAAGAAAGAAAAATTAAAAAAAGCGGACATTGAAATCGCTTGAAAATGCCGGATGCCACGGACGGGAAATCGTCTAGGCAGTCCGGCTTTTTTGTGCATGTTTTGACCAGTCGTAACCAGTCGTAACCAGTCGTAAAAAAACAGAAAACCGACTGGGTTTTTCCAAAATGGAAATAACCACGGGGAAAGGGGGGCTATGGGGGGTAAGGGGAAAAGAATAAAATCATATATGGCAGGAATCTATATTATATATTTTTAAAATAAAATCCGCGCGTAGCGTACGTACACGCGAGAAGAATAAAAAACGCGCAAGGTTGACAAGTTTCCCTCTATTGAAAACACTGGATTTTTTACGCTCTCTCTATCCCACGCATGAGGCTTGGAAGAGAGAAAAAAAGACTGATTCGGGAGGCGTTTGCATGGGCTATGTCTCTTTTGGTACAAAATACAAAGAATCAGAAAAACAGCGCAAAAATACCAAAAACAAAAAAGCTCCTTAAAACATGGGTTGAAAGCGAGGGACAAGATGAGCGACAAAAGCACAAAAACAACCGGACGCGGCGCAAACAATACAAAAAATAACGAGACGCGCGCGAAAATAAGAATGAAAATCAGCGCCGAAAAACTCATTACTGCGGCAGAAAAAAGCAACGGAATAATGTCCGTTTGCGCGCGGTTGGCTGGCATCAATCGTCGGACGGTTGAAAAGTATTTTGAGCTTGTCCCTGAAGCGAAAAGTGCCTTTATGGAGCAACGTGAAGTTATCATTGACCTTGCGGAAAGCAAGCTTCTAAACATGGTTAACGCCGGCGACAAAGACGCGGTGTTTTTCCTCCTAAAGACAATCGGCAAGAAACGCGGATACAGCGAACGTTCGGAAACCGAAGTATCCGGCGCAGTGCAAACAGTCGTTGACCGCTTTACACTCAAAATCGAGAACAACTAATCACACATCATACAGCGCCTAAAAAACGGCGCTTCTTGCTTTTTTCAAGGGAGGTTGAAAAATGAAATACGGTATCCCTTATATGGGGTCAAAGAACTCGAGTGCAAAGGAGATTGTTGACTTGCTCCCGACTGCGGAATGTTTCGTAGATTTGTTCTGTGGTGGATGTGCAATCACACACGCGGCGATGTTGAGTGGCAAATACAAACGCTTTATAATCAACGACTTTAACGCGCAAGTGGTACAGCTTTTTGTTGACGCTGTAAACGGAAAATTCCGCGATGAAAAACGCTGGATCAGTCGCGAGGACTTTTACTCGCGTAAAGATTCCGACGCTTATATAAAGTACGTATGGAGCTTTGGAAATGGCGGATACAGTTACATGTACGGGCGTAAAATAGAGGCGTGGAAAAAAGCGTTGCATTACGCTCGAGTTTTAGGCGATTTTTCACTTTTGAAGCGCGATTTCGGGATTGTTACCGATGACGCATCACGGCAAAATATACGCAAGAATGTTGAAAAATGGGGGCTGATAGACAAGCTGAAATGTAGCCTGGAAAGCTTGGAAAGCCTACAAAGCCTACAAAGCCTACATAGGCTGAAAAGACTGCAAAACATGGAAAGACTGCAAATGATTGGAAGACTGCAATTATTTTCTGGTGATTATCAAGCTGTAAAAATCCCAGAAAACTCGGTCGTTTATTGCGATCCTCCGTACGGGAATTGTAGTGCAACCGTGGATCGAAGGACTTATTGCAAAGGTTTTGATCTTTTCCGTTTTTTTGACTGGTTGCGCAAGGTCGATTTTCCGGTTTTTGTATCTGAATACGCGATGCCGGAGGATTTTGTGGCTGTATGGCAAAAAACAAAAATATGCGCATTTTCGGCACAAAAAGCAAAGTACACCGTTGAACGAGTGTTTGTGCATGAGCGGTTCGTGGACGATGTAAGGCGGAAAATCAGCGGGCAACCGGAGCTTTTTGAAAAGAGCGGGGAGGCTGTCGCTATATGATGGCAGTGAACGAAATCGGGCTTCCGGCGTTGCATCCTCGGCAAGGTTGCGTGCTGAAGACGGACGCAACAGAGATTTTGTACGGCGGGGCTGCAGGGGGAGGGAAAGCACTATGGATTGAAACTCCTATTTTGACCGCTTCCGGCTTTAAGAGAATGGCTGATGTGCATGTTGGTGATGTCGTTTTTGACGAAAACGGGAAAGCATGCGATGTCATAGCTGAAACGCCAATTTTGGGAGATAGACCATGCCGGAAAGTCGTTTTTGATGATGGTTCTAAAATCATTGCCGATGATTTGCATCAGTGGGTGACAAAGACCGACGCGCAACGGGAAGCGGAACACAAAAGAACTCCCGAATATCGCGCAAATCGGCGCGCAAAACGTCCCTTTCGTGGCATGGGCAAGCGTCCGGATTTAGCAGTTGCAAACTCAAAACGCGTGTATTGCAACGATGACCGCAAGTTTGAATCTGTCGTAACGACGGAAACCATTGCGGCAACTTTGCGAGTGCGTGGACGGCTGAATCACTCTGTAGCGGTTTGCGGGGCAGTAGAAATGCCAGAATCGCGGGAGGAGCTGATAATCCCTCCTTATGTGCTGGGGTTGTGGCTTGGTGATGGTAACTCCGACGGATGCGGCTTTTCCACGGGCGATGACGATGTTGTCCCTTACATCCGCGCTTGCGGATTTGAAGTTACCAAACGCGCGGCAAAATACAAGTGGGGGATAATCGGTTTAACTCCGCTCCTTAAACGCCTGAATCTGATACACAATAAGCATGTGCCGGAACGGTATCTTTTTACCACACTTGAAAACCGTATGGAGCTTTTGCGCGGTTTTATGGATTCGGACGGGACGGTTGGCGAGAATGGGCATTTTGAGTACACCAGTATAAACAAAGACATTGCGGTATCGGTGTGCTTTTTGCTTAACTCGCTTGGTATCAAAGCAACTCTTGCGCATGGTATAGCGCGTCTAAACGGCAAGAATTGTGGCATAAAATACCGTGTACACTTTATTCCGTGGCAAGCTGATATAACTCGATTGTACAGATACAAAAAACGCATAAAAACGGCACGGAATGCATACTCACGGCGGCGGATGATTGTATCTGCGGAGCGTTGTAAGAGTGTGCCTGTCAAGTGTATACAAGTTGATTCCGCGTCCAGCTGCTATCTTGCCGGAAAGAGTTGTATACCCACGCATAACTCGTTTTTAATGCGCATTTTTGCCATTATGCTTTGCGACAACGTCCGGGGCTTGCAAGTGTACCTTTTCCGGCGGTTGAGTGATGACCTTTTGAAAAACCATTTCGAGGGGGAAACAGGCTTTCCTGCGTTGCTTGCTGAAGCGGTGGAGCATAAGAGCGTACGCATTACGACTAACCCGCCAAAAATCCGCTTTATCGAATCTGGTAGTACCATACATTTGTGCCATTGCCAGTATGAAAAAGACGTGATGAAGTACCAGGGCGCGGAAATCGGCGTTCTGCTGATTGACGAATTGACGCACTTTACAGAGTATCAATACCGCTTTTTGCGCGGTCGCTGTCGAGTGTCAAAGCAAGTTGCAATTGATCCGGCGATCAGAAAGTTAATTCCGAACTTAACTTTCCCTAAGATTTTGTGCGGGTCTAACCCCGGCGGTCCCGGGCATAACTGGGTAAAGTCGATGTTCATTGACCCTCAACCCGCCGAAACGATATGGAAAACATCCGCATCGGAAGGCGGAATGCTCCGGCAATTTGTGCCGGCGAAGCTGTCGGATAACCCGTCGCTGAATCAGGAGGAATACGCGAACCGGTTGCGCGGATTAGGGCAAGACTGGCTGATTAAAGCCATGCTCGAAGGTGACTGGAACATCACGGCGGGAGGGGCGGTTGATGACCTATGGAACGAACAAATTCACGTTATGCCGCGCTTCAAGATTCCGAAATCGTGGTACATCGTCAAGAGCTATGACGATGGCAACTCACATCCATGGGCGGTCGGTTGGTTTGCTGTATCTGACGGCACGGATTACATAACAGCGGATGGAGAAAAGCGTCCGACAATCGCCGGAGATGCTTTTTTGATACAAGAGCTTTACGGTTCCACAGGCAAGGCGAATGAGGGAGACAAGTCAAGCATAAGAGACCGTGCAGAGCGTATCAAGGAAACGGAGGCTATGCTCGGTTATCGCGTTGATGAAAGTATTGCCGATTCTGCGATTTTTGCCTCAACCTCGGCGGCTCAAGTAACTGTTGCGAAGCAGTTTGAAGAGTACGGCGTGTTTTTTGCGCCTTGCAACAAGGCTCCGGGCACGCGGCATCAGATGTTGACGCTACTTAGAGAGCGTCTTACAGGCGCAATAGAGCGCGACGCGGACGCGGGCTTGTTTGTGTTTGACCATTGCCGGAATTTTATCCGGACGGTACCTGTTTTACAGCGCTCACAAAGAGACCCTGACGATGTGGATACCACACAGGAAGACCATATCTATGACTTGACGGGCTATTTCCTGCTTGGCGAGTATGCGTCCCGGAAAATCGTGGTTGCCTCGGCTGGTAACGTGGGATGATGGTTGACAAGGATAACTTAAGTGTGGGCAAAATGGCAAAAAACATCGAAACAAGGAGCCGGATATGGCAGGTATAAAACGTGACGAAGAGCCTAAACTTTCCGAATTTGCGTTCAGCGGTTATGATGATTTTGTGGCACGTCGTCGGCGTGTTGCTGACTGCTTGGGCGGGCAATTGATTGTCAAAGGTGAGGCGGATAAGTACCTTCCGCGCGACAAGTGGCAGAAAGAGCACACAGAGGATTACGCGGCATATCTCAACCGCGCGCTGTTTTTTAACTACACTCGGAAAGCGCTGAATCGCTATGTCGGAATGCTTGACATGGGGGAGCCTGATATCGTTTTGGGCTCTGACAAGCTCGAGTTTATGCGCGATACAGCAACACAGTTTGGCGACGGGCTGAAAGCACTACAGCGGCGTATCAATACCGCGCAGTTATCGCGCGGGCTGATTTGCCTTTTGCTGGAATCTACAGGCGATAACGAGCGTCCCTTTGTAATCCAGACATACGACGCAAACGCATTTTTGCGCACGGATTTTGTGACTGTTGACGGCAAGAGCGAAATCAAGTTTGTGCTCCTCGATGAATCGGGATATGACTACAACCCCGTAACCAAACAGGATGAGTACAAGTATCGAATGCGCGTGCTTGGAATTGACGGGCGCGGATATTACTATCAGGCGGCAATCTCGCCTGAAGAGTGGTCAAAATTTAACATTGACGAACCCTCTGGTAACGTGGTTTATCCTGACTGCTTCGGAAAGCCGCTTGATAGAGTACCTTTTACGTGGTGCGGAGCGTCAAATCTTTCCGGAAAAGACTTTCAGGAACCGCCTATTTTGAACGTGGCGGATGCGGAAATTTCACTTTACCAGCTTTACGCGGATTTTCGGCAAGTAATGTTTATGACTGGACAAACGCCTCTGGTTGTCACCGGGCTTAAGGGCAAGGTTGATGAGATCAACAAATCCCTGAGTTTGCTAAAGGTTGGCTCCGGGGCGGTTATGGGCTTGCCTGAAGGAGCTAATGCGGGCTATCTTGAGATGGCGGCAAGCTCCTTGCAAACAATTTCCGGAGAAGTTGAGACTTTGAAAAAGCTCTGTACGGATGACGCGCTGAGTATTGGCGACGCACGGGGTAACGAATCCGGCGTTGCTTTGCAGTTGCGCGTTGATTCTAACACGTCCCCCTTGCAGATTATCAACTCGACAGCGGGAGATGCGATTACAGATCAGTTGCGCTATGCGGCGCGTTGGCTTGGCTTGTCCGATGATGAGATACTTGAGACGCGTTACACGCCCTCTAAAGACTTTGCAGAAGCGAATCTGACTGTACAAGAGCTTGTCGCAATTGAGAGCTCGGAATCCCTCACGCAAGAGGAAAAGCGCAAGGCGTGGACAGATAACGGTTACGGCAACCCTAAAATTACGTTTGATGAGTTTTTGGACCAGAAAGACGCCGACACGGAGCGCAGTATGGCAGGCGCGATGTCGCAGATGATGACAGGCAACACGGCAACGGGGAATCCGTTTGCAACTACTGGAAACGGCGGCAACGAACAATCTAAAGAGAGCGTAAACAATGTCAACGAGAAGAACGCTTGAGGAACTTTCGGAACTCATTAATAATCACCTTGCCAATTTGCAGCGTATCGGCGTGAACTGGTCGGGCGATTTGCTGGAAAGATTGAACGATGTGCAATCCGAACTGATGGACTACATACTTTCCGCACAAAAGAGTTTCGGGAGTGCAGGGCTTGATTCCGGTACGAACAAACGATTGAAAATCATCAAAGCAAAAATCGAATCCCTGTTGAATCAAGCGCATTCGCAAGGATACGACACTATCAGCGCACAGGCGGCTGAATTGGCTGAAAATGAAGCTAAGCATGCGGCAAGCCTTGTCCGGGCGATGACCGGAACGGCGGTTGCTCAAGTTGGGAATCGGGCAATTGAAAACATCGTTAAATATGGACGTTTCAACGGGCTTACACTTGCAGAGATGTTTAACTCGATGTCGGTTAAGGATGCGGACAAAATCTACACTACAGTAGCAAAAAACATCCTTTCCGGGTCCACTCCGCAAAGTCTGAAAAAAGCGGTCCAGCACGTCTTTGACGTCTCAAATTACGCGGCTAAAACGGTCGGTTTGACGTGCGCAAATGGCATATCAAACGACGCGCGGCTTGCTACTTTTGCGCAAAACGACGATGTAGTCAAAGGCGTTGAGATACTTAACTCGCTTGATGGGAGGACTTGCCCCACGTGCTCACAAATCGGGGGCTTGCGCTTTGCGGTTGACGCAAAAGATATACCAGTTCTTCCGGTACATCCTCGTTGCCGATGTTGCTATATCCCTGTTACGGTTCTCTCTGATATGTCAGAAGTTACACGCCCGGCGGCGAATGCCGATTTTATGGCAGAGGCAAAAAGGGCGTATGAGGCAAAACATCCGGACAAGAACTGGGAGGCATTGGCTGAAAGCTCGAAAAAGCGGTACTATCACAAAGCAATTCACGCATACGAAGAGCGCACGGGGAAACCAGCGTTTCGGCAAGTTTCCGGCGCTATGACTTTTGCGGAATATTTTGAGTCTCAAGATGAGCAGTTCAAGCGGGATTGGCTAAAGCCCATTAGATACAGATTGTACAAAAAGGGTATGCTGTCCCTGAACGATATGATGGACCCGGCAACAGATCGTCTTTTTACACTTTCCGAACTCAAAAAACGCGATATTGACGCATTTAAAAAAGCTGGGTTGATGTGATGAAATCGTGTTTAGGTTGACAACTATTCCCTAGTTTAGAAAGTTGCAAACATGATGTTTGTAACGAGAAAAACAAACTAGGAGTGGTCAATCATGGGATTGCAATTTAAAGTCGAAAATCTGAACGATGTGGCAGAGGAACTCAAGAAGTTTTACACAGAGCGCGATGGCGCGTTTTATCTGGATGTTGAAGGGATGCCCTCCGGCAAGACAGATGAGGATGTGAAGAAACTGCAAAACGCGCTTGAAAAAGAGCGGAACGACCACAAAGCGGCAAAAGAGAAAATCCGCGCATTTGTGGACGAATTCGGCGATTCTGAAAGCATCCGGGAGCGGTTTGATGAGCTTGAAAACCTCAAGTCGAGCGGCGGAAAGTCGAACGAAGAGTTGCTGGACTACAAAAAGCGGCTCCGTGCGACGGAGAAAGAGCGCGACAGCTACAAGACGCAGTTTGAAGCGCGTCAGAAACGGCTTGACGAACTGGAGGCCGTCGACAAAAGAACGAAAGTACACGGCAAACTGAAAGAAATCGTTGAAGCGCTTGATGCGAAGTACGACAAGTCAAAAATCTACTCCGTCCTTGAGGACTATGAGGACATGTTTGAGCTCGATGATGTCGGCGATCTTGCGCCCTTTAAGGGCAAGGCGCTTAAAGACTGGATTCCAGCAAGAGCAGACCTTTTTAACTTTTACGTTGCCTCAACTCCGGGCGGCTCCAAGCCGGGAAATGGACCTTGCGGCGCTGAAAAAGCCAACGCGTCGGGAGATATTTTTGAACAGATGTCTGATTCGCTCCATGGCTAAAACAAGCACAAAAAACAAGAAACATACATAACAACAGAAAGGCTGTAAAGCATGAAAAACAACATGTATGAAGTCGCGGTCGCACTGGCTCCGAAGCAGAGCCAGCTTATCGACTACCTCGTTGAGGACGCTGTTATTGTTAAGGAAATCCCTTTTCAGGCGGCAACTCATGGAATCAAGAACGTGTTCGAACGTGTGAAGGACGTTACGGGTCCCACTCTGGTTGACCTTGACGCGCCGCTCCCGCTCGTTACCGCTCTCACGGAACTCGGCGAAACTCCGCTCTTCAAGATTGGCGGAAAGCTCGAAATCGGCAAGGATAAAGCGGAGGCAATGCGCGGAAAGACTGAGTATCTCCGCCGCCGCCTCCCTGCTATCCTCAAGCTCGCGGGCGCGTCCCTTGACAAGGCAATCTACTATGACGTTATGCTCAAGCGCGCAATGGAGATGAAGCGCGTCAAGTCCTGCACCGCGTCTGTTACTGACACCAGCGAGAAAAAGTACTACTCTATGGTTGCCGTCCGCTGGTCTGCGGGTGAAAACTGCGGTCTGTACAACGACAATCGTACGAACGGAAGCGCTGAAGGCTCGTTTTTCACCACGGACAACCTCTGGGGAGGCAATCTCGGCACGCTTTCCGGCGGCGAAACCGGATGGGCAATCGACGTTACCTCTATGATTGGTCTCCAGCTCGAAAATCCGAAATACATCATGGGTTTTGTCAACATCACGGAAGACAATCTGCCCTCTTATGCGGACCTTATCGGAATCGCCAACGGCGTGCGTGGAAACGGCACGAATGCTCGAATTTACGCATCTCCGGAACTGGCGGATATTCTTGCCTCCAAGTACAGCCGCGCGGCGGGCGACAACTCCTTCAGCTCGCTTGTCACGGTTGATACGGAAGGCAACGTCCGAATCAAAGGTATTCCGGTTGTGGGAGACTACAACATTCTCGCCGGAACTGAGGCTGGAATTCTCACTTCTACCCTTGCGGCTTGACGCAAGAGAAAGGTTAGGTAAAAATGAACGACATTGGTACACTCGAAAACATCAAGGAAGGACCGTTCTTCTATCATGACGCACCCTTCCGCGATAAGGCACTCGGCAACTCCGGGGCTATCGAATCGGGAACATTTGACATGGCTTGCACGCAGGGAGCACTGAAAATCATGCTCTTTGCTGTTACGGGCGGAACCGTGGCGGCAACGAAGACCGTCAAAGTCGAACTTCTCGGAAGCGACAAGGAAGACGGCACGTATACCGTATACAAGACGGTTACGATTACGGGAGCGGAAACCACCGGGACCGCAATCACGGCTGACGAAAAACAGCCGCTCGTGCAGTTTATCCCTGAACCGGACGCGCCGAAATATGGCAAGCTCAAAATCACCACCGACAGCAACCTTTCTGCCGTCAAGGTGACTGCGAAGATCGGGTATATTGCCCGGTAATCCGGATGCGGGCGGCGATAACATCAAAGCCCGCAAATATCTTTACAAAACGATTTTCAGGAGGCAACGATAAAATGTATTTCAAACTCTGTCAGAATTGCGACCGCTTTTTTTACTCTTCTGCTGCGTTTTCCGCGCACAAATGCAATGATCCTGATTGCGATGTGGGAGCGCCTGTAAAAGCGCGTGAAGCGACTGGAGACGCGAAAGAAACCGAAAAGACAGAAATTGCTCCAGTCCCGATTCCCCCGGCTGAAAACGCACCGTCGGCAGTTGATGAAAAAAAACTCCGGAATCGCTTGCTTATTGCCGTCAAAAAGCGTCTTGCGGACAAGGGGATTGACTGTCAGACACTCAAAATGGAACAGGCGAAAGCGCGGTATATTGAGGAGTTCGGCAAGCGCGATTTTGATGCCCTTGAAAAGGCGATTAAAGGGGCATAAGAATCATGGCAGAAACACTCCCTGAACTTAAATCGTATTGCTCGAAAGAGTGGGCAGATGCGTTCTTTTCGTCCTTTTTGTGGTCCATAAACTGGGATGGCGCGTCCGACAAGCAGAAACTCGCGGCATTGTGTACAGCGACTAACCTTATTCAGCGGTTTACGCTGTTTTACGATGACAGCGGGGAGGCGTTCACGTATGAACCGAACGGATCGCTTGAGATTCCGGACCTTCTCAAGGAGGCAACAGCAAAAGAGGCTATCTATCTTTTGTCGCTTGATGAATCAATAATTGAACCGAATTCCTTGCTTACAATGGGCATTCAGTCGGCAAACGGCGTTGTTTTCAGCAAAGATTTTCAGGGGGATATTTTAACCATTTCCGTTCGCAACTTGATCCGCTCGATGGGCGGGGAAATCCTGCCGGGCGCAAGCGCGGATGAAAACGGGGCTATAGTGCAGGGGAGGACTGTACGATAAAACGATTTTTGCGGGAATAAGGGCGCGCCTCCTCGCCCTGATGGTTTTGCCCCTGTACCAGTCTTTATGACAAAACAGGGGCTTTTTTATACCTTCTTGAGTTCAAGATTGACAATCTTGCCTTATGTGTAAAGTGATAACAAGGGAGCGTTGAAACATGGCAAAACTCACACCATTTCAAAAAATCAGCGGGAAGCTTGTACGGGCTAAAGTTTTCCGGAATACTGCAATTTTGAAGTACAACTTTAAAACTTACAACTGGGAAACGGGCGAAGACGCAATGACAACGATTACACGGGAAATTCAGTGTTACCCGCCCGAACCGGTTAATCAGCGGCTTGTTGACGGCAAGAATTATCTTTCCGACGATCAGATTATGCGTATACCTTACACAGAGATTCTGAATTCACGAACAGCGCGAGATGGCGACCCTGTAATCACGAATAACGGAAAGACAAAAACGCTTGAGGAAATGCGCCCTTACAACGCAACTACGGGAGGGATTGCTACAACGACGGATACAATCGAATTCAGCGGAAAGACTTACCATATTGCGGCGGTTCGTGGTGATACGTGGATGGGCAACGCTCCGGCAGATTACTACTTTACTTTACGCGGGTGAGACAAATGCATTTTGACATGACGGACCCCGACGGGCTGAAGAGATTTGCGCGTAAAGTTGAAGACAGGGTTACACATTTTGCGCGAACTGCAATGGTGGAGGCGTTCCGGCGTTTGTCTCAGCAAACGCCAGTTGATACAGGCAATGCGCGCTGGAACTGGTGGTGTTCAATTGGAACAATTGATTACAATTACGAGTATCACCCTTACTTGACGATTGACTGGGGAAGAGCAAATAGAGTTTTTATACAAATTAAAGCTGGCGATACGCTCTATCTTGCCAATTCAACGCCCTACATAAAGCGGTTGAACGAGGGATGGAGCAAACAAAAGCCAGCGCGGTTTGTGGAAATGACCGTTGAGGGCGTGGAAAACGACGTAAAAAAATACGCAGAACAAGCAATCAGGGAGAATCCGTAAAATGGCGATTGACGACGAGATTATCAGGAACGCAATGAGGGCGCGAATCATCAAGAACAACATTTTTGATGAGGGCGATTTTCAGTTTGAAAACGTCAAGTTTGACCCGTCGGGGAAAACTTTGTGGGTACGTGAAACATGGATTGGCGGCGATGAGGAAATTTACTCGACAGCAAGCACGCGCATGGCAACGGCGCTTGTTGAGTATGACATTTATGCAAAAGCTGATACAGGGACATTGCGATGCGGACGGGCGGCGTTGGCAATTGAAAACGAGTTTAACTTGTTGACAGAGGGCGCAATTATCACAGTTGCAAACCACCCGGAACTTGATATTATGGTGTACAAAACGGGCGTAAATACGCGCTCGGAAGATACATGGTATGTCCAGTCCGTTTTGCTGTATTTGCGCGTGATAAACCGTCAGAATTTGTCGCAAGGTTGACAATGTTTTCTTAGGTAACTTGATTTTTTTAGAGGGGAGCTGTTCCCACGATTGAGGCTGGACTTGCTTCAGTCGCTCCCCTCGACTTTTAGGGGAAAACAAGGTTTTTGAACATAAAAACAAGCACAAAGACAGGAGAAAAAAGATGTCTAAAGCTGATGGAATCGAATCAAGAGCGCTTGATATCAAGGCGGTTTTCAAGGCAAGCGGAGATGAAGCAATCGCGCTTGAGTGGACGAATGAGGAACTTCCGGGCGCGGGTTCCCCTGAATCGTGGAGCATGCTTACGGACCAGAAGAGAATCAAAGAAACAGGCATGGGCGGCGAGATGAACAACGTTACGCTGACTTGTCCTTTTGACCTTGCGCTCTACAAAAAATTTCTCGGCTACAATCTCGACGGCAAGGAAGGTATCTTGACTTTCAGTTCAAAATACACTGAAAAGTCTTCCTCCTACAAAGTCGGCGTTGGCGCAATCGGTTTCAACTCAAACAACCCGAACAGCGCGTTCGAATTCACTGTGAATTTCATTGTCAAGGATGTTTCCACCGACAGCGCGGGGGAGGCTACTTTTGACGCAAATTCAATCAAAGAAACTCGCGCTCTTGACTGGAAAGTGTCGTTCTCTCTTGAGGCTGGTTCTGAGACCACTCAGACGGCTGTTACAGATACTCAACTCGAGTGGACAAACCTTGCGTTCCCCGGCATGGAAGACCCCGAATCGTGGACGCTCCGAAGCGACAGAAAGCTTTACAAGGAAAGCGGAATCGGCGGCAATTATACGGATGTTCAAGTCACGGTTCCTTACATCGAGGAGAATCACGCAAAATATCTCCAGTACAACCGCGACGGGCGACAGGGAACGCTCACTTACACGCATAAAACTGCGTCTCCGGCGCGTTCAATTTCCTTCAAGATTGGCTTTGGTGAAGTCGGCAACGCCTCTTCCGCTCCTAACGGAGGAATGGAGCACACGATTGGCTTTATCGTCAAGTCTTGTGACCAAGTCACAAAGACGCAGGCAACAGAATAATCGCAAAAATACGCCATAACATAAACAAACCGAAGGAGGCACAAACATATGGCTATTGATTTGTCTACTGTAAAGGCACTGGAAGTCCCCACGAAGGAAATCAGCGTCAAAGTCGGTGAAAAGGTTCAGAAGCTCACAATCCATCCTTTCAAGGGGCGCGGACGCGTGGCACTGCACGAGTTTAACGTTGAGTTTGCCGGGGCTGGCGAACAGCTTGAAACGCTGGCACTTGTCTATGGTGCTGACTTGTCGGAAATTCAGGCAAAGTTTCTGCTTGACAATGCGCCGGAAACTGCTCTTGAAATTTCTCAAGCGGTGTGGGAATTCAACCATGAATACTCCGAAAAAGTCAAGGCTGAACGCGAAGAAGCAAAAAAAAAATCCGTAACGGCGGCGACGGAGACGAATACGCCGAACTGATTTTACTCGCCTCGGAATATAAGGATTTAAGCGTCCTTAAAAAGCCGCTCTCGGTCCGTGATGTAATCTGGCTGAGGGCGGCGTCTTTTTGTGAAAAAGAGCTGGAAATCAAGGAGAAGGACTGCTTGCTGAAGCAAGTCGGCACTCTTTACAGCGACATGTACATGTTGGGGCTGGATTTGCGGGCTATGCTTATTGACATTGATAATCTTTCCCGTGCGGAATACTCTGGAAAGATGTTTGACGAGCGCAACTTGCCATCCGTCATTGCGGAGCGACGGAAATTTATCAAGACACACCGGAAAAAACGTGCGGACGAATATTCCGACGCGGAACGGAAAGAGCGCGTTGAAGCAGTTCTGACAGGCAAAAAGACAGTAAAACAGCTCGAGGAGTGGGTTGAAATCGAAGAAGACTTGTGATACATTACAGTGCTCTTCTCCCCCTTATGAAGAAGAGTAGCGGGGAGCGCTCCCCCTCGTTGCGCTCCTCGCTTTTTTATTTATCAAAAATAGCTTGAATCACTGCTACTGTAATTGCAGATGCAAAAAAGGCAATAATAGCTATTATAAATGACGCAAATAGTATTTTTATGATAATTGAAAATATCCTATCGGTTAATGCCATTCCGCTTATCCATGTGCCACAATGACGGCATCTTTTCGCGCCGAACGGTATTTCCGAAAGACAGAACGGACATTTTGTTGAAAAATTTTGTTCTTGTATGGCTTGTTGCGGCTGATGTTCAATATTTTTTTGCTGTTCTTTCGATTCCGGAGTGTGAACGGGCTTTTGATTTGAAATCTCGAATTTCTTTGAGCATTTTTGGCAAGTGATTGTTTCCCCGTTGAATTCATCGTCGCAGTCATATCCTTGCCCACAATGAGGGCATGAAATCTTAATCATTTTCTCTCTCCTTTTGATTGGTTGGTTATTTTAAAATAGCACGTTCAGAGGATATTTGCAAGTTGACAATTTGCCCTTTTAAAAATAACTGAGGAGATTTTAAATGCCTACTGACATTACCACGCTTGCGATTGAGTGTAAAACGAACGACGCTATTTCCAGTGTGAAAAATTTTTCCGGAGAAATGGAGCGCGGAAGAAAGACAGCGGAAAGGTTCAAGAAAACCATTGCCGGAGCGTTTTCGACTGCGGCGGTTGCTCGTTTTGTGAAGTCCTCCATTGCGTCTTATACAGCCCTTGAAAACAGCTCGCGCGTATTCGCGGCGGTATATCGAGATAATGCAATGACCGCAAAAAAAGCACTTGAGCAATTCCGCTCTGAGATGCATCTTACGACTGGACAAGCACAAAAAATGCTTGGAATGACTGGAAATCTGTTGACTGGATTTGGCTTTACACAGTCGGAGGCTTTGAAACTCTCCACATCTTTGGCGCGTATCGGCGCGGACTTGGCGGCATATCGCGGTTACGCTGGAGGAGCTGAAGGGGCGACGATGGCTTTGACTCAAGCGATGTTCGGAGAGACGGAACGGGCGAAAATGCTCGGTATTGTTATACGCCAAAATTCAAAAGATTTTCAGAGTTTGACTAAAAGCTTGATGAATTCGCATGGCTATACTGAAAGCATGGCTAAGGCTATAGCTACGATTCAAATCATCGAAAAACAGGCGGCGAACGCTTCAGGCGCGGCGACAATGGACACGATGGCAAATGCAATGAAACGCGCCGGAAGTGAAATCCAGGCTTTGCGCGAGAACGTCGGAAAATATTTTGCCGATGATGTAAAAACTGGCGTTAATGTTGTTCGTGATCTGGCGAAAGCATTCAATGAACTCAACCCTACGACGCAAGAATTTATCGTAAAAACGGGCGCGATTGTTGCTGGTATGGGAGCATGGAGAACGGCGGCGGGGGCGTTGAACATTGCGCAAGCGTTGAACAACAAACTCACGGCTGACGGGGTGGGGAAAAAGACTGAATCTGTGAGGGCAAGGGTTGGCGAAACGGCGGCGGTGAAAGCTGAGACAAAAGCTCTCCAGTTGCAGAATACAGTAAAAAAAGAAGAGCTAAGCCTTAAAGACAAGGAAGACAAGTTTAGTGCCGCCAAAGCTCATTACGAAGGAGCAAGGCGCGAGGCGCGTGGATGGTATCGAGCTCAGGATACAGCATTGGCGAATCTCAACGCGGCTCGGGCGGCACTTGGCGGGATTGACAGAGCGGAAGACCCGCTCCGATACGGGGAACAACTGACTAAAATTAAGGAGTTGAAAGAGCATTACAAAGGTTTTACGCCATATGTCAACAAGGCTACGGATGCTATGAACAAGGCTGATGATGCGCTTGCGGCGGCTGGAAGAGCTGTTGAAAAGCAAAAACTCGCCTTACAGAACGCAACTTTTGCGGCAAAAGCTGGAAGCGCGGCGATTGATAAAGTCGGAGTGTCAGCACAGAATACGGCGGTTAAACTCACGCTTGCACAAAGGGCAACAAATGGATTTAAAACCGGAATCGGGAAAATCGGGCGCGGAATCGGGATGGGACTTGATTTTCTCGGTCCGGTCGGGCTTGGCTTGATTGGCTTTGAGGCGGTAAAAGCGATTTATGATGAGTTTGACGTATCGGGAGCTAGGGCTGTAGAGACGGCACAAAAAAATATCGATGCGGATATGCGGCAACTTGAAACATTGCGCGAGAGAGAGCGCACGATGAAATCAACCTTTGCAACGTATCAGAAGAATCTCGAAGTCCTTTCCGCTCTAAGCAAAGAAGAGCAATTGACTAATCGCGGGAGAAAAGCGGCAATAGAGATTATCGAAAGTCTCAAAAAGGCAAATATTGACCTCGGTGCGGTATATGACGAAAATACAGGGAAACTTACACTTGCGGCTGATGCACAAAATAGGTTGAATGAAAAGCAGAAACAGGCGGCAAAAGCGAACCTTGAGTTACAGCTTAAGGCAGAACAAGCACTGATGAAAGATTTGAGTGCTAAAATGAAAGCTGAAGTTGCGCGCGATGATGTAACGTGGAAAGATTATCTTTGGGGTAAAGCTGGAGAAAAAGAAGATGTAAAAAATGCAAATCTTGAAGCTATATCTGCACAACAAGACGCTGTGTTGGCTAGGGTTAAACATATCAAGGAACAACTTGCAAGCGAGCAGGGGGAAGGTTTTGAGGTCGAAGCGCAAAAGACTGCTGAATTTGCCAAGCAGGAAATGCGGCTGAAAGAGCAGTTGAAGCTGAAGCAGGAAATGTACAAGTTCGACAGCCTTGAAACATCAGCTGACAAGATGGCGGCGATTCAAGAACGGATTAGAGCACAAAAGGACAAGATTACAGAATATCGACAAAACTCGATTGCTGGTGTTGCGCTTGAACCGGGACAAACGGAAAGCTGGGAGGCAAAACGGCTTAAAGCGGAAAGCAAGCTTATTGACCTACAGAGGCAGGAAAGAGCAATCGGGAAAGAACGCGCCAATGACTTGAAGCTGTATGCGGAAATGCAGTTTGATATGAACATGCATAACGCAAAAAGCGTCAAAGAACAGCTCGGCTTGATGAAGCAGAGGCACGCTATCTATAAGGCTGAAATGAAGTCCGCTATGGAAGCGAACGACATTCAGAAGTTTAATGCCGCAATGGAGAATTACAAACAGAGTGCGCAAGAAATTGACATGCTGACGAACGGCAATAGGCGTTCCGGCTGGGCTGTGACCAGTTCGTCGGCATTGCAGTATGGCACAATGGAAGCTCTAAGGGAGCAAAGCAAAATTTATGATAAAGACGGCGACAATATGCAAGAGCGCAACAAGTCTTACAAAACGATTAACGAATATTTGCCTAAGTTGGGGCAAAATCTGTTTAAGCACGGACTTGGAATGGCGGGGAAAGAGGAAACCTACAGCAAGTTGCAAGCAACTACGGCAAGAGAGATTGCAAAAGCGGCAGTTAAAGAGGAGATTAAAGCGCATGTTACTCCTACGCAAAAAAGAGTTGAGGAAGTGGACTACACGAAGTTTTATACTTCTGAAGAGCAAAAGCTGTTTCCTTACTTTACAAAAGCTCTTGAAGCTGTCATGGTTGACCCTGAAGCGGAGCGCACGAAAGAAGCTAAACAGATTGCAAGCAACGCCGCTGTTGAAGCTTTTGCAAAAGCTGTGGAAGTGGCAAAAAACGCGCAAAATGAAGCAGTAATCTCATACAGCGAACAGCGGAAAAACTCCGAAAGCGGCGGGAATAAAACTGTTCAGATGCTCGAACAGAACGCAAACAAGAAGCTGATTGATTCGCTTCCGAAAATCGAAAAATACCTAACTGTAATTACGGACAAGATAGCGAAAACGCCGGAGGCTAGTACGGGACAAACGGTTGCGCTTTTTTGACATTTTTGGCACGAATGCGTGGTTTTGAAATTCCGCGCATTTTGTACCAAAAAAAGAACTGGAGTTTTGAAGCGCCAGTTTTGCTTTAGCCACGCTTAAAAGCTCCTTTTTTGTGGATTCCTGATTCGCGAAATTTGAAAAATGGCGAATGTGGGCTATCTTAAAATGGACAGGCAAGCATCAGCAAAACAAGCAGGAAAGGAGGCGTGCCATGTGTTACAGCGCTAAGGCAGTTGCAAACTTTTTTATCAAGAAATCACTGGAAGACCATAAACCATTGACGCATTTACAGTTGCAAAAGATGGTTTTCTTTGCGCATGCGGTCTACTTCAAGGAGTACCACAAACCGCTTGTTGTTGACCCGGTTTTTGCGTGGAAATATGGACCTGTATTTTTAGATTTGTATTTGAGCCTGAAAGATTATGGCGATTCTCCGGTTACGGATAATATTTCTGACGCTATGCTTTTGCAAAACGGGGAAGATGTTTTTGTAACCACGCCAGAAATCAATAGCAAAGATACAAAGGTTCTCAAATTCCTTGATGGTGCCTATAACGCCCTACATGACATGACGGGCGGGCGTTTGTGTGCGATTTCTCATGCAAAGGGGGGATCTTGGTACAAAACTCTGGAAGAAAGAGGGCTGGACCCTGAAGACAAAAACGTCATTATCCCTCGGAACTTGGTTATCCTTGATGATGCTATTGAGGCTTGCGGAAAATGAACAAAGAACAAAAACTTTTTGGGGAAATAAGAGAAACTGAAGCTAAAGATGATTCGTTCGGGATGTATTCTCCGGAAGATTTGGCAACATCCGCGTCTTCGCCGGATATGGTGTTGAAATGGTTGAATATTAAACTGAAGAAGGAAATTTCAAAATTTATCAAGGGATTAGTTATAGCATGGGTAGTTTTTATCATGTTTATGGTGTTTTTTTCAGGGGTTAAGTTGATACAGCTTTCAGATTCTGTTCTCGTTGCACTAATTGCCGGAACATCTGTTAATATTATTGGACTTATCATGATTATAGTACGACACCTTTTCCCGTCAAGCGAAAAGACAAAATGCCGGAACTACGAAGAATAATTTAGCTCCGGCATTCATTTTTTTGTTATTTTGGCTTGGTTTTTGAGCCTTTGGGTCGTCCTCCTTTAAGTTCGTTCGGTTTTCCTCCTTTAAGTCCGTTCTTGGCGGAGGCGGCGTTTTTCCAGCCTCCCCGCTTTTTGTGTCCACAGCAGGGGCAAACCTCGCCGGGCTTCAGGATGATTTTTGGGAATTCCATTTGCATTTTCTCCTTTCTGATGTAAGTTACAAGGGGGAGCCCCTTTCGGAGCTCCCGATGGTCTTACTTCAACTTTCGGATCGCTCCGGAAAGACGCAGAAGCTTAACCATCTGCCGGGCTTTCGCCCGGCTGGCTTTTCGGTGTTGGTACCACCGGAGAGCCTTTTTTATTGCCTCAATCATCGTTTTACCTCCGATTTTCGGCTTTGGTTTTTCTCTTTCGGCATTTCACCGTCCGTGTTTTCAAAGAGCTTCTTTCTTTTGACTATAATATAGCCTATATTTTGGCTATTTCAAGTTCAAAAACAAAAAATATTGGATTTTTTTAAGCTGGTTTCCGCGTCTTAGGTTGACAAGTTTTGCTATAGTGTAACAACGACTTCGAGTTTAAGGAGGATTGCACATGGAGAAAGACGCGAAAAAAGAAATGACTTGCCTTGCGATTGAGGAGCGAATTTTTGACGGTGAAGAACAGGCGGCGGTGAACGCGCGGGAACTTTGGCGAGCGCTGGGGAGCAAGCAGGAATTTGCGAACTGGATTAAAGACAGAATCGCGGACTTTAAAGAGGGGCAAGATTTTACCGTTGACAAATTTATCAACGGACGAAATGAGCGTGGAAGATTTGCCTCAAAAGAGTATTACATCACTCTCGATGTTGCCAAACATCTCGCAATGCTGGAACGCAACGACGCCGGGCGAAAAATCAGGCAGTATTTTATCGAGATTGAAAAAGAGTATCGGCGGAAAGCTGAAACGCCGCGTCCGGAGCAGATTATCGCCGGAATGATTAAAAAACTCGGCTTGGCTGAAGTCGCAAATCGTTTGAGTATGTACGAGATGGCGATGGAATATTTTCCTAAAAACGCGCTCGGAACGCTTACAGGAGATGGAAGAGTTCGGGGAACCGTTCGGCGCGGTTCCAATCCTGTTCGCGGTGGAAGACCAGCAACAGCCGTTACACAGCATCAGCTCGATTTATTCGATTTTGCGCAGGAACATGGCATGCTGGTTCTTGTCGATGAAGACAAAACATCCACGTTTTATGCGCCTGTTGCAAGGGTTGTTTGCGGAGGCTGAATACCATGGCTATCACCTACAAGTACGCAGTTGACGGCGACACATGGAGCACGGACACGAACGGGACTACAACCCTGACGCGCGAGCTCGTGTTTGAACTTACCGGTGCGGACTATGGCAAGCTTGAGCGCTTGTACAAGAGTGATAAAGCTCCTCAAATCCCTGTAAAGGGCGCGGCACATCCTAACAACTCGCTTTTTAAGGCTACAGGCGAAAAGTCTGTCCGGAAAGAGGCTGATGGAAAGAACGCCGTTGTTACAGTCAAGTACTCCTGTGATGACAGTATAGACGATATCAGTTCAGAAAAGAAACCGTGGGAACTCGGCTTTTCCTCCCTTTCCACGTCAGTTGAAGTCGTCGCAAAACCGATGACGCGCGATTTTTATGGAGCTCCTCTTGAATCAACATCCGGGACGGGTATTGAAGCTATGCACGATGAACGGCATATTATCTTACGTGCAACGTATGCGATCGAACATTTCAAGTCGGAGTGGATTGAACAATACAGTGGAACTGTCAATGATCGAGAAATGCAGTTCGGTAAAAAATTCAAGCTTCGCGCGGGCATGTGGCGAATTCGGGACATTTCCGGAACGAACGTTAAGACCACTGACGACAAAGGCAAGGAGAAGTGGAACTACTGGAATGTCGCGGTTGAGCTTGAGGGGATTCCGTGGTTTGATGTGAACTACAGTTCCAATGAAAAATTTTATTACTATGTCGACGGAGACTGGCAGTTATTAGGCAAGGGGCAACTCAGCGGATTTGCTACTGTCGTAGGCAATCGCTCGACGCGTATGATGGTTACAAGCGGGAGCAATAAACATTCAGTTCGTATCAATCAGTGCAAGACGTCGGATAGTGCGGGGATTTTTTACGGTTCGTACGATGAATGTATCAAGAAAGCAAAGGATGCAAACAGCATTGAAGAACCTTCGGAACCCGTATGGCTGAAAATGGACGGCACGCCGGAACTTCCGGATGCGAACGGCAAAGTTTTCCATAACTGGCTTTGCTACAAGGATTTTGAATCTAAAGACTGGTCGGCACTGTCGTTCCCGAAAGAGTGAGAAAGCGAGGAAAATCATCATGGCTGACAGCGTACAAGTATACAAGCGCACGCCGGAGCGTGACAGAATTTTAACCGCCGTTCCGCGCCGTTCCCACGTTCCCACGGGAAACAAGGTGCAGAATGTGAGCACGAGGAGGGGAAAAGAATCTGATTCTGAACAGGATGTCTTTGTTTGCAAAATTTCCAGTTTGCAATCGGGGGCTATACCTATGTATAATGGGACCATGTATTCTTCTCTTGATATTGAGGGACAAGGAACTCCGTGTGTGGTTTGCCCGTTGGAAATTGCCGGGAATACGGATTTGTCCGGGATGTATTGCTTGGCCCACAAAATAACAATCCCGAAAACTGGGGAAGATATAGAATGAGTTTTTGTAAATATTGGGGCAAATTTCATATCCCGAAAACGCCTACGACCATTGATGAAACGGAGGATATTTGGTGGTCAGATGGTACGAAAGACATTAATTTTTTGTCCGCTAATAATTATATTATATCAAAAAGTTTTACAGGCAACCTTGTATGTCGATTAGGTACATTCAAGCCTATTTATAGGGATGTAAACGAGGGGATTTATTTTGTTACAAGCGGATGGTATTTATACCGTGTAGGGCTTAATCAATGGGTTATATCAAATCGACTTGGGGGGACGCTATCATTAAATGGTGAAGGTGGTTATGTCGGCAACTTTAGCGACCCGTTCGATGACGGTGAATTTGAATTCAAACCGTCCGGTTCATTTATAACAGAAAATGAGACTTTAGCTAATCTTGGGAGAGCGCCTCGCTACGATTCAGTGTTCTTGAAGTGGGATTGGGAGTATTGGAAGAGAACAAAAAATGATACGCGTTACGGCGAATACGTAAATCCGAAAACCACAGAAAAGAGATATGTCGGCTATCCGGCTTGGAAAAGCGGAGCAGATGCCATTTATCTGAAAACAGGAAGTAAGACGTATACTGGAATTACTCATATTGCGGATGGCGACAAGTGGGTTATTGGTACGTATCAAGATGAAAACGGATGGTACGAAAGCAACAGTGAGCCTAGCAAAGATAGAACTACTGCATTCAAATTTACATTGCCCGAAAACTCTGAAAAAAAAGAGCAAAACGAAGATATAGTCTTGACTTTTGACAAGTATGTAGATGGGCGCGAATTGGGGCTGTCTAAAGATGTTTTTGTGTTTGAGGTGGCAGTGTGGAAATAAGCGTAAACAACAACACAATCCCTGAAGAATGGGTGGATTTTGAACAGAATCCCGGTCTGGCAATTGCTTGCTTGGTGGAGGCGTTTAACGAACGGCTTGCTCTGTTGGATAATAATCAAGGTTTTTCGGTTTCCAGCTCTATAAAATTTGTGCAAGGATTTACAGCGTTTGATTATGACATAATCCTGTATCTAAGAGATGGAATATCTGCGTGTTTGGGTTATTTTTATGATTTGGATTATGACGAAAAGCACCTTGAAGAGCACAAAGGTAGCTTAAAAATGCTGGATTTGAACAGTTTTGACAAGGATACAGTAGACAAGTTTATCAACATTCCGCCGCGCGGAAGCCTTATTGGTGCGTTTAAGGATTTTTGCGGCGCATGTAAAGCAATCCTACAAAAAATGACTGCGATACATTTTTCTGGGGATGTCTACTCGCTGAAAGAACATTATACGTCAGGAGCTCTCCACTATAATGATTACGGAGATGTGCCAATTCAACCCCCTATTGATTGGTTTAAAATAATGCTGGAGCAAACAGGAAATTTTACAAAGACTTGCAACGCAACCGCGAATCTTGATGACGTAAAATATGATTATGATTACAAGGTATATAATGTTTATTCAACGGGAAATTTTTGCAACCACGTCTATTTAGGCGAAAAAAAAGAAGACGGAGAAAGTAGGTTAAAGGATATTCAGTATTATAAAACATCAAAGAACGCTATGCAGGAAATAGTAAAACGTTCCGGCATAAACTCGATTGATATTATGACATATAGTAAAGTATGGTTTGCTTTTATTGACTTTGTAGAAAATAAAGCTCCATCCTATTTTAGAAAAAGCGATGTTGATTATATGTCAGAACATCTTGTGCAAGGTAAAGACAATTATGACGGGTATTCCGTTGTAGATGCATTCACTCGGTTTGAGGAGTGTTTGAACTATGTAGACATGTCTATTTTCCCCTCAGATATTAAAGATGATATAAATTATATTATTAAAAATTTTTATCAAACTGTAGACAATCAATCTGACTGGATAGTGTCTCATAGTCAACATTGGTACAAAAACGAGAAGTTTAGTTATTACAGCCAAAATATTGAAAAGTTTATTAATATTGATTGGAATAACTCTAGTGCCAGTGACAGAAAAAATGCAAGATATTTTTTTGACACAATGTCGTTATATTATAAATATCCTAGAAACTATCCTGATTTTTTGAAATCGCTGAAAAGAGGCTTTGGGGATGATTGGAATTATAATATTGGAAGCGTGTGGGTGGATGATTTTAACTCGTACCATTCTGATAGTCTTACACGCTGGGCTTGGTGGGGTGCGGATTTTTCAGAAGATGATATTTTTGCGCTATCTCACAGTTATGGTTCTTCCAATCCGCTTATGTTTACGGCAGCTATGTTGTACCTAAACAGGAAGCATTATAAATGGGACTGGTATACTTTTTCAGCATGTTTTAAGAGAGAGGCAGTCAAAATTTTTTATATAGATAATAAAATTAAAACAAAAGATTGTTCAGTTAAAATTAGATTCAAAATATCACCAAAAGAAAAAAACTCCCTATATTATTACGACAAGTCTAATAATATTTATAAAAAATATAAAGATTCTGGCGGTGAAACGATTGTAACTCCTACAAATTTGCCTTCTTCATTGAAAATCGGCTGGCATAAAGGCGCGGAATTTAAATGGAGCGAAAAAATAAATATGGATTGGATTGACGCGAACGAATGGATGCCGGACGCGGAAGATATGAAGAGCTTTGAACATGGAATTGGCTTATGCGGAATAGAGGGAGAAATTTACATCATCCTTGACTACAAGAACGGCTTGAAGTTTAAGTGATAATATCCTGATAGCCGCCCTCACTGGTTGACAAGTTTCCCCTGTTTTGAAGTGACTAGTCAATAATAAAACCAATATCTGGAAAGGGCTTGAAAATGTCGGTTACGTTGATATACGTTGATGTGAACACGGGGGACTGCTACAGCGAGAGCGGGGGGCAGTTTGTGAACAGCAATCGCCTTGTCAGCTACCTTGATTCGCACGAAACCTATGAATTGCATTACGTGACGAACGGAGGAACGGCGGGAACGCCTGACACGTGGGATAAATACACGGGCTTTACGGGAAGTCCGGTTGCGTCCATGTTCGGCATTGACAATAACGTTATCCACCAGTTTGAGGCGAAACTTGCGGGGGCGGGGGCGATTGCAAAGGGCGACAGCGTAACGAGTATCACGGCAACGCTTGCGGCTGAAGAAATGCTTGTACCGAAAACGGGCTTTCTGCTTTTACGGAACGGCGCAGGAGAAGAACAAACTTTTGCATACACAGCACGCTCAAAAGGTGAAGGGACTTACACATTTACGATTACAGCGACGGAGGCAACTTACGCATTCGCGGCGGGTGATACAGTCGGCGTTCCGGAAGCTCTGATGGTCAAGGCAGAGGGCGTGTACAATGAAGAGAGCAACGCTCTGAACTGGGTTGACGATTCGCGGAAGGATGAAGGAGTTTTTACTGTTCATTTCTGGATGATGAGTGACAAGGTAATGTCCTTCTTTGACTTTGAGACTACAGAGGAAATGGATGTAAGATTCGAGCACGCGATTTCCATTTCCGGAGACGTCGTTCGGCGAGTTCAGCAACAGATGTACATAAAAAAGCCGCTTCTGTTCAAAAATCCCTCCGCAAGCGTGCCTAACGTTAACGCGCAGGGGATTGCAAATCAGGCGTGGGTGCTGTCACTTTTGCGCGATACAACAGAAGTTGAGTACTCTGTCGATGGAACATCCGGATGGCACGCGGAAGCTACGGAAAGCGATAAGTATTACCACGAACGCCCGAAAAGCCTTGGCGGTGAATGGGGGGCGGCGAAAAAGCGGTATCGAGGCGCGGCAGGACAGATTAAAAGCGTGACTGCTGTCACAGGCGAGGCGGGAACAGAAGCGAGCGTTGAAAACACCGGAAGCAGTTCTGAAGCTGAACTGAAATTCACGATTCCGAAGGGTGCGAAAGGCGATACAGGCGCGGCGGCGGGATTCGGAACTCCGACTGCGACGGCGACGGCGGGAGCGGCTGGGGGAAATCCTTCGGTTGAAGTGACGGCAAGCGGGGACAATACGTCAAAGATTTTCAAGTTTGCTTTTGGAATTCCGGCTGGACCGCAGGGAGCGGCGGCGGGATTCGGAACGCCTACTGCAACGACTGAAACGCTTGAGGCGGGAAATAACGCGGAAGTCACGATTGCGGCAAGCGGGGAAAACAGCGCGAAAATATTTGCTTTCACATTCAAAATTCCGCGCGGTGATACTGGTTTTGTCGATGAGGCAACAGCACTTGATACAAGCGCGGCTGGGTATGAAAAAGGCAGTATTGTGACGTTCGGAACGCCCGTTGAAACGTATCAAGTGATTACGGCAACATCCAAAGGTGAAACTCCGTCTAACGCTCCGGCAAAATTCGTCAAAATTGCGGCGGCTGGCGGAACTGGACCTAAGGGAGATACTGGAGCAACCGGAGCGGCGGCTGGTTTCGGCACACCGACGGCTACGGCAACCGCGCTTGACTATGGCAAGGCTCCGACTGTGACGGTTACGGCATCCGGCACGAACACAGAAAAAGTTTTTGCTTTTGCTTTTGGCATTCCTAAGGGAAAGGATGGCACGGACGGGACGAACGGAACTGACGGAACTGATGGGACGGACGGAGTAACTTTTACACCTTCCGTGAGTGCAGATGGCGTTCTCTCGTGGACCAATGACGGCGGCAAACCTAACCCGGCGGCGGTGAGTATCAAAGGTGAGGCGGGAAGCGGCGTCAATCCAAAGGGGGTGTACGACGCCACAAAGACTTACGCTAAATTTGACATGGTCCGCGGAAATGGCGGTCAGTGGGTCAGCAAGGTCGACAACAACACGGGCAACGCACTTCCGACGCTTCCGACGGAGCAGAATGAGTTCTGGTATCTTGGTTCAAAAGACGGAATCAACGGAACGAACGGAACGGATGGTACAGACGGTGCGGACGGTACGACTTTCACCCCGGCGGTTTCGGCATCAGGCGACTTGTCATGGACGAACGACGGGGGAAGACCTAATCCGGCAACGGTTAATCTCAAGGGGGCGCAGGGCGAATCGGCCTACGAAGTATGGAAAGCGCAAGACGGCAACTCCGGCAAGTCCGAACAGGCGTTTTTAGAGGATTTGCGCGGCAAGGCGTTCCGGCACTCTTTTACATCGTCCGATGTTACGGCGGGGACACTCACAATCGCGAAAACCGGAATTCCGGTATCAATCAGCGACAATGCGGGCGTTACATATCCCCTCCAGTTTGGAACAGCGACAATCGCGGAGGATGGCGGCTCGGTTGCCATTGACATGGCATCCAACGTCGCGGCTATCGGAAAGGCAATTACAGGCACATGGCAAGTCAATTTCGCGGCTGGCGCATCTGCCGGAAGTAGCGGCGATACGTGGCAGTATGGTATTGACTATGACACGTCAATCGCGACGGCGTCTACAGCGTGCAAGCGTATTCAGGCGGTAAACGGGTCGATTTACACGGATGTTTCCTCTTTTTCGCAGATGCCGGCGCACAATTTCCGGCGTTGCGTAATGAGCAACCTTGCGACGCGGACAATTGCCTATTACTTGCATCCGTCGAACTCGAATTTGAAAGAGGATGGCTCGGACGCCACGCTTACGGGAGCGGACGGGGATGTTATGGTTGAGATTCCTATTACGCATTGGCGCGTTGATACTTACACAGACGCAAGCGCACATTTGCATTACAGATACCTTGTATCTGACAAGCCGTTCCCCGGTTCCTCGATTCATCCGTTCTTTTACGTATCGCAGGATGGAGCTACGGCACGCGTGCAGTATGTGGGGGCGTTCCGGTCGGTCCTTTGCGGCTCGGATGGTACACCTACAGCAACTACGGGGCTTACGGAAGCGGCGGCGTATGCAAGCGGCAATCGATTCCGCTCCCTGCCGATGTATAAGCCGCATTCGGGAGCGACGATTGCGCAGTACCGCGCGGGTCATGCGGCGAACAACGGGGGGACGAACGTGAACTGCCTGTTCGGTATGTGGGCAATGCTTATGATGGCGATTGACGCAGGAAGTTTCGATACTCAAACGCTTTCGCCGGGCTTTACAAATCTCACGGCTTTTTCATACGCATCGCTTCGTGAAACGGGTCGTACGCGGTCATTTGGCAACGCGACGGGAAGCGTTTTGGCTGATACATCCGGAGTAGACGCGGATATTACGACATGGCTTTCCGGTGCAACTTCTGACAAAAAAGTGGTTCAATGGTCTTGGCGCGGGATCGAGGACCCGTTCGGAGCACTGACATATTTTGAGGATGGATTTCAGAAACATCCTTCCGGCTATTGGTTTACGCAGTCTACAAGCAAGTACAGCGAGTTCGATTCCGTGTTGACAGCGGGGGAAGCATCCGGCGTTTTCCCGCCGTCCGGATATACCGGAAATGCGCTCAGCTGGGTCTATCAGATGTTCCCGACAGCAAGCGGTTTTATCAAGACTTTTGACCCGAAGACATTTCTTCCGCTTTCGGGTGGCGGGTCCAGCACTACGTATCTGTGCGACAACGTGTACAACGACGCGGCGACGGGCGCAAGGGTGATTTACCGAGGCGGTCAGCAGTCGGGGAGCGGCGCGGCTGGAATGGGTTGCGTCTATCTGCTCGGCGAGCGTTCGGTGTCGTTGAAATACACGGGCGGGCGGCTGGCGTGCTGAAAAACAACATGGCAAAAAATAGGAGTTATAAAGCATGATTGAGACTATCGAGACGCTTCCGGCGGGATTTCATCCGGAGTTTTTCCGGGAGACGGAATCTTTTACCGCTCCGGAAATTCGACGCGAGGGAATGACAGTCTATTTCCCGGCGTTTGTAAGGGCTATAACGAACGAAAACGACGAATACGGTATAACTGTCACGTACCGATATTTCGACGTTCCTATACCCTTTGCCGGGCAGGATTTGACAAATGAAGATGAGTTCGCATTTGCGAATTACGCGGCGATTCGCAAGTTTTTTTATGGTACGCAGGAAATGCAAGCGGAACTGCGTGATGATTTTGTATGGGAGGCGCATAGGCAAGCGGTCAGAAGCGCGTTTCCAAAGGCGGCGGGGGCGGTGAATGAACTTGCGCAACGGTTCAGGGCAATCAAGGCTACATTCTGGGCGGCGGTTGATGAAGTGTGCTCGAAAGTGGGCAAGACGCGCGTGGATTTGCCTGTTCCCGGCGGTTTTAACGCGGAACAGATGGTTGCTTTTGCCATTGAGAACGGCATGAGCGCGGCGGACATTGCATCGTATACAAGCAAGTTTGCAATTATCAGCTTGAATCTACTGCAAAATAACCGGAATTGGGATGAACTCTTTGTGGACATTCCGGATCCGGCGGCGACTGAAACAACGACTGAAACAACTGAAGCAACAACTACAACCACAGCAGAAAACGGGGAGGAATAATCATCATGCCTTTTACGGAAAAGTTTTACACTGACGCGGAAATGACACAAACTCCTCCGGCTGGGACGCGGGTTATTTTTCAGGGGTATTCGGATGGCACAACGAGCGGTGACAAAGTCCTGCGATACAAAGATGAAAACGGGGAATTCGGCACGGTTTCGGCAAGCGGTTCCGGTGGAGGAAGTGCGCCTGAGCAGGAAATGGCGATCACGTGGGGCGTGCTTGCGTCTGTTACGGACGCTTCGAGTTTTACGGGGACGGCGCAAGCTCTGAAATCGGATGGGACTTTAAGTCTTCCCGGTGCTGTGACATACGACTTTACAAAACCGGAGGCGTAAGGCATGAGCTATCTTTGTATCAAAAAGCAGGAACCGACGGCGGGAGCAAAGGGCATTTTGTGTGGCGGCGTGTTTTTGCCTATTGAGAGCTATGAATCTGAGCCCCCTACTCCGGCCTCGCAAATACCTTCTGAGGGGCTGACGCTTTATGTGCCTTTGTCGGAAGCGCCAAATGCTTCGGAATGGACTGAATACGGGTCTATAACATACAAGACAATTGACGGCGTGCCTTGCGCTTATTTTAACGGAGACAACAGCAACGGTTTGTACATGGGGAATAAAGCGTTTGAGACGCAAGCTTTTACAGTAAGCATCGTATTCAACGCAAAAAGTTTTTCTCCTACATCAGGCTATATGCCATATCTGGTCAACTTCGGGACATCGAGTTCTGATAACTCGCGGCTTGCATTGCGCCTTGACAACTACTATGCCGGTAACAAAAATGCGCTTGCCATGGTGTATAACGGCGTTTATCTGTTGGTTCAAAATTTGAGCGCGGATACATGGTATTCCGCACAGATGAAGTTTGACGGAACTCAAATATCTTTGTATTTGAACGGAGAATTACAATCACAATTGAATGTTTCAGCGATGGAGATTCAATCGGGAGTTTGGATTGGCAAGTCACCTAGCAACGATGGAGCTTTCAACGGGTATTTGTCTTCCATGCGTGTATACAACCGCGCCTTGTCGGACGCGGAAATGGCGTTGCTTGCGCGGGAATTCGTGTTTAATTCCGCTCCTTTGGCAGGGAGAAAAGGTCTTCTTGTCCCGGTCGGGGAAAGCGTGGTTGCTCCTCCGGCAAACGGGCTTGTTTTTTACGCGCCGCTGTCGGAGGAATCAAGCACGGCAGAAACAGGGCAAGCTCTGACAAAGAATGGGACCATTACCTATGAAACGCTTGCAGGTATACCTTGCATTACAAAAGGCAATACAAGCGCGTACTTGAGTGCACCATTAAGCGTTGAAGGGGTATTTACTCTGTCTTTTTGGATTAAAACAACATATACGGGAGAGTATATCGGGATGGCATATGTTGGGGGGCTGTGTATTTTTGACGCGTCATCTAACTCAAGTTTTCAGTTTTCCGCAAAAAAGAACTCTTCGGAACGTATAAACTTTCAGGGCATTTCAAAACCGCTTAAATGGCGTGATGGGGCTTGGCATCATATAGCCATGTCTATTACATCAACAGAATCAAAACTTTATTGTGATGGGACGCTTATTTCTACAGCTTCCGGTGTGAATATTTCTACATCATCCAACGCTTATATCGGTTGGGATAATGACGGAGACAATGCGGCGGCAAGCTACTCTAGATTCCGGATTTATAACCGCATACTTTCTGCAAGTGAAATTCAGTCTCTTGCTTTTGAACATAACCCTACAAAATCGCTGTTTATCCCTCTTCAAACAGCCTATGGAACGCCTCAAGCCGGGCAGAAGGGGATTATTGTAAGGAGCTCTCAAGTTGTAGGGCATGCGACCTACAGCAAGAGCGCGGAAGCAATGCCGACGGAGGGGCTTGTTTTTTATCTCCCTTGCGACAGCGACAGCTATACCACAGCGGAAACAGGACAAACGCTTAGCAAGAGCGGAACGGTTACAGCAACGACGGTAAACGGCATTCCATGTCTTGAAATAAAATCCGGTTCGTATTTGAACGGCACGCTTGACGGCTTTTCCGGTGATGTGTCTATGGCGTTGTCGTTTTGGTTCAAACGACTGGACAGCAACTCAAGCGCGTATGTTACAGCCGGAAAGGGCAATTACAGTCTCACAAATGGGAATGAAATCTGGGGAAGCGTGGAATCGGACCATATCGAGACGGCATGCGGGAGCGCCGGAAGTGATGCAAGGAGAGCAGGGATTTACAATGCCGCGATTGGGACTGGCTGGCATCACGGCTATTTCAGTTATGACGCGACAAGCAAGAAGTTCAAGACAGTTCTTGACGGGAACACGGAAAACGCGGGGTATTCTGCTGAAAGGTCTTATAACTTTTCAAGTGGACTAACGCTCTGTATCAACTCACTTGCCAGAGCGACTTCCGCTGTAAAAGGTAATGCGAATTATTCGCAAATTCGCATTTTCAACCGTGCCTTGACTGATGCGGAAATCAAAACTCTTGCGGGAGAGTACAAGCCGGAGGAAGTCAAGAAAATGTTTATAGCGGTGAAAGAGCAATCAGCGATTCCGGAAGACGGGCTTATTTTTTACGCGTCTCTATCAGAAGAATCGAGCACAGCGGAAACAGGGCAGGCGTTGACAAAGAATGGAACTGTAACTTATCAAACTTACAAGGGTATTCCATGCGCATATTTTGATTCTGCTTATATTGCAAGTCAACTTTCAGACTACATCACGCCTTACCCGATGACATTCGCAATCTGGGCGGCTCCTAATACGACTAATTCGCGCGCTCTATGGTCGTTTTCAAACGACAAGCCGCTTATGTACTGGGATGGGAAGTATCACGTATATGAACCGGACCACGCTGTATCAGTTGCGAATGTGGGAGATTGGCATCATATCGCATGGAGCATTAACTCCGACCGGAGCTCTACGTACTACTTTGATGGTATTGCAATGGGTACTGTAACATCAAGCAATACCAGCGCGATAAAATCAATGTGCATCGGTTACAGGAACGGTAGTCAGCCGCAATGGCTCGGGTATTTGGCGGGTTTTAGAATCTACAACCGGGCATTGTCAGCAGACGAAATATCAGCTCTTGCAAACGAATACACACCGGAGGCATAAACCATGAACTTTTATAAACCTGTTTTGAGACTGGCGGCGGAGTACGAAAAGCGGACGGACTGGCTTTTCAAGTTGGCGTGGGAATACATTCCTATCATCAAGATTACAGGCAAAGAGGGGAAGAAACAGGCGGCATATCGGGCGGTTTCGGACGCAATCGAGCTCGCTCCGGATGACAATGTCGCGGTTCTCTTTGGCTCGTATATCCACGAACTTTATCACGCCTATCAGAGGCGAAAGTTAACGTTGCCTGTTTACTTGCTTTCGCTCGGCTTGGCGCGTCCATTGCTGGAAAAACGCGCAAAAGAAGAAGAGCTGAAAGCGGTTGAGTGGGTGGGGGTGTATCAGATAGAGCAATGGCGAAAAGACGCGGAAGAACGGCTTAAAAACCGCTAAAAATGAGAAAGGAGAATAAGCCGATGAGTGAACATTGTCACCATAACCCGAAAATCGAGATCATCGAAAAGACGGAGCACGGAGATATTTTTCGATTGCTGAAGTCGCTTCCGTTCAATTTTAAGGGCAAAAAATTTACCGTGCCTAAAGGTTTTTTGAGCGACGGCATGAGTGTTCCGGCGTTTTTATGGGCGATTGTATCGCCGCGAATCGACCCTAGAACGCTTTGCGGCGCGATTGCGCACGATTATATCTACAGGGAGCAACCGGACGGCTGGACACGGAAAGACGCGGATAAAATGCTTTATGCAATCATCCGCGCGGACGGGCTAAGCTGGATGCGCTCTCAGCGCGTCTACTGGGGCGTTCGGCTTTTCGGCGGCGTGGCATGGCGGGAGAATCGCAAGGCGATTATCAGAGAATACCTTTACCGCTTTTTGAGCTCAAAAGAGCGCGAGAGGTTGACAAGTTTTGCTACTGGTGTAAGGCGCGATGTCCGCGCGGGACGGCGCAAACACACAAAACAAAAATTTTAAAGTTGAGAGACAGAGGGCGAGTTAAGTTATGACACAGGAATGGGCAATCGCGCTGCTCGGCATTACGCTGAGCGTGATGACTGCGATTTTGGCTTGGATGGCTGGCACGATATCGGGCATCAGGCGAGACTTGCAGAGATTTGTGCAGAAAGAAGACTGTAACCGGGCAATGGACACGCATTGCGAGGAAATCCGGACGATTACGGAGGAAATTCGGAACGTTTGGAAAGATATCAGAAAGAACGATACGCGCATTGCACACCTTGAAAATCTGACTGGTTTCGTGCCGAATGTACGCAACATTCATCATTCTTGACAAATCGTTGTAAATCGGCAGAAGTCGGTACAATAAAATAAAAAACCAAAGCTAGGGAGACCCTAAAAAATGAAAATGAAAAACATCACGAAAATGGCAATTGCGGGCGCGTTTTGCGCTGTGATCCTGACGGGTTGCGAGCTCTTTAACGCGAACAAAAAAGCGGAAATCCGCGACAAAGCACATGCGGAAATCATTGAGTTTTTGGAGACAAAGGGACAGGATAAAGCCCTTGAATACATCGACAAACTCGTTGCAGAAGGCAAACTCGGCGCGGCAAATGCGGAGAAAATCAAGGCGGCAATCCCGCTCGGAATCGACAAGGTGAAAGAAGTCATGAACGGCGGCAAGACTGATTCCGACGTGAATGCGGGAGCAGATACGAAATCCACGCCGGAACAGGCCAAGTGATATACTATGGCTCTGTACCTCAGAAAAACGCCAGTAGAGGCAATCCAAGTAACACGCAAAAACGCAGACAAGGTGCGTGATTTTGTGGGGAAGCAAGGGCAGTATTTTCCGTCCCAGCTTGCCTTGCGTGTTGTTACTCCGGACGGGCTTACACTTGCAAGTGACGGAGAGTATATCGTCAAAGATGGCGATGACTTTTTTGTTGTTCCGGCGGAACAGTTTGAAGCAAAATACAAAAAATCGGGAGACTGATAAAATATGACGAAAAGCAGGATTATTGCCGCCGCGTTTGCGGCTGTCGGGCTGGTCGCTTTCGCGACTGGATGTTATTCAACGGTAACACATTATGACGAAAACGGCAAAGTTATCAAGGTTGAAGAAGCAACCAATTTTTCGCGGGTTATGGACGGCACGAACGCAAAAAGTCAGCTGATGCTTGTCAACGGCTTTTACGCCGGATTTGAAGCAAGCGCAACAGCCGGAGAGAATTGCACGCCGGGTGTTATTACCAAGTTCGCAAACGGGAAAATTGCTGTCGTCAACATCAAAGACAAGGCGAATTTTACTGGCGCGGACGCGGTAATCAAGACGTTTTTTGCGGGAGGGGTTGAAGTCGGACCCGCTGGCGTAAAAACTCAGGAAAATTCTGCAACGAATGCAGAAAAACCTTCCGAACAGGGGAATAAGTAATAAAATGGCGTGTTCAGGGAACTGCTCTGCGTGTCCATTCCCGTGCGCGGGAGCGTCCAAGCTCTTTGAACGCGCCAAACAAACAATTACAGGCAAAAACAACACGCCTGAGCACGGGGATAAAACTGTCAAAGGGGGAATCAAGATGAGTGAAGCTGTAGGGGGATGCCACGCTGGGAATGAAGAAAAAATCGGTCGCCTTGATGAGCGGAACAACGCAAACACGGAGCGTGGCAAAACGTGCCTCACGTGCTTTGTGGTTGGCGCTCTTGTAGTGGCTGGCTCTCTTTGGTACATCAACAGCAAGATTGACGCTCTCAAGGTCGAAATCGCCACGGGCATTACCAAAGTCCAGACGGAATCGAGTATCAAAATGCAACACCTTGAAAAGCGCGTGGAAGAGCTCATCCACGATTGCGAACAGGCGAAACGCGATTACACTTCCGCACGCGTCTATATCTCAAGGCATAAAGAGTAACTGTTACATTACTGTTACATTACTGTTACATTGCTGTTACATTACTGTTGCATGTTTTTTGAACTCAAAATCAGCGTTTAGGCGCATTCTGAAAGTTTGAAGTTTCAACTTTTCAGGGTGCGCCTTTATCTTTATTGCAGTCACTTCAAAAATAAAAAAAGAATAGGGAGGATTGCAAAATGGCAACGCTGAATGACGTGGCAAAAATGGTCACAATGCTTTTTCCGGACGCGATACCGGGGGAAGATTTTAAGCTGGAAGTTCGGGGAGACGGGGATCTGAAAGTTCCGGCTTTTTCATACTGGAACACTGCGAAACTGGGTATGAAGCATTCAATTCCGGAGTTGCATGAAGTCTATATGCGCTTTATCGGAGAAATCAATCGCGTAAACCCGACGGAACCTTTAGGAGACCCGCTGCCTGAACTGACGGAACGTCGGGAAAAAGTGTTGCGCATGAAGCAGGAACAAGCAAAATTTAACTCGGTTCCTGAAGTTGTAGACGGCGTTGTATTGACTAAAGTTGTACGATAAGAAGCACTCGAACGGGGAGGGAATTTTTATGCTTGAAGCACTTGCAGGGACGTCCGAAAACGGGGAATTTTACAGCGTCCGGAACGCGGCAGATTTACTCGGATTGAAGAGCATCAGCTACACCCGGCGGCGATTAGGTACGCCGGATGCAGTGGAAAAGCAGAAAAGCGGCGTTCGGTTTTTGTATACCTTGCGTCACATTGAAAAGCTGAAATTTACACTCAAAAGAGAACGGAAAGAACGGGAATCAGAGCGTGGGAAGATTGCTTGTTACCATTGCCGGCGGCGGTGTGACAAGTGCGCTCTAAAGTCCGGAATTTGCCCTGATTGCCAAGCGAAAAAGCTGGTTAAAAATTTTGCTTGTCATGGCGACTGTACTAAGTGCGCTCCAGATTGTCACCTTTTGCGCGTGCTTGACAGGGCGTTACATGAGTATGGACGCACTGTAGTCGGAGAAAGCGCAATATAGACAGAAAAGCCGCCCTTTTTAGGGGGCGGCGATATCTGCAAGAGAATTTTTTGTTTGACTTTAGTATAGCACAGCTTCCAGTTTTTTCAAGTCCTTTACGGGAGCTTGTTCTATCTTTTTTATAAGCTCCTTTGCGGTAGTCTCTCTTACCGCTTTTTCTTTGGGCGATTCCACAAAAAAAATGTTCCGTTGGACTGCTATGACCGCCTCCGCGATGTCAAGTGCAAGCTCTTTTCGCGCCTGAGGGATAATTAGCCGTCCATTTTTATACGCCGTGAAAGTTGAGTAGCTAACACCAAGTGCTTTGCAAAAAGCGTCGGAAGTCAGCCCCGACGCCACAAAAATATCCTCAAAAGTCAGCTTTTCAAGAAGCTGACTTCGAATGTCGGAAAATTTTTCGTCGCCTACAACATGCTTTTTTGCCATGTCGTATATAGCTTCTTCCCCGCTTTTGGGGCGTGTTTCTCTTCCCATTTTTCCATCCTTAAAATTTTGCTTTTGTGTGCGGGTTCCCCCACATTGACAAATTTTTGATTTCGAATTCGCTGGGCCAGTCTCTCAAATCGCTTTTTAACACAAAATCATCATTCATTGTGATAATTTCTTTTGCTGTTCTTATTGAAATTCGGTCTCCTCCCTCCGGTTCGTGTATACTTTCGTAAATGTACACGCAGATAGGGTCGTTATCTGCGACCGAAAAACCGTTTTCGCGCGCCTTAGAGATGATGTCGGCGCGCGTTTTTGGATAGTTGATTTGTTCAAGTTTGTACCACATGTTCTTCTCCTTCTTTTTCATTCGCCGATTTCTTCGGCGAACGCTTTTTCTTCGGCGATAAAGCCGTGCAATTCCTCGCGGACTTCTTCTTCGTCCGCGTATTCCTGTGCGGCACTTGCATACGCCCATTCTTCTGTTCCCTCGTTATGGGCATCAAGCCCGGCGGCGGTGTACTCTTCTTCAGCGATCTCAAAAAGTCTTTCAGCGGTAAATTTCATCTTGTCTTCTCCTTTTGCCTTCCGGCGGTTCTTTTCTTTTTCTTTGTTTCGGGGTTGATATCCCTGTTACAGTGATTACTATACACTACTTTTTGCATTTTGCAAGCGAAAATATAAAAAAAATTACATTTTTCTTGTTTTAAACTCAATTTTTCTTGATTATCTGATATTGATTATTGATTATTGGCGTTTTGCGGGTAGAAAAAAGCGAAAAGCGTGCGCTTGTCATGCGATGACAGTAGCATCGCGCCACGCGCTATCACATCCATGCCAAGTAGTATGTCAAAGCCCGCACCAGCGTCAGCCTCAGCTACTTTAAGGCTAGATAGTATAAAGCCGCCTTTAAAGCGCACGTCTACAGTATATATCGCCACGCGCTCTGTACCATGTATGCCAGTGACTAAGGCGGTATCGATACTTTGCAAGCCCAGCGCGTGCGCTATGTCGCTTGATATCATAGATGATGTAGCACCAGTATCAAAGATAGCCTTACAGTCCCTTAGCGCGTCCGCTCCAGTCACCATGCCCTGCATAGAGCAAGCTATGGCGACTGGTACAGCTATCTCACGCGCGAGAGTGTCAAAGTATAGGGAGCAAGCAAAAATTTTGTTATCGCCTGTATTGTGACGTGCCATTTTATGGACCTTTCCGGCGTCGGATTATACTAAAATCCCCGCTTTTGAGGGCGGGGAAACAGGAAGGGAGGATAAACCGGTATAATTTTTCGGTTACGTGGTAGTAGTAGCCGGATTTGCTGCGTTGAGGATGTTGAGAGTTGCAACCCCTCCGACGCAAATGATTGTGGCTAGATACACACGTTCGCCGACAAGTCCACTTGCTTCAGCCGCCGCACTTGTTCCTGAAAAGACAATGGGGATCACCGTGCCGTTACAGAGCTTAACGGCGGGGGGAAGAGTGGAAGTTGTTGTTGCCTGGACTGTCAGAATGAAAATATCCTGCTGACGGAGACGGCAAAGTGTGGAACGAAGCGAGTATATGACGTTGGTTGTTCCGACCAAGGGAGCCTCTAGCGCATATCTGCAAAAAAAACTGCGTTTGCAAGCCATTTTTGAATCTCCTTAAAAGCTTGATTTTAGGTTGTTCCCGTTCCAGTTTTTTGTGACTGAAACGGGAAAGTTTATTGCTGATTTTCAGCAACCGGAGTTGCAACCGCAACCCCCGCAAGAATTTGCGGCGGAGCATCCGCTTCCGGCGGCATACTGACCGAATCGTTCAAGTACGAACAACTGCTGTTTTGCCTCTGCAAGTTTGCGTTCCACATCGGCGGTATACTGTGCCTGAATAAGCGCACGCGTCGCCGCGCCTTCTGCCGCGATTGCGGTTTTGAGTTCGCAATTCTGCATGGCACTGTTGTAGTTGAGCTGTCCGAACTGCTGGGCAATGTTGGCATTGAGCGACTGAATGCTCTGCTGCGTGTTACAGCAACAGGAAGCGATTGCCGCCTGAATGTCGCGCTGTCCGAGCTGGTTCTGGTACGCGGAGTTTGTAACTGCGTTGCTGATTTCGCGCTGTCCGAGCTGATTCTGGTATGCGGCGTTGGTGATTGCCGCGTTGGTGTCAGCGAAGGACTGAAAAAGATTGGAGCGAAGGTCGCTGAGTGTGTTTCTGATGCCGTTGACAGTCTGGGATGTGTAGTTTGCACCCGCTTTGAGTTCGGCGATGTTGGTTGCGTCAGTGATTGCAATGTCGGCACCAAGCGCACCAATTCCGGACGTGCAACCGCCGCAACCGTTTCCCGCTCGATTTCCGAAGCCGCCAAAGCCGCCGCCCCATCCGCCAAAGGCGAAGAAGAGCAGGATAATCCAAGCCCACCAGCCGCCGCCGAAGCCGCCGCAATCGCCCCAGCCGCCGTTGTTTTTGTTGTTCAAAAGTGCCATTGCTTCCCATCCGTTGAAACCAGAATTTCCGGCGGGATTGACGTTGTAAATCGGAACTGCTTCCATGATTTTACCTCGTGTCTTTTAGAGTTTTTTGTTGAAAAGTGAGTGTAAAAGACGCGGATTCCGGAGCTCCGCGACGATTACAGAGAGGAATATAAGAACTGATTTTGGAAAGTTGAAATATTGGAAAATTGGGGAACGTATGCGGACTTTGAAAACTCTATTTTTTGAGAAATTGGAGGGCGGGGATATAGTGCAGAAAACAGGAAAAATAAACGTGGGGAAGTCCAAAAATGAGCGAAGAAACGAAAGTTGTTGAAGTTGATGAACCGACGGTTCCGGAAGATATGCCAAAGACGGATGAACAGGCAGTTGAAACTCCTGCTCCGATTCCGGAAAATCCGGTTGAAACTCCGGTTCCTGCGGCAACAGCTGAAAGCGTCAATTCCGAGCGTGTTAAACTTGAAAACGACGCGTATCAGCGACATTTCCAAGCGTTGCAGGATGAGATTGCAGAGATACGCAAAAAATATCCGGATGCGGGCGCAGAAACGGAGCCTGAAGACCCTGTAAAGCGGCTTTCTGGCGAAGTTAACGAGTTGAAAACGGGGTTAGGCGAACTCAAGGAGCTTATGAAAAATCAGCAAGCGCAAGTGGTGAATAACGCGCAAGCGCAAGCGGGTCAACAGCAGAACATGGGGAACGCGGGAACCGCATATCAACAGCCCGTACAGCCCTATTTTCAGCCTGTTTTCCAGCAACCCTACTACACGCCGCCAATGTTTCAAACATCAACGATAATGCCCGCGCCGCCATTACCTTTTATACAAACTCCGAGCTTTGCTCCGGCAAATACATTGCCGCCAATGCTGAGCAGGGGAGGCGGCAACGGAAACGGCATGAATGGAATGAACTTTAACTCAAACGGAGGGAAATAAGATGGCTGAAAACAAGGGCTTTACCACGATTAAGATTATCGGGGGCGATGATGGCACATCTTACAAGATGGAAATCGTCGAGCCTGACGCAAAAAACGGGAGCAGGATAGACCAAAAGGTTGCGAACTACATTTTGAGCCTCGACAATCAGATGCGAGACCCTAACTTTGTAGGCATGATGCAACAGGCACGGCAGAACCCACAAGGGCTTATGCAACAGATGTTCCAGCGGTTTATGGGCGGCGGAATGCCAATGGGAGGCATGGGCGGCGGCTTTAATCCGATGAACATGTTTATGGGCGGCGGGCGATGATTTGAACGCCGCTTTTTGAACTCAAAACAAGCAAAAAAGAAAGGCTATCTATCATGGATAAGCAAGCGGAAATGATGAAATCCGGAGAGCGTGAAAACTATCCGGAGCGGTACGATAAAGAAGCATTTATCGAAGAGCTGAAAAAGAGCGAAAGTCCCGACAAGATGTCATGGGTAATGCTCTCTTACATCGTGCAGAACATGGCAGATGAAGTTATGCGGCGCGGGGAGCGCGGCGAATCGAGCCGCTACTCCGGCGCACATTACACAGATTCGCGATTCCGGCACGATTCCGGGCGGTATGGATACGACGGTTATGGCGAAGACGGCACGTACTATGACGGAGCGCATATGTACCGCGCAGGCGTTGGAATGCGGCGTTACACTCGTTATGCGGGTGATGAGCGTATCTGTGAGGCAAAAGAGCAAATCGGCAAAAAGGTTGGGCATGAGCTTTCGGACGATGAAATCAAGTGCCTAATTGTAACCGAAGCGGCGTCACTTATCAAGAAACTCGCGCAATGCGAGGATTACGGAGCAGTAAAGGAATTTACGGAGCTTGAAATGGCGATGAAAGGACTTACTGATAACATCCCTGAAGAAGTCGAATATCAGGCAAAAGTTGACGCAATCTCGACTTATGCTAGAATGTTTGGCGAAAGTGGGGATGACGTGCGGAATCGAGCGTATCGGTCCTACTCTTCTTCTCCGTCGCGGCGTTACGACTATGAAGAGCGTGAACGCTTTCGCGATGGCGAACGGGATGGGCGCAGAAGCGAACTTCCCCGTATTGAGATTGATGAGTTCGGACGGCGTGGACGTTCGCGCGATTCGATGGGGCGTTTTAAGTAAAAGATTTCCCCTCTGTTCAAAAAAAAATTGAAAGATTTTTCCGTTTTCCCTCTTTGCGGAGGGAAACGGTTTTTTGTTTGAAAAGTTACATACAAAGTTACATACAAAAGGTACGTTCAAAAGGCGTTTTTTAAAGTCTCTCGTTCGGAAATTTGAGTTCAAAATGACGGAATACGTGGAGCGGGCGGAAGGGTCGTTCACCTTTTAAAACCGCTACAAATTTGATTGTTACATACTCAGTTACATACATCCGCAAGTCACGAAAAAAGCCCGATTTCCGGCAATTTTTCGACTTCGTGGGCGGCTGATACATCGTGACTGTACAGGTCGTTCATCGCATCGCTCTTGTGTCCTCCGGCAAGAGATGTAGTGCGCCTGTGCAGTTTGCCCGCGTCGCATCGCGTGAAGAACGACGCGCGGAGGCTGTGGAAACTTGCTTTGCCCTCCTCTGTGTCTTTAATTTTTAGTTTTTCAAAAAGCTTTTTGTAGTCCGCTCCAGCGGAATGGGCTGTTTTTGAGCTTAAGTGGCTTAGGAGCGGTTTTTCAGAATCTTCTGGGAATTTAAGTTCTGTAAGAATTTGAAACAATTCCGGCTGAATGCCACATGTAAACCATTGCCCGGATTTAGGGCGTTTCCAGCGTATCAGGCGCTCTTTAAGGTTGATTGCGTTACAAGGGATGGTGTAAGCAGTTGATATATCCATACCAGCGAAAAAGCCTAAAGCGGCGGCAACGCGCAACGGAAGTTCGGCGGCGCGGTAAATGCTCTTGAACTCTTTTGATGTTATCGGACGATGAGAAAGCACATTTTTTATCTGGCGTGATACGATACTTTCGAATGGGGAGCGCGTCAATTTTGCCTTGACAAGCAAGAGCTTAAAAGCCTTGTTTAGCACGCCCTTATTGTTGTTATATGACTTATAATTGCGCCCTTTGGAAAAGTTTTGCTCTAGGTAATTTTGTGCCATTTCCGGCGTTACCATGTCCATATATTTGACGGTCATACTTTTTAAAAATCGGGCTATAATTCGGCGGCTGGTGACAGGCAATGGATGAATTTTTTCCAGTTCATCAATCATGCTTGCGAGCGGCAAACCGTTTCGGCTATGTTCCCCCTCTTTAGGGATGGGAAGGACGGTTTTTGGAAGCGGCGTTACCGCTAGATGTGCCTGCGGGAAGAACTCCGGGAAGTCTTTTACTATAACATGTGTTTGCTTGCGTTTTAGCACAAACGACATGTATTCCTCATGCA